>JADMIO011126954.1_pt1 | contig 55544 bp, 55 predicted proteins | sample 8958161 | NCBI WGS metagenome assembly JADMIO01 (sample SAMN16585339, study PRJNA669376) | soil metagenome | isolation source: Crop rotation soil | place: USA: Cullars Rotation, Alabama | collected 2011
GACAACTTGTCCACGTGGAATTCTAAGCTTAGGATCCCAATGTGCTGGAAAGAAAGTACTTTATGGTAGAGGAAGGCCTTCGGGATCAACTGTTGGCTTTTCTTTTTTATTATTGAAAAAAATCAACAGGCCGATAACACCCGCGGTAACGCAAACATCGGCGACATTAAAAATACCGGTACGCAAATTACCAACACCCAAATTCATAAAATCAGTAACATGCCTGTCAAATAAGATCCTGTCGATGATATTTCCAATGCCCCCCGAAAAGATGAGTGCAATAGATAATATCTTCATCGTGCCCATACGTTCCAGGTGCTTTAATGTGTATAGAAATACTATTAGTAAAATGATCAAAGGCAATATGCTCAGCAACCAAAAGCTCATGGCCTTCGGCAATTCATCACCTAAGCTCAAAGCTGCGCCGGTATTTTCTGTGTATTGCAATCTTACCGTATCGTTGAGATAAGTGATAGCAGCCTTATCTTTTAAATGTTCTTTGGCAAGATCTTTTGTAAGCCTGTCGCAGCCAATAAAAGCTAAACAACAGCAGCAGAAGAATATTATTTTAGTCCATTTTTTCATTACTGTATCGGCATCGCATTGCCTGCCATAGAAAGCAGCCCTGCATAATTATTTAAGTACAATAGTATAGCGATCAAAGCAGCAATGCCCAACACGATCGCCCAAATCCACCAGCGGCTCTTTTTAACGGGCACTTCATTAAAATACTCATTCATTACTGTGTTGGTGGTTTCCTTATCGCCAACCAGTATTTGGTGTTCTGCGTCGGGATGTACCACCCTTACTGCTTTTACAGGTTGTAAAAACACAGCGGGTAATTGCGCAGACCTGAAATTTATTTTACCGGAGGAATCTATAAAAAAATTACCTACGCCATTTAAAGAGGCAGGCCGGTTTGCCGTTGTTGCTGTTTTGAGGTTATTACAAAACTGGTGCAGGCTTTCAGTTGTTTGTTGAATTGACCGCCTGGTCTTATCGGCTATATATTCCAGCAGGCTGTTGGGATCGTTCTCTTTAGCTTCAAAAATAATTCTTGGAGAAGGTGCTTTAATGACCGTATTTAAAAAATCTGCTTCTGCTTTACCCGGGTTTACAGACAATGTACCCAATCCCGGCAAAGGGCAAGTCTTGTTTTGAAAAAGATATGATGCTATCAGGTGGTGCATTGATGGAAATGTTGCGCAAAGGTAAGTAAGAAACAGGGTCCGGCCAAAGGCCGGACCCTGTTGAAATATCAGTCAAAAAATTTAGAATGTTATCCTTACCCCGCCGAGCAAATTCAATCCATACACTTCATAATTATGCCAGCGCTCGTATTTATCATTGAGGATATTATTTACATCCAGCCATGCGCTGAAAGTTTTGTTCACTTTAAATTCCATCCCTGCACTCAGGTCGGTACCGCCATGAAATGTTTTTGCAGTATTACCCTTTGCAAGGTAGTTACCACCACCGAATGCATAAAAGTCAGCTTTCAATAAAACCTGTTTGAATGCCCACCAGCGCAATGAACTGTTTATTTCTACGGGTACGGTATTCCATGCTTTGCCATTATTATTAAAGCCTGTGTAACCATTTAATGTTAAACCCGTGGTCAACGTAAACCTGTCCTGGTTGATATAACTCAGGTCGCCATGAATGCGGAGATTATTGCCCTTGGCTTCAAAGACTGTTTTGAATGCTTTACTATCTGTTGCCGTATCATTGATGAACAGCGGGAAGTTGGTATAACTGATCCACCCTGCTTTTGCGTTGAAGTTAAAATGTTTACCCAATGTTGCTTTGATACCACCATAATACTCGATCTCTTTGCTGTTGGTTTGCGAAGCGATAGTTTGCAAATAAGGGTTCATTGCTATAAGATTGCGGAAAGTATTTTTTGTGTACGTACCCACCCAACCTGCCTGTATTAAAAATACTTTTTCTTTAACCTGTGCTTCTGCATATACATTGGGCAGCCAAATAAACTTGCCGTTATCCCAGGTTGGCGTGATACCACCATTGATGCTAAACCTTGGTGAAGTAAACACCAATGCCGGCGCTATTGAAAAAACATTATTGCTGATCTTTACATTTGCGGGCAGATTCTTACTGGTGTACGAAGTGATGTCAGCTTTAGCAGCAACTTTCAATGCAAACGCTTCACCAAATTCCTTTTCTATCGGTGCATTTACTATTAATGAACTTTCACTCACTTTATTTTTATTGCTGAAAATATTCACCTGCACATTGGGATCGTACTTGATACCAAAATCCCCTACTGTTGTATTTTTTAAACCTGCCCTGAGGCTGATATCCTGGTACTGGTTGCGGATACTATCCTTTTTATAATTGTAAAGGCTATGATCATAACCATATAAATAAGTATCATGCTGGCTAAGCCCGATGCTACCGTAAAATTCATTCTTCTCCATGAAATAACTCCCCATTGCTTTTAAATTCATTTGGGAATAATCCTGGTATTTTATTTTTCCTTTGGAAGAGATATAATCAGCATACAAATTCGCCAGGGCTGTTTTGCCATCGCCAAAACTAAACCCTGCACTTACATAAGGTGTGGAGAAATTACCGAAGCCTAATTTTAAATAATTCCTCATTCCCAAATTCAAATTCGTATCCTGCTGTAATGCCAATGGTTTTAAAGAGATCGGCTGGTAAGCATAAAATAAATTTTGTGCAGGCACCGTATAATTCATTTTTGGGATGCTGGTATCGGCATTCAAATGCGATGCAGCAAAGTTTATTTTAACGGCATTACGCAATACAGGTTTGTAAGAAGATGTAATGTCGATGGTCGTTCCTTTTTTTGTAGTGTCTTTCTGAGCCAGGGCAGAGAAGGACCATAGGCCACATGCTGCGGACAACAAGCACACTTTAATAAGCGCTTTATATTTTCTTTCGTTAGAATTTGAGTATTGAGTATTGAACATTGAATATTTTTTTTCGTTTCTTTTCATTGTTGTTTTATTAAAGGGTTGCCTCATTCATTCCCAATTACTAATTCCCTGACACTTTACTGCTTGCTTTCTCTTCCTCTGTCGCCTTATCCAATTTCTGCTGTGCTTCATTCTTCAATTCGGGAATAACAGAATTCTTTGCTACACTTTCATAAGTTGCTTTGGCATTGAAATAATCTTTCTGCTGCATGAAGATATCTCCCAGTAAAATATATGATTTCGTTACCCAGAAATCATAAGAACCGGTTTCTTTGATCACTGCCATCGCAGATTTTTCGGCAGCACTCAAATTATTGGAAGTAAACTGGCAATTGGCGATCTCGTACCTCGCTTCTGCACCCCATGCAGATTTGTTTATCGCTGCACAAGATTTAAATGAATTGATCGCTGATGCACAATCACCGGCTAATTGCTGTGATTTACCCAATACCAGGAACGCAATGGATTTATCATCTGTGCTGATGCCTTTTTTAGTCAGCAATGTTTTAGCGGTTTCATTGGCAGTGCTGTAATCTTTTAATAAGTATTGTGCCCTTACCAACCCTCTCAATGCTTCTAAAATATTATCCTGGTTGGCAGAACCGCTCAATAGTGATTCAAAATATTTTTTTGCTTCCGCATAATTCTTCAGTTCAAAATAATTAATCCTTGCAGCTTCCAATGTTGCCTTTTCAAAATAACGGTTCAATCCCCTGGCATTTACATAACTATAACCGGTCAACGCATTCTGCCAATCCTTATTCTTATTATAACATTCACTACGGAAATAATTTGCCTCCAGCGCAAATGAACCATTGGGATATTGAGACAGGTAATTATTGAAGCCCGATATTGCCGCAGCACAATCATTCGCATTGTATTTTATTTCTGCCGCTGTGTAGGTCAGTGAATCTGCTTCGTTCACAGAAATATTCTTACCATTCTTGCGCATCAGCTCTACATATTCATTAGGCTTGCCATCTTCTACATAAATACTTTTGATATTATCCAGCGCTTCATCTGCTTCAGGAGACTGCGGGTATTTCTGTATCAGGGTTTGATAATTAGCCAGCGCATTCTTATTATCATCAATATTATAATAACTCAAACCCAGCTTTAAATAAGCAACAGGTTTTAATCCTCCTGCATCGGGCAAATTTAAAATGGTATTCAGGTAAGGTATCGCATCACGGAATTTTTCATCCGCCATATAGGTATTGGCGATCTCCATATTTACATCAGGCACTAAACTGCTTTGAGGGTATAACCTTGTAAGCGTATTCAGCGTTTTAATTTTATCTGCAGAACTTTTTACTCCTGCTATCATGGCCTTTTGAAAATAAGCATAATCACTTTGCGGCAATGCATTACTGATCACGTTATCATACATCGCATTCGACCTTGAAAAATCCCTGTTCATGAAATAAGCATCAGCGCTGCGTACATAAGCATCCTGTTCCATTGCTGGCGATGTAACGCTTACTGTTTTTGCAACCTGTTCAAAATAGTTCAGTGACTGTTTGTAATTTTCTTTCTTCATCCAGCTATAGCCCAGGTTATATCTCGCAGCGGCCGGTGTTGCTTCGCCCTGTGAAGGTGCACTGCTTTGCAAATAGGCCGTCATATATTTAATGGCCTCGTCGTATTTCTGGTTACGTAATGCGATCTCTCCTTTCCAGAAATTGACAAAAGGCAGTATGGACCCTGCGTATTGATCGGCCAATACCCTGGTCAATAATTCATCGGCACGGGTAAGTTGCTGATCGTTGATATACTCCACAGCCTTGCCAAATAATATCCGCGGATATACTTTCTGCATCGCCACGGTTGGCTTGCCCATCGACTCATATAATGATAATGCATCGGAGAAATTATTCGTGTTAGCCAAAAGCCCCACCAGTAATTCTTTGGCTTCTGTTTCGTACTCTGAATTAGGATAATCGCTAAGGAATTTTTTCAATTCATTTAACGCCACATCCTGGTAACCGAGCTCGTAAGATAATTTAGCGTAAATGAAACGCGATACTTCCTGTTGTTTTGCATTACTGTTATTGTAAGCGCAATACTGGAAAGCGGTTCTTGCATTGGCTTTCTGTCCTGTTCTTAAATAACAATCGCCCAAAAGATACATGCTGTTCTGCCCCATCGAATCTTTTAAGTTACTCAGCTGTTTAAAACCGTTGATGGCTTTTTGTAACTGGTTATCCTGGTAATAACAGTAACTTACTTCATACAATACTTCTTTATCTACCTTATCACTATTGTTCACATAATATTCCAGCAATGGCAATGCTTTAGCAAATTCTTTTCTTTCAAAATGCAATTGCCCCATCAGGAGTTTCATTTCTTTTTCATAATATAAGGTGCCGCCTCTTGCCAATACTGCTTCACCATAACGTAATGATTCATCCTTTTTACCCTGGAAATAATAGATCTCCGCAATATAATAGGGCACTACGCCTTTATATTCGTCTTTGGTCTCCACCAGCTTGAATGCCTTTAATGCTTCGTTGTATTGTTTATCGTAATAAGAAATGAAACCATAATAATAATTGGCGGCGAAATAATATTTATTGTTGGGCAGCTGGTGTATCTCATCAAACAAAGGCTTGGCCTCTTCAAATTGTTTGAGGTTAAAATAACAATAAGCCCTTTCAAATTTTGCGTCGGCAATTTCTTCATTGCTCAGGTTATCGAGCCCTGCCCTTTCGTAATATGTTATAGCATTGCTAAAATCTTCTTTTGTAAAATAAAATTTGGCGAGATGGTAGCTCATGAGCTGCCTCCGGGGTTCATTACTCACCACTTCGATATAATGTTTGGCCTCGTCTTCGGCCACGGGCTGCACCAGTTTCAATTCGCAAACTGTATAAAAGTAATTGATATCGTCATTCAGGTACGTGTGGTTGCTGATGGTATTATCGGGATATTGTTCCTTCAATTCTTTGAACAATGGGTAAGCCAGTGCAAACTGCTCTTTTACGAATAGTTCCTTGGCATCTTTATATTTTTTTTCGGGATCAGTAACCGTGCTCGTAGGTTGTGCAATTGCTGTAGCAAAAAGCCCGGCGGTGAACAGCAGGGCGAAGAGTTTGTGCTTTATCATGTTGGTATTGTCGGGCTTTTTTTACGATTGTAAAATTAACTATAATGCCAGTTAAGCAAACACCGTTCCAGTTTTATTGTGAATAAGTGGATAACTGTCGTAATCTAAACGAATGTATTTTTGTTTTGCTGTTAAGGATTTTATAAAATTGCAAAACAAAAAACAATAACCTCTTAAAAACAATGCTATGAAAAAAATTATGTCGACAAAATATTCCGCTGGCGCATTCAGCACTGCAATGTTGCTGCTTCGTTTAACAGTAGGAATATTAATGATGCTTCACGGTTACCAGAAGCTGATGCATTTTGCAGAATTCAAAGGAGTATTCATGGATTTCATGGGCATTGGCAAAACAACCAGTTTAGCATTGGTGATTTTTGCAGAATTCTTCTGTTCCATATTCCTCATCTTAGGATTATTCACCAGGCTGGCAACTATTCCATTGATCGTTGTTACCTGTGTGATCATCTTTAAAGTAAACCATGGAAAAATTCCACCTGATGCCGAAAATGTGCCTATGTTCTTAGCAAGTTATTTGGTGCTGCTGCTGGTTGGGCCCGGAAGAGCGAGTGTAGACAGTTTGATGGGGAAATAAGTCTTCGGCAAGCCCGGATTCTCACGCAAAGCCGCAAACTAGTTAAGATGCTAATATCTTTGCGGCTTATTTTCTTAGCGACTTTGCGTGCAATTGTTTCAGGGTTGTTTACTCACTCAAACAATCTTCCAATCTAAAAAACCGTAAACTGAAAACGGTAAACCGAAAACCAAACTAATGTTTGTAACCGAAACACAGATACGCATTCACTATGCACTCACCGACCAGATGGGTGTGGTATATTATGGACACTATGCGCAATTCTACGAGATCGGCCGCACCGAAGCTATCAGGCAGATCGGCTATACTTATAAAGAAATAGAGGCATTGGGCATCATCATGCCGGTAGTAGAGATACACAGCAAATTCCTGCGCCCTGCAAAGTATGATGACCTTATCACGGTGAAAACAACTTTAAGGGAAATGCCCGTCAATCATAAGATCACCTTCTATGCAGAGATATTTAATGAGCAGGATAAATTATTAAATACGGGGGAAGTGGTGTTGTATTTTTTAAATGCAGCAACAATGCAGCGTTGTGAAATGCCTGAACCATTGAAAGAAAAGTTGCAGCATTATTTTTGAATGAATGGATGATTGGCTAATGGATAATTGATAATTCTTTCTAACCCGGTTCATAAAGCGTGACCAGCAAAGCTATGAATACACTTAAGGCGTATAAAATCTTATTTATTGGGATGCTGCTTATTTCCTGCAAGCATGATATTTCACCTGTCGGTAAATGGAAGGTAATTAAAATAAGAGCTGAGGATAACAATCCATCTCAAATCCTCACCATCGACTTAACAAATCCACAGTCAATAAGCCATTATACAGATTCGGTTTTTATGAACGGTGATTTCGGGAAATTAAAATCAGATACGAGTGCTAAAGCTGTAAAAGTGAGTAAAGAAATGGGGTTGAATTTTGCTGGTTTGGAAAACACTTATTTGACATTCAATTCTGACAGCACTTACAAACTCGATAACCAACCAATGCTTTTTGGATTTGTTACTTCTGCTGATTCTATTTACAAAAACACAATTATAAACAAGTGGAGCTATATCGAAAATGAAAAATGGCTATCCTTAACAGTTGCTCCCGATGATAACAGGAACTACAGGGTGCTAAAATTAACTAAAGACAGCCTTATAATCGATGAGGATGACCACAATATTAAAACGGGACCGCCAATAAAGGAGCTTAGTTTTATCAGGCAATAAGTGCATTAAGCGTAAAACCTAAGCAATTATTAATTATTAATTCTAAATTCTTAATTACACTCTATTATTATCTTCCTTCCAATTCTTTATAGCCGCCTTAATTTGTTTAGAAGATAAATTTTCTGCAACAGCCCTATGCGCCAGCTCAACCAATTCATTATTCGGCGCGAATCGCAGCGCAACGATCTGCGGCATTTTTAATTTACTATCGAGCAATTGCCCTGTCATCGCAAAATAACGCAGGTTCTCTTCTGCCCGGATGGCTTTATCATGTGCTTTTAAAGCAAAGGACCTTGCAAACCACATGATGCTCATCACTCCTATTGTTAGTGCGAACATTGCAGCAGCATTCGTTCGGCCACTACCCTCGCTGATGGACTTATAAAAATTGTAGCCACTTATAACTAAAGCAAAGGTTACCGCGGGATAAGCCACATAATGAAATAAGGGAACGAAACGTGTATGATTAGAAAAGTTCTGGTCGGCCATGGTAAATTATTTTTATTACACGAATTAAAGCAAATTACACGAATTAAAGCTCAAAATGGTTTCCAGCCTTATAATTAGTTTTAGGAATTGGAGAACTGTTACTAAGGTTGGAAACCCTAAATTCAAAACCATGGCGCGTGTCGGCACGAACCATTACTAAAAAAACTACTTCAGCATATCCAATACCTTCCACATCTTCTCCCTCACCGTTCCGGGATTGCCATCGAAATTGTTTACGATGAAAGAGAAGGTATATGCTGTACCATCCTTGCTTTTGATATAACCCGTATAACTTCTCACGCCATTGATATAACCATCTTTCATTTTGATGCCATTCATTTCAGGGAGATCGTAATAGAATGAAGCAAACCATGGTTGCTGTTTTGCATATTGCATTACGGTTACCAAGGCATTCGTGGTAACGCGGTTGGCCGGTGAAAGCCCGCTGCCATCAATGATATTCAATGCTGAGGGTTCGATACCTTTATCCTTCCAGAATTTTTTGATGATGGCAACACCTGTATCGGTAGAGCCAAACGTTGTTTTTTCATAAGCGATGGTTTTTACAAATGCTTCGCCGTAAAGGTTCACACTTTTTTTAAGGAACCAATAATTAATACTGTCGAGTGATGGTGACATGATAGTAAAAATAGTAGTTGGATGTATCGGGATATCCTTTTTCTCTACCTCTATTCCATTATAGGAACCTACAAACAACATCCCGCCGATCTTTTTTTCTTTTAATTCGTTTGCGAATGTAATGGTAAGTTGCTCGGCAGCGTTAGGCATTGCGCCGCTAATGGTAAAATTATTTGCGCCCAAAGGGATGGTCCCTCTCACATAACCCGACATACCATACGGTGCCAGGAATATATAAGCATTGTCGCCGCTGCCCGCTTTTGCTGTTGTAACCTCGCTGTATAAACCAACATTCTCTAATCTTGGTACTATCTTTTCAATAGTGGCTTTATCACCCAGTTTTTCGCCTGCCTTTAACACAATATCGTATTGGTTCTCCCGCCAGTTCAAAGAAGAAGCACCGGCGCCATAATAATTACCAATATCTTCCCATATCCATCCCCTTGGTGTGTTGTTACTTTCCCATTTCCTGTCGTAACCAAATACATTCCCTTCTATTGAACTGATCCCTTTTTTGACAACTGCAGCAACCAGGTTATCCAGTATTGTTTTTTCATTAGTACTTTTCCAGCGCCAGCTGCCCAGTGTAGGATCTCCATATCCAATTAAGTATATATTACCCGCTAATGACTTATCTTTTATAGTTCCATCAATAGCCAGCTCAGTTTTATATTTATAATCTTTACCTAACAATTCAAATGCACTTACACTTGTAATTACCTTTTGGCAACTGGCAGGCGCCATCCCAATTTGTGCATTGTGATCAAACACAGATGCACCAGTTTTGCTATCCACCACATACATACTTACTATCGCATGTTTGAACTGCGGGTCAGATTCAAGCGCGTTCAGCGCAGTTGATAATTTCACTTCGATATTTTGTGCCGTTAGGTTTGAACAAATACAAACCCATGCTGTTATCATCAACCATTTCATCCTAAATAAATTTATTTGCCAAAGCTAAAAGAATTAAATTTGAGTATGGAAAATAAAGTAGAAGAAGCCATCCCGAAATATAATTTTGTTTCCCAGGAAGAATACCTGGAATCTGAAAGAGCTGCAACTGAAAAACACGAATATTACCAGGGCGAGGTTTTTGCTATGGGTGGTGCACCAGGAAATCATAATGAGATATTCTCCAACCTATTTGGAGAAATTGCCCCGAAATTAAAAGGAAAAGGATGTAAACCATATGGCAGCGACCTTCGGATACATATTCCTAAAAACAGCTTGTATACATATCCTGATATTAGTATTATTTGTGGGGACAAAAAATATACTGACGATAAATTTGATACTGTTACAAATCCTAGTGTAATTATTGAGGTTCTTTCCAGGTCAACACGTAATTATGACAGGCTTGAAAAATTCTCTTTATACAGGGATATTTTAACATTGCAAGAATATATTTTAGTGGATTCACAAAGGGTACATATTGAAAAATATGCCCGCAATGCCAATAATACCTGGGAACTTTCCGATCATGATTCTCTCCAGGAGATATTGGCAATCGTCACCGTGAATATCAGCATTTCTATAAAAGACATTTATCACGGTCTGTCGTTTTAATTCATTTTATCATTTTCTTTTTATGACCAACGCAACCATCATCACCATCGGCGATGAACTTTTAATAGGACAGGTAATTGATACCAACAGCGCATGGATGGCACAGGAACTGAATAAAGCCGGCATCCCGGTAGTAAGGCGTGTAGCGGTTGGCGATGTATGGGAAGAAATTTGGGATGCACTGGATGAAGAGAGCAAACATGCTGATATCATCCTCATCACCGGTGGCCTGGGCCCTACTGCAGATGATATCACCAAACCATTGCTCTGTAAATATTTTGGCGGGCAGTTAGTAGTTGACGCTGCAGCACGGCAAAACGTGATCAATATTTTTAAAAGGCTCAACCGCCCGATGATAGAAAGGAACCTGTTGCAGGCAGAAGTGCCCGACACCTGCACCGTTATCCAAAACAAAAGAGGCACCGCCCCCGGTATGTGGTTTGAAAAACCTAATCCCACCTTGCCCGGTGAAGCAGGCAAAAAAATATTCGTAAGCATGCCCGGCGTACCGCACGAGATGAAAGGCATGATGACCGATGATGTGATCCCGCAATTGGTAAAAATATTTGAACTTCCCGTTATCCTCCACCGCACTTTACTAACGGCAGGCGTGGGCGAAAGTTTTTTAGCCGACCTTATACAGGATTTTGAAAAAGCTTTGCCCGTGCATATCAAACTGGCTTACCTGCCTAATTATGGTATGGTGCGCCTGCGTTTATCTACTGTTGGTTTTAATGCAGGCGAAATTGAAAGCGAGATCAATAAATATTTTGTGCAATTGCAGGAGCTGGTAAAAGAATTCATGGTGACCAACCAGGATGAAGCCATAGAAAATGTGGTGGGCAAATTATTGACGCAAAAAAATGCAACCATGTGCACCGCCGAAAGTTGTACCGGTGGTTATATCGCCCATCTCCTCACTTCCATCCCCGGTTCATCTGCATTTTATGATGGCAGCGTGGTGACTTATTCTTATGGCGCCAAGGAAGACCTGCTGCAGGTAAACCATCAAACTTTATTGAGCAAGGGGGCAGTGAGTGAAGAGGTCGTTACCGAAATGGCCAAGGGCGCTTTACAAAATATCAAATCGAATTACGTAATCGCCGTAAGCGGTATCATGGGCCCCGGCGGAGGATTGCCCGAAAAGCCTGTAGGTACTGCATGGGTAGCCGTTGGCAACAGCGAAAAACTCGTAGCCCAAAAACTCTTCTTCCGCTTCGACAGGGCGAGAAATATACAGTTGACCGCCGTTACAGCATTGAATTTGTTAAGAAAATTTATACTTGAACAGCATTAAAAGTTTTTAGTTCTTAGTTTTTTAGTTAGAAAGCCTTTGGCTTGAACTTTTTCACTGGTCCGGAGATGTAGTGCTATTCCGGGTAGCGGACCACTAACTAAGAACTAAAAACTAAACAACTTTGCCCTAAAAACTACCAACTAACAACTAAAGTTTTAACTAGCCAAAGACTAAACTATTTTAATTACTTTTGCCCTGCCAGATACAACGATTGTTTAACACTTAAACCTTTTTATGAGTGTAGTAGATTTAGTCATGCCAAAGCTTGGCGAAAGCATTATGGAAGCCACCATCTTAAAGTGGCACAAAAAACCAGGCGATACCGTAAAGCAGGATGAAACTGTTTTGGATATTGCTACCGATAAAGTAGACAGTGAAGTGCCTTCCACCGCCGAAGGCGTAATTGAGACCCTGTTATTTAATGAGAACGATGTAGTGCCCATTGGTACCGTGATCGCTACCATACGTGTAGGCGCTAACGCTGCAGTATCTAATAATCAACCAACAGCTGCCCCTGCCCAGCCTCAATACGAAGAAGCAAAAGTTGTTGAAGAGATTCCTTATCAACCCACAAATAATTTCCAGCCAAGCAATGGCGCTGATAACAAAATAAAATTCTATTCTCCTTTAGTGTTGAATATTGCACAGCAGGAAGGCATCAGCATGGCGGAATTAGAAAATATTCCCGGAACAGGGCAAGATGGACGGGTGAGTAAGAAGGATATTTTAGCCTATGTTTCAAACCGCGGCACAAGCCACAAGCCGCAAGCTGCAAGGGAGCCTGCACAGGAAGTTAGAGTTATTCCAACGAATAATGAACAGGGAACAAGGAATGACGAACAACGAACCACAAACAACAAACCGCAAACAAACGAACAAAGCTATCAACCTCCGGTAGTCTATTCCGGCAATGTAGAAGTGATCGAGATGGATAGAATGCGCAAACTGATCGCCAAGCATATGGTAGACAGCAAACATACCAGCGCACACGTAACCAGTTTTGCAGAATGTGATGTTACCGGTTTAGTAATGTGGAGAGAAAAAGTAAAGAAGGATTTTGAAAAAAGAGAAGGCGAAAAAATTACTTTCACGCCATTATTCATAGAAGCCATTGTAAAGTGTATCAAAAAATACCCCATGCTCAGCAGCAGCGTGGATGGCGATAAGATCATCATCAAAAAAGACCTCAATATCGGTATGGCCACTGCCCTGCCCAGCGGTAACCTTATCGTTCCGGTTATTAAAAATGCAGACCAGCTTAATTTAACCGGCCTTACCAAACAGGTAAACGGTTTAGCCAATGCCGCACGCAACAATAAATTAAAACCCGATGATACTACCGGCGGCACTTTCACACTAACCAACGTAGGTACATTCGGCAGCATCATGGGAACACCCATCATCAACCAACCCCAGGTAGCCATCATGGCCGTAGGCGCCATTAAAAAACGCCCCATGGTTATCGAAACCCCACAGGGCGACAGCATTGCCATCCGGCATATGATGTATATTTCACTCAGTTACGACCACCGTATCATTGACGGTGCATTGGGAAGCACTTTCTTAAATGCCGTGAGTAAGGAGCTGGAGAACTTTGATGTGCATAGGAGTATATGATGAAGGCAACTGAACTGAAGTTTGATAATTGAAGGTGTATTTGCGAAACACATATTACATAATCGCACTTTCGTTCATTTTCTTAATTTCAATAATAGATAATACCCTAGAAATATTGTCGCAAGTCTGAGTAAAGAAAAACTCTCGCAAATTTATGAGTTAGCTACAATACAATGAGACATTCTTTTACTTTATTATTTTTCTTGTTTGTTCAATTTAAACTTATTGGACAAGTTCCCAATTTTACTCATAATTATAAATTGCAAGACACTGTAAATATCCTACCAGTCTATTCACTAATTAACGACTATGAATTTTCAATAAGTTATCTTGACGAAGCCTATTATCATTCAGGAAATAAAGATTACAAAATTTTAGCTTTTAGGAACAATAAGTGGGTAGCCCTGTCATTTCCATATTACAGAGATCAAAATCATGATACCATATTAAAAAAAGAGCCTAAAAAATTGGAGGGTAAATATTTTATAGAAAATGAAAATCTGAAAATTGAAGATGTTAATTCTCTGCTCGACTTTTTCTCCGCTAATTCTTTTTGGACACTTAGTGAAGATTCATTAAGCAAAGTAGAAAACGCACGGATTTATGATGCTACTAATTTTAGATTTAATGCTTTTACTCGGGCAAAACAAAGAGTAATCCAATCATATGCACCTGACTTTTACGTGTCGCAATCAAAAGGCATGGCTGATAGAAGAAAATTCATTTTATGTCGAGATGAATTTCTTAGATGGTGGCAAAAGTACTGCCGCTAACAAAAGGTTTTTCTCCTGCGAAGGTATTGGTCCAACAATCCGAAAGTCCAACTATACAGCGCTGTAAACGCCATCGCCTGGTCTTCGACCAGCGATGATGAACTAAATGCTGCTAGCAACCCCACTGGTGCGAGTGTTCCGCCGAAGGCGGGCCACTCGTGTCTCTTTAATTTCTCCGGACTGTGTCCGGATTTAAAAATTGTAATGCTGAATTATTTTTATTACCGTTCTGAACCAGCTTCGTATGTATAATCTTCGATTACTGCTGCCTTTCTTTTCGTTCCAGAACAGGCGTCGATACCCGGAAAAGAAAAAGTGTTACATTCGCATTCCTACAGCGAAAAAAAGTAACTTATGAAACAACTACTGGCATTTTTATCCTGTTTATTTTTTATAACCGGTTGTAAAAAATCCGACAGCAGCAGCTCACCAATTATAGGTACATGGTCGTTACATCCTACCACACATGCCCTTTATACCAATGGCGTGATCACCACTTCTTCTACTCAAAGTTACCAGCCTTCAGATTATACGGCATTTAAAAACGGCGGAATAATGGAGAGTAAAACGAATGGCACGTTATATACGGGCTCTTTTACTTTGGCAGGAGACACCCTGACATTTGACAATACAAATAAAGCAAAGGTTACCCAGTTAAACTCCAACATACTGACCTATTATTTTAAAGATTCAGTAAATCCAACTCAGTATTGGATAAATACTTTTTCATTATACAAATAAGGCAGAAACGTTTCCCCAACTATTCATAAACCAACTTACACAACTTTTCTGCCGCAGGCAGTTTACTGCTCTCCTTTAATTTGGGAATATAATTCCCCGCCATCGGCAATACCTGCCATTTAACCACAGCCTGTCAACTCCTTTAGCATGTATAACAGGCGCCAAAACTCTGGAACAATTTTTGAAAATTTATAAATGCGCATTAAAAAATGTAACTCATATTTCAAATGTTAACCAGACAAGGAAATAAGGTCGCCCAAATAACATTAATATTTTGGCTCATGAAAATTGTCGCCACCACGCTTGGCGAAACCTTAGGCGATTTTATCTCCATGACTTTGAATTTGGGTTATACCGTTGGCATTTTAATTACTTTTTCATTTTTCCTCGTGGCACTGCTCACCCAGCTTGCGGTAAAAAAGTACGTGCCGGTAATTTATTGGTTAGTTATTATTGGCACCACAACTTTAGGAACTGAAATATCTGATTACATTGACAGGACCCTGCATTTGGGTTATACCTTAGGAACTATTGTACTCGTGAGTGGCTTACTTATAACTTTGGTTTTATGGTTCCTTAAATACAAAAACCTGGAGGTTTATCCAATTATCGACAAGCCAAAAGAAATTTTCTACTGGACGGCAATTCTTTTCTCCAACAGCCTTGGAACAGCTTTCGGGGACTTCCTGGGCGATTATTTCGGGTTGAGTTACCTGTATGGTGCTTTAGTAACCGGTGGAGTAATTTTAATTGTAGTGTTACTGCATTTCTTCACTAAAATTAATCACATCATTTTATTTTGGATAGCCTTCATTTTTACACGTCCATTTGGTGCTACTTTTGGTGACTTCTTAACGAAGCCCATAAATAAGGGCGGGCTTGAATTGGGCACTTTAAACTCCTCCCTTATTTCAATCGCCGTGATGGCAGTTTTACTTTTTATAGCGCATAGACAACACAAAAAAGTAAACATAAATCTTTGATATTTATTAAAACGCTTTCGGTGTAATAAATCTTACAGCTATCGATTAGCCCTCAACCGGTGGGGGTGTTCCGCCGAAGGCGGCTCACTCGTGTCTTTTTAATTCTACCGGGCTGGGTCCGGATTTAAAAAATGTGAGTTTAAATAATTATTTCCGGCGCCATATGTAGTTGTCCGGCAATCCACGTAAAACCCTAAACCATTTTGCATATTTACTTTGAAGCTATCCTCTTAATTTTATCATTCATATACTTTGTAAAAGAAGATTCATATCCCCATCCAAATTTTGTCCATACTTGCCTAAAATTTTTTCTTTCACAATAATTCTCTATGTATAAGTCCCAACCCGGCCATTGATCTTTTTTTATAGTTGAAGATTCCTCGTTAAAAAGTAAATATGCCCGTTCCAACATTGAAAATAATATTTGAAACAAAATGATCTCCTCCTTCTTCTGCTGTTCATTTAACTGCGGGGAAACCGAATCTTTTATGTCTGCTATATCTAAATAAGTATGCGATAGGCATAAATTCTCCCATTCATTATATTTATCTCCCAACGAATTATAAATTACATAATCCCGGTCTTTTTTTTCTTTTTCAGAAGCGGTTACATACTGGTAAATCGCAAACGGAAAACCTATTATTATAATTATTTTTTCGACATAGCCCAGCAGCTTTAAAAATCTATCTTCTTTGGGCTTTATTAAATTTTTGTATTTTAAGCTACTCATATGCAACGAAATTTACAAATATTCTCCCATTGGTGCAAGTGCCTGGCAAAGGCTCCGGATGCGCCAACACAAGCCTTTCTTCCGTCAACTAACGGAGCCACCATGGTTGCCGCTGGTCAAAGACCAGGCAGCGGCCTTCGAAAAACCTGCACATTGCTATACGCACAATACCCTACATTTGGTACATGAACAACACCGACACATTATACACCGGCTGCCCTGTTCAGCATACCCGGCAATTCATTGCGGGTAAATGGCAAATGGGCATTCTTTGGAATTTAAAAGATCAAACCCTTTGCTTCAGTGCACTCAAAACTTGCCTGCCCGGCTTATCAGATAAAGTATTGATGCAGGAGCTCGATTTTTTTGTTCAGAAAAAAATCATTCACCGTGAGGTTGTTGAATTCCCATTTTCGAAAACGGAATATACATTATCGGCTATGGGCAACAGTTTGATCCCTGTCATCAAATCTATTATAGAGTGGGGATACCTTAATTTACAGGATGAACAGGTGACGAAGGAAATGAGCATGACTCCCCTGCCTGCCATTGAGGCGATTGAAAATAGTATGGCTGGGAGGCTATAAGCTTTTTATACATTAAGCTTCGGAAACTTTACACCATATTTTGAAGCTGTCGCAATTAATTTCTTTATATCAGGAGGCCCCTGCGGCATCGGTGGCAGTTGTAATTCTTCTGCGGGTTTACTCATCTCAACAAAGTAATTTTCCAATCCACCCGGGTTGAGCAGTATCATTGTTTCCAGTGTTTCTGTTTGTATTTTAAAAGAGTGCTGTATATTCTTAGGTAAAAACATCACATCTCCTTCTTTTGCATTGAACGTTTGTCCACCTACTGTATACGTTACTTCGCCTTTTAGTATCAAAAAAGTTTCGTCTTCCCTGGTGTGCGTGTGAGGCGGTGGTTCCAAACCGCGGCGTTCGGTTGCACGAAGCAGGGCGTACTTACCTCCCGTTTCTTTTGACGTAACCAGCAACGACATCAAATGACCGATATACCACCAGGAATTATTTTTGTCCCTTTTTGTAAGCGTGGGTACCAGCGCTTTTTCATTCTTTCCATCCGCAAAAACTTCAGGCACAATAAGCATGCTGCTCATTATTCCCATTGCATTTAAAAATTTTCTTCTTGTTGCCATAACAGTAATGTTTGTTGATAAAACAAAAGTACATGGTTATCGATGCCAAACTATTTAACTTACCAAAAGGTAAGTTCAAATGAAAGGCGGTATCGTTTCACCAATACAGTTGGTGTAAAAATGCCATACTAACTAATATCAATGGCCGCAAAAAAAAGGGTGCCTTTTTAAATGCCTGTACCCAGAACAATCTCCCGGTATTTGCCTAAGCTGTTTAAACCTTGCCTATCTTTGCTGATCACCTCAAATCAAAATAGTATGGCAAAGTCAGGGCCCATAATTATCATAGAAGACGATGCCGACGACCATGGCATTTTAAAAGATGTATTAAAGGAATTAAACGTGGAGAACAATTTGATCTGGTTTACGAGGGGTGACGATGCTTTCAATTATTTGCAAACTACTTCCGACCAGCCCTTCCTTATTATTAGTGACGTGAACCTGCCGGGACGAAACGGGATAGAATTCAAAAGACGTTTAGATGCAGATCCCAGGTTGCGTAAAAAAAGTATCCCTTTCGTTTTTTATTCGACCTATGTAGACCAGCAGGCCGTGAATATTGCTTATACGGAAATGACCGTGCAGGGATTTTTTCAAAAAAATGACAGTTATACCGAGATCAAAAAAAACATCAAGTTGATCCTCGATTACTGGATGACCTGCAGGCATCCGAATACTTATTAGGTCAATAGCTATCTGCATGGGATAATAACCCGGGTATTATCCAAAGGCCAGGATGGTGAAAAGAATTACGGAGATCTTCCAAAAAAACCTGCTGTAAATTACCACAGAGAGGCCGGTTCTGAAGAACTTGCTGCTAATGCCAGGTATGTTTAATGGGAATTAAAAATGATTTGTAAATTACCATTGTAAACGCTCAACAATGACCTTCACCAAACTTGTTCCCAATATATTTTACACCGACATCAATGTTGGCCTGGATCTTTTTATCAACTGCCTTGAATTTACCATTGGCTATGACGACCTTCAATCAGAGAGTCCCTGTTGCGTTGCCAATAAAGACGGGTTGGCCATTTTCATTTTTCAAAATAAGGAATTCGCAGAAAAAGACCGGCCGGAATTGAGGCTGCAAACGAATAATATCGAAGAAGTGTACACGAAAGTAAAGGCTACACACCCCCATTTGCTGCATCCTAATTTGAATGCCATTACGCTGCGGCCCTGGGGAGCAAAAGAGTTTGCTTTAAGGGACCCATCCGATGTTTGCATTATTATCCAGCAATGGTAATAAATACGGCTTATCCCCTTTGCCATGCGCATCCCCGGCGCGGGTGCTGCTGCCGGCACGGCAACGCTGTTTCTTTAATTTCACGGGACTGGGCCCGGGTTTAAAAAATCTAACCCCGCATACTCCTTTGCTTCGCCTTTCCTTCACCCCTCCGTCGTACCATGGCTTGGTCTTGTTTTGGATTTACCCTATAAAACCAAAACAAATCCAAAAGAAGACCAAAACAAGACCAAGACAAAAGCATTGCAAACCCACTTGCCGGCACTAATTCGCCGAAGGTTTTAACGAACATGAAAATTAAGACGATCTTTTGATGGATAGGGTTTTTAATAGGCCGGTATTCTAAAACCTGGTGCTAGATTACACTACATTCAAAGTCAGGTAGATGTGATAAAAATTGAGCACAAACTGTCGCAAACTGTCACGAACTGTCGCAAACTGTCACGAACTGTCACAAACTGGAAAAAACAGGAAAAAACTGGCAACAACTGGCAACAACTGGCAAAAACTGGAACCCACCCTTTAGCCGCATTATATTTTTACACTATGGCGCATGCAAATGATATCAGCCATCAGTAATCATTCTGGCAAAACCGCAACTACATGCCTTACTAGTGGGTAATGAAAGTTCGGGAAAGCCGATTTTTTTTAACAATTAAAAATATCAATTATGGCTAGAATTTCAAAAGGTATCCTGGGCGGACTTTCCGGCACCGTGGGTACCGTAGTAGGCGGTAACTGGAAAGGGATCGACTACATCCGCAGCCAGTCGGCGCACCGCAACGGCAATTTCACGCAACCGCAATTGGAGCAACATGCTAAGTTTAGCCTGGGCATCCGTTTTGTAAACCGGTTAACAGGCCTCTTCGCCGTAAGCTTTCGCAAATTTGCTGCAAAGATGACAGGCGCCAACAGTGCTCTTTCTTACCTCTTAAAAAATGCCATTACGGGTACGTATCCCAGTTATAGCATTGATTACAGCAAGGTATTGGTGAGCCGCGGCGACCTGCCCAATGCAGATAATCCTTCGGCTACTGCCATCGCAGGCAGCAAGATCAATTTTGCCTGGACGGATAATACCGGCATCGGCAAAGCCGAAAGCGATGATGCTGCCATACTGGTAGTGTATTGCCCGGCCACGAAAATGGCTGTGTATACCACTGCCGGGGCTACACGCGGTGATGGGGGACAGCAGTATAATGTTGCTGTATTCCACGGGCAGGTAGTAGAAACCTGGTTAGGCTTTATGTCGGCCGATGGCAAGGAGGTCGCTACCAGCATTTATACAGGGCAGCTTACGGTATCGTAAGGTTTAAAGCTGTGTAAATTGCAATTGCCCCTGGTGTGAGTGGACTGCGACGGCAGCACACTCACACCTTTTTAATTTTACCGGGACCGAATGGAATAATTCCCGGTTTCCTGTCCTTATCGCCTTCTTTAGCGTCTTACTAATAAAGATACCCTGAACATGGACAGCAAGCTAAAAAATACCGGTCAACATTTGATGAATAAAGTGCCCGAGGTAACCTTTTTCTTTTGGGTGATCAAAGTGTTATGCACTACAGTCGGGGAAACCTTTGCTGATTTTTTAAACGTCAATTTAAATTTTGGATTAACGGTTACTTCAGTAGTAATGGGGGCCTTATTGATCGTGGCTTTATTTTTTCAATTCAAAGCTAAAAAATATGTACCGGTCATTTACTGGATCACCGTGGTTTTCATAAGCGTTTTTGGCACTTTGGTAACGGATAACCTTACAGATAAAATAGGCGTGCCGCTGGAAACAAGTACGATCGTTTTTAGTCTACTGCTCCTTTCTACTTTTGCATTTTGGTATGCCAGGGAAAAAACATTGTCTATTCATTCCATTTATACCCCGCGCCGTGAAGTTTTTTACTGGCTTACAATCCTCTTCACGTTTGCACTGGGCACTGCGTCGGGGGACCTGATGGCGGAAAGTCTAGGGCTTGGTTATTTGGTAACAGGTGTCATCGTTGCTGCAGTGATCATTGTTATAATAATAGCAAGACAATTAAAATTGAATGCGGTACTCTCTTTCTGGATCATTTATATCATGACGCGGCCATTGGGGGCTTCTATTGGAGACCTGCTTTCTCAACCCACAAAATTTGGTGGCTTAGGATTGGGTGCAACTATAACAAGCGTCATATTTCTCCTGGGAATTTTAGCTATCGTATTGTATTTCACTTTCTCTAAACATGATGTGATCAAGGATGCTGTAGTGGCAGAAAAAGAAACCGCAGAAAGCAAAGGCCTTATTTGGCAGGCCGCAATCACCATCGCTGTATTTATAATTGCTGGAGGGGCTGCTTATACATGGAGGCATAATGTATTGGCAAAAGAAATAAAGCAACCTGTTACTACTACTCCTACTGCAACCGGTGAATCGAAAGTATCATCACCGCTGGGTGATATGATGGTATTCACCACAATTGTTGCAGACACAAAACAACTGGTAGTTGCCAATGATCTGCCCGGCGCCAAAACCCGTGTAGCAGATCTCGAGCACGAATGGGACGATGCACAGTCGAGGCTTAAACCAATGAATGGTGCAAAGTGGACTGAGGTTGATGATGCTATCGATAAAGTGTTAAGGCAACTTCGTGCGGTTAGCCCCAACCAAAAGGATTGTTTAGCTGCATTGGATGCACTGTTGGCAGTACTCAAATGATTTTACATACTTTGCAATAAATAGTTTTTCAAAAGCCTGTGTTCAAGACAACAGTAAAGCCCTGCATTGAAAACCTTACCGGACCAGGCAGCACAGTTACTAATAATTTCTCTTTAACCTGAATGAACCGTTTATAGTATGGGGTATTCCCGTAGTTGTGAACGACCCGGTAAATGTTCCTTCAAAATAATCGCCGATGTTTGATGCAAAAGCTGTTTCAGTTACCTGTAATGAATTTTGGCTGAAAACAAAACCGGGAATGAAATTGGCATCTAAAAAACAGGTAACCAATAGGCTTAATTTTTGAACAATCCCGCTTTTAGGCTTGACCCAAAAGAACCTTCTTTCAATTGCAGGTAATTCTTCTTGCTTTGATCTTTCTCAATTTCTATTGCGCCTGTGGTTTGCACGTTCTCCATTTTTAAAAAAGAAAAAGGGTCGGGTCTATTTTCACCGGTGGCCTCATTACCCATAGCCGCGGGATTGGTATTGCCCGTGAAAATACAATCACTGGCTGCATAGTGATGATCGCCCTCCCTTATCCATCCCGTTCTGCAACCAGCTATGATATTGTGATGGAATTCAAGATCATCTGCTGTTTGCTTTGTTGTCCATACACCACTGTAATATGAGCCATATACCAGGCAATAACGCATTGCATTGTGCCGGCTCATTCCATCTGCCGCATTCCAAAACACTACAGGATTCTGGCAGTGGTAAAAAACACAATGATCGAGTACCAACCCATTGCCGTTGGCAATAGCGGCTACACGTACAGGTGACAGGTCGGCATCGCCGGTAAACAGGCATTGTGTTATCAACAGGTCATCCAGGTCCTTACCGTCGCGCCATACGGGGTAAGCACGGCGGTTGTGTTTACCATCAATGTAGTAATACACAGGCCCGCCGCTGAACCTTAGCCCTTCAATGGTTACATGGCTGGCTTCTATATCGATGCCCCTCGCTTCTTCACCATCTCCATTGGGAATTGTAGGAACTACGTTTACCAGGATCGGCATTCGTTGCGGGTGCCAGTTAGAATCATCGGGCATGATCTCTGCGCGGATGACCAGACGATTTTCCAACGTATATTTATTATTGTTGAAAAGAACGGTTGCCGTTAACGGGTACACGCCTTCCGAGAGCAGGATAGTAGTGGGCTCCTGCCGATGGTTAGTATTGGCTCTCGTTGCAGCTTCCTGCAATGTTTTCAGCGGCTGAGATCTTGTACCGGGATTGGCATCGTTACCTGTTCTTACATTGACATATAATTGTTCGGCAGATGATATCAATGACATCATTACAGGCAATAAGACGGCAAATATTTTTTTGGTCATACAACTATTTTCTGCAAAGTTGTAGAGTAGTGTTTTCCTGTAATGGTCATTTTGAAAACAAACCGGTCATAAAATATCTTCCCTGAATTGCTGGGCGGTAACACCAGTCATCTTTTTAAAGAACCGGTTGAAATTAGACGGATCAGAAAAGTCGAGTGCATAAGCGATCTCTTTTATGGACAGGCCGCTATGCAATTGTTTTTTTATTTCGGAAAGCAGGCGGTGATGGATCATCTTTTGGGCAGAAAGTCCGCTGTATTGCCGGCAGATCTTATTGAGCTGCGTAACACTGATGCGAAGCATTTGCGCATACGATGCAACGCGGTGCTCATGTATAAATTGTTTGTCGAGCAATGAACGGAACCGGAAAAAATCCGGGTGAACATGGGAATCGCTTTGCAGTTTGCCTGCTGTTGAATAATAACGGTTCAGCACCACCAGCAACTGGTATAAGATCGCCCTGAGCAGGTGATTGCTATCCGCCTGGAGATGCAGGAATTCTTCTTCAAGATGGTGCACCAGCTCCAACACACGGTGAAAAGTTTTAGCAGGCATCTTCATACCCGTTGGCCTTGAATACTGGTGAAAATATTGAAAACGGTACAGGAACAATTCATCAGTGAAAAACAAACCGAGAAAATCCTTCTCAAAGAAAAGCGTATACCCGCTTACTCCTTTTGCATTCCAGCGGCGTACCTGTCCCGGGGACGTAAAAATAACCGTTCCGGGCGCCAGTATCGTTTTATTCTCATCCAGTGAAAAGCTGCCCCTGCCTGTTTCGATAAAAAGTATTTCATAAAAACTGATCTGGTGTGCTGTAGGGTCGAGTATAAAATTCTTTAAGGTTTCTATCCTGGCAATATCGATCAGCAGGTCTTTCCCATATTTACGGGGAAGGAAATGATAACTTTTAATATCACCGGTGATCATGGAATTAATTTATATTTCAGCTATTACTGCAGTGGTTTCAAATTTACAAAGACTATTTGCATTTCCATCCGTCAACCATAAACCCGGGGAAGCAACTTTGCACTTTGATGTTTAACTTTAATAAATATTAGTCTCGTTTAAAATGAGCCAGCAGTAATTATGAGCAAACGGTCAATAATACAATGTTCAGTTGCTTTGATGTTTGCTTCATGCAAAGAGCCCACTATCGTTGGCCATTGGAAAATACAGACCGATATAAGCGCAAAATTCAAAGACATCTTTCCCGGTATAAGCAAGGAAGCAGGCGACATTGTAATATCAGCTGATTCTACTTATTTAATAAAGGGTTATTCCGATAAAGTTTCCACCACACCGGGTTGGCATACAGGTGGCGATGAAACCGGAACCTGGCGTATGATTGGAAAAGACAGCATATCGTTATGCCCCGACTACTTTCGCTCACTGATCCCCGCATCATGGTCGTACGGAAAAAGATTTTATAAAATTGACCAGCTGAGCAAAGACAAATTGGTATTGATTGCAAAAGATCCAAAGGGATATAAGGGCATTGATAGTTTACTGGAATACCGGAGGCAATAAATTGTATCTTTAAAATTCAACTACCAAATACAACCATGAGATCATTTTTCATCAGCCTGTTCTTTGCCTGTATAGTATTTAATGTTTGTACCGCACAAACCGACAGCATCGCTTTCTATAAAAAAACTTCTGTTATGATCCCGATGAGGGATGGTGTGAAATTATTTACTGTAATATTTTCTCCTGTTGGTGCTATGCATGATCTGCCCGTGTTATTACAACGTACACCTTATGGCGCCAACGGCAGCAATGTGCCGGATGATACCACCTATAAAGTACAGGCATTTGGCACTTACCTCGGCATTATGATGAAGGAAGGTTATTTTTTAGTGTCGCAGGATGTGCGTGGCAAATATAAAAGTGAGGGCAAAATGGAAATTCACCAGCCGTTGATCCATGCAACTCAAAAAGGCGCTGTTGATGAAAGTACCGATACATGGGATACCATTGACTGGCTGATGAAAAATCTTAAAGGCAATAACGGCAAAGCAGGCCTGTTTGGTATTTCATATGGTGGATGGCTGGCGCTGGTGGGTGCGGTTGACCCACACCCGGCATTAAAAGCATCTTCCGAACAGGCATGCATGAGCGATCTTTTTTTAGGAGACGATTTTCATCATAATGGCGCCTTTCGTTTGAGTTATGGTATGGAATATACTTATGAATTAGAGTTTGATCACACAACAGACAGCGATTTTCCTTTCCCGCAATTTGACCTGTATAATTGGTATTTAAAACTTGGCTCATTAAAAAATGTAAATGAAAAATATTTTCATAATAAGATCCCTACCTGGGATAATTTTGTACAACATCCTAATTATGATGCATTCTGGCAAACCAATTCACCATTGAATTATGTAACCGCTGCACAGGTACCGCAATTACATGTGGGGGGCTATTATGACCAGGAAGATATCAATGGCCCGCAATTGATGTACCGGCATATGGAAAAAAATGATAAGGCTCACAATAACCATATCGTTCTTGGCCCATGGAACCATGGACAATGGGCAAGAGGAAGAGGTGACAGTTTGGGAAGAATATCTTTTCAGAGCAATACCTCGTACTGGTTCCAGGCATTGCAAAAAAAATGGTTCGACTATTGGCTCAAAGGAATGGGTGACGGTAATTTTGAAGAAGCCTATTGTTTTCAAACAGGCAGCAATACATGGAAAACTTATTCTTCATGGCCGCCCAAAGAAGCGGCGCTTAAAAAATTATATACCCGCGCTGATAATACCGCATCATTCAATAAGCCCACTGCAACAGCCGGTGTTGTTTCGTATGTGAGTGATCCTGCAAAACCGGTACCTTATCGCATACAACCCATTGAAGCTACTTATGGCCCCGGTAGCAGGTGGAGGCCATGGCATATAGAAGACCAGCGTTTCGTTTATTCGAGGCCGGACGTAATTAGCTTTACCATGGATAAACTGATCACGAACGTTACGGTAACAGGAAAGGTAACGGCGCATCTTTTTGCCAGCACCACGGGCACTGATGCCGACTGGATCGTAAAGCTGATCGATGTATATCCTGATTTCGATTCCAGTTTAACCATGAGCGGCTACCAGTTGCCGGTAGCGATGGAAGTTTTTCGCGGAAGGTTCAGGAAGAGTTTCTCTAACCCTTCACCATTAACACCCAATAAACCGGAAGAATTCGTTATCGACCTGCATGATATCAACCATACTTTCAAACCCGGGCACCGCATCATGATACAAATACAAAGCAGCTGGTTCCCCGTAATCGACCGCAACCCGCAAAAATATGTGCCCAATATTTTTGAAGCAAAAGAAACGGATTTTATTAAAGCAACACAAACAATCTATTGCAATCAACAGTATGCGAGTTATATTGAGTTGCCGGTGATGAAAGACTAACACACCGATTATACGGATATGCACGGGGCTTTCCGCGGCGATTCATGGAACTACGCTGTGATTCCCCCTGTTATTCTTTGCGCAGCCTGCTCCAATCCAAAAAAGTTTGGCGCATTACTGTTCATACGTACCAAATTCCCAATCGCCGAATCCATTTTTATAAAAACAAAATATCTCGGTTTTGTGGTAACCGCCTATTGAGGCTTCCGTTCCGCGTGTAATGATGCTCGTATTGCCATCACGAGGATCGGTGATCGTAACTTTTACATTCAGCTTTACCGGGTAACAGCGTTGTGCTGATCTTAAGCGGGTCTCCGGTTGGCCAACGGTGATCCCTCCTGTCCATTCAAAGGTTATTTTGTTTTTGGCACCATAAAAATGGTCTTCATAAGCCTTGCTGAGGTTCTTCTCAACGTTTTGTTTGATCTCATTTACGGCCGGACCGCCCGCCGTGGTTTTGTTTGGAGTTGTTGTGATTACGTCCTTGTTTTGTTTTGGAGCTGGATTACCCGCATTGTTTTGTGGCTTTGTTTCGCTGCCAAGTAGCTTTAAAATTTCACGGCCATTATTATTCTTTCCAATTCTATATTGTTCTGCCCAGTCGAGTGCAGTTTTACCGGAATAGTCTTTTATATTTTTATCAGCACCATTGTCAAGCAAAAACTTGATCACTTTAGATTCTTTAAATCCTTTGATGGCCGTTATCAGCATCGTTTCCCCGCCCAGGGCATCATTTTGCCTGTTGATATCAGCTCCTTCAGCAATGGCTTTTTTTGCACCGGCTTCATTAAAATCAAAACCGTTAACAGCAACATCAAGCCGCCTGTTCACATCTGTCTGTGCAAACAGTTTGGTATGAGGTACGATTAAAAAAATGGTTAACAGTAAACCAATGGCTGGTAGCAATAAATTTTTTGTTCGCATGATGTTTGTATTAGAGGCTAAAGCTATTGCTTTGACAATTGCCCCCGTATACCCTGCAATGGGTATATATCAACCTTACAATTACACGAAGTTGTGTTAAAGACCAAAAATGTTCATGGAATAAAAACTACGGGGATGCAGTTTATTCTTTCTCCCTACGTGCGAGTACAGATTTCGTGGTTTCCATACAGGTGACCAGGATGCCTTTTACCGCATCATCTTCACCAAATGCAGGGCTATAGCAGAATGTCCAGTAAATATCTTCCACCTTTCCATTGCGGTAGAAGGGCACCAGCTGATCTTCGAAGAATACCGCCTTACGCGTTACGTATACCTGTTGAATAAGCGGCCCGATGATATGCCAGATCTCGCCCCATACGGCTATGGCCTTTTTGCCAATGGCAGGATGTCTTCCATTGGCACCAAGGCTTGGGCGGAAAGCCTCGTTATAAAAACAGAGAAAATCCTCTCCCCAAAATAAGAACATGGGAAAAGCGGAGTGTAATATATTATTGAGTGTGATGCGAAGGCTTAGCGGCCAGTTGTCTATTTCCCCAATACAGGTCTTAGACCAATCATATTGACATATAAGTTCTCCCAATTCGCCGCTGCTTTGCAAGAAAGGATAATCATCAATATGCTTTGCTGGTATTGCCAGGTTTAGAGTTTGATGTAAATGTAATTATTTTTGTTGTATTTTTTATTGCCTTTATTGCACAGCTCCTAAACAGAAAAAATGAAATTTGATCCTTAACTTCAGCAAAATATTTGCCGGGTTCAACAGCATTATAATTGAAATTTAAAAAATGAAAGCAAATACATCTTCAAAATTAAAAGACGGTGACCAGTGCAAAGTTGTTGGTGGAACACATGCCGGCAAATCAGGTACAGTAAGAGATATCAACACCAGTAAAACAGGCCATATCACGATCACCGTTGAACAAAAGAACGGCGTTCGTTTTAAAACCCTGGGTAAGAATGTAGTTGTTGAAGGAAACTGACCAGGAGCATAAGAGACAGCAAGGCTGCAGGCATTACAAAATGGGTATATTATGCATGTTAAACATCTTCAACCAAAGGATTCGATCGCGGCATACGTGGAAAGGATTTTGGTAATAGACAATTACCAGCTCACGCTCCCATTTTCACTGCCTTTATTTGCCAATGGCCTGCCAACTTTAGTCTTTAAATCTGCCAAAGCCACATTCAGGAATAGTTCTACTACGCATCTTACCTTATTTGGACAAACCATTCTTCCTGAAACCCTGACTTTTACGGAAGACTTTACTTTGATCGCTTATTTTTTTAAACCCTGGTCATTACTCGAGATATTTGGTGTAACAGCACAGGAATTAACTGACCGGCCTGTTGATATGAATTTATTGAATACAAAAAAGACAATCGCTTTACAGGAGCAATTATTGAATGCCGGCACAACAGAGCAAGTGATCAGCTTACTGGATAATCATATTTCCAACTTAATTGCCCATTCCAAAAATAACAACAGTGTTATTAAATATGCTGCAGGCAAAATTGCACAGTATCATTCAAAAGATATCCTGCTTAAGGTTCAAAAGGATTTGCATATCACCGAAAGAACATTTCAAAGAATGTTTGAAACCAATATTGGCATTGCCCCCAATTTGTACAGGCGCATCTGCCAGTTCAATGCTGCATTCCAGCAACTGAACAATAAAAATTATCATAAATTGTCGGATATCGCTTTTGAAAATGGTTATGCCGACCAGAGCCATTATATACGCTCCTTCAAAGAATTTACTAACCTCACTCCAAAAGATTATCTCAATTTTGGCACTGCAGAATAAAGCTGCTCCAGTGGTATCCTTTGGACAAGCTACGAGCCACGAGGGCGAAGCAAAATTATTCGACCAGCATGCTTATCCCTTGCAGCTCTCCCCCTTGTAGCTTTCTCTTAGGATATCCCCTTGAAGCTCTCAATTTGTCGGTTTCGTTCTATTTTCACTTTCCCTCCCCAGCTACTTTTGCTAAATATTATTCATTTAAATAAATAAAAAAATGACCAATCAAATTTATCCATGCCTGGCGTTTGAAGGGCAGGCAAAAGCAGCGGCAGATTATTACTGCTCTATTTTTAAGAATTCAACCATTATCGCAGAAAACCCAATTGTAGTTAATTTTGAGTTGAATGGAAATAAATTTATGGCCTTGAACGGTGGGCCAAAATCAAAATTCTCACCTGCTACTTCTTTCGTAATAGAATGCGAAACACAGGAAGAGATCGATTACTATTGGGAAGAGCTGGGCAAAGGAGGTCGGTATGACCAGTGTGGCTGGCTGGATGATAAATTTGGCGTATCCTGGCAGGTGGTGCCTTCAGTTTTGCCTAAACTAATGGCCGATGCCAATAAAGCGCCAAGAGTAATCGAAGCATTTATGAAAATGTCGAAATTTGATATTCAAACTTTACTGGATGCCTGATGAATGAAAGCTGCCAGCTGGTTGCAAACCATCATGACAGCTTTTATTTCTAAAATATTCTGTAGTTTTCAGCAATGAAAAGACAACATATTCCTGTATTATTTTTAATTGCGTTGTTCCTCACCAGCGGGAAGGCCTTTGAAGAAAAATGGATAAAAGAAAAACACAAAGGCTACAACTTATTTTATACTGCTGTTGATAAAAACAATAACAAAGCATACAAAGAACTTGTTGATAATGGGATCGCATCGGTGAAAAGTTTTTTTCATGATTCCTATAAAAAAAGTTTTGACATCTTCATTCACCCCTCGAGGCATTCTCTCGACAGCACCTGGAAAAAAGACTGGAACATGCCGGACTTCAAGTCGGAATGCTGGATGGTGGCAAGTGGTGTTGCAGGCAGGCTGGACATGATCTCTCCAAAGCTCTGGGACAAAGAATCCTGTGAACATATTTATGCTGAAACATCGCACACACAACAACTGGTTACACATGAATTGGTGCACGTTTATCATGGCCAATTGAATACCAGCCCCGATTTTAGTAATGCTGAGGGTATTGACTGGTTTGTGGAAGGCTTAGCAACATTTGCTTCGGGGCAACTGGACGCATCCAGGATAGCTGACGTAAGAAAAGCGATCGCAGAAAATAATATCCCAAAAAGCCTGGATAATTTCTGGACGGGTAAAATTAAATATGGCCTTTCAGGTTCAGTAGTAATGTATATCGACCATCAATATAGCAGATCAAAACTTAAAGCGCTTTTAACATTAAATAAAAAATCGGAAATACTTTCACTTTTAAAAATAACAGAAACTGAATTGTTGAATGCCTGGAAAGATTATATACAGCACATGTAATTGTAATCCCGCACAACATATTCAACCTCCGCGTTAGATGCTACACTTTTAAAAAAACGGCAGGCCTTTATATTGTATAATTTTAATTGCCTGAGATCATTTGTTTCACTGATCAAGATCATTTTATCTACTCCCGGTAGTTTTTATTTTGGAAACTGTTGTAAAGTGTAAAATAAGATACTGTACAATGATAGTAAAAAATGGTACCGGGATATACTCAAAAAAAGATTGAACAGCCCCGCTGGCAATGGATCACGCTTTTAGTAATTATTGGCTATGAAGCTGCAGGCTGTTTGCTTGGAGGCATTATGCTTATAGCTGCACCAGACGGCAGGTATATGAATATGCCGGTTGATATAATGCATAACATCTTTCCTGATTTTCTAATTCCGGGAATGCTTCTCTTTGGATTGGGGATCCTGAACACAATGGCTTTTATTTCCATTTTTCGTAAAGCAGGCTCAGATTGGCTTATGGCAGGATTGGCTTTAGGGGGATTGCTTACCTGGTTCGTTACAGAAATTATGATCCTGCAGGAACTGCACTGGCTGCATGCGATGTGGGGCCTTCCGGTGTTGCTTGGGTGCGTTATTGCTATACCATTGATCATATTACGACATGATAAAGACGGGATGCAAAAAATTCTATTAACCTGCGGAATATTGTCTTCGCTTTGGTATATAGCCATAAATGTTTACGTGCCGGTCAAATATGAGGGATACAATATTTTTTCACAGGCGCCCAGCGAATTGTCTGCAATAGGTTCCCCAACGAGAATATTATGGAACTTGCTGGTTGTGTTGTATCCTTTGTTATTTGCAGCTTTTGGATGGGGTGTTCGGCAATCAGCGGGCAATAGCCCATATCTACGCATCGTGGGATCCCTGGTAATTGTTTATTCTATCCTCAACTTCTACTGGCCGCCAATGCATCGCCGCGAAATGATTGCTGCGGGGGCAGGAACGTTGACGGATACCCTGCATATTGTATGGGCGATAATGACGCTCATTTTTATGGTGCTTTTTATGGGATTCGGGGCAGCAGCCCTGGGAAAAAGATTCCGTGTTTATACAATCTTGACCTTCCTGGTGTTTATCGTGTTTGGAACTTTGACCTTTATGGCATCTGCAGGCATAAAGGCGGGCCAGCCAACTCCGTGGATGGGTCTTTATGAGCGTATTAATATCAGCAGTTTTATGATTTGGGTGATCGTATTTGCATCGGCACTATTGCGTAAAAGAACTATACCATCCACCAATAGTCAGGCTGATTAGCAATTTAACCTTCCCTGTACCATTTTATTTTCATAAAAATAATCTTCCTTTTTACTAAATTGCAATACCAACAGTTGCACCGGCAATAAAACAGCAAGGCTTTTTCTTCACGCCCAGTTTGCGAGGCCATCCTCTTGAAAACGTTCCGTAATTTTTACATCCTCTTATTTATTGTAAACAAATGATCATGAAACAAACCTTAGTTGTTTTCGTCGTGGTGCTTTTATTCGGTTGTAATTCTTCCAAAAAAGAATATTTTTCTTTTAAGCTGATCCCGGTAAAGCAGGGCGATTACTGGGGATATATTGATAAGAACGGGAAATTTTCCGTTAACCCCCAATTTAAAAGGGCCTATACTTTTTCCGAGGACAGGGCGCTGGTACAAAATACCGAAGGCAAATATGGTTTTATTGACCTCCAGGGTAAACTGGTCATCTCCCCCATTTACAAAGACGCACTATGTTTTTCAGAAGGCCTTGCTCCGGTGGTTAGAGAAGATCAGAAAATAGAATACATTGATAAGAGCGGCAATGTTGTGCTCACACTCGATGAGAATATGGAAACTGCACAGGGATTTCATGATGGCCTTGCGCTTGTGGAGATCAATGGTAAGAAAAGCTGTATTGACAGATCAGGAAAAATAGTTTTCGGGTGCCCGTTCGATTATGTTTATGATTTCAATGAAGGGTTTGCGATGATCAGGATGAAGATCAAAGACGACAGTAAGTTCGGTTTTATTGATAAAACCGGCAAGATCGCCATCAATCCTGCTTATGATGATGCCAGTCCTTTTTTTGAAGGGATCGCTTATGTTAAAGTGAACGATAAGTATGGCTTCATTGATAATACAGGCAAACTTGTTGTGACCCCCCAATTCGAAGAAGTGGTGTATTGCTCACAGGGATTGATAGAAGTAAAACAGGGTGAGTTGTGGGGCTTTGTTGGTAAAGACGGGAAATATGTTATCAACCCCCAATTTAAAGAAGTGGGCGTGTTTACTTCTTCGGGCCTGTGCCCCGTAAAAGATATCACCAGCAATAAATGGGGATTTATCGATAAAAAAGGCAAAATGACAATTGCCCCGCAATTTGAAGGCGTTACAGGTTTTTATGATGGGGTATCCGTTACATTGCTGGATAAGAAATATGGTGTTATTGGAACCGATGGCAAATACCTGGTGAACCCAACGTATGAAACTTATGAAATGTTTCCGAGGAATTATTTTGCCATTGTGCGTAGCGACTTCTTTAATGTATCAGGAATATCATCTATGCTGTTCCGTGATATGACCAGCACATCCATCCGCGGGTTGGAAAAAGGAATGAGTTTCACCGCGGCGCAATCGAAGTTCCCAGACCTATCGCATGATAATTATAACAGCCTTAAAAATTTTACACCTGAAGAAAACAATTCCATGCAGCTTGATGAGATCAATTTTCTTTTTACTGATGATTTTAAAAAGGCCGACCCTAAATATAAAACCGAACAGCGATATAACGCAACTTCCGGTATGAATGAAGATGTGCTTGTGGTGGATGCAGATGCGACCACGTACAACGATGCTGCCTTACTAAGGGGAATTTCTTTTGATTACCAATTGCAAAACAAAGCAAAAGAAAAAGCCGGTAATATCATTAAAGCTCTAAAAGAAAAATTACCGCAAAATTTTACTGTAGAAAAGCCTGATGAGCACACTTATGTTTTATATGGCAGCAATTATAATATCGGCATCGTTGAAGAAAATGACCATATCGGTTTAGTGATCGGTTTTGATAAACCAGCAATGGATATACTTAAAAAAAATAACCAGCCTAATACAAACTATGATCTTCCTGCACCTGCAGATTCTGCGAAGAAGTAATTGCGATCAACAATCAAGATATGTTCAGTTGAGTATCCTTATTTAAGCATCATTTTAGTTTTTCAAACTTGCCTCATTTTAGGGGTGTGGATAACTTTTTATCAAATATTAATGTATATTTATTGCTTTTCAATAAATATTTATCTATATTTGTATCTCAAATCGAAAATCAATTTATAATGAAACCTGGTACTAAGTTAATTTTAAAGATACTATATGTCCTTTCATGGATCATATTTGTAGGCGCCTGTATTGAAGCCGGTGGCTTTATTTTTAATGGCGTTTTTACTTTGCTCTACAACCCTGTGGGCGCCAAACATTTTTGGCAGGAGGTTGACCTTTCTGCTCTTTATTACTTTGATCACGGCTATTTTTTTGTAGAAACACTGCTGATGTCCATTGTAGCCATATTGAAGGCAAGTATATTTTACCTGATCATTAAGATGCTGCATGATAAAAAATTAAGTATGTCGCAGCCATTCAGCAAAGAAGCAGAGCGCTTTATTTTTAAAATAGCTTACCTGGCCCTGATGACCGGCCTTTTCTGTATAGGAGGTGTTAAATTTGCAGCATGGTTTGTTATACAGGGTGTAAAGATGCCTGATATACAATATTTACGTTTAGGCGGGGGCGATGTATGGCTGTTCATGGGTGTTGTGCTTTTTGTAATTGCGCAGGTGTTTAAAAGAGGGATCGAAATTCAAACTGAAAACGAATTAACCGTATAACTATGCCGATAGTAGTAAACTTAGATGTGATGATGGCCAAAAGAAAGATGTCATTGAATGAACTTTCTGAAAAGGTAGATCTCACCCTCGCCAATCTTTCTATATTAAAAACGGGAAAGGCCAAAGCGGTGCGTTTTAGTACCCTGGAAGCGATCTGCAAAGCACTTAACTGCCAGCCCGGTGATATTTTGGAATTTGTGCAATGAGGTTTTATCCCCCTGGATACATTAAAGGGTCACTAAGCTATTGAATTGTTTTACTAATTACTGAAAACCTTTAAGGATAATTGTATGCGACGCTTTATCTATTTCATATTGATATTGGCCTTATTTTCATGTAATGCAAATGATAAGGAAGGCACTGAGCAGGCTAATAGCGGAAAAGCCTATGGTGGATATGATGCCATAAGAAGAACAATCCTGCCGCCTTTGTTTGTTTTACTCACCAATAAAGAGTAACAGGCTATTTTGAGCTTTGATCCTCCAGCTTGCGGTACGGTTATTGGTTCAATAGTAGTACACTAAAATAAGATCATGAACAATCAAAAACAATTCGGCGTTTGGATGGATAGCCACCATGCCGCAGTAGTAGGTAGTGATAATACAGAAGACGGGCCCTTAGCACTACTTGCTCATGTAAAGGGGGAAATTATTTCCCCAAGTTCCAGCGAAAAGAATTCCAACCACCATGAGCAAACCGTACAGGCAAAGTTTTTTAAAGAAATTGCTTCACATTTAACAAATGCCACGCACGTACATGTTACAGGAACGGGACAGGCACAGGAGCAATTCATTCATTATCTCGCAGCCACTCCGCAATTTAAAAATAGCAAGACTGAGGAATCTACTTCTAATAAGATGAGTGATGAAAAGCTTATAGAATTTATTGCCGCTAAATTTTAATGACTATTTTACGCAACAGCAGTATCAACTGCTGTTGCGTATTTAATATTTCCCGCTGCCCCTCCTGCCCAATTTCATTTACCTTTTGCGATAAGCAGAAATTTTCGTTCCTTTAAAGTTCAGCACCAGCTGTTTCTTAAGTACAGAACTTTCTTAGCTTAACTTATGGCGGAAGACAAAAAAATACACGAGTTTTTATCGCAATACAAGCTGCCTGTTTATAATGCTGCACTGCAGCTGCGTAAAATTATTCTTCCCAAACTTCCCGGTATTATTGAGCAAATTGACCTGCCTGCAAAAATGATCGCTTATTGTTATGGACAGAAATATATTGAAATGATTTGTACGATCATTCCATCCAGAAAAGGGATCAAACTTGGTTTTTATAAAGGCGCAGACCTTCCCGATCCTCAACATCTGTTGCAGGGAACAGGAAAGATATCCCGCTATGTTGAAATTAAAGCGGGTGAAAAAATAAATTCAAAAGCGGTGACAGAGTTATTGAAAAATGCATTAGCTGCGTATGAAGAAAGAATAAGTAAATAATGGAAAAAAGAAAGTTGACATCTTATTTTTTACAAATTCCTCCCTACCCTATGTTCCACCGCCGGCAAACTTTTTAAATAAGTATAGATCGCATTTACCTGTTTATCGGTAAGACTTTTGAATTTGGGCATGGGCACACGCAATGCCCTTCCGCCCGGCGCTTTCCCTTCCCTTACTGCTAAACTAAAATCCTCGGGAGTAAAAGTGCCGATTCCTGTTGTATTATCCGGTGTTAAGTTAACACTACGGATCTTTCCTGATGTGCTTTTTAATCTTGCACCGCCGGTCATATAACCTTTTGAATCTTCGGGATGCAGGTAATCCACTTTTAATATGCTGGAAGAATGACAGTGATAACAACCCACTACTGCAACCAGGTAACGGCCATAATTAGCCTCATCTCCTTCATCTGGCCGCGGCACATCTTTATTGTAAGGTGTTGGTTTCTTACTGGCGATGCGAATGAACATTTTACCCAGGAAGTTGATATGTGTTGATCCAACAGTAGTATCAGCAGCAGTCACCTCCGGTTCGTTTGATCTCAGGTAAGTGATCACATCTTTGATATCTTCGTCCGCCATCATGGGCCGCATCATATAAGGCATGAACTTGCCGTTCTTTGCGATACCTGTTTTGATCAAATAAAATAATTCCGCATCGCTATAAGCAGGAGGAATACCGTTGGTAGCAGATTGTGTAAGGTTAGCTGCAAATACCTTTCCCCCAATACCCGGAAGATCGTGCATGGGCTTGCCAATAAATTTTTTCACGTCAGGATCATAATGACAACCACCACAGATATTGTGGGCAAGATTTTTCCCGTTTTTCACTGATGCTGAATTTGTACGTACCGTAAAATTCTCTTTGGTAGTATTAAAATAAAAGCGGCAGCTTACGAATGCGGACAACACCGCAAGGACGATGAGTTTTTTAAAATGCTTTTTCATGAAACAGCTATTTAAGAATTTTGGGTAATAACAGCAGGACAAATATTATGCCCGATGAAGACGGTTGCCGCAAGTAAATCCTAAAAACTATCCATGACGTTTGGTCCCTGACTTAATCCATTTCCTTGCCATTTCACTTAATAGTTCCATGCTAAATGGCTTGATAACATAATCATCCGCTCCAAATTCCAAAGCCAATAACTTATCGAATTTTTCAGAGTTAGTTGTAGTAAAAATAAATGGTATCGCAGAAGCCTTTCTGCCACGAACGACCTGGCGTAATCCAGGAGAATCAATTATTTCACGCATTTGAATATCAGATATGATAAGGTCGAGTTTAAATTCCATTGCAGTTGCTGCATTTTTATTTCCGTCACATGCGGACAATATCTTAAAACCTTCCATCTCAAAATATTCAGTAAAATTTTCAAGAATGCTGGCATTGCTCTCTATTAACAGGATCGTATCCATTTCAATTTAGGGGTGCAAGCGAATATCGGCATATTGACCTAAATGGGCGTTACATAATTCTTAAAGAAATTTGTATAATTAAATGACCAGCGCCGATAGACTTGAGGTCGCAAAATATGCTGTTCCTACCCTGTTCTTATATTGCTATTATCAGATAAAAAGCCCTAAGGATTTTTTTTGATCCACTACTATTTCACTTCCTCCAGCATCATATACTTCCACACCGCTTCGTAAGTTTTATCACCGATCACAGCACCGTGCGGAAAGCCTTCCGGCTTTTTACTCGTAAGCGTATGTGTATGCTGGTAAGGCGCCGCATTATCATCTACATTTACCCAAGTACCCAATGCATCAAAACCCATGATAGAAAAAATTTCTTTTTGCTCTGCCCATGTACATCCATTCGTTTCATCGGCAGTATGCACAAAACCAAAATAGCGGTTCAATGGCGTTACACTTTTTTGATACAACCACTGCGCCGGCTTACTGAATGTATTGCTGTAGTCTTTTGGCGATGCAAACATGATCACGCGGTCTAATTTTTTTTGCTGTGCGATGAACGCTGCGTGACCACCCCCCTGCGATTGCCCGGCCAAACAGATCTTTTCCCAATTAATTTCATTGGAAGTGGTAAGGAATTGTTTCCAGTTGTCTTTAGGATAAACTGTTGCGAGGTAGACCAATAATTTTTGCAGCCTGTTCTCAATGCTGTTCGTTTTATCTACATGCCATTCGTTGGATACATCATCGCCGAATACAATTTCCTGCCGCCCTTTCCTGAAGCAATCGCTATCACTATTATTCTTACAGATCATCGCCAGTGCAAGGTCGCTGCTATAAGTAAGCGATATGGCATGGTAACCCAATGATGCGGCAAAGGGTACTACAAACCTTGCATTCTTTCCACGGCCATTGGTGCCGGGCAGGAAAACAAAAAGCTTATTTAATTTTTTTACAGAATCGTTGAGGTATACATAATGCTCATCGCCCGTACTGGTATAAGTTGCAATAGCACGATCGGTAATAGAAGGCAGGATGGGATAAGTACGAAGCTGTGCACTACAGGCAAAGCTCATCAATAATGAGAGGCCTAATAATTTTATTTTCATATGCTGTTATATTTTTGCAGGCAATAGTAAAGTTTTGACTGGTTGTTGAGACACCAACCGCGGATAAAAGTTTAAAGAAGCCAGTACAAAAGTAGGCGCATAAAACAACAATTGTACTGGTGGGAATATTTTTCTTATAATAAAAGATACAAGCGGCATCTTTAACCAAAGATATTTTGTTTAAAAGCACATTGCGTTTACTTTTACAATCAACTAGTTCCTCCTTTGCTTTGACAGCAATAAAAAAATATACCGAAGACAGTTTAACCGCAGCGCTGAAAAAACATGATAGTGATGCTTTCAGTTATTTGTATAACAATTATAAAGCGGCATTATTCACTATTATCATCCAGGTGATAACAGATAAGCAAATTGCACAGGATGTATTGCAGGATGCTTTTGTTACGGCGTGGAAAAATATTGACAAATACGATCCTTCAAAAGGCCGACTGTTTACCTGGCTGTACAATGTTACCCGCAACTGTGCCATCAATACTACAAGAAGCAAGGCTTATAAATCTGAACAAAAAAACGATTCTCTCGACAATTACGTTTCTTATGTGGATGAGAAAGACAGTGATACGGTAAACATCAACCAGATAGGACTACGGAAGCAGGTGCAGCAGCTGCGTGAAGACTATAAAAATGTGGTAGAACTTTCTTATTTCAATGGGTTCACGCATGAAGAGACGGCCAAAATATTAAAGATCCCGGTTGGGACTGTAAAAACAAGATTAAGAAATGCGTTAATAGAATTACGCAAACGATTTGTATAATGGATATTAATAATTACATAGCGTCGGGCATTATTGAAATGTATGTGATGGGGATCTGTTCGCCGGAAGAAAAGGCAGAGCTGGAATCGCTGCGAATACATTACCCAGCATTGGATATTGCTATTACACAATTTGAAAAAGACCTTGAGCATAACCTCGTAAACACTGCAACTGATGAACCCGGTAAAGCCACCGATGAAAAGATCTTACTCGCATTACAATCCATGCACATTCCCGCACCGGTTATCGCTATCAATACATTGCAGCCTGTTGCAAAAAAGAATAACTGGCTGAAACCTGTTGCAGCTCTTGCCATTGTTTTATTAGGAATAAGCGGGGGCTATAATTACACACTTTACAAAAAAAACAAAGCACAGGAACTTGCTTTAAAAGAAAAAGATCAAACAACTTCATTGCCCGCTGCGGATTATGCTGTTTTAAAGAACCCTGCCATCACACCTATTGCTATGTATGGAGTAGCGCCGCATACCCTTTGCCGTTGTACGATGTATTGGGATAAGAAGGCACGCAAAGGTTATATTATGATCCATCACCTTGTGCCATCAACGGCAGATAAAAAATATAAACTCTGGGCAACAGTTGATGACAAGCCGGTGCTTGTGGGTATGGTGCATGATGAGATAAGGGACCGCTTTATTGAACTGGAAAATATTCCTGCAGGTGCTACGGCTTTTACAGTAACGCTGGAAAGCATTAGCAATGGTACAATGCCTACCACAGCACAAACTTTTTTATACGGAAGTATCTAACTCACTTTTCTTAATACCGGGTCTTCCTCATTTCTGGTAACATTTAAATGGTACGGTACTTTTTTAGAATTGTATTTCTCCACTTCACGCAGCATCCACAATAAAAGTGTAACAGAGACCACGGCAAAACAATAACCCGCCAATACATCACTGGCATAATGCACACGCAGGTATACCCTGCTTAATCCTACCATCAATACGGTTAATGCGAGTAGTACAACTGCCGTCCATTTTAACCATGTATTGCCGATGCTGGTGTAGGCTTTATAAATGATGAACCCGAAAAAAGTAAGGCTCATAAATGCATGACCACTGGGAAAACTCAGGCCGTGCACCTCTTTCAGCAAAGGGATGAGCGGTCGGGGGCGGTTGAATAAAAATTTTAACCCAAACATCAACAATAAATTACTCACCGCAATAACAGCGGTCTTCAAAAAATTCCATTTATCTTTTTTTACAAATATATAATAAGCAAATACCAGCAGCCATGCAGGAACAAGAAAATATTGTGAGCCTAAAAGAGTAAAGGCCTGCATGATATCGGTAAGTGAAGGGCTGATATGATGCGAGAGATAAGCAAATACCCGGTCGTCAAAAGTATTTTCTTTATCATAAAATATTTCTTCGATAAGTATAACAAGCAAGACAAGTGCAACAAAAAAAGCAACCAAAACCAACACTATCTCAACAGAAAGCAATGCGATGGCTTCAGACAGTTTTTTGACCCTATTTTTAAATAATTTTATCATAACTGCTGCACAAAAATCTTATATTTTAAGTGTAAACAATTCGATGCCGCTGGATTTGCCTTTGAGGTCCACGATGCCCAGGCTTTCGCCCTGCCATTCTGCAAGATCACTGCTGTCCATAAAATCCTTCGACATGATGAATTTCTGGTTAAACTCATTACAGGCACTCCTGATACGGGCTGTAGTATTCATCGTATCGCCGCTCATCGCCAGGTCTTTTTTTATTACGCCAATCTCACCCACAGTTACCTCTCCCATATGTATGCCAACTCTGAATTCAGGTATAATATCATAATTCCTACGGAAATAATTACCATTCTTCTGCAGGTTCCTTCTTGCCTCAATAATAGCAGCCATACATTTACGCGTATTCTTTTTATCAAACATCCACGACACTACGATCTCGTCACCCACGTATTGGTAAATCCGTCCTCCATTTTCTATCAATGCCATGGATACATGAAAGATAAAATCACGGATAAATAAAAAATTCGCTGCATGACCCAGTTTTTCCGCAATAGGAGTAGAATCCTTTAGATCGATAAACATCACGATACGTTTTTCTACCTTCGGCTGTATGTATTTGCCCCGGATGATATCAAGGAACACACCGGGAGAATATTTTTCGTTGATCTCGATATACAATTGGGTGATCACAAAAAGTATCAGCCAGTAAAGAATGCTCCGGATCAATACCTTTGTCTCCAGCATATCCTTTAAAAAAGTTTGTACCGCCAAACCCGCATTTCTCCCGTTGATCACTACATTATCAACAAAGTGAACCAGGAAGTTCATGATAAATGCGGCGAGTAATAAAATGATACTCTTAAAAATAAAATTGACCAGCGGAGGCTTTGTACGGAAAACATTCTTTAAAGTAAATACAAACAGGTAACCCATCACGCAACTCATGATAAAGACCGCGATCTCTCTAAAAGCAATAAACTGGAATGGACTGTGGGTTCTTCCTTCCTTTACCAAAAGCAATACAATAAAATCAATACAGGTCCAGAAAACAGCAATATAAAAGATCGAGCGCATCCGGTATTTGCCGACTACCGAAAAAATGGAATAAGATGCATCTAAAGATTTCATGTCAGTTGTTTCAGGTATTGATAAATACTGGACTGGGCATTGACCTTAGGGCCGTTGCTGCCATTCACTGATAAATATTGCTGGTCGGGCAATTGCTGCACGGCCTTGCTGTTATCGCTCCACTGCATATCAAAATAATCCAGCAATTCTTTCTTACAGCGGGCATCTTTTATCGGTGCACAAACTTCTATGCGGTGATACAGGTTCCGGGTCATAAGATCCGCAGAACCCATGTACACAACAGCATCATCGCCGGTACCAAATATGAAAAGACGTGTATGTTCCAGGAAATGATCAACGATACGCCTCACCGTAATGTTCTCGCTCATACCGGTAATGCCCGATACGATGCAGCAAACACTTCTTACAATAAGTTCAACGGTCACTCCCGCTTTGCTTGCTTTGTATAACAAATTTATGATCCCAGGCTCTTCCAGGTTATTTACTTTGATCCTTATCCTTGCGGGTATCCCATTCTTCGCATTTTTAATTTCTTTGTTGATGCGTTTCTCCAGTTCGTCCACCAGGTTGAATTGAGATACCAACAATTCATGGAATTTTATTTTAGTATCGCCGATCTCGTTGCGGCCTTTTTCTAAAAAACCAAATAACAATACCAGTTCGCTGATGAACTTTTCATTGCAGGTCATTAATACATGATCGGTATAGAACTGTGCGGTGACTTCGTTAAAATTGCCCGTGCTTAAAATGGCATAAGATAATGCGTCATTATCAACTTTCTTTTTTACCAGTGCGATCTTTGAATGTACTTTTATCTGCGGCATACTGTATATTAAGGTAATGCCTGCTTCTTTCATGATCCTGCTCCACTTTATATTGTTGGCCTCATCAAACCTTGCTTTTAATTCGATGAATACTACCACGTTCTTGCCATTCTTTGCAGCATTGATCAATGCATTTACAATATGTGATTCGGAGGCCAGGCGGTACAAAGTGATATAGATATCTGTTACATCTGTATCAATTGCGGCCTGGTTAAAAAAAGATAATACGGGATTAAAAGATTGATAAGGCAAATGCAATAGAATATCCTCCTTTGCCATTGCCATAAAAATACTGCTGCTATCCGTTAAAGTTGCTGCTGTTAGCGGCGCCACTTTTGAAACATGAAATGTTTTATCAAAAGAAGGAAAAGCAGCAAGATCGCTGAGGTGATGGTACCTTCCACCTGCAAACATATCTTCATAAGGCACATCAAACGCGGCGGCTAAAAATAATTGCAGGTTACGCGGCATGGCTGCTTCATATAAAAACCTTGATGGTAAACCTGTTGCCCTTTTCTTCAGTTGCTTTTCTATTTTTTCCAACAGGTTGCCACTGTATTCATCTGCAAGATTGAGCTCGGCATTCCTGTTGAATTTGATACTATATACCGCCTGGACTTCCAGTTTAGGAAAAAGATAACTGATATTCTCTCTTATGATATCATCTAAAAAGATCACGTATTCATTTTCTTCCAATGCTGAAAGTGTAAAGAACCTTTTCATCTTATTGGAAGGGATATTTACAATGGCCTGCTTGAGCCCATCGCCAGGTACTTTTAATGTGACCACGAAATACAACTGGTTGTTCTCCGGTAAGAAAGTATGGCTACCATTGCCCTCCAGTATCACCGGTTGCAAAAATGCCAACACATGCGAAAGGAAAATTTCTTTTACTTCTGCAATATGTTCAGGGCGGATATCGCTGTTATAATAAAAAACGATCTTATGCTCTTTTAATTCCGGGATGATCTCTTGTGTAAGTACATTGCCATAATGCACAAGCTGGCGGTTCACTTCTTCCTGTATCTTTTCTACCAGGTTATCATCCGGCTCCAGCCCGGCTTTTATTTTTGTTTTATCTTTTAACCCGGATAACGCCACCACTGAAGGGTAACGTACCCTGAAAAATTCGTCGAGGTTAGCAGAAAAAATAGAGAGGAACTTCAGCCTTTCATAGAGTGGAACATTTTTATCTGAAGCTTCCTGCAATACCCTGAAGTTGAATCCCAACCAACTTATATCCCTGTTATGCAGCATAGAATGATTTATTTAAAACGGTGAACCCGGCGATGCAGAGACCGCCGGCCCTTTACCCGATGAATTATAAAAGAAAGCTGCTACGCCAAAAGCGATTACAGATACCACGATGCCCACCATAAAAATATTATAGGCCAGCCGCAACAGTTTATACTTTCTCCCCAATACAGTGCCAAGTGTGTAAATATCTTTGATGAGTGAACCATATAGGTAATCAGTATCCTTCATCATTTCTCTCATGGCAACATTATATTCTTCAAAAGAAGATTTGTAAAAATTGCCGAAGAAGAGAAGATTGGTTTTTTTATCCAGTATATCCTGGTTGGTGAAAGTACCACCACTTACTTTTGGCCTTGTAGAAATAATAGATAAAACGATCGTTGTTACAGCTACCACCAGGAATAAGATCGTAGGTATAGTAAATTGCGGGGCTTCTTCCAGTTTGCGCAACAACACACTTACTATAACTGAAATGATAATGGCGTTCACAGTGATAAGGATATGCGCTTTGCTGTCGGCCATATCGCTGAGATGAAAATGATTGCTGGAAGTTAAACGAAGCATAGTTTGTATGCCTTTCGACATCATGCCCGTTTTATCCTTTTCCATATTGTTTATATTCAGGTGCGCATTGGTGGTATCTACTTCCTCCATTATTTTCTTGATCTTTTTCATGTTCTTTTTTTTTCTTTTACTAAGCAGGTCCTTACAATACTTTGTGAAATATTGATGCGTTTGTAACAGGGTCAATGTTTTTTCCGCCCATTCTTTTTCAGTGGCTACGCTGCCGTTATTGGTATATTCTTCCCATACCTTTTTATTGGTCTCATTGAATTCCTTGGTACCAAAATGATAGGTATCTGCATCACAAAGGATCTGTTCCAGTAAATTATCGTGTTTGAATGGTGGTTTGGTAGCAAGAATGCATGCTTCTATTTTCTGCAGCGTTTCTTCATCGGCCTCATTTTGTTTCATGAATACTTTCATCAATTCAACACTTTTCTCTTCATGGTGCTGCGGGTCGGTGAACAGGTATCCCGTATCATGAAACCATGCTGCAACAAAAACGGCGAGCATATCTTTTTCACTTACATAATAATGGCCCGCAATTTCCTTGGTGCGTTCTGCAACTTTCCTGGTATGTTCAATAGTATGAAATACTAAGTTTGGTTTAGGGTTATCCGTGAATAACGCCGTAACATACTGCTCTGTTTTTTTATAGATATTATTTGAATCCATATTACTAATTAAAAAACCAATTTAAATTTTGTGCCCAATGTAAAATTGAACAAATGATCTTCCGGTGAGAATCCCATTGTTAAAGACAGCATCACGAGGTTATAAGGAAGATAGTATAATCCACCGCCGTAAGAATTATGCCATTTTTGAGAACTTTGTTGTCTTTCCCATACTCTTCCCAGGTCGTAAAATCCCATAAGTCCAACATCACCCGGTAATAAGTAAGATTTTGACCTGAATAATTTCAAACGCAATTCGGTATTGGTATACGCTGATGAGGAGCCGGAGAACCTGTCTTTTCTAAAGCCCCTTAAATAATTATTAGCTCCCAAATTCAAGGCCTGGAAATATTCATAGCCTTTACTAAAAATATGGCCACCCCCGAAACGAAATACCGCACTCAGCCTCGAGTTATCCTGTATACTTGCATAGATCGTCATGTCGGAAGTTAACTTTGAAAGGCCATTGGTATGGGCGTTAAATCCGCGTAAGCCAACAAATTCATTGAACCAGGTAATACCACGTGTTGGAAATATTTCGTTATTGATATAAGTGATATCGAGTTTTGTTTTGAATCCCAAATACTCTTTTACGCCATAGATATCCAGTGAATCGGTGCCGATAATGGCAGGATTGCCCAGTATACGTTTTTGGTTATCCTCGTAATTACTCCAATAATGATAATAGCTTGGCCCTATTGAGAACTGAATGATATTATTAAAGCTTTTACGCAGCATTACATCAGCCTCAAAAAATTTATAACGTACCCTGTAAAATTCCAGCGGCTTGCTTTTATCAAAGACCGATTGATTGCCAAAGCCGAAAAAATTATTCAGCGAAGGGTTCACCAGTTGTCCATGTAACACCAGGTCCTGATTGGCAATGATCTTGTTGAAAGCACCATCGTATTTTATCTGGTAAGCGCCCTGGTGCGGTGCATACAAACTTACCAGCCGCTGGTCGGAAGCATAAGGCTCTTTTCTCCAGCCATAAGTACGTTTTGAAAATCCCAGTCCTACTAAAAATTTATCCTCTACATTATAACCAAGGTCAAGTTGCGGGAATTTTGTTTTAGTGTATTCAAAACCCGTACTCTTGTAGTCATTCACCCCAGGGCTGGTAGAGAATTCTTTGTTGGTCCTGCGCAGGTTGAGGGATACATTCTTTTCTGAAGAAAGGTCATAAACAAAATTGTGGATATTACCCCGCAGGTTAAATGTATCATTGCCTTTGCCGCCGATGATGCGCAGGTTTATCCTAGTTGATACGTCATCATCTATTTCAAATTTATCATCTCCGTTGAGGCCGTAAAGAAATAATTCTTTGGTAAGCCTTTCATCAAACACACGGCTATACATTATTGATGCCGAATCGCTGCTGCTGTTCTTTTTATAAACAATAAGCTGCAGGCCGTGGGGCGCTTTTTTAATATGGAAATATTCTGCCTTGTTACTACCGGTTACGGATACCGATCTCGAAAGGAATTTATAATACTTGATTGCGTTTTTCAATAATCCGTCCCTGCGGCTGATCAGTTTTTCTGCAACAGTATTTGCATCCAGCGCTGCGATCGGTGCAGGGAATTTTGTTACCGCCTGTCGTATCACTTCATCTGTAAGCGTGCTTTGAAAATGACGGGTGATACTGTCCCATGCTTGTTCATCCAGGTTATTCATGAATATGCGGTCAAAATCCCTTGCTACATAATTCAAACCGTTAATATCTTTGAGCCTTTTTTTAAACCCCTGTAAGAAACGCATTTTCTCTCTTGATAAATAGCCTACCAGCAATCCATCAGAATTAAAGAATGCCTGGTCGCGGTCTTTGGGAATAGGATAATATAATTTTCCCTGGCCGGTATCACGTGTGCCCCATTTCCATTGATCCGCATGGCGGTCAAAATCGCCGATAAGCATATCAAGCAAACGGGCATTCAATACTTTTTCCTGGTCGATATGATGGTCGTTATCTTCCAGCATTTTATTCAATACTTTACCGGTACTTTTCGTATCTACAAAACCTTCACCGGGATTACGGTTCTCCAGCATCGCAACAGTGTTTGCAAACATAGCGCTGTATTGTCCCAATGCAGGATCTGCAGGCACAAAAAAGAATTCCGGTTCTGGTGTAACGATACCTGCAGCCTTTGCCAGTTCAGCAACTACTAACGGCGCATACGGGTGACTGGCAGATATCATATCCTGCACGATGCGCTGTGCCATTGTTCCCCTTAAATTTGCGGGTAATGCTTTTTCAGGATCTTTATCCACTGAGCGCAATGTCCATTCCGTACCATTCTTATCTGTTAGCTGTAACGATTTGGTTTGTTTACCACCACCAAGGCTTTTTATCGTAAGCCCTCCTTTTTCTTTACTTATATTGAATTCCCGCATGGTGATGGGTGTGCCCCATTCCTTACGATAATTTCTTCCAAGGAATGTTTTCCTGAACCCAATGTTATCTTTATACCTGTCACTTGCAGAGATCACTACGCTGTCCCTGAATTTATACTCCGGTTGCCTTGTTGTATCAGCAGCAGGCAAAGGGATCTTTTTAAAATCAAGGATCAGATTGGTGTAATCCTTTTTCACTGAATCGCCCTTCACTAAATAGTAACTGGCCTGCACATTTTTATTCTTGGAAACATCCAGCGTTACAAAGCCGGTACTGGGTGAAGCGTACAAACTTTTTTTACCCTTTGAAACCCTTGAACTTTTACTGCCGCTGCCGCTGGTGATATAATTGTAGCCACTATCCTGAATCAACTGCAGGCAATGATCATGGCCTGCAACAAAGATCACATTGGGATGCCCCTTCACGACCCCATCAATTGCAGTAATGAATGCCTGGTAAAGCGGGTGTTTCAGATCCTCAGAAGTGCCGAATATAGCTCTTGTTAAAGGATATGCCGAACCGATAACCGGTAATGGAATATATAAATTGGGAAATGCATCGGTGAATGGAAAGATATGTTGCTTCAACGTAAAATAACCTCCGTGGATACTATAACTTCTTAACGTATGATGGAATGCCAGCAATACTAATTTCTTTGAATTCTTGGAAAGGATATCATCGAGCGCTACCAATATTTCTGCTTTGGTTTTATACGGGCAATCAGATTCGATGCCGGGTTTATTATATTCATGCAGCCACCACTGGCTGTCCATCATGATCAGGGTGATATCATCGTTTATCTTTACTTCTTCCGGTCCCGGGCAACCATCACGAGGGAGCAGTGTTACATTTTTAGTAGCCAAAAAATCTATATAGGATTGTACCCTTATCACTGCTTCAAAACCTGCGGCACCACCACCCCCCCAATCGTGGTTACCTGTAACGAAATATACACGGGCATCACTGTTGTCTGCAATATGTATCTGCGAATCAAGCGGGGCTTTTGCAGTTTCAAAATTAGGCAGGCTGTTATCAGGTAAACCGGTGTTGTATAAATTATCTCCCAGGAAAATGACTGTCGTTTTCTTATCCATTTTGATATGGCTCTTCACTGCCCTTACAACGGGCTGTTTGCCATCGGTCAATTTCCCGGCATCTCCTATCAACACAATTCTTGCCTGTATGCTGTCCTGCGCAACAACCACCTCCTGTATGGCCAGCAGCGAGCATAATATCCATATTGCCTTCCTTAAAATCATTTCATTTTGTTTTTGATCAGTAAAATAGTGCCTGCACCCGTTTCGTGCGATTCGTTGCTGATGATGAGATCACCTGCAGGAGTAAACGCAATTCCTTCAGCCTGTTTATACAATGCCGGGTCCAGCTGGTACAACTCTTTGAATACGCCATGCCGGTCCGTAATTACCAGCATATGCTCAATAGAGGAAAGTATATACAATTCGTTGGTAACAGGATTGATCGCCGCTGCCGAAGCTTTTAATTTCATTTTTCTTTCCCCGAATTTCTCGGCAATAGGCAGTATATCGATCGTGTATACAGATGGCGTATATTGCTGAGTAGCGATATTATATCCCCATGCAGTTACTACTTTACTGTCATCATCCTCGCAGTTCTTACATAACATCACCAATTGCTGCAGGCTGTCGTCATAGTACATCGATTCGAACTCGTTTATTTTTTTATCGGCATCAGGAAATTTCGAATGGCTGGCAATAATAGAATCATTCTTGCCAAATTGAACGGTCTCAACATCACCATTGCTTACCAGTACATAAAAAATACTGTCTTTTAGAACCACATCTTCAAAATCCCTTTTCTTATCAAAGTGCCATTTTTTTATAGATCTTTTTTTGTCAAGTCCTACTTTGAACAACAGCCCGTCTTCATCGATGATCGCAAACACAGAAGTATCTTTTGGATAATACACCACACCGGATATCTCGTCTAATGCCTCCGGTAGTTTAAGCACAACAGGGCTGGCCAGGTCGTACCTGTCTGTATTACTGAAATGGAGTTTCTTTTTATTGGCACTGCAGCCCCAAAACAAAAAAGAAAAAATAACAGCAAAATGTATTTGCCTTACTACAATCACGAGGTTTTTTTTAGAATGAATTAATAAAAAATCGTGCCTGTACACCCAACGGCGCACAGGTAATTAAAATTACCACGGCCCTGCTTAGCCATTGTTACATAATGTGTTTAAAAGCTTACATTATTCCCATGTTTGTGAGCGGGTTATGACGGAAATCAGTATAGAAAGAGGCGTAAAGGCGAAAGAGTAAGATAGTTCCTTTGGGTATCCTTATGCCTTCTTTGTGTATCCCCGTGTAAATATTCCACAAAGTTACACGGAGGTATTAAGTTGGGCTGAGGTTGTTTATAAGAGAAATTATACAAGCTTTATCTTCTTTCCACTGCGGGCAGCCTCATAGATCGCTTGCATGATGCGGACATCTTTTAATCCTTCTTCGCCGTTGATATGATCGGGGAGTTGTTTATTTTCCAATAATAATTTTGCAATGGCATCACACTGCACCATCTGCTGGTTAGTTTCGGGAAAATTCAATGGACCCTTACTTGTCTTACCAACAAATGGTCCATAACTTATCGCAGGACTTAATTCAAAATTACCTTCGTCTGCCGATGCAAACAAGCGGTCGATACCACAATTATACGTGCTGGTACAATTACTAAAAGCGCCCCCCGGGAACTCCAGCTGCCACGCAATAGAAGCTTCTACTTCTGCAAATAATTCTTTGTTGGTAATGGGCCCAAACTGTGCAGTTACCGAAACAGGCTCTTCTCCTAAAATATAACGGCTGGCCTGCACGCAATAAATGCCCACGTTCATTAAAGGGCCGCCGCCCGCCAATGCTTTTTTCAGACGCCATTCTGTTGGGTCGCCGGTCTTGTAACCAAGGGAAGCTTCTACTAAGCGTACCTGCCCAAATACTTTTTCCTGGCCCAGCCTTTTCATTTCCATATTGTAAGGTTCAAAGTGTAAACGATAACCGATAGCCATTTGTACACCTGCATCTTTACATGCTTTTATCATTGCTGCGCAATCATCAACGGTGATCGCCATGGGCTTTTCTACGATCACATGTTTACCTGCTTTAGCCGTTCTTATTGCAAATTCCTTATGCATGGCATTGGGCAAAACCACATACACTACATCAATGTCCTTATTATTTTTTATGTCATCAAAATTTTGATAGTTGTAAATATTTTGCTGTGGGATATTATATTTTTTACTCCATTCCACTGCTTTGGCTGGCGTGCCGGTTACAATGCCGGCAATACGGCAATATTGCGCATTTACGATTCCTTCGGCAAGATAACCCGCATAACGACCGAGGCCACACAATGCAATATTCAATTTCTTACCAGCATATTTAGGTGTATCGTCCTTAGATCTTAATATAGCGGGCAATGATGCTGCAACTACAGCTGTGCCTGTACCTATACCGACTTTTTGTAAAAATGAACGGCGGGATAAATTTTTCATGATGAGCGTTTTAGGCTGTTACAAATGTAGAGAAGATTACAGGTCGGTGCCCTGGATTTTTTATAAATGGTAATGTCTATCACGGCGCCGGAAATCGTTCCGGTATTAATCCTGTTTTACCGAAAATTTTCCTGGAAATATTTTTTCAGCAATAAATACTATCATACTTCCGATAGTGTACGTTACCAAATCCATCCATGAAAAAGAGCTGCCAAGAATGACCCTTGCCAATGCTGAATGCTGCAGGCCCAGCAAATTTATTAAATCAAAGTACTGCGACGCCTCTGCCATGAAAGCAAAAACCAATACAGCTATTGCTGTAAGTACAACGGGAGTATTAAAAAAGGATTTTACAAAACAATAGATCAGTATCACTACTAAAACATCGCCGATATATGGACGGATAATAGCATCGTGCACAAACAATGCAATACAGATCTCTACAGCTAATAAAATAATCGTGAGTGTAAAGTACCGTAAAGTAAATTTAAAAACACTGTTCATAGTTTTCGGATAACGGTCTTTAATTAAAAATCCATCCGCCAGCAGGCGGATGGATTTTTAAATTTAATTTCTTTTTTCGTACCCCGGCTGTTTCGGTGCGGTATAGCCTTTATTCTTTAACGCCGCTTTTATTTCTGTTATCGCACGTTCCAATTGCGGGTCTGTTCCCTTGCTCATCAAACCGAGGTCTTCATCAACAGCGATATCAGGATCAACACCATGCCCTTCTTTAAACCAGGTGCCATCAGGGTTATACATTCGGAAAGTTGGTGCAGTGATATTTCCTCCATCCATCAAGAGGGGCATGCCACTGATACCGATCAAGCCTCCCCAGGTTCTTCCACCAATCAACGGGCCAAGCCCTTTCTTACGGAAATAATCAGGGAATGCATCACCTCCTGAACCACTCCAGCCGTTAATGAGCATTACCTTAGGTCCAAAATGTGCATAGGGTGGCCATGGCCATGTGGCACCATCACGGGTAGCCCAGTACGCTAATGGTGTTCGGTTGAGCATCTCGATGAAACGATCTGGTATTTGCCCGCCACTATTAAAACGTTCATCAATCACCAATGCTTTTTTATCCCATTGCGCATTGAACTGCCGGGTGAGTTCTTCCTGGCCATCCTGGCCAGTGCTTGGTACATAGATATATCCTGCTTCGCCATTGGTAGCCGCATCTACACGTCTGCGGTTGGCTTCTACCCATGCTAAATAACGCAGTTGATATTCGCTGTTCATCGTTTGCACTACAGCAGTTTTAGCACCTGTAAAAGATGGAGAGGAATTATAAGTTAACTCAACCGTTTTTTTATCCAGTCCCTGGAAAAAAGCATAGGGTTCCATGGCCGTTGTGATCGGCATTCCATTAACCGCGAGGATATAACTGCCTTCTTTGATATCAACTCCGGGTTCGTCTAATGATGACCGTACCTGCGCATCCCACGCAGCACCGCGGATGATAGTTTTGATCCTGTAAAAATTTCCTGCAGCTTCCCAGTCTACACCCAAATAACCTACTGCCTTATTATTTTGCCTTTCCACATCACCCCCGCCATGGTAAGTATGCGATGCATTAAGTTCGCCGATCATTTCACCAATAATAAAATCCACTTCCTCTCTTGTAATAGCGCCTTCGATCATTTTCAAATAACGTTCCTTTACAGTATTCCAGTTAACACCATGCATATTGGGATCGTAGAAATAATCCCGTTCCATACGCCATGCATCGGTGAAAAGTTCTTTCCATTCCGTCATAGGATCCACCATCATTTCCATTTCATTCAGGTGAAGCAGCTTATCCATTTTCTGTCCTTCTTCAGGTTTTATAACAGCGAAACTATTGCCGCGTTGCGCCAGCAGCTTATTGGTATTGGCACAGAGTATATAATTATCAATATTATCAGCAATGGTCTTCTCTTCCCTTTTATCAATATCATAATATTTAAGTACGGGTTTTACGTCATCAGCACTGCCGAGGTTAGGAAATTTCTGGTAGAGTATCTTCCCTTTTACTGCAGCAAGATTGCCGTAATTGCCAGCTGTCAATGGCAGCAACACCATCCTGGATTGCAAGCCATCAAAATCAATTTCAACAGCATTGGAAGCAGGTTTCTTTGCAACAGTATCTTTCTTTTTTTCTGCAGGCAGTTCATCTGCTTTAAATGCAACGGTATCGTTCTTAGGATACAATAAAGAACGGGTGGATTTTTTTAAAGAGATAACAGCCAGTTGCGTTGAATTGCCATAAATAAAAGAGTTATCGATATCACTGTAGTAAGGAGAATAAGATTGGTTGGTGGTAAGATAAATGTATTTGCCCTCGGTGTCAAATACAGGATTACCGCAATTATAAAATCCATCGGTCACCTGTCTTGTCCTTTTATCCTGTGCATCATAAATAAATGCGGCGCTATGATAATTATTAAGGTCGCGGCTGTAAGTGAACCAGCGGCTGTCGGGCGACCAGCTTCCTGAAAAGTTTTCACATCCGCCATGCATAAAACGAAGCGCCTGGTCAATTTCAGTTGTACTGCCCGTTGCTACATCATACATTTTTATCTTCATGGCCTGGTCGATAAAAATTAATTTTTTACTGTTGGGCGACCAATATAAATTATACCGGAAGCCGCCATCGTAATTCGTTAACTTTTTAGGCGCTTCTTCTTTACCTGCCTGTGCGAGCCATAATTCATTCTCACCACTTTGATCGCTCCAGTAGGCGATGCTGTTACCATCGGGCGACCATGAAGGGTAACGTTCGTTGGCACCCGTAGAACGTGTAATATTTTTTACAAAACCATTTTCTGCAGGTAAAGAAAAAATATCTCCCCTTGCTTCTAACAATACCCGGTTGCCATCAGGGCTGATATTGGCATGCTGTACATAACTCCCAACAGTAACTGATCTTGGTTTGAGTGCGGCTTTATCGGTTACCAAATTTACCGGTACCGTTTTTGCCTGTTGTGTTGCAAAAGAGAACAGGTATAATTTTCCTCCCTGTTCAAATACAATATCATCCGGCCCCTGCGAAGGAAAATGAATATCATAGTCTTTAAAATTTGTTAACTGTTCATATTTTTTTGTGCTTATAGAATAACGCCAAAGGTTCATGCGTAATTCTGCACCACGGTCGGATAAAAAATAAATATGATCATCATGCCACATGGGAAATTCGTTCCCTGCAATTTCACCTGCAGAAATATCTTCGGAAGTATTATTGGCAAAATTGTAAAGATGGATATTCGCCTTCCATCCGCCCCGGTACCTTTTCCAGTTGCGGAATGCCTGCGAAACAAAAACTACTGCCATCTGTTTTCCATCAGGAGAATAAGAACCAAATTCTGCGTAAGCGAAAGGTAATTTTTCTACCGGTCCCCCTGTTGCTGCAACTGTATAAAATTGGTTGAACCTGTTCCTACCACTTTCCCGGCCCGAAGCAAACAATACTCTTTTGCCATCGGGTGTCCAGTCTACCACGCGGTCGGGCATACCATGCGAAGTCAAACGCACAGGCACATCGCCGTTGACTGCGATAGCATAGGCATCCTGGTTGCCATCATAATTGCCGGTGAAAGCAATGGACTTTCCATCGGGTGAGAATTTTGGAAAGCTTTCTACTCCTGGTGGGGAACTTAATTTTTCTGCAGTGCCTCCTGTTTTAGGCATTATCCAAATATCATTGCCATAACTAAAAACGATCTGTGTTTTAGATACATCGGGAAAACGAAAAAGCCCTGCATCTATTTGAGCCTTTGCTTCAAGGCAGTATAAAGCGATAGAGCAGAAAATGATTACTTTCTTCATATCAGTTATTTTAGTATTTAGTATGGATACGTTTTAAGGAGCAGTAAGTTACTACTTCGCCGCATATTTAAAAACAGTTTGTGAAAGTAAATTTAATACACCATGGTTCCCGAAGAATCGGGAACCATGGTGTATTAACACATACTTAAAATGTAGTAGGCCGCAAAATAAAAAGGGAAATATTTTAGTTAAAGCCAAACATATCTTACCTTAACTATATAAACCCTGTTATGACAAAGAAACCCCTTCCGCTTGTAGCGGTATTGGCATTGCTTGCCGCCTGCAATAATAAAACCGATGAACCCGTTGCTGCCCGCGATACTGTAAAGCAATACAGTGCCGAGCAATTGTACAACAATAAAAGTATAAACGGCGTGGCATTTAATGCCGGAGAGACCAGTATTCTTGCCGGCGCAAATATTACCGGCATCCTTTCCAGCACAGTGGGATCCGAAGCTTGGAATTCACGTGACTTGAAGTCGCGGC
>JADMIO011346943.1_pt1 | contig 55543 bp, 49 predicted proteins | sample 8958161 | NCBI WGS metagenome assembly JADMIO01 (sample SAMN16585339, study PRJNA669376) | soil metagenome | isolation source: Crop rotation soil | place: USA: Cullars Rotation, Alabama | collected 2011
GCCGCGACTTCAAGTCACGTGAATTCCAAGCTTCGGATCCCACTGTGCTGGAAAGCAGGGAAAAAACAACTGCAGAATTAACCGCAGCTTTCACACCGGTCATCAAAGCATCTTTGGATAAAGTAAATGCTACCAAATATTACAGCGATATGGTAAATAAATACAACAGCCTGCCTATCGTTTTCAAAAAGATAAATCCTGATCTTACCGGTTATGTAACCGCCAAAGCAACGAATGCCTTGTTCGACCTGGTTGCGAAAGAAGAGCAAAATATCCGCCATAATTTTGCAGCACGAACGACAGAACTGCTCAGAAAGGTTTTCGGAGGCTTACTGTAAGATCATTTCCTGCTAAAAAAATCATTTGCAGCATTAATACCATTTTGATAAAGCAGCAGTTTATCCTGCTGCTTTGTTTTTTTTATGATGGAAGAGATATTTCCCTGGCTTACATAAATGGTTCTTCCCTTTTCATTTTCGAGGCCGGGATATTTACGGCTAAGGGTTTCCATCAGCAGGTTTGAAAACGCAGCAAGGTATCCTGAAAATTTATTGATATCGTAAACAGGGATCCTGATACTGTTTTGATTTAAAGAATCAATTTGTTGCTGGCGCTCTAGTTTAATGCCAATGGTCTGGTTGTTGAATTTTACCTTATCACAAACCAATGGATTTGTTCCTGCACCTTCGCATGTATCAAATATGCTGATGGGATAATTGCAGAGCATGCCGCCATCCACATAATAATTCACAAATGAAACCGTGTCAGACCTTTTGATCTTTTGCAGGTGATTGTCTAATGCTACCGGTTCAAAATACAAGGGTACACCGCCACTGATACGCACCGCCAGGGCTATCGGCATGCCTGGTGTGGTTTCATAAGAGAAAATCTCAAGCTGCTGTTTGCTTAGGTTTGTACCCGTGCAGTAAAGGTCTTTATACAGGCTGTTTTTAAGATGCAACTGGTGCAGTTGTTCAAAAGTTAATTTTGGCTTACCGGTTTTGTAAGCAACCAGTTGTTGTAACCATCTTTCAAATGCATCTCCTTTAAAAATGCCAAAATCATTTTTTAATCTTTTGTATTTGCCAACCAAACCGCCATAACCGTCTTTGAATTTTTGAACCGGCAGTTCCATCATCAGGCTGTCTATTTCTGCAGCATTATATCCAACACATACCAACATGCCGGCAATAGAGCCTGCAGAAGAGCCGCCAACTTTTTCTATTTGCTGCAGTATCCCTTTTTCTTCCAGCACATTAAACACACCGGCATATGCAAGCCCACGTACACCGCCACCTTCCAGCACTAAATTTTTATAATCATAAGTTTTCTGAGCAAAGCAAATGGATGGGAACAGCAGCGCAACAATTAGTTTTTTCATTCAATGAAAATAAATGATTGTCTGTTTACCAAAAGTTAAAGCTATTTCCCAAGGCCGATCTTCATAGTTAAAGCAGGATAGCTAACCGCATGCAGGTTACTGTTTTTGAGCTGATACATTTGTTCTGCATTTATTGACAGCGCTGCAGCTCTCTTTTTATTCTGGTGCCCCATAACGGTGAAAGGAATACTTGAAAGCATGATGGCTGAGCCTACTATAAAACACACTACCGGAGTACTATTAGGGCTCTCCACCTGTGTTACTCCTATGATATTTATTACGGCCCCGGTTCCAAATAAAACCCAGGCAACTGTTTTTTGGGTCCTGCTTTTTTGCAGGTAATCTGCTTTTTCGGCTGACTGGCCCATGCTGATGTTGGCAATAAGAAGGATCATGCAAACGATAAAGAATATCTTTTTCATGTTGTATTATTTTGGGTATGAAGTAAAGTAAAAACCATAACACGAAAATGCAATAGCCTAACAGGGGCAATGTTAGCCGGGGTTTAATCAGGGGATTTAAAGTGAGTTTAATAATCAGCCAGCAATACTTGCCAGGCTTCATTTACCTTGCCTGCATCCAGTAATTCTTTAGCATACTTATGCAGCTCTTTATCCATATCATCGGGGTTGATGGAAAAGTATTGGATGATGTTCTTTAGTTTATCATCGGTAAAAGCAGGATCAACAAAAGGCATTTCATGCACATTGGCAAGCTGGCCCAAATTGTTGCCCGTAAGTATGCTGCTTTGCCGGATGCTTTCGGGAAGCATATCTATACCGATGCCCAATTGTGTATTGGGTTTGGCAACTTTAAAGAGATTGGTCTCATCAACTTTTGCATACCAATCGCCGCCAAGCCGGGCCACATGATGAAGTTTGGTCTGATCTATTTTTTTGTCAGCATCCAAAATGCTTTCATCAATATGCATGCAAAGCACTTCACAAATTACCAGGTTACCTGCACCGCCTTCAGTACCCAGCGGTTTTACTTCCAGAACTTTACATTCCAGTTTTACCTTGCTCTCTTTTACCATGGGCGGAGAAATCAAAACAGCTTTTTCTTCAGTGAATCCTGCTTTAATGAATTCGTTACAACCTTTTACAAATTCGCAACTTGCAAGGGAGGTTTGCTGTACCATATTATAGTCAACAATATTAATAACCACTTCAGGAACTTCGAGCACATTTTCCAAACTGTGCTTGGTGGTATTATCCCTCACCCTTCTGGCTGGCGAAAAAATAACCACCGGTGGATTGGAAGAAAATAAATTAAAAAAGCTGAACGGGCTCAGGTTTACATTCCCTGCCTTATCAATGGTTGATGCAAAACAAATAGGCCTGGGGGCAATGGCATGCTGCAGGTAGTTTTGTACATCAGCGGGTTTTAGATCTTTTAAATGAATGATCATTACTTTTTCTTTAGCGCTAAAATTGAAAAATCACTTTCATCTTTTACGATCGTATTCTTCAATAAACCTAATTCATCTATTTCCATTTCGACCACATCCCCCTCCTGGAGCCATTGTGGTACAAAATCAGGGTTATTTAATAAGCCGGTTCCGTTCAATTCTAAAAAACAACCGGTTCCAACCGTACCGCTGCCGATCACATCACCGGGCATCAGGTTCACACCATAACTGCAGCGCTCAATGATCTCGGCAAAGGTCCAGTCCATATGAGCCAGGTTTCCTTCACTAACCTGCACGCCATTCACCATACATTTCATTTTCAGGTTCCAGGCCTTGCCGGTATGGCCTTCTTTGCAAGGCACTTCAAAATGTTCCAGCTCATCTAAAGTGACCAGCATAGGGCCTATCACGGTAGAAAAATCCTTTCCTTTTGCAGGCCCCAGGTTAAGTAACATCTCTTCCATCTGTAATGTTCTTGCACTCATGTCATTCATGATCATGAGTCCGCCAATGTATTCATCAGCGTCGGCTGCTTTTATATTGCGGCCGGGCTTACAGATCACAATGGCAGCTTCCAGTTCAAAATCAAGTTTTTGAAAATGATCAGGCATGCAAACAATATCGCCGGGGCCCTGTATGCTGTTGTGGTTGGTAAAATAAAAAATGGGATACTGGTCAAATTCAGGGATCATATCCACTTTCCTGTTGCGCCTTGCTGCGGCCACATGCTGCCGAAAGGCATAACCATCCCTGCAACTGGTAGGATTTGGTACAGGGGCAAACAATTCGGCATCGGCAAGCAATTCTCCCATCTCATCCCTGGTTAAACCATCCTTAACCTTTTGCTCAACGGCTTTTGCCATTGGCATCAATTCGTCCCAGTAATTCAGGAACATCGCCATGGTATTGGGTAGGTCCCTGTGTAATTCTTCCATGGCATAAATTTTGCCATCCACTACGATGCCTAACTGATCGTGCCCGTCTTTTAAAAATGTTACCAGTTTCATGTGTTTATTTTTATTGATTTTAGCCACATGGAATTCGCCAATAAACATACTGCTTGGTACAACAATTGTTATGGCTCATTTCATAAAAAGTATTTTGAAGCTCAAAAATAGCCTTTTAAACCGATGGAAAATGCCCTGATAATTTTGTTTAAATGGTTTTTTATTTAATTTTGTTATTAATTAGCGGCTATGCATTTCGATAAAATTCATAACAAAGGACAGGCCCGGTTATTTAAAAATCAATACCTGGAGTACCTGACAAAAACACACCCATTGGTTATCTGGGGTATGTACCTGCCTTTGATAGTTTTTATGCTATATTTTACTGCAACTAAGTTATCCTTTACTCTGTTACAAACAGGACTGACTTTTTTAAGTGGCATGATCTTTTGGTCGCTGTTTGAATACACCATTCACCGGTTCGTATTTCATTTTTTTGCAGAAAGTGAAAGGGCAAAAAAGATCGTTTATGTGATACACGGCAATCATCATGAGTATCCCAGGGATAAGGAAAGATTGTTTATGCCGGCTGTGCCCAGTTTATTGATCGCCTCAACGATATTTACTATTATGTATATGATCGCCCTTGTGTTTGGCGGCACATCTTATGTATTTGCATTTTTCCCTGGGTTCTTGATGGGCTACCTGATCTATGGAAGCATGCACTATGCCATTCATGCCTGGAACCCGCCTTTTAAGTGGATGAAGCCATTGTGGCGCAACCATCACCTGCATCATTATAAGAATGTGGAGTTGGGTTTTGGAGTAAGCTCAACTTTATGGGATCATGTTTTCGGTACTATGTTCGATCTCAAGAAAGAAAAAGAGGATAAGGAAAAAGTGAGGGAGCTGATGTTTGAAAGCAGTGCACCTGCAAAACATTAACAGGAGCAATAGGAATTACCATTTTTCTTCTTCATCAAAATTATTTTCCCGTTGGCTGAACTGCTGACGGGTTTTTATTTTTTGCTGCTGCCTTTCAATGATCAGCGTGGCAATGATATTCCCTGCATCTTCATCGGGATTTTGCTGCAACAGCGATTTTAATTTCTGCTCATTTACATCAATACGGTACAGGTAAGCGATCAGTTTGTCAAAGTTATTTTTTATCAGGTTATTGATATAAGCTGATAACTGAGTATGGATTTCATCATAAGATCTATGTGCTGCAATTTCAACAGGCAGCTCGTCATTCAACAATCGTATTAATTCAACATATTCCATCTGCGGAATTATTTTTTGATCAACCCCATCTGCGATTTATTTTCCATCACACCTGTACCAAATAAGGCAAAATCATATTTTGCGGGATCGGCCTTATCTAATGTACGCAAATATGCAGTTAATTCCAATGCTGTCTGCCAGTCTACCGGTTGCCTTTGTATTAATTTTAATTCCTTGGCAACCCTTGCCACATGTACGTCTACCGGGCAGATCAATTGTGATGGAGAAATGTTTTTCCAGATGCCAAAATCAACTGCTTTATGATCGCTTCGTACCATCCAGCGCAAGAACATATTTAATCTTTTGCAGCTGGAATTCTTCTCGGGCGAGGCAATATGTTTCCTGGTTCTTTCCGGAATATCAGGCAATGAAAAGAAATAATGATAAAATCCTGTCAATGCATTTTCAACTGTTTCGTCATTTTTACCCATCCATTGTGTAAAAGCTATTTCCAGTGAATGGTGTTTTGCATAATGCATTTTAAAAAACGAGATGAAGTACAACAGGTCTGTTGCATTAAATGTGCGGTGTTTAAAATGGAGCAGGCTTTTCAGGTCCTTATCTGAGTGATTAATGCAAAATTCATAGGGTGCATTATGCATTAACAGCATCAGTTCTGTTGATTTGTTAATGATGGTGGTACGGTTGCCCCAGGCGAAAACTGCAGCAAAAAAACCGGCAATTTCTATATCCTGCTTTTTTAAAAAAAGATGCGGAATAGAAACAGGATCATCTTTAATGAAAGAGGGCTGATTGTACAATTCAACCTTTTGATCCAGGTATGCTTTAAGATCGTTTTTCATTTTTTAAAAGAGCCGCCACAGCAATAAATACCCAAATTATGTTTACGATCATGGATGGGTAAGCATGGTGTACAAACGTGTTGATGGTAAAGAAAATACCTCCCAGCAAATTACTTATAATGTATAAGGCCGAGGTACTTTTGATCTTGCCATTAATATTCAGAAAATAGGCGCCTGTTATTAATACAGCGCCGATCCAGCCAATGATCTCAACAAAATAATTCATGTTAGTTTTTCTATCCTATCGCCTTAGCCAGGTCTTCAATCAGGTCATCAGCATCTTCAATACCAACGCTTAATCTTATCAAACTATCACTCAGGCCATTCTTAATACGTTCTTCTCTTGGTATGCTGGCATGCGTCATGCTTGCCGGGTGATTGATCAATGACTCAACTCCCCCCAGGCTTTCAGCCAGTGAAAATAAATGTGTTGATGACAGCATTTTAGTAGCAGCTTCCATGCTTTCATCTTTTAATTCAAAACTGATCATGCCGCCAAAACCACGCATTTGTTTTTTGGCAACCATATAACCGGCGTTGTCTTCAAAACCGGGCCAGTATACTTTTGCAACTTTCGGATGATTGCGCAGCCAGTATGCAATTTTTTCTCCGTTCTCACAATGTTGCCTCATACGTACATGCAAGGTTTTAATCCCACGCAAAACCAAAAAGCAATCCATTGGGCCGGGTACCGCACCACAGCTTTTTTGTATGAAGTATAATTTCTCTCTCAGGTCAGCATCATTCATCATCAATGCTCCCTGTATCACATCACTGTGACCGCCTAAATATTTGGTGGCAGAGTGCATTACGATATCGGCTCCCTGGTCTAACGGGTTTTGCAAACAGGGTGATGCAAAAGTATTGTCAACACAAAGCAGGGCTTTGGCAGCTTTTGCGATATCAGCAATGGCTGCAATATCTGTGATGTTCATCAAGGGATTTGTGGGCGTTTCAAGCCATATTAATTTTGTATTGGCAGTAACTGCAGCCTGTACATTGGCAGCATCACTTGTATCTACATAAATAAATTTGATGCCATAGCGCTCCCATACTTTTGTAAATAACCGGTAACTGCCACCATACATATCGCTGGCAGCGATCACTTCATCGCCGGGGTTCAATAATTTTATAACGCTATCGGTTGCAGCAACCCCACTGCCAAAAGCCAAACCAAATTTTGCATTTTCTATCATGGCATAAGCATCTTCCAATGCTTTGCGGGTGGGGTTTTGGCTGCGGGCATATTCATAACCTTTGTTTTTTCCAGGTGCTTCCTGCACATAGGTACTGGTTTGATAAATGGGGGTCATGATGGCACCGGTACTTGGATCGGGTTCTGAACCGGCATGAATAAATTTAGTAGCAAGCTTCATATGTAGCAATTTAAAATTAAGATTAGCAAAGGTGAGAAAATAAGGCGGAAAATCAATTTATATTACCTGGGCGGCACAGAGGTAGCGCCAGTTGTAATTTTTATCGGCATGAGCAGCAAGCGGCTCTATTTTTTTGTTAACAGCAGCTTTTGTAAGAATGCCGGCATTGGCAAGCTTCTTTTTTGCTTCATGAATATAATCTTGTACTGTCGGATCTTCCATCCATTTTTTTTGAGGAGGTTCAAAACCCACTTTTTCTTTTCGCCATACTATTTCATCGGGTAATTTTTTATCCATAACCTGCCGCAATAAAAATTTGGTCCAGCCGTCATGCATTTTTAATTGAGATGGTAGTGAAAAAACAAATTCAACCAGCTCATGATTCAAAAAAGGCAGGCGTACTTCACGCCCATGTGCCATACTGTTCCGGTCGGCAAACCGAAGCAATTCCTCCAGTCCCATTTCTGTTATATTAAAATGCAGGATGTCATTTAATTTAGTTACGATCGGTTTATGAATGCCCACCCATTCCTGGTGTTTCAGCTGATCTAAAAAATCATCGCTGATGTCGGGATGGGAAATGGTTTTCCTGTATTCTATTTTTTCGAGTTGCATAGCAGCATGCGAGGGCAGGAATGCTGCTATGATATTTTTTATGTCCCACCTGAAGAGCTGGCCGTTCCTCCGGAAAGCTTTTCTTTCAATTTGTGTGGCACCCAGTTTATTCCTGCTCAAAACTTCCTGTAAAAACCAATGAATATACCGGGGATAGCCTGCTAAAATTTCATCAGCACCCTGGCCGTCAAACAAAACCTTCACATCGTGTTTTTTTGCCAGTTCAAATACTTTGTATTGTGCATAGATCCCGGAAGAATGAAAAGGTTCTTCCTGGTGATAGCAAAGTTTTTCAAAATCTTTTATAAGGCCGAGCGCTGTTGGCTGGGTTTGATGATTGGTGAAACCTAAAGCAGCTGAAACACCCTGAATATATTTTGATTCATCATGCTCAAAACCCGGGAATGTAGCGGAAAAGGTCTGCAGCATTTTAGGCGTGTCCTTATTGCTGTTCTTTTGCAACTGGCTGATGGTATAAGCAATGGATGAACTGTCAAGGCCCCCGCTTAAACCTGTGCCCAGCGATACATCGCTGCGTAGCCTTCTTTTTACAGAGAGGTTGAAAAGCTCGGTATATTTTTCAATTGCATCCGCAGCGTCTATCTCGATCTTCATTTCTTTATTCAGGCTCCAGTACTTTGTGATCTTTGAAAGCTGGTTCCCTTTGGGCTCATAGGATAAATAATGCGCAGGCGGCAAAGAATAAATATCATCAAAAAATGTTTGTTCTTTATCAATGCAATTTTGAATATGCCCCAAAGTGATATAGTTAAGGAGCATTTTATTATTCATCTTTTTATCTACCCCAATTGCCCAAAGCGCTTTCATTTCACTGGCAAAAATAAAATTGCCGGCATCTTCGTAATAGTAAAAAGGTTTTTCGCCAAAGCGGTCACGTGCTGCAAAGAGTTTTTCTTCTTTTTCGTCCCAGATGGCAAAGGCAAACATACCATCAAACTGTTGCAGGCATTTTTCTTTCCAGTAATCGTAGGCGGCCAGTATCACTTCGGTATCCGACTGTGTTGTAAAACTGTAACCCTTATTTTGAAGAAAAGACCTGATCTCAGGATAATTGTAGATCTCCCCGTTGTAAACAATTTGATAGCGGTTAATAAAACCCATGGGCTGGGTGGCGTTTTTGCTGAGGTCAATAACAGAAAGCCGCTTATGGCCTAAATGAACGGTGTTTTTTTTATTGCTCCACATACCTTCACCATCCGGGCCACGGTGTGCAAGTGTATCGGTCATTTTTTTTAAATGAACCGGGGCGATCGTATTAGGGGCATGTAATAATATTCCTGCTATTCCACACATGGTGTAAATATCTGCAAAAAAAGTATCTGTTGAGAAAAGAAAAAAGTGATGCAGGTTACTGGAAGCTGATCGGCAAAACAGTTTTAATATCGCCCCACGACATTACCAGCTCACAACCACCAGGCGCCTGCTGAAAAGTCATGGTAAAATATTCTACCTCCACACTGCTTTTATTTACAGGTATTTCTATTTCAGCTATATCCTTGGTCTTATCAATATGCAGGCCCCAGCTATACAGGTTTTGATTAATGATCATTTTCCATGTAGAGGGATTGGGGATACAATAAAGGATATAACGACCCGGAGCAATTTTTTTTCCGTTGATAGTGACTTCTTTAAAAAATTCAATTTCGGTTGCTTCGTTGGCACCCAGGCGCCACTCCTGCCCGTAATGTTGAATAACATTTTCAGTAACTGCCGAGTCAGCAAAAATTACTCTTCCGTTCTTTTGCGGGCGGCTGTAAATGACTCTGGCAACCGGGTTTGCCATGTTGGGGGTAACCATTTTTTGCTTGGGGTAATCTGCGGGAAAATAACTCATATCCATGGGCGACTTGTCAATTGCCAGGATCAGGCTGTCGTGTACCGAAACCGGGAGCCGAAGGTTTTTGGTTTCAGGCCTTGCTTTATTGTCCTCCTTTGAATTACAGGAAGAAAATGAGATTGAAGCCATAAATAATGCAGCAATCGGGAATACAGTTTTTAAGGACATAATAGATATATTAAAATTCTACCGGTAAATCATATGTTATACGATCCTGTATATAGCTAAGTTACACAAATCAACTGTTTAATAATTCATCTAATTTATTGAAGCTGTATTTTTTCAGGTCAGGAAAAAAGGTATCATAACAAACCTGTATGGCTTTGTAATGAGTATTAAAAATTTCAAAAGCTACTTCACTTTCTGTAAGATATGCAGAACGCCGCACCACACCATTAAAACTTCTTTCAATACCCCAGGCATGCCTGTAATTATACAGCCAGTCATATTCTTTCATGTACGGAAACATCTTTTGAAAAGGGGGTGGAAAAAGATCTTTATACGACTCCAGCACTTGATAAGTGCCGGCAGCAAACCTTTTCAGCGCTGACTCAGATTTGAATTCATTTTCATCATTGGCCAGGAAATGATCGTACACAACATCGGCAAATGCGCCGGCATACAAGCGGTATTGTGGCCTGAAAAATGTTTTCAACTCATGCGTAGCAGGATGAGTATCGGTAAACTCATCAATGGCCCGGTGCAGTTTTATTCCTTTTTGAACAGGAGCGGGATAGTCAAACTGCTTTTTTCCTTTAACATAATCACTGATCATATTGCCTAATAAGATATCGGGATTTTCAAAGGAGAGATATGCATGGGCCAGGTAATTCATTGCTGACTAAAGATACTTTGTTTTGAACAGATGGCTTTTTCCCGGCTTTCAATTTGCCATTAATAAAAAGTTAATGCCGCTTTCACTTTTTAACACAACGAAATCTTCTTTTATAATTTCATTAAGAAATAAACGCTAACGCAAGCCTGCATTGAGTTTTACGAACATCTTCGTAGATAATTGAAACTCTTCTGCTTACCGTTTATACAGCAATTAACCTTCTTTAGCGTTGCTGATACCATATCGTTTTTACCAGGATCGGTTGCTGACTACTTTTGGATTGTAATTACGCTGCCGCCATGAAGCAGCTATTCTAAAACAAACAAAAAAGTATAGTTATGAAAAAGATCAAAACCGTTTTAACAGCGATCGTAATGCTGTTGTCCATCAGCTCATTTGCTAAAGGCCCCGAACCTGAAAAAGTTACCCCTGTTGTAAAAGCTGCATTTGAAAGTGATTTTTCCAAAGCCACTCTGGTTAAATGGGAAAAGACAGACGAATTTTATTTTGCATCATTTTTACTTAACAATGTAAAAATAGATGCGGCTTACACAGAAGCCGGGGAACTGATCGGAACCTCCAGGAGAATTTCTGCAGACCAGATGCCATTGAGTATTTCAATAGCCCTGGCCGATCAATATGGTGGTTATGAAGTTGGTAACTCTGTAGTCGAATTGACCTATGCTTCTGTAACAAGATACTATGTTACAGTTTCTAACAAAACCCAGACATTAAAATTAAAGTGCTTCAGCAATGGTGACCTGGAAGTAGAAAGTAAAACAAAAAAGTGAAGGTTGAGTTTTGAGTAAACACTCCCCCGCTGAAAAGCGGGGGTTTTGTTTATATGTACTATGAGAAGGGTTTACAGCGACCGTATTTTATCGCCCCGGCATGGGTATTACCGGTAAACTTTCATTGCCCGATTCATTTACCGATTGCACTGCAAAAAAATAATTGTCTTTTGAATAAGGCAAACGCATTTCAGTTTCTGTTGTAAATATTTTTCTTTGCCATAAAGCGCTGGTGGTTTCCCTTACCAACACATAATAGCCTTTTACTTTTCCGATACCCGGTGCCTGCCAGTATAACAAGGTAGAATTGGTTAATCTTTTCACTTCCATTTTCACAGAGTCGGGCATTGCAGGTGCTTTGGATAAATTCGCAAGGTTTGCAAGATTTACTCCCGTGTTCTTACGCAGGTATTCATAATCAATATATTCTTCCAGGTCGCCATATTGGATACCATTTTCCATTCTTACATCCTGGTGCTGGCGGGTATAATTCTCATTCATCTCTGTAATGCGAACTGCAGCAAAACCACGCTGTACATATGGTGTATGATCGCCGCCCCGTAAAAAACGATCATTTCGGTAGATCAAAACAACTTCCATATTCTCCACATATCGTTCTCCAATTTCTTTTACATAACGGGCAAGCTGTCGTGATCTGCCGTCGTTCTCCAAACCCAGGTTGCGTATGTTGGCAGCAACTTTTTCTGTTTCATATGCCGGTATGCCTTCGCTAAAAACCCGGAGTTTTGTATTGTTGATGATATTGGTCTCGTTGCTGTTATTGCTGCCCATGATATCGTTATTCAACACGCCAACGATATTCCAGTTTTCTTTTTTTGCTTTTTCAGCCATAAAAGCAGAACCCAGCAAACCCTGCTCTTCACCGCTTACTGTAACAAAAATAATAGTAGCCGGAAAATTATGTTTGCTCATCACCCTTGCACATTCAATTACTGCTGCACTGCCACTGCCATCGTCATTGGCACCCGGTGCATCTCCAAGTCGGTCAGTTGGGCTGCTGCGCATGTTATCCAAATGCCCGCTGATGATGAAGATGCGGTTATCATTTGGATCGGTCCCTTTTAATGTTGCAACCACATTGCCCAAAAGCGTTACAGTATCGATCCTTCGTTTATCAGGCTGTAACGTAGTGGTATCAATAAAAGCCGATAACCGGCCGTTACTTTGTTTTGCAAATTCATTAAACTTGCCAAGCACCCAGTTACGGGCAGTGCCAATACCCCGTTTGGGGTTGCTTTGTGTACTCAATGTATTGCGGGTACCAAATGACACCATCGCTTTTATATAAGACTTTAAAGAGTCGGCAGAAATTTCTTTCACCATTTTTTCAATTTCTGCATCACGCTGAATAATGGTTTGGGCAGATGTTGTGTAACAACAGAATAGCATCGTTAAAAGGAATAAGTATTTCATGATCTTTATGGTTGATCTTAAAAATACGAAGAAAACCTGCCTTCCGGCAGATCGGGGAAATAAAAAAGGCCTGTATTATACAGACCCTTTTTAAGAAAATATTTTTATTGGCTTAATCCACCTTGCGACCACCCATTACCCTTGTATTAACCTGGTATTTATCTTTTGCTGTTTTTTGTATCATCAGTTTGGGACGATCGCCACTGAAACGCATATGATATATCTCGCCGTCATAAACGACCTTTCCTACCTGCACTACATTTGGATTATAAGTACTGTAGCTGTTCATCCATTGATCAGCAAAAAGGCTGTACACTGCTGAGGAACTAGCTCTTTCTGGTACGCCAAACCTCAGATTTTTATTATCACCGTTCTCAAAAGATATCTCCAATGTATTGTTGAGCGCCATCGTACAAATACCCTGTGTGCCTGCTTTTAAAAGAATGATATTTACATATTTGCCATCCTCAAAAACAACTTTGCCAGACGTTACTTTAGCATCCCTTGCCGACAGTTCTCTTTTTAGTTCTACATCTTTATCTACATAGAACTGGAGTTTTTCTACCGGTATAGCTCTTTCCTCTACTCTTCGGCGGGTATCAACGGTGAAATATGAATTTTTTGCTGTGCTGCAGGAAGTAAGTGCCAGCACAATGATCACTGATAAGGTACAGACTGATTTCATGGGGTTTGATTTTAGGATGTAAAACTAATGAACTTGTGTATGGACAAAAGTTAATGGTATTCTAAAATCTGTTAACTAAAACCCAATAGAAAGTAACTACCTGTTTCATTTGGAAAGGTTTAACAATACCGGTTTAAACAAACACTACAGTGAACCATCTTATATATATTAAATCACTTTTTAAAAATTAAAATCATGAAAAAAATATTTACACTTTTTTTAGTTGCAACAGGACTATTGTCCTTTAATGCAGCATCGGCTCAAAACAGGAACGACCGGTACGGCAACCAGGCAGGTTACCCGGTATATCAGCAAGGTGGTCAGTGGAACCAGCATGGTGGTCACCAGTCAAACGGCCAATGGGATCAAAGCGGGCGTAACCAATCAAGGGATTACGGATACGATAACCGCAGGCGACGTAACAATGATTACAACCGCCAGGAAGAGTATCGTCGCCAGCAAGAGTACGATCGTATGAACCAGCAATGCGACGAAAGGATAGAAGGTTACAGAAACGACCGCAGAATGGATAACTATGAAAGGAACAGGAGAATACAGGAAGTAGAGTACGAAAGGCAACAAAAAGCAAAAGCTTTTGGCAAGGGTATGGTTGTAGGAGGAATTGCGGCTATTGTGTTGGGAGTATTGATAGGAAGCAGCCACTAAAAATATAACCCTATGATTAAATAAAGGGCCGTTTTTAACGGCCCTTTATTTTCTTATAACATGAGTAAAATGACTTCTTAATCATCTAAAAAAATTACTTTTGCAGCCTTAACTATTTACTATGAGCAAAGGACCGGTTTCAAATTTCATTGAACATCACTACCGCCATTTTAATGCGGCAGCTTTAATGGATGCTGCCAAAGGATATGTAACCCACTTGGATGAAGGTGGCAAAATGATGATAACTTTGGCCGGGGCCATGAGCACCGCAGAGCTGGGATTAAGCCTGGCTGAAATGATACGCCAGGATAAAGTATCTATCATCAGTTGTACCGGCGCCAACCTGGAAGAAGACATCATGAACCTGGTGGCACACAGCCATTATAAAAGAGTGCCTAACTATCGTGATCTTTCACCGCAGGAAGAATGGGATCTTTTAGAGAACCACTATAACCGTGTTACTGATACCTGCATACCGGAAGAAGAAGCTTTCCGCAGGTTGCAGCAACATATTCATAAAATATGGAAAGAGGCTGATGAAAAAGGCGAACGTTACTTTCCGCATGAATACATGTACAAAATGCTGTTGAGCGGAGTGCTGGAACAGTATTACGAGATTGATCCTAAGAACAGCTGGATGCTGGCTGCCGCACAAAAGAATATCCCGATCGTAGTGCCGGGTTGGGAAGACAGTACGATGGGAAACATCTTTGCATCGTATGTTATTAAAAATGAAATAAAAGCCACCACCATGAAAAGTGGTATTGAATACATGGTTTGGCTGGCTGATTGGTACCGGAATAATTCAGCAGGAAAAGGTGTTGGATTCTTCCAGATCGGCGGTGGTATTGCCGGCGATTTTCCCATTTGTGTAGTACCCATGATGTACCAGGACCTGGAATGGCATGATGTTCCATTCTGGAGTTATTTCTGCCAGATAAGCGATTCCACAACTTCATACGGATCTTACTCAGGCGCTGTGCCCAACGAAAAAATTACCTGGGGCAAGCTGGATATTCATACTCCAAAGTTTATTGTAGAAAGCGATGCCACCATTGTGGCGCCGCTGATATTTGCCTGGATTTTGGGTTGGTAGGCCCTATCTTCCTATCTTCATGCCGTTGCAGATCTTTGACCTGCAACGGCTAATTGCTTTTAAAGAATTCCAAGTTTTAACAGGGCTTGTACAATTATGGTCAGAAATTTTATTTTCCATAGAATATTACCCAAGATCGAGTGCAACAAATTAACAGTTGACCTGAAGCATTTTGAGAAATGTATCAAACATATCAGCCAGAAATATAACGTCATCTTGCTGGAGGACCTGAAGAATAGCTCTCTTGATACTGATAAACGAAAACCCATTGCTACTTTAAGTTTTGATGATGGATATAAAGACAATCTTGAGTATGCAGCACCTGTTTTAGAAAAGTATAATTGTAAAGGTTCTTTTTATGTTGTTACAAAATGCGTGGAAGAGCAAAAGCCGCTTTGGGCACACGAACTGGAATATTATTTTAGGCATACCCATGTATCAAAGATCGATCTGCAGTTTGACTTTTTACCTCAAAACCTGAAAGCAACAAAGCTTCCGGCAATACTGGAACATCGCATGCAATACTTCCGGAACCTGAAAAGCTGGATGATCAAAACAACTACGGCACAAAAGGAAATTGTATACAGATCGTTGTGCAATAGCCTAAACGATGTTAAGGCAGAGCAGATAGTAATGAACTGGCAGGAATTATCTCAATTAAAGTCGGCAGGCCATTATATCGGGGCACACAGCCATACCCATAACTTACTTATCAATATAACAAGCGACGAAGAGTTAAAAACTGAATTTGAATTGCCGCAAAAACTGTTTAAAGAAAAAATGGGTTTTGTACCTGTATCTTTTGCATACCCTTTTGGTTTTTGCAATGAAAAAGTAAAGTCAATGGCAAAAGATACCGGCTACGAGCTGGGGTTGACTGCCCAATGGCATAAGCTTTATGATGCAAACGAACATGATAGTTTTGAAATACCCAGGATCGCTCTCAGCAATGAAGCCTGGTGGAAAACCAAAATGCGTATCTCAAACAAAATAGAGATCATAAAAAGTGCGATAAATTACAAAGGTGCAAAGAGATAGAACCCCCTCCGCCCCCTGAAGGGGGAACCCGGAACTTAAAAGTTTAGGGGTTCATAAAATATAAAAAAAAGTGGCTTCATTTTAAATGAAGCCACTTTTTAATTAGAGAAAAGATTTAGAAATTATTTTACTGCTAAGTTCCCCTTCAGGGGGCGGAGGGGGTTATTACCTTGTCCCCATATTCAATGGCGTATCTCTCTTCAACATCGCATCCCTGTTCGCCATTTCCCAGGCAGTATGAAATACCATACGGGCCCTTTTTTCGTAGAGGTCCCAGTTTATTTTATCAACTGTATCGGTTGGTTTGTGATAATCGGCTTTAAGCATACCATCGTAAAAGAACAGAACGGGCACACCTTTTCGGGCAAAATTATAATGATCGCTACGGAAATAGATCCGGTTCTGGTCGTTGGGATCATCAAATTTATAATCCAGTATAAGCTTGGTGTATTTGTTATTGGCGCCTTCATTAATGATGGGCAGGTCGCTGCTGAGTTTATCGTGCCCGATCACATAAACATAATTAAGTGTATCTCCTGTCATGCGTTCTGTATCGGTTCTTCCGATCATATCTATATTCAGGTCAACCGTTGTTTTATCTAAAGAAAAGAAAGGATTGTCGCTGTAATATTCACTTCCCCAAAGGCCCTTTTCTTCACCACTAACGGTCATAAAAACCATGGTTCTTCTTGGCCTGTTGCCTTCAGCAGCAGCTTTTGCAAAAGCCTCGGCCATATTGATAACGGCACAGGTTCCGCTGCCATCATCATCAGCGCCATAATAAATTTTTCCGTCACGCATGCCCAGGTGATCGTAATGGCCGGTAACAAAAACGTATTCATCTTTCTTATCGGTTCCTTCAACTATACCAACCACGTTACTGGCATTGATGGTAGTGCGGTATTTTTCAAATTTGTAAGAAACCTTGCTTTTGGTTTCTGATGCCCATTGGTTTCCTATTGTTCCGTTGACCTTTACTATTTTCAGCAGGGTATCAAAATTGTTGCCCACTATTGTTTTTGCAAATGCATGAGACAGCTGTGCAAAATTTAATGTTTTAGCTGCACTATTTGCCCTGGGATAATAAACACCGGTTTTTTTGCCACTGGCAACGGCACGTTCATTAAAGGTTTCCTGGTTTGGATTAATGATCAGCACGCCTATTGCTCCTTTTGCAGCAGCAACTTCCAGTTTTTTGGGCATACCGGGAAATGTCCATGCGCTGGACCGGCTGTTTCCGCTTAAAAAATATTTTCCATCTTTTTTAGGCTCACCCAAAAAAATCACAACAATTTTTCCTTTTACATCAAGACCGGTATAGTCGCTGTACTTTTCATCATCAATACCATATCCTGCAAAAATTATTTTTTTGCCCTTAAAACTTCCGGTTTCATTATTATTTAACTGCACAATAAAATCTTTGCCATATTCAGCAGTTTTACCGGCAACAGTAAGTTCTGCTTCTTTTAAACTATCCTGGTACAAGGGATAAAACTGCTGGTATCCTTTTAAAGATTCTACCGATTTTAAACCCATGGCTTTAAATTGAGATTCAATGTATGCAGCGGCTTTCCGCTGGCCTTCGGTACCGGTCTCACGGCCCTGCATTTCGTCACCGGCAATAATGCTCAAGTGTTTTTTAAGATTTTTACCGGTAATAACCTCTGCATATTTTGCTGATGCATCGGTTTGTGCAAACAAAACATTTGTACCTGCAAAAAAGCAGATAAAAAATAATAGTTTTTTCATTTTTAAATTTTAGTGACAGGCAAAATAATCAAAACAACAAAGCGCTGTTTTTATTTTTGATAAACGGCGATATAAAATGCAGCAGTTTAACAGGATATCTTTGATACACGGGTTTGATGGCGCCCGCCTTCAAAAGCAGTGTTCATAAAAATGTCCAGCATTTTTTCAGCATCGCCATCCCTTACAAAACGGGCGGGAATGCAGATGATATTGGCATCATTGTGTTTGCGGGCAAGTTCTGCCAGTTCTTCTCCCCAGCAAATGGCGGCCCTCACACCCTGGTGTTTGTTTGCCGTGATGGCCACGCCATTGGCACTGCCACATAATAAAATGCCAAATGCCGCTTCGCCTTTTTCTACTGCCGATGCTACGGGATGGGCAAAATCAGGATAGTCAACCGAATCTTTTGTATAGGTTCCGAAGTCGTTGAATTTTAAGCCTTCTCCTTCTAAAACAGAGATCAGGTCTTCTTTGCAATCAAATCCTGCATGATCGCATCCAATGGCAATGGGGAGTGTTAAATTGAAGGGAGACATTGTAATTAAAAATTAAGGAATGAAAGAATGAGTAAAGTTACACACAAACAACATTATTCATTCTTTAATTATTCATTTTTCATTACCTAACTCCACTCTTTTTCTTCCCTGGCTTTTTTTCTGTCAACACGGGCAACAAGGACAACACTTATTTCATAAAGCAAAAGAAGCGGAATGGCAACAATCGTCTGGCTGGTAACATCCGGCGATGGTGTTATTACAGCTGCTATAATAAGAATGATCACAAATGCATATTTGCGGTATCGTTTCAGGAATTTAGATGTTATCAGGCCTATCTTGCCCAACACAAGCGCCAGTATGGGTAATTCAAAAGCAATGCCGCAGCCCAATATAAGATTGGTAAGGCTTTCAATATAATCATTGATGGAAGGCCTGTATATAATGGCACCGGATTTACCAAGTGTAAAACTGGCCAGAAAATTAAAAGTAAAAGGAGCCAGTAAATAATATCCGAAAGCAGCACCACAAAAGAAACAAAGCGATACCCAGAAAATACTGCCCCGGGCATATTTTTTTTCTTTGGGAGATAGTGCGGGTTTAACAAAACGCCAGAACTCCCAGAAAATATAGGGAAATGCAACAATGATGGCTCCAATTAATGAAATGGTAATGGCTGATGTAAATGTGCCGTTAACTTCTGTAACCTGGAAGTTGATCTTAACAGGGGGCATACAAAGCCCATCGCCAAGGCCGAGCCAGTGGCCAAACTTGCATAATGCACCGTAGGTTACAAATTTTTCACTGGAAGGGGCAAGAATGATCTCATCATAGACCCAGTCAATAAAAACAAAAATGGTAATAGCTGCTGCCAGCCATACAACAACCGAACGCATCAAATGCCACCGCAATGCTTCCAGGTGCCCCATAAAAGACATCTCTTCGGGCTCCGCTGCTTCTTTATTGCGAAGGCGTTTAAAAAACTGTTTTCTATCTGTTGATTCTGTGGCCAAGAGTGAAATTTGATTTGCAAAGGTAAAGCACTAAGGCCTTAATCAGACAGCAGGAACTTTTTTTACATTTCCTGTTCGTTTTAATATCCCCCAGCCCTGCAGTTCACCTTTTAATGCTTTGTTGAACGATTTGAAAAGTATATAATACATCAATTGCCGGTAAATAAAACGTTGCGGTATCATCCAGAGCAGTTTTTTATAATCTTCCTTTTCATAAGCAAAAGCCAGCGCAGCACCTGCCATATCTACCAAAGAAAAAATTATATAGAACAAAGCAATGTGGCCTGCGCTTACCGGTATGATATTGAATGCCGCTGCAACCAGGCTGATAACAAGAACCAGGTCGGCAAGCGGAGCCAAAAAAGGAAGTATCATCTGGAAGATAAGAATGTGCGGCATGGCGATCATTCCAAAATTTTTATACCGTGGATTAAAAACCGTATCACGGTGTTTCCAGAAACACTGCATTACACCAAAACTCCAGCGAAACCTTTGTTTTAAGAACTGGCGCATGGTTTCAGGCGCTTCTGTATAGGAAATAGCTTCGGCGCAATTATTGATGCTATACCCGTTGCGGTGCAGGCGCATGGTAAGGTCGCAATCTTCTGCGAGTGTATCAATTGTAAATCCACCGGCTTTTATAAGTGCTTCTTTTTTAAAAGCACCGATAGCCCCAGGAATAACCGTAATGCAATTGAGATAAGCAAATGCCCTTCTGTCAAAATTTTGCGAAGTAATATATTCAATACTTTGCCAGTGGGTGATCATATTTACTTCATTACCTACTTTAACATTGCCTGCAACAGCGCCTACATTTTCATTGTTGAATTTTTTAAGCAACTGGCTTACGGCATCCGTTTTTAACTGTGTGTCGGCATCAATGCAAACAACAAATTCACCTTCAGATTTTTCAATACCGAGGTTTAATGCAGAAGCTTTTCCGCCATTAGGTTTTGTAAATACTTTTACTTTAGCATTACCATCAAATGCAGCCTGTACAATGTTGAATGTATTATCCTTGCTGCCATCATCAACAAAGATCACCTGCATATTGGTATAATCCTGCTGTAATAAGCTTTGCACCGTTCTTGTGGCATTTACTTCTTCGTTAAAAGCAGGCACTATAATACTTACCAGCGGCGAACTTGTAAATGGCAGAGCTATCAGGCTTTTTTTCTCTTTTCTTTTTTGTAACCAGGCTAACAGCGCCATCAATACTATCCTGCCAATAGATAAAAAGATACCAATAAGAAATAATGAGAAGATGATCTTGCCTGCCCAGTAAATAAACTCCACAAAAAAATAATCAAATGTATTTCCAAAACTGTTTTTAACCGTTGGCATTACATCGTTCTTTGTTTTATTCATCAGATCGGCCACAGTAGTAAATACGCAGCCTTTATCTTTAAAATACTTTATAATGCGGGGCAATGCATCTACCGTAGCCTGCCTGCTTTCGCCACCTGCATCGTGTAACAAAATGATGTTGCCATTACCATCTTCTGCAATGCGGATGGTTTTGGCCACTATGGAATCTGCATTGTTATTGGCATCCCAGTCATTAGGGTCAATACTTTCCCCAATGGTAATGTAATTGTCTTTTTTGCTGCGTGCCAGCGGTTCAATCTCTTCAAAAGTTTGTGGTTCACTATCTGCATTGTATGGCGCCCTGAATAAAATGGTGGAATGGTTGGTGACAGCCTCTATCAATAAACGGGTCGCCTTCATTTCGATATCGGCCCTTTCCGGGCTCATGGTGGCAATATTGTGATGGGTGAAAGTATGATTGCCAATTTCAAATCCATCGTGGTAAATACGTTTTAAGATAGACAGATTTTGTTCTGCCTCCAGCCCCACAATAAAAAAAGTGGCAGGTACTTTTTCTTTTTCTAAAATGTCTAAAATTTGAGGAGTGTATTCTGCGCTGGGCCCGTCATCAAAAGTTAAAATGATCTTATGACCTGGTCCTATCTCGGTTGTATCTTCTCCTGTTTTTTCATAAACATAACCTGAAGGTAATTGTGTGTATACCTGTTCAGCCACCAGTTGTTCAGTACTGTCTATCTCTAATTTTATTTTGCCCGCCTGCGGGCTGCCCAAAATATTTAAAATCTCGCCGCCTTCCTGGCCAACCCATGATGGCTTTTGGTTGGGATTGATGGGGGTCTCCTTCAGCAAATTAAAATCGAAGGGTTTTTTTTGTAAAGATGAGTTGTCGAGATCGAGGTTATAAAAATTCCATATCCGGGGATCTTCGCTTCCCAGGCGCCAAAGGGCTGTGCCCGCAAGGCCATATTCATCGGCAAAGCGCATGATATTAAAAGTAGTGGCTGCATCGGTAAACCACACTTCATGTTTTTTTACAGGGCTGTTTGGGTCGTATTGCTTTTCAGTATAATTGTAATGAAGGTTATAATTGTCGTTGTCAAAATCTATAAAAGCGTTTGATATCCTTGCCTGGTCAATCGCTGATGAATAAGTACGGTCTCTCACTTCTTTTTCAGTTTCGCCATTTTTATTCACCCAGCTCGTCCAGTCGTAACCATACCCGGCCAGCCCAAGAATTATTTTTTTTGCATCCATTTTTTTAGCCGCCTGGTCAACTGCATCCTCCACCCACTTCTGATCGGATACAGGTCCGGCACCACTTGAATTATTATACTCATCATAAGCCATCAGGATTATGTAGTCATTGTAGTTACCCAGTTGCTCAAAATCATAGTCATCATTCATAGCACTTACATCCTGCGTAACCAGCAAGTTCTTTGCATGCAATGCAGCGTACAAATTCTTTTGAAAACGGGTAAGCGGTTTATTGGATGTTTCTTTTAACTCTTCAAAATCTATATTAATACCCTGGAAATTATAAGTAAGCAGTGTGTCTGTAAGCTGCTGAATGAATTTCTGTTGTTTTATAGTGTCGTTTAAAATTACATGAATAAGACTTCCGTCAAAATCCGGCGCCAGCTTTCCCTGCTTATCTTTTTTAGAAGAATTGAAATTGGTAAGCATAGGGATGATGCGTAAATTTCTTTGCCGCATTTGTGCAAGCCCGGCACTGTCTATTCTCGTTTGCAGTTTTATGTTATTATTGGTATCAATAAAGAACCATTCAGGGAAAATGGTATTTATCTTATCGCCATAACGCTCAAGAGAAGGAACAGATTTACTGCCCGACCAGGGCGTATAAAAAGCTGATCTTATAAACTGCCCTGATGTTTTCGGGCTGGACGCTCTTTGTTTTAAAAGTAATTCTTCGGCTTCTTTTTTTGCCAGGTATTCTTTAAAGCCTTTTATTTTTTTATTGTGATATCCATGTAAACCATAGTTATCACGATTGCTATAATATTGGCCAGAATTAACAACAGTAGATGGATTTTTAGCAAGTACAATGGCAAGTATTACAACAGCCAAAACAAATAGGGTAATGATGAGGATGATGCGGCCTGTCCATTTTATTCTTTTCCATCGGGAGGGGCTATTAGCCTGAAAAACCTGGGCGTGATCACTCATGGAAGATGGTTTGGGTAATTAAGTAGCAAAGCTGCATCATGTTATGTAAACTAAAATGCACTTAACACTTGATTAACCAGCGTGAGAGGAAATAAATCTACATTCTCCACGCATACCTAAAAAAGAGAAGCCCCGGTAGAAACCGGGGCCGTTACCAAAACTAACTGCTTATGAGAAAATTTGAATTATCGTTGTTTGTATATATACTTACGCAAAACTGATGCCAAAAGATTTTTAAGTTGTGTTAACTATTTCATAAAGCCCATTTTCAACTTTCCACCTTAAAAACATATAAACGGAAAAAAGAACTAATTATTTTTAAATATTTGATTTTGCCCTTTTCCCGGGTATAAAAAATACTCAAAATCTATCCATAATAGACTCTCTTTTAAGCAGGCCGTTTAATGATAAAGAAAAAACACGTTGATTTTCAACGTGCTTTAACAATTTTATAGGTTTTCTCTTATTTAATGAAACCTTTAATAAGGTCCATCAAGCCACCATCACCATTTTTTTGTTGTTGATCCTGGGCGCCGCCTGCCAGTTTGGAAACAATATCCATCAGGCCCCCGCCACCGCCACTTTGTCCGCCGCCACCGGTAAACTGGCCGATCAGGTCCTGGAAATTAAAACCACTATTACCGGTACTTTGTTGCTCCTGAACTACTTCTGCTGTTTTTCCACCGGTAATGGAATTTAAAAGACCTTCTAATGAAAAATTACTGTTATTGGGGTCGTTGGTTTTATTGATCAGGTTACCGATAACGTCGGGTATTAAACTCGAGGCTACATTATTTGCCTGGTTTCCGCTAAGATTATGTTTACTCATCAGCTTGCCTGCAAAATGACCTATCATCATATTTACGATAGGATTACTGAGCAAACCTTTGCCTGAACCTTGATCTCCTCCACCTTTAAATAAAGAGATGATGTTTTCCAGGCCCCCGCCTGCAACCATATTGCGCAGGCCGGAAGCAACCGTATTTGTCGCTTCTGCAACCACTTCATTATTTTGTTCGTTTGGCACATCAGGATTATTGATAACAGCATCTCCTGCTGACCCTTTTACCAGGTTGAATAGTTCTTCTAACATAAGCTTGTCTTTTAATGATAAAAAATTGTTGAGATACCCCAAGGTAGGGCTATTTTCTTTCGGAATGAAGAGATCTAAAAAAAGATGACATTTAATTTTGTGACGTTAATTTTTCGGCATTTTCTGCAAACTGTAATGCTTCCGAAAATTCACTTAATTCACCGTTTAAAACCGTATCTAAATTGTATACCGTTAAACCAATTCGGTGATCAGTAACACGGCCCTGGGGGTAATTATAGGTTCTTATTTTAGCGCTCCGGTCACCGGTACTTACAAGGCTTTTGCGGATATGTGCAATAGCAGCTTCGGCTTTTTGTACTTCGGCCTCGTAAAGTTTGGTACGCAGCATATCCATAGCTTTTAACCGGTTGCCAAGCTGGCTGCGTTCGGTTTGGCACATTACTACAATACCGGTTGGTATATGTGTTAAAAAAACTTTGGTTTCTACTTTATTTACATTTTGTCCGCCGGCACCACCGCTTCGGGCGGTTTCCATTTTCACATCGCTTTCTTTCAGGTCAAAATCTACCTCTTCGGCTTCGGGCATTACGGCTACCGTTGCAGCACTGGTATGCACCCTGCCGCTGGCCTCCGTATCGGGCACACGTTGTACACGGTGTACGCCACTCTCAAATTTTAATATACCATACACATCGTCTCCTTCAACCTCTACCTGTACCTCTTTATAACCTCCAACGGTGCCTTCGCTTTCGCTAAGGATAGCTGTTTTCCATCCCCTTTTCTCAGCATATTTTAAATACATACGCAACAGGTCGCCGGCAAATAGTGATGCTTCATCACCACCGGTGCCTGCCCTTATCTCCAGTATAGCATTCTTTTCATCAAAAGGATCTTTTGGTATCAGCATATTGCGGAGATTTTTCTCCATTTCCTCCTTCTTTGCCTCCAATTCCGGCAATTCTAACTTTGCCAGGCTACGCATTTCCTCATCATCAGCGTTCAAAACTTCTTTGTTGAATTCGATATCATCCAGCAGCTTAACATATTCATTGCGGGCATTCACTATCTTTTCAAGGCTGCGGTATTCTTTACTGGTGGCGGCAAACTTCTTATTGTCGCCCACAATTTCGGGGTTGGTGAGTGCCACTCCCAGGTTATCGAACCTTCCTTTTATCGCATCTAATTTATCTAACATTTCGTAATATTATTTTTTGTACAAGCTTTGGTAATAATGGCATCATCGTTGTGTCACTCACTTGTACGGCATACCTTTGCTGAACTTTAATTATGTTTTGTTTGTACACGATCGGGCGAGGGCGCCAGACCACGTACGGGCGGCAAATTTACAATATATCAACCAATCATTTTGTACAGAAAATTCTCACCAGATAAGATATTCGACGGCTACAGGTTCCTGGAAGAAAAGGTTTTAATAACGGATGCAGCCGGAATTGTCATTGATATTATTGATGAAAAAGATGCAGGCGATGATGTTGAAAAACTACATGGAATTCTTTGCCCGGGTTTTATCAATGCCCATTGCCACCTGGAACTTAGCCACATGAAGGGCCATATTCCCAGGCATACGGGCCTGGTTGATTTTGTTTTAAAAGTAGTAACCGAGAGGCATTATGCCGAGCATGATATACTGGAAGCAATAGAAGATGCCGAAGATGAAATGCTTGAAAACGGGATTGTTGCTGTGGGTGATATTTGTAATAATGTGCTCACCATTCCTCAAAAGAATAAAGAAAGATTACAGTATCATAATTTTGTTGAAGCCAGCGGTTTTGTTCCTGCCATTGCAAAAGACAGGTTTGACAGATCAGCACAAATCCTCAAAGAATATCGAACAACGAACCACCTGCAACGATCAACCCTAAACCCCCATGCCCCTTACTCGGTTTCTTCAGAGATGTTTGAAATGATCAATGATCTGACTGAAAATAATTTACTCACCATTCATAACCAGGAAACGGCTGCAGAAAATGAATTTTTTGAAAAAGGCACCGGGGATTTTTTACGGTTGTACCAGCAGATGGGAATTGATATTTCTTTTTTTAAGCCTTCGAAAAAAACAAGCTTGCAAACCTGGTTGCCATATTTTACAAAAGAACAAACAATCATTTCAGTGCATAATGTTGTAACAACTGCAACCGATATTGAGTTCTTCAACAACAAACAACCAACAACAAACCTTAAACTTTTCTTCTGCCTCTGTCCCAACGCCAATCTCTACATCAGTAATACGGTACCAGATGTAAAAATGCTGATGCATCATACAGATAATATTGTTTTAGGAACCGATAGCCTTGCATCAAATGATCAGCTAAGCATTTTATCAGAAATTAAAACTCTGAAAAATAATTTTCCGGAAATTGATTTAGCAATATTGTTGAAATGGGCTACCAGCAATGGCGCCAAAGCATTGCAGATGAATGACAGCTTAGGTAGTTTTGAAAAAGGAAAACAACCGGGCCTAATATTAATTGATGGGGCCGGACTTGAAAAAGTAAAAAGGCTTACCTGATATTAATCGCCACCACCACAACCCCCACCACATCCGCCACTGCAACCCCCGCTGTCTCCTCCGCTATCGCCACCACTATCACTGCTACCGGAATCATTTCCGTTTCCATCACTCCAGTCGCCGCTTGCACCACCGCCGCCAAAATCGCCACCACCAAACTCTGTAGAAGCTGAACCATCAAAATATGAAGATAAAGAACCGTCGGAGTAATAGGTGTTGGAACTATCACCAGCTGCGTAAACAGTTTTTTCCCTGGAGCTGTAATTCTTTTCTTTAAGTTTTTCTTTATCAAATTTGGTTTCGCCCCAGATAGCTGTTGGTGGTGCATAGCCAAATTCGCCTGCATAAAGGTCTATAGTATCCAGGTATTGTGCATTAAAGCGGCCTGTCTCATCAGCCATAGGTAAAAGTTCGGGATGATGGTCGAACTGGTAGCAGATAACCCCATCGCAAAACTCACGATAAGCCCTGGTAAAAAGTATATGTTCGTGCCACACCACATCAATGATCTTTGAAGGCGTAACATGAAAATCACTTACCACGCCCAGGTACACAAATTTTTTATACTCTGAAATGGCTTTCAATGCAAAAGTATTGTTCCAGTTATGTTTACGGGCAATCTTGGCGGCAAAGGCCTTACTGAATGCATCGGGTCCGCCAAATGCAGATGAAATATGTTGCCAAAGGTTGGCGGGAACCAAATGATCAAAATGATAGCCTCTTAATTTCAGCCAAAGTTCTTTTTTATTCATGCATTTAATTTTTGTACTTAAAGATATGAGCAAGCTTCGAAAATAAAATAAGTGATATCAAATATCTTTATATTCATACTGCAATATGGAGAAGAAAACGATACTGGTTTTTGGTTCGGGCCACCTGGCTTACCGGCTTAAGGAAAAATTGCATACCGGTAATTACCAGGTTGTTCATGTTACTATGGGAGAAGTTAAGGCCGCTGCACATTCTGTTTCGCTGCTTGAAAACCTGAGGCATTTTTTACAGAAGGTTCATGTTGACAGCGTGCGTATGATCTACCTGCTCGACGAAAAAGATGAGGTAAACCTGCAACTGATCATTGCTCTTATTTCTTTATATCCCGGCATACCGGTTACAGCTTCCTTATTTAACGAAAACCTTACCCCTCATTTACAATCTAAACATAATAATGTAACCATTTTTAATCCCGCAAAAATTGCCGCACCTTATTTTGTGGCGGCCTTATCACAGCCACTGGAAAGAAAAGCGGAACTAAAAACTGTACAACCGGTTTTTAAAACAGGCGTAAAAAAAGAAGATAACCTGATTCAAAAACTTATACTTGCTTTTACAGGACTGCTCGTTATTGCGGTATTGTTTTTTCATTTTCACGAAAAATTATCATGGATCGATTCGTTGTATTTTGTGGTAGTTACCGTAGCAACTGTGGGGTATGGCGATATTAACCTGGCGGCTTCCTCTTCATTAAGTAAAATGGCGGGTATAACGCTTATACTTTCTTCTACATTTTTTATCTGGATGATCTTTTCACTAACCATCGATCGTATTTTAAAGAAACGGGTAGCACTGGCTTTGGGAAGAAAAAAGTATCATTATAAAGACCATGTTGTTCTTTGCGGCCTTGGCAGGCTTGGTTATTTTATTGCAGAAGAATTGCTTCAAAAGGGAGAAAAGCTGATCATAATAGAACAAAATGAAGACAGCCGTTACCTGGATTATTTCAGGCAATTGGGGGCCGATATCTATATAGGCGATGGCAGGCTATCAAAAGTGCTGGACGATGCAAATGTTGTGCATGCCCGTGCTGTGATGTCGGTTATTAATGATGATTCCATTAACCTGGAGATAGGGTTGAACTGCCGATCGTTTCAGCCGGGTATAAGGCTTATACTGAGAATTTTTGATGAAGAGATGGCGAGAAAAATAAAAGACTATCTCAACATCTATCTTACTCTCAGCGCCAGCGATATTGCCGACGAAAAATTCTATGAAATTTTGAATTGAAATTTTTATAACACTTCATGTAATACCAGCAATGTTTTCATCTGCCCGAAATCATGAATATGCAGGGCATAATACTCGAGGTATCTCAGCAATAATAATCTTCTTATTTCGCCGTTCAAATTAAATTGCTCCAGTTCACGGGGCTGCATCACTTTCAGTAACTGTGCAGTGAGTTCTGAATTTGTTCCATCAATAAAATACGGGTGTGTGGGCTGATGATCAATAAAACTTCCTTCGTGCAGGTCCAGCACCATTTCATCGCTGCTGTAATTATCCGTCATCCTGAAACCGAAAAAATGTGTGAGATGCAGCGTGAAGAACAATGCAAAATTTGCTGTCACTGTTCTATTTGCCTGGTCAAGCTGTAAAAAAGATTCTTCACAAAAATTATAAAGATCAGCATTGGCTTCCGGCTGCTTTAAGCATTTATGAAGCAGCTCAGCCATAAAGGAAGCGATACTGTTCTTAATTACATCGCTTAGCAAAGTGGAATAAAGATGGGCCCAGGAAAACTCCTTTATCCGTTGCATGGATTTGCTTTCACTATGGTAAACAACCAGGTCTAAAATAGCGGTGGGTTGAAAATGATTGGCTTTGGCTGCAGATTTTTTTGAGGTTCTTACACCATTCACCATATAAGTTTGTATGCCAAAGAGTTCAGTAAATATGGTAACCACGAGGCTGGTTTCCCCATACTTGATACTTCGCAAAACAATACCCCTGGTTTTATGTGTCATGACCGGTTCTTATATAATTTCAAAAATACCAAACATCTTACCAGCTTATGCATTCAATTAATTGTAAATAGATTTTCTTTGCACAAATATTGATTCATAAAACCATCCTTAATTATATGTGGCAGCGCTTAGGAAAATTTGTACTTAAAAACAGGTTGATCTTGCTCATCCTTTTATTATTGACAACAATAGTAATGGGATACTTTGCCTCAAAAGTTAAGCTGAGCTACGAATTTTCAAAAGCAATACCGACCGATAACCCCAAATACATCGAATACAAAGCGTTTAAAGCAAAATTTGGCGATGACGGGAACCTGCTGGTTGCAGGGATACAAACCGATCATTTATTTCAATTAAATTATTTCAATGCGTATAAAGAACTTCATCAGCAGCTGAAAAAGATCAAATACGTTGAAAATGTATTAAGCATTCCATCAGCAGTTGACCTGCGCAAAGATTCTTTGACAGAAAAACTGGTTGCTCAAAAGATATTTCCGGATTCAATTGCTACACAGGCTGAACTGGACAGTGCTGTGGATCATTTCTATAACCTGCCTTTTTACAGAACACTGCTTTATAATCCGCAAACAAAAGCATACCTCATAGGCGTTCGTATAAACAAAGATGTACTGAATTCGAAAGGGCGTACAGAAGTAATAAATAATATCAACAGAACAGTAAAGCAATTTGAAGAAAAAACAAAAACAGAAGTTCATTTAAGCGGGCTGCCTTTGATAAGAACCGTGGTTGCAGACCGGATACAGAATGAAATGAAATACTTTTTATTCGGGTCGCTTTTACTAAGTACCCTTATATTATTAATTTTTTTCCGATCCATCAGCACAACGCTGCTTTCCCTGCTGGTAGTGATCTTCGGGGTAATATGGAGCATAGGTGTTTTGTATTTATGTGGCTACCAAATCACTTTGTTAACAGCATTGATACCCTGCCTGGTTGTAGTGATAGGGATACCCAACTGCATTTATTTTATCAATAAATACCACAACTCCTGGCTTCAAACCGGCGATAAACAAAAAGCCATCACGGATATGGTTAGCAAGATGGGCGTGGTAACCTTATTTTGTAACATTACTGCTGCGATCGGCTTTGCTGTTTTTGCATTGACCAAGAGTGCCATACTGAGTGAATTTGGCGTGGTGGCCGGTATCAGCATCATGGTCATTTTTGTTATTTCATTCATTTTGCTACCAGCAGCTTTGAGTTATTTGCCGGCTCCAAATTCATCTCAAACAAAATACCTCAACAATAAATGGTTGAATGCATTTTTACTAAAGATCGAAAGTTGGGTGGTGAATCATAAAGGAACTGTCTATGCTGCTACGGCAGCAGTGCTGATCTTTGCTGTTGTTGGTATTTTCAAATTAAAAAGTGTTTCGTTCATTGTAGATGACCTGCCCAAAACAGACAAGGTATATACTGATCTTAAGTTTTTTGAAAAGAACTTCAATGGCGTAATGCCTTTGGAAATTGTGGTGGATACCAAAAAGCGGAATGGCCTTGCAGGAATGAGGGCCCTGGCGGTCTATGAAAAAGTGGACGCTTTATCTGCCTATATAACATCACAAAAAGAAATGAGCAGGCCGCTGAGTATTGCCGAAGGATTGAAATTTGCCAAGCAGGCTTTTTTTGAAGGGGATTCTGCCAGTTACCAGCTTCCTAATAGTTTTGATGGAGCTTTTGTAGGCGAATATCTTAAACCAAATAAGAAAGACAGCAGCGGAAATAATGGCCTGGCAACCATGCTCACCAGCTTTATTGATACGGCAAGGCAAAATACACGTATCAGCATTACCATGGCCGATATTGGTACAGCTGAATTGCCTAAGCTATTGGCGGGAATAGAAAAAAGAGTTAACGAAATATTTGATTCATCTAAATATTATTTTTTAGAACCGGACAGAACATCGGCTTATAAATTAGATTCAATTGTTTCAGATATTGATTCAACCATTACTGTTGATACCGTATTTTCAAAAAACGATACCATTCCTCAATACAAAGTTCAGCTAACCGGCACCAGTATTACTTTTTTAGAAGGCAGCCGCTTTATAGTAAATGGATTAAAAGATAGTATTTTCTGGGCCTTCCTGCTGATCGCTTTGTGTATGCTTTACCTGTTCAGGTCGGTACGTATTTTATTATGCTCACTTATTCCAAATCTTATTCCACTGGTGATAACGGCAGGTATTATGGGCTGGGCAGGCGTTCCTTTAAAACCCTCTACGGTATTGGTTTTCAGTGTGGCATTGGGTATTGCGATCGATATTACCATCCGGTTCCTGGTAAATTATAAACAGGAACTGCCGGTGTATAATCACAACGTACCGGAAACTGTGAATGCTACCATAAAGAACACCGGCTTAAGCATTGTATATACCGCATTGGTTTTAATTGCCGGTTTTGTTATTTTTTGCGGCAGTGGTTTTGGAGGCACTAAAGCGTTGGGGTGGCTAACATCAGCAACCTTATTGATCGCTACCTTAACCAACCTGGTTTTACTACCGGTTCTCTTGCTTTTGTTTGCTCCAAAAAAGCAGAGATCAAAAAGCAGTAAAAAATCATAATTTATTTAAAATCAGGGGGTTTAATAAAATCTTTGCCCGAAAACGCTTTTGGCATCAGAAAAGCAGCAGAAAGCCAGATAAAATTGTCAAAGTATTTGATATTTACAGGGAATCTGAACTATATTTGTCGCTATAAACTATTATGCAAATGAGAAAATTGACTTTGATATTATCAACGGTATTTGTATTTGTATTAAATGCATCTGCCCAAAATCGTACCGTAAGCGGTAAGGTTACTGATGAAAAAGGAGCTCCGATAGAAGGGGTTTCTGTTACTTCACCCAATGGCAAACAGGGTACACAAACCGAAAAAGATGGTACTTATAGCATCTCTGTTCCGGCAACCGTAAAAAGTCTGATTTTTACATATGTAAATTTTGTTGCTCAAACCAAGGTAATTGGAGCCGGCTCTGTAATAGATGTTGTTTTAAGATCTGTTGATTCCAAGCTGGAGGAAGTTGTTGTGGTTGGTTATGGTACGCAAAAACGCAGGGAAGTTACCGGAAGTCTTACCAATGTTAAAGGAACAGCTGTTGCTGAAAAACCTGTGCAAAGTTTTGAGCAGGCTTTAGCCGGCCGGGCTGCAGGTACACAGATCACAATCCCAAGTGGTGTGTTAAATGCGCCACCGGTTTTCCGTATCCGTGGTATCAATTCTATCTCTTTAAGCTCATCTCCGTTGATCATTCTTGATGGTACTCCTGTAACAACAGGTGACTTAGCCGGATCAAATGCTGCCGGTAATGCATTGGCCAGTATCAATCCTGCTGATATAGAAAGTGTGGATATAGCCAAGGATGCAGCAGCTACAGCCATTTATGGAAGCCGTGCGGCAAATGGTGTGGTGTATATTACAACAAAAAGAGGAAGGTCAGGTAAAACAAAGATCAACTACAATGTGTCAACGGGCTTTACCAGCGTATACGGTGTGCCTAAGGTTTTAAATGCACAACAGTATACTGATTATAAGAACTATGTTGCTTCAACAACATTAGGCGTTAATACAACCAATCCAGCCGGTGCAGGATATGTAAAATACAATCTTACTCCCGGCCCCGATGGTAATCCTATCAATACAAACTGGGGAGATGTAATTTATCGCCAGGGCTGGAACCAGGACCACAACCTGAATATATCAGGTGGAAGCGATAACACTACATTTTATTTTTCGGGAGGCTATACAAGGCAGGAAGGGATTTTAAGGAATAATGATTTTATTCGTAAAAACATCCTGGCAAATGTTGAAAGCAAAGTGAGTAAATACTTAACCATTGGAGGTAAAATAGCTTACTCAAATGAATTCAACAGGGTTTCTTCCGCAACCGGTTCACTGGGCGACGGTTTTGCAACCGGGGGGTTTGGCCGCCTGGCATTGGCAAATTCACCTAATATAAGCCCATATAACAATGATGGATCTTTTAACCTGAGTTCTGCAGGAAATTTCATTGGCCAGCAAGGCAATGCTTTGAGTACCGGCCAGGTTGGATTTTACAATCCGGCTTATTTATTTGATAAGAACCGCTCAAATAGTGAAACCAACCACATTCAATCCAATATGAACATACAGGTAAAGCCTTTTAGCTGGCTTACCTTCAGGTCGCTGTATGCTATAGATTATATTCTTGTGGATAACGATATTTTCCGTGACGCAAAACATGGCGACGGTGTTACAAACAGCGGCGATGCATTTGCCTCTTTAAGTAAATTTAAAAGATGGACATTTAACAACACGTTACAGGTCGACAAAACTTTTAAAGACAAACATTCTTTCAGCTTATTGGGTGGTCTTGAGCAAGACCGCAGAACAGTTAACCAGTTTGGTTTAACCCGCAGGGTTCTTACCGATCCTGTTTACAATGTGATACAAGGTGGATTTACAACTGATGTTAATACCAACCTTGGTTTGGGTGAGAATTACCTGCAATCTGCCTTTGGCCGTTTCAAATATGATTTTAAGAAGAAATACTATCTACAAGCTAACATCCGTAACGATCAATATTCAGCATTGCCAGGACAAAAAGAAACTTTTTATGGTTTTTCTGCAGCCTGGGATGTAAGCCAGGAAAAATTCTGGGGAAACCCTATTCGTAAGGTTTTCTCAAGTCTTAAATTCAATGGCAGCTATGGTAAAGTTGGTAATGCCAATGTAGGAGATTTTGTTACCTATTCACAATTTGGTTCTGGTGTATATGGAGGTAACGCTACCTTAGGATTTAACACAGCAGGTAATCCTAATCTTAAATGGGAAACCAGTAAACAATTCAATGTGGGTGCTAATATCGGGTTCTTCAAAGACAGGATGAACCTGGAAATAAACTATTACAAAAATAATATCAGCGGACTGATACTAAATGTACCGCAGGCTCCTTCTGCCGGTTTACCAAATGCGGTTCCTCAAAACGTTGGTAAAATGTACAATAAGGGTATTGAGCTAACACTTTCAGGAACTGTTGTAAATAATAAGAACTTTACCTGGACCACTAACTTCAATTACACCAATAACCAGAATGAAGTAACTGCATTGGCTCCGGGACTGACCGAGATACTTACAGGGACAGGCGGTTTGGAAACTGTTAACCGTACTGCTGTAGGATATCCTGCAGGATATATCTGGGTTGTGCGTTCAGGTGGAGCTGACCCTGCAACAGGAAGAAGAATACTATATAATAAAGCAGGCAATACAATATTATACCGATTTGGTACATTGCCTGTTGGTGAGTTTAACTATCAGAATACAGACGGTACCCGTTATAATACACAGGCAGGCGCAGCCAACACGATCAATGCTGCAGCTGATGCTGTTATGTATGCCAATTCAACACCAAAGGCTTCCGGTGGTTTCAGCAATAATTTCAGGTATAAGAATTTTGACCTGGATATATTGATGACTTACCAGGCTGGTTTCTCTGTTTATTATGGCACCAATGCCGGTCTTTTCGACCAACGTTTCTGGAACAATTCTGTAGACGTATTGAATGGCTGGAGAAAATTTGGTGATGTTACTGATATACCTAAACCTGTTTATGGAGACAACGTTTCTAACGGTTCTGGTTTGCCTATCAGCTTTAATGTTTTCAAAGGCGACTTTATTAAACTGAAGACCGTAACATTTGGATATAACTTCCCTGTTGAAGGATTAAAGAAAGTAAAAATAACCAATGTAAGGTTCTACGTTAGTGGTCAAAACCTGTGCATCTTTACCAAGTATCCGGGTCCTGATCCTGAAGTATCATCAAACGGAAATACAGCAGCAACAGGACAGGGTGTGGACAGGAATACGCTTGCAAACGGACGTACTATGACTGTTGGATTAAATGTCGGTTTCTGATAAACAGTAATTAATTAAATAAAAATAATTTCAGGATGAAAAAACAAATAAAATATATAATAGCCTTAGGGTTGGTTTTATCTACCGGTATTTCATGTAAAAAAGCATACCTGACCCCGGTTCCGCTTACAACTGTAAGTGATGCTACTGCTTTTGATACCCCTGAACGTATACTCGGGAATGTACGCAGTTTATATGCCAATGCAAAAGGCGGTAACTTTTATGCAGGGCGTTTTATAGTATATGGTGATATACGTGGAGAAGATTTTTTAAATGAGACCGGCAACCTCGTTACGGGTGCAGATGTATGGAGCTTGAATCCAACAGGAACTTCAACAAACTCGGTGATAAACCTTTGGGCCCAGGCATATTTTACCATTAACCTTTGTAATATCGCTATTGAAGGTATTACTGCAAAAGGCCCAACTGTAGTAGGCGCAACATTAACAAATAACTACCTGGGTGAGGCAAGGCTTGTAAGAGCATTATGTTATTACAGCCTTTTGCAATTATATGCAAGGCCTTATGCTGATGGAGCTGGAAGCAAACCAGGTTTGCCATTACGTTTAACAGCAATAAAAGGACCCGGATATTCTGATCTTGCCAGGAGTACAGTTGCCCAGATATATGCACAAATTATTGCCGATCTGAATTTTGCAGAAGCTAACCTGCCACTGACCAATGCAAGTGCAGAATTGAATACAACCCGTGCACACCGTAATACTGCTATTGCTTTAAAAACAAGGGTGTACTTATCCATGGGAGATTATGCAAATGTAATTACCGAAGGAACCAAACTTGTTCCACAAGCTACTGCTCCTTTCAGCGCAACAACAGGAGTAGCCCATGCATTGCAGGCAAATATCGCTACTGTATTTACTACATCATATACTACTACAGAATCGATCATGTCATTCCCTATGTCGGCAGCTGCAGGCGATAACCCTGGCACACAAAATCAGCTTGGTTTTTATTTTTTACGTAACTCAACCAACCCTGGTTCTGCTGAATACTCTTTAAATCCTTCTGGTATAGTTGGTGACCTGGTAGGGTGGCCTGCTACTGATACAAGAAGAACCAGCCTTGTTTTTACAAATGTTGGAAACGGAAAAAGATTTGTAAATAAATACCAGCTGCCTTCACCATTTCTTGATTATGCACCGGTTATCCGTTACTCAGAAGTAATGCTGAACCTGGCTGAAGCTTTAGCAAGAACGAATACAACAGTAAATGCAAAAGCATTGGCATTATTAAATGCAGTTCGCCAGCGTTCTGATGCAAGCGTAACGCTTGCTCCGGCAACACAGGCCGCTTTAATAAACGCAATTATGCTTGAAAGAAGGATCGAATTCCTGGGAGAAGGATTGCGTAATAATGACCTGATGCGTTTGCTGCAAACCATTCCTGCTAAAGGATCGGTTCCTGCAAAAGCGCCAACAGACCAGGGTTATATCTGGCCTATTTCAGCTACTGAAATGTCTTTAAATAAACTGATGGTTGATAACTAAGATAAAAAAGTTTCAATAAAAAACTCCCCCGATCTTTTCGGGGGAGTTTTTTATTGCAGGTATTTAAAAGATAATTTTATTTTAAAACCTCTGCCAGTTTATTTTGCAATGCGTTCCCTGTTAAATGAACAGCAATGATCTTTCCCTGCGGATCTACTAAAACATTATAGGGAATTCCATCAATACCATACAAGGGAACAGCAGCGCTGCTCCAGTATTTCAGGTCACTAATATGCTGCCAGGTTAATTTGTCTTTTTTTATAGCGTCAAGCCAGGCCTGTTTGTCCTGATCAAGTGATACACCAAGCACAGTGAAATTTTTGTCTTTAAACCGGTTGAAAGCTGCAACAACATTTGGGTTCTCTCCCCGGCAGGGTGCACACCAGCTTGCCCAAAAATCTACCAGTACATATTTGCCATGCAACTGGCTTAAAGAAAAAGGCTTATCATTAACATCATTCATCGTTAGCTCAGGGGCCATATTGCCAACAGCAGGTATTGAGCCCGGCTGGCTTTGAGTTTGTGGCTGAGCCGCCTGTGATCTTACATAAGCAAGTGCTTCTGCAATGCCTTTGTGATTGGGGAAACGTTTGGTGAGTTTGATCAGCGGAGCTTCAAACTCTTTTACTTCAATAGGAGCCATGGTTGCGGCAAATAAAGCAACAACAGGATTTTTAGCCGTATCTGCGTAAGCAAAACCGAATTTGGTGATATTGTCTTTTAACGACGTATACTCATTATAAACAGCAACAAAAATGCTGTCATCTTTTTTTACACTGGCTTTTGTGAATTCGGTAAGTAGCCTGTTTTTGTTTTCAATAAGTAAGCCCACACTATCTGTATGCAGTATCAATTTCTTTAAAGCGCTGTTTGCCGGGCCGCTGAATGAACCATTCAAAGGCTGCTGGCTTATGGCAGTTCCGGTGAAGTTTATATTATTTCCCTCATTGATAAAAACATCGCCTCCGCCATCTTCAATACGAATACGGTACAAACCTTCTTCAGATGCAATGGCAGAGACAGAGAATTTCCCATTTTTTAATTCACCTGTATCCAATACTTCGGCTGACCTGGTGGGATTAAAAAACACCTGTTCGAGGTAGACCTTTTGATCCGGGGCAGCTTTAATTTCGCCAGAAAGCGTAAACACCCCCTTATCAGATTTATCATTACAGGAAATTAATACAGCAGCAACTGCTGCTACGGTAAGGATCTTTTTCATTTATTGATCATTTAATTTTTTTTCAAGTACCTCATTTACCATTTGCATATCGGCCTTTCCTTTACTGCGTTTTTTTACCTCGCCTGCAAATAAACCAACCAGGCCCTTTTTACCTGACCGGTATTGCTTTACTTTATCCGGCATGGCTGCGATCACTTCATCAACCCATTGTTCAATAGAACCACTATCGCTTTCCTGCAGCAGGTTCAGTTCTGTTGCAATTTCCAATGGCTGTTTTTCAGGCTGCAATAATAAGGCCGGTAATACTTTTGATGAAGCAGTACCGAAATTCAGTTTGCCGGCTTCTACCAGTCCGATTAATGCAGCCAGTTTTTCAGCAGGCAAAGAAAATGCGCTATAAGAAATATTATTGTCGTTCAAATGACTTTTTACAGGACCCAGCATCCAGTTAGCAACTGCCTTATAATTATCAGTGTGTTTTATCACTTCTTCAAAATATGCAGCCTGTGCTTTTTCATCGCATAGTACAGATGCATCATAGTCAGATAATTTAAACTCATTCATATACCGCTGCTTTAAAGCTACGGGCATAGCAGGCAATTGGTTTTTTATGTCCTGCAGGTACTCATCGGTAATATGAAAAGGAGAGAGGTCGGGCTCGGGAAAATAGCGGTAATCATCAGCATCTTCTTTTGACCGTAAAGAAAAAGTACTGTTATTATCTGCATCGTAACTTCTTGTCTCCTGTATAATTGTTTGACCATTTTCAACCAGTTCTATCAACCGGCCTACTTCCACATCAATGGCCCTCTTTACATTGCGGATGCTGTTTAGATTTTTCACTTCGACCCGGGTGCCCAGTTTGGTGTCACCTTTAGGCCGTATAGAAATATTGGCATCGCAACGCATGCTGCCTTCTTCCATATTACCATCGCAAATGCCCAGCCAGGTAACTAATTTACGTAACTCGGTAATGTAGGCAAATGCTTCATCGCTGCTATGAAGATCAGGTTCACTTACAATTTCCAGTAGCGGTACACCGGCCCGGTTCAGATCAATAGCTGTGTAATGTTCATCCACATCATGCAGGCTTTTTCCGGCATCTTCTTCTATATGTATCCTGTTGAGACGGATATTCCTTTCTGCATTTCCTACTTTGATAGGTACAGATCCGTTCTTACAAATGGGTGTTGTATGCTGCGAAACCTGGTAGCCTTTTGGCAGATCAGGATAAAAATAATTTTTACGGGCAAAATAATTATGCTGTTCAATTTCACAGTTTAATGCAAGCCCCAGTTTAATGGCATATTCAATCGCCCTTACATTCATTTTAGGCAAAGTGCCCGGGTGTGCCAGTGTAATGGGGCTGATATGTGTATTGGGATCAGTGCTAAAAGCAGCACTATCACCACAGAATAATTTGCTTTGTGTAAGCAGCTGGGTATGTACTTCCAGGCCGATCACTACCTGGTATTTTTCATTTTCTTTCACAGGCACAAAGGTAATTGACAATGGGCAATCCGCCTGCGTTAATACACTGTTATAAAAAAAGCGTCCTGAAATATCCAGGACGCCTGCTCATGCTTAATTCATGGCTTATAAATTAGCGGTCTTTAATTTTTTAGGTATCTTGATATCGAAGCTCATGGCGCTGCCATTGCGGCTTGCTTTAATATTGTAAGCAGCTTTATCTGCATTATCATGTAAAGCATCACGTACTTCATCTGTGTTGGAAACCTTTGTGCCTCCTATTTCTGTAACCACATCATCTTTTTTGAGCCCGGCCTTTTCAGCTGGAGAATCTTTATCTACATCCAATACTTTTACACCCTTACCATCTTCTGTATCCTGCACTTTTAAACCCAGTTTTTGCTGGCGTGGATAGCTGTCAAAATTATAAGTGCCGCTGACACCTGGCGACCATATTCGTGGAGACATATCATTTAATTGAACGTCTGGCACAGTTTGTATATGAGGCATACTAAAAGATCTTCCAAAACCATCTGCACCATTGAATGAATAGCTCATAGTTGATTTGCGTTCGCCCAGCGTAGCTTTTACCGAACTTTCTTTACCATCACGTTTGTAGTAAACGGTTACTTCTTCTTTAGGTTTGAATGAGGTTACTACTTCTGATAAAGACTCGGGATCCTCAACTTTCTTATCATTGATCTTTGTTATCACATCACCATTTTTCAACCCTGCTTTTTCAGCAGCACTTTCTTTGGTTACATTGGTAATTTCAGCTCCATTCGATTTTGACTCTTCCTTTCCATCATTATCTTCCTTAGTAGTTACTCCTAAAAATGCACTGGGCTTTCCATCATCACTGGTCCAGGTAAGTCCCTCAAAATTATCGGGCGTAACTTTGTAACGGGTGTTACCTCTACCATCACGAATAGTTACACTTCTCCTGTTAACAGTGATCTCATCATCTTTAAATTCAGATAATGGTTTGCCGTTAATAGTAATGGCATCTCCTTTGATCTCAACAACGATCCTGGTATCTTTTTCTCCTTTTTTACGGATAATGATCTCCTGCGTTTGCTTTTTATCTTTTTCGCCCTTCTCTCCTTTGTCTCCCTTATCATCCTGGGCGGTAAGGGTAGTTGTAAAAGCTGCAAAACAAATGGCGGCAGCGGTAAAAACAAATTTTTTCATGACTAGATATTTTATGTACGAAATGTTTAGTAGGACAAAACTAAGGACTTTTTCGGTATTACGAAATATTTCGCAGATTATTTTTTTCCTTTAACAAATTATTGGGGTTTGGCCTGGGCTGACTTAATATAAGTCCTTACCGGGCAATCATCCACAATGCCTTCGCCTATATAATCCATACCTATTTTTTCCAACACTTTTATGGAAGCGATGTTCTCTATATGTGCCCTGCCGGTAATAATTTTAAGGTGAAGCTTATCTAAACCATGATCCAGGGTATGTTGCGCTGCTTCGGTTGCCAAACCCTTACCCCAGGCTTTTTGCATGAGGCGGTATCCCAGGTCGATCTCATCAATCTCAGGACGGTATTTTAAACCGCACCAGCCAATAAAATCCATATCACTCTTGGTGTGTATGGCCCAGCGGCCAAGGTTGTTTTTATATTGGGGCAAGATGATATCCAGCAGGATCTTTTCAGCCTGCTCCACCGTTTTTAAAGTTGGCTCATGCACATATTTTACAATTTCCGGATCGCTGTTAAGCGATAAGATCAGCGGTGCATCGGCTTCGGTAAACCGACGAAGGATAAGCCGGGGAGTTTCAAAAATAATATGCATGGTGCAGGGGTATGTTTTACTGTAAAAATACTTTACAGGCTTTTGCTATATTCTTTGTTGTTAACAATAAAAAATCAAAGTCGATCGTATCAACCTCATCTTTCAAAGTATGATAGTATTTATCATAGGGCGAACTGGCAGTTAGAAAGACCCTGTTCTTAACCTTAGTAAAAGAATAATGATCACTTCTGCTAAACATATTTTCCTCCGGGTAATGGTCGCCTGTAAAAAAACTTTTTTGTGGACGGATCTGGTCATTCAGGGTTTTAATTATCGGTTTTGGCTGTTCTGCAACTACCATACATTTTTTATTCCACTTGTCTATAGGCCTGCCAACCATATCAAAATTAATTACAGCACGAATAAATGATTGGTCCATATTTGAAGCTGTATGGGCAGAGCCAAACAAACCCAGTTCTTCTCCGGAAAAAGCAATAAACACCAATGTATACCTGTTGGTCTTTAATGTGGCATAATACTTTGCAAGCTCAATTAATAAAGCAACGCCAGAGGCATTGTCGTTTGCTCCGTTATAGATCGAGTCTGTCCCGTTTTTTAGAATGAGGTCCTCTACACCAATATGATCGTAGTGTGCACAAAAGATCACCACAGAATCGGAATTCTCAGTTCCCCGTATCTCACCTAAAACATTGATCGCTTCTACAAGGGTGGTGTCATTATCATTTTTAAACTTCAGGGGATAATAGTCAAAATAACCATTTTTGCCTGCCAAAGTGCTTAACCCTGCATCTTTAAAACGTGTGGCTATGAAATTAGCAGCATCTTTTGTTTCGGACATGGCAGTAAAGCGCCCTCTCATGCTGTCATGTGCAAGGGCAGAAACAGTAAATTTCAATGAAGCCTTTGTAATGATACTGTCAATGCTTATTGATTGCGACCTGGATGTAAAGCACAAGAGAATATAGAATATTGAAAAGGCAGTTCTCATTTTAATATTTCTGTAATTCCCTTTTATGATGCCGGAGTTAACCTGGTTTCATAATAACTCCTTTACTTTTTCAATAACTGCCCTTAAATTACTTACATCCTGCCCGCCGGCTGTTGCTAGGTTCTTTTGTCCGCCACCACCGCCTTTTATTAAAGGAGCTACATGTTCTTTGATGATCTTTCCGGCATCTAAACCTTTAGCAGCAACAACCGTATCGCTGATACCGATGGCAACAAATGGTTTACCATCAATATTGGCACAAAGCACCGCCACATGGTCGTGTAATTTATTCTTCAGCTCAAAACAAAGTTTCTTTAAAGCATCGGCGCTGCTTACTTCAATGATCTCGCCAACAAAAGTTACGTTGTTGATGATCTCATCTTTTTGCAACAATTCATTGCGTATGATCACCAGTTGCCTTGCCTCCAAAGCTTCAATATGCTTTTTTAAAGAAGCATTTTCGCTTTGCAAATTCTCGATCGACTTACCAATATCTTTTGGATTTTTTAATTGCTCACGGATGGCGCTGATCTGCACCGATAAGTTAGCTACATATTCTTCAGCTGCTTTACCGCAAATAGCCTCTATCCTGCGAACACCGGCTGCAACAGCTCCTTCACTCTTTATTTTAAACAAACCTAATTCACCTGTGCTGCCAACATGCGTACCGCCACACAATTCAATAGAATATTCCGGATCCATAATTACAACCCTTACCACATCACCATACTTTTCGCCGAACAAAGCCATGGCTCCAAGAGCTACTGCCTCATCTTTATTCATTGATTTGATAACAACCGGTATATTCTCCCTTATCTTTTCATTCACCAGTTTTTCAACAGCAGCGATCTCTTCATCGGTAACTTTTGCAAAATGGCTGAAGTCGAAACGAAGATGTTCTTCATTTACCAGGCTACCTTTTTGTGCCACGTGCTTGCCCAATACGCTGCGTAATGCTGCATGCATCAGGTGTGTAACGCTATGATGGAGTGTAATATCTTTTCTCCTTATAGCATCTACAGCAGCAATCACTTCGCCGCTCATATCTGCAGGTATCGATTCTGCAAAATGAATAATAAGGTCATTTTCTTTCTTCGTATCTATAATTCGTAATTCCTCATTCCTAATTCGTAATTGGCCACTATCTCCAACCTGCCCGCCGCTTTCAGCATAAAAAGGAGTTTGGTCTAAAATGATCTGGTATTGTTCTTTCCCCTTGCCGCTTACTTTACGGTACTTAACAACTTGTGCTTTTGTTTCCAGGCTATCGTAGCCAATAAATTTTGAAGAGGGTATATCATTTACAGTAACCCAGTCTTCCGTATCTAAAACAGCAGCAGAACGACTGCGGTCTTTTTGCTTTTGCATTTCAGCTTCAAAACCTTTTTCATCAACAATTAATCCTTTTTCTGTTGCTACTAATTTGGTAAGATCCAATGGAAAACCAAAAGTATCATACAATTTAAATGCTTCTTCGCCTGTAATGTTTTTAGATGCCTGGTCAAGCATTGAAAGACCATTATCAACTGTTCTTAAAAACGCATCTTCCTCTTCCTTAACAACCTTACCTACAAAATCCAATTGCTGCATCAGTTCGGGAAATACAGTTTCAAACTGCTTTGCTAAAACTGGTAACAGTTGATGCAATAATGGTTGCTTATAATCTAAATAAGAGTAATAGTAACGAACCGCCCTGCGTAAAATCCGGCGTATAACATAGCCTGCACCTGTGTTTGAAGGCAACTGTCCATCGGCAATGGTAAAACTGATAGCACGTATATGATCAGCAAGCACCCTGAAAGCAATGGCTTGTTTACTATCACTGTAATCATATTTTTTGCCGGTTATCTTTTCTATTGCTTCAATGGTTCCTGTAAAAACATCTGTATCATAATTAGATGTTTTGTTTTGTATTACTCGTACCAGTCTTTCCAGCCCCATACCGGTATCTACATGCTTTGCAGGTAATTCTTCCAGGCTGCCATCTTTTTTACGATTGAATTGAATGAACACATTGTTCCAGATCTCTATCACCTGCGGATGGTCATTATTAACCAGTGTGCTTCCGGCAACTGCTTTTCTTTCTTCATCCGTTCTGCAATCCACATGTATCTCTGTGCATGGGCCGCAGGGGCCGGTATCGCCCATCTCCCAAAAATTATCTTTTTTGTTACCCAGCAAGATCCTGTCTTCAGCAATTACTTTTTTCCATTCATTGTAAGCTTCTTCATCCTTTGGCAATCCTTCTTTATCATCCCCTTCAAAAATGGTAACATACAACCTGTCCTTTTCAAGTTTGTACACATCAGTCAACAGCTCCCAGCTCCAGACAATGGCTTCTTTTTTAAAATAATCACCAAAGCTCCAGTTGCCAAGCATTTCAAACATGGTATGGTGGTAAGTATCCACGCCTACCTCTTCCAGGTCGTTGTGCTTGCCACTTACACGTAAACATTTTTGTGTATCGGCAACCCGGTTATTGGGTGCCTGCTTATTGCCCAGGAAATAATCTTTGAACTGGTTCATGCCTGCATTGGTGAATAGCAGGGTTGGATCGTTTTTTACAACGATAGGGGCAGAAGGAACGATCGTATGTTCTTTCGATCTGAAAAAGTCAAGAAACTGTTGTCGTATCGCAGCACTCGTCATCATATGCCAATTGTTTAAATGGGTTGATTTTTGTGATTTATGGGGCTATATTTGTAAACTTTTGTTCAACGGTTGCAAAGGTAATAAAATACAGCCTCACCTGAATCCTCCCTGCTGATGGGTTTTGGAAAGCAAAAACCGGCTGCTCAGCATGAAAAAGATCAAATACTACTATAATACGCATACACTTCGTTACGAGAAGCTGGTTACGCCGCTTCGGGTAAAGTTGTTGCGGGTGTTTGGTTTTATTTCGGCGGCGTTGGTTACATCGGCCCTGATCATTTGGGCATATACCAGTTTTTTCCCCCGGGCAATTGATAGAGAGACCGAACTTAAGTACGAAGCCATTAAAGATAATTATGCTGCACTTGCCACTAAAACAAAAACCCTGCAGCAACAAATGGCCGAACTGGAAAAAAGGGACAATGATGTTTACCGGTCTATTTTTGAAGCCAACCCTTTGAGCGATAGCGCCCGGACAAAAGCCGCTGAGAAGAATAAAGAAATTGCAAAGGTTAATTTGTTGAGTGAAGATGAGATGGGATCAGAGATCGCAAAAACGCTGGACAATATTACAAAACGTGTTGCTTACCAGTTTCAGAGTTATGATGCGATTGAAAAACTGATCAATAACCAGGAAACCAAGATGGCCAGCATACCGGCCATACAACCGGTAAGCAACAAACAACTTACCCGTATTGCCAGTGGTTTTGGTATGCGCATTCATCCTATTTATGGTATTGCAAAAATGCACAACGGGCTGGATTTTACCGCACCGCAGGGAACACCTATTTATGCAACAGGCGATGGTGTTGTTACTGAAGCCGGTATGGGTACGGGTACCGGTAATCATGTGATCATCAATCACGGGTACGGGTATGAAACAGAGTATATGCATATGGTGAGGATAAAAGCAACTGCAGGTAAACAGGTAAAACGTGGCGAAGTGATAGGCTGGGTTGGTAATACAGGCGCCAGTACGGGCCCACATTGTCATTATGAAGTGCATATCAATGGCAGCCCGGTTGACCCTGTTTACTTTTTCTTTAATGATCTGAATGCAGCTCAATACGACCAGGTGCTTAAAATAGCAGCTACAGGAAGTGCAAAAAGTTTTGACTAAATTTGATTATGGCCTTAAAACAGATCTCGCTTGCTTTTGATGAGGAACCGGTTGTAAATGAACCGGAGCCTAAAGTTGAAACAGAACCAAAAGTTGTTGCTGTTGCAATAGAGAAACCTGCGCCTGATAAAATTAAAGCTAAAGGTGATAACAGGAAACTGACCAGGGGCAGGGTGAGTTTAAAAGAAAAAGAATCAGGGGCCGACCTGATCGATATACCGGAAGATGCCGTGTTGTTTGAAAAAAAATATTATGCTATTGGCATTGTTGCCAATATGTTTAAGGTGAACCAATCGCTTATCAGGTTTTGGGAGAACGAGTTTGATATTTTAAAACCCCGTAAGAACGGAAAGGGCGACAGGCTTTTCAGGCCGGAGGATATCAAGAACCTTAAACTGATCTATCATTTACTACGAGAAAGAAAATATACATTGGAAGGTGCAAAGGATTTTTTAAAGCAAAATAAAAGAGCAGATGAAAAATTTGCCTTGATAGAATCTTTAAAAAAACTGAAAGGTTTTTTAAATGAATTGAAAGCTGATCTGTAGAACCCCACTGGCGTTGACCCCATAACCACCCATTAACATAATAATTTGTTGCAGTTGTATTTTTGATACGATATTTATTGTTGAAAAATCTACGCCTAAATTACGTTTATGAAAAAATATTTACTGACTGTATTTTGTTTAGCTGCAACAACAGCGCTGTTTTCACAGGCGCAGTACGAAGCAAGCCAGGATCTTCCAAAACATCCTGATGTAAAAGTAGTAAGGGGATTAATTAATAAATACCAGATACAGAATGATACTGCATTTAAATGGTTTGGCCCCAACCAGGGAGGCTACAAACCTGATACTGCAACGTTGAATGCATTTGAAAGAGCCAAAGGAAAATACCAGTTCGTTGTTTTTGGTGGCACCTGGTGTGAGGATACACAATTCATCTTACCTAAATTTTTTAAACTGCAGGAGCAAAGCGGTTTCCCGGATGAAGGGATAACATTATTTGGTGTTAACCGAGCAAAAACTTCGCTGGGCAATATTGCCAAAGCATTCAATATTGTGAATGTGCCAACATTTATTGTGATGAAAGATGGTAAAGAGATTGGCCGTGTGGTTGAGTACGGCAAAACCGGTAAATGGGATAAAGAGATCGCAGAGTTATTGAGTAAATAGCAAGTGCTTATTTGATCTGGTATATATCTACTCCTTTTTCATTCAACAGGTAAACCTTTCCATTCATAGCTTTTATGGCTTCATACTTTCCAAAGAATACCGGCAGTCTGTATTCCTTTAGCTGTAATGATTTTAAAGTATAACTGTATAATTTATTTTTTTCGAAACCATACATATTCGTTCCGTTCACTTCAACATTGGTCCAGTTTAAAAATGCCAGCCGGTTTTTAAACCCGCCATAGTAATCAAAAATGTAAAAACCTTTTGCTGGGTCATAGAGGTATACAAAATTATCCCTGTCAATTATTTTTACAGGTGACGGTACGGTATCAAACAACATTCTCCAGTCGGTAGTAGCCTGTAAAACTTTTCCTTCTTCGTCTGTTTTTTTCAATCTGAGATCTTCTTCATCAAAAAGCCATATATAGTTATCGTAAGAAAGTGTAACAGCATTCACGGAAAAAATATTCTGTTTGCGCAGGTTAATGGTATTGCGTACAGTAAGTAACCGGTCAAGCATCACCACCGTTGAATAGTTCTTATAGTACAGCAATGATTTTAAAGGATTGGTTACATCTATATAATCAGGATTGCCATACTTTTTTACATCATTGAAAACTGCAACAGAGTCTCCGTTTGGATTTAGTTTTTTGAGCTGGTTGGTTTTGGTGATGAGATAAATATTATCCAGGTTATCTACATTCAAATAAGTAAAACTGCCTTTGATGGTTTTGAGGAATTGAAAAGAAGAATCATTTTGAGCATAGCTTGCCACAGAAAGGCAGAGGCACAGAAAAAGTAATATCGTTTTTAGTTTCTTCATTTTTCGTAGTACTTCAATTCAGTATTTTCTCCGTCGAAAACCGCATAGCTGAAATATTTTATCCAATCCCCTAAATTAAGGTACCTGCTTTTTTCACTTAATTTAAAATCAATGGGCAGGTGACGATGCCCAAAGATCATGTAGTCGTAAGATTCTTTTTGTAAGAGTTCTTTACAATAAATGATAAGCCATTCCTTGTCTTCGCCCAAAAAAACTTCATTGGTCTGGCCGGTTTGCGCCCTGCTTTTCCGGCTGAAGTAATTAGCAATGCCCATGCCAACATAAGGCGGCAAAATTCCAAACAACCAATTGCAGGCTTTGTTGCGGAATATTTTTTTGATGAACTTATAGCCATGATCGCCCGGGCCAAGTCCGTCACCATGACCTACTAAAAATTTTTTACCATTGAATTCAAAAGCTGCCGGTTCAAAATAAACAGGAATGTTCAGCTCTTTTTGAAAATAATCCTTCATCCACATATCATGATTACCTACAAAAAAATGAATGGGAATCCCTGCATCTGTTAACTCTGCAAGTTTGCCCAATATGCGTACATAACCTCTCGGCACTACTTTTTTATATTCGTACCAAAAATCAAACAGGTCGCCCACGATAAATACCTGTGCGGCATCTTCTTTGATCTGGGTTAAAAACCGGATGATCTTTTTTTCACGAACAAGGCTATCGGCTGCATTGGGCGCACCCAAATGAAAATCAGAGAGGAAATAGATCTTTTTATTGAGTGGAACATCCATGCAATCAGGGTTTATTTTTTTGCTGGAGGTATTGCATCAGGTCGCCTGATTCAATTTCCGGATAGCCTGAAAGATCTTTATTGTACCAGTATATCCATGCAGTATGTGGTTGTCCACCCTGGTAAGCGATCACTTCTTCACGTTTGTACAAAGGTGTTTCACCTTCTTCAGTATTCAGGCCTTCATAATCATCCAGCTGGCCAATGGCCCAGGAAAACTCAGCCGGGTTATTGATAGAATAAAGTTCGCCCGAAATGAATTTATCCTGATCGGTTGCAGCAGCAGCAGGATATTCGCCCAGGTCATACAATTTTCCTTTTACAACAGCTTCTCCCAGCAAATGAAAATATTTGGTAAGGTATGCATACACAGGGTTTCGAAAACCGCTACGCAGTGAACCGTAAACAAATAGTTTATAATTTCCGTTACTCATACAATAAAGATACTTGTAAAATTACAATTATGCTTCTACCAAAAAGCAATAAACTTCTTTGGGGCCGTGTACACCGGTGACCAGTGTTTTTTCAATATCGGCAGTGCGGCTGGGCCCGGTAGCAAAAGTGATGAGCGAAGGAATATTGCCAGCGTATTTTTCTTTTAAACTTTGCAGGGCGTCTTTTACGTCGTATAGCAGTTGATTGGTGTAGGCAATGCAGATATGTATGGGAGCATATACACTTACTGTGCGGCCGCTTTGCTGAGCAGCACTCATAACAATGGTTCCGGTACGGGCAACTAAAAATTCGCAACCGGTAATAGAAGCATCGCAGCTTGCCAAGCTTATAGTGTTGCTGAATTTCTCACTCCATTTGTCTGTATTGCAATAAATTTTTGTCCATTGTTTATCAGCGATCAGTTGCTCCACTTGTTGTAACATTTCTGCTTCGCTTAAACAAAAAGAAAATTTTCCCTGCATATTGATGAACTCCTGGGCAAACACTACATCCAAACTATCGGTTGCTGGATGGAAGACTGAATTGGTTCCTTCGCTTTGGGGAAAAGGTAAAGGCGCCGGATGACTCAGCGCCTGCCTTATTCTTTTTAAAATATTTTCTTTTGCCGGAGTTACAGCCATGATCTGTTTAAATTGCCGGAGGCGTTTTTAATTCTTCGGGCAGCATTCCCGGTAAAGGTTCTTCATTAACGCTATCTTTCGGATCAACATCCAAAGCCTTCTTTTCTTCATAGGGCCTTTTGCCGATCAATGCTTCTACATCACTTTTAAACAACACTTCTTTTTTCAATAATTCTTTTGCCAACTTTTCTACATCACCTTTCTTTTCTATTAATAACTTTTTAGTGATCTGGTAAGCGTTATCAATCAGTTTGCGTACTTCTTCATCGATCATTTTACCGGTCTCCTCACTGAAAGGTTTTGTAAATACATTTTCCTGGTTGGGATCATAATAACTGATATTGCCCACCTTATCGTTCATACCATACACAGTGATCATGCTGTAAGCAATTTTGGTGATCTGCTGCAGATCGTTGCTGGCACCAGTGCTTATTTTTCCGAAGAAGATATCTTCGCTGGCTCGTCCACCCAGTGTCATACAAATTTGATCCATCAATTGATCTGTATTGTATAAATATTGCTCCTTAGGTGTATACTGTGCGTACCCCAATGCAGCCGTACCTCTTGGCACTACTGTAACTTTTAATAAAGGATAAGCATGCTCCAGGTACCAGCCGCAAATAGCGTGGCCGGCTTCGTGGTATGCAATAATTTCTTTTTCTTCGGGAGAGATGATCTTATTCTTTTTCTCCAACCCGCCGATCACCCTGTCAATCGCATCCTGGAAATCACTCATGTCAACCGATTCTTTTCCTTTACGGGCTGCTATCAAAGCCGCTTCGTTACAAACGTTGGCGATATCGGCACCTGCAAAACCAGGTGTTTGTTCTGCCAGTTTATGAATGTCTAATGATTCTGAAATTTTGATCGGTCCAAGATGCACTTTAAAAATTGCTTCTCTACCTACCAGGTCCGGACGGTCAATTGATATCTGCCTGTCGAAACGGCCCGGGCGCAACAAAGCACTATCCAATACATCAGGCCTGTTGGTTGCAGCAAGAATGATGATACCCAGATCGGTTCCAAAACCATCCATCTCCACCAGCAATTGATTGAGTGTATTTTCACGCTCATCATTGCTCATCATCATATTCTTGCCTCTTGCCCTTCCTATCGCATCTATCTCATCAATAAAAATGATACAAGGTGCTTTTTCTCTTGCCTGTTTGAACAGGTCACGCACACGGCTTGCACCAACACCTACGAACATCTCCACAAAATCACTTCCGCTCAGGCTAAAGAAAGGAACCTGCGCTTCGCCGGCAACCGCTTTGGCCAATAAGGTTTTACCAGTTCCCGGAGGGCCAACCAATAAAGCTCCTTTCGGAATTTTACCGCCCAGCGCTGTATATTTTTTCGGATTTTTTAAGAAGTCAACAATTTCCATTACCTCTACTTTGGCTTCATCAAGGCCAGCCACATCACCAAAGTTTATGTTTACCCGGGTGCCTTTTTCAAACAGCGTTGCCTTGGATTTTCCGATACTGAAAATACCGCCACCGCCACCACCGCCGCCTGGTCCGCCTACCTTACGCATCATCATTACAAAAAGCAGAACGATCAGTAAAATGGGTAAAAGCGACGTAATAATCTGGCCAAAAATCTCGCCTTCTTTTCCCGGGTCATCAGTTACCTGCTCTACAGATGGATATTTTTTATAAAACTCGATCATTTGCAGAGAAAATGTTTTATCATCGATGATATTGAAGACCAACTGTGGTTGGTCGGCCTTTATAGCTACTGCAGCTTCATAATTTTTATCGTCAGGCTTTACATTCAACGCCTTTTTATAAAAAGCGGCTTTGGCTTTTAAACTATCGGGTTTTATGTATACCCGTACAATATCTTTATTGCCTACAGTTTTAATTTTTGCTACATCGCCTTGCAATACCATAGCATAAAATTGCTGTTGATTGATCTCTATGCCGGCACTGCTTACCGTGCGGAAAAAATTCCAGGCAATAATGGTAAGAAAAATGATGCCATATACCCAATAGATATTGAATTTCGGTTTCTTCTTGTCATCTCCTTTAGGAGGTATGTTATCAGGATTAAATTTCCTTTTGCTGTCTTGTTGACTCATATTTTTTTTGTGCTATTGTTTAGGTACTGTTTACTGTTAATGCACACTTAATAACAATAGACGTTTGTAGTTGATTATTATTTTAAAAAGAGTTTTATCCTTCATGTTCCATTACAGGTGCATCGTGCCACATCTCTTCGAGCTGATAAAACTTCCTTGGTTCGGGCAGCATTACATGAACAACTATGTTAACGTAATCTATCAGTATCCATTGCTGCCCCTGGCGACCTTCGTGTTTGTAAGGGGTCTCCAGGCATTTTTCTTTTACATCGGTTTCAATAAAATCAGCAATTGCCCTTAGCTGGGTTGTATTACTTGCCTGACAAATTATAAAAAAATCGGCAACTGCTTCCGGAATTTTCCGCAGGTCGAGACTTACAATTTTTTCTCCCTTTTTTTCCTGGATAGCATGAATGATTGTTTTGAAAACTTTACTGTTCCTGGTTACCCGTACAATGCTGTTTTTTTTTCGGGTATTTAATGCGTTTAAATTATTCAAGCCTCTTTTAATTTTTAATTTATATACCTGTTCTGCAAATTACTGCCCATACAGGATTTGTTATTGTTTTTAGTGAAGCAGCCCGTAGCTTGCAAATATTGGCAAAAGTAACACTTCTTTGCCATTTGAATTATTATGACTGAAGGCGGTTTTTTTACCATTTTAGATACCGTGGGGAGCTCCAATAACTATGCCATGCAACAGGTACATGATGGATTGGCAAAGCATGGAATGGCCTGGTTTGCAAGTGAGCAAACAGCCGGAAAAGGGCAAAGGGGTAAAAACTGGGCCAGTGAAAAGGGAAAGAATATAGCCCTGAGCCTTGTTCTGGAGCCTGGTAAACTTAAAATAACCAACCAGTTTCATTTAAGTGCTGCTATCGCACTTACGGCTTTTGAGTTGTTAAAAACATACGCTGGCGAAGAAATTAAAATAAAATGGCCCAATGATCTGTATTGGCGTGACAGAAAGGCAGGGGGAGTTTTGATCGAAAATAAATTCCAGGGTAAAACATGGAAATGGGCTGTAATAGGGATTGGAATTAATGTTAACCAAACGGAGTTTAATAAGGATCTGATCAACCCTGTATCACTAAAACAGGTAACCGGTAAAACTTTTGACGTTATTAAACTGGCGAAAGAGCTGCATTTTTTACTGATGAAAAACCTTGAAGCTGCAAGAAACCTGGACGAAACTTTGCAGCGATATAATGAACAGTTATACAAAATAAACCAGCTGGTAACACTTAGAAAAGCAGGGATAAAATTTGAGACGGTCATTAAAGAAGTATCGCCGCAGGGCAAACTAATAACTGTAGATGCTATTGAACGGGAATTTGATTTTGGAGAAGTGGAGTGGGTGTTATAATTCCTCAGCTTGTCTTGCCTCCACTTCAAAGCGATTCTTGTAATAACCTTTCCAGATACTTTCCCAGGTATATTTTACAATAAAGAGGAAATAACCGTGCTCTTTAAACTGTTTGATATGGCATAACTCATGCTTTACCCATTTTTCATCCTTTAAAAAATCGGCTTTGGTTGTATTGTAAAGATGAATGGTTTTACCTAAAACCATCGCAACACTTTTAGTTCCCAATTTGAATGCGGCAATTTTTGCAAGCCAGGAATTTTCTTTTATTATGAATGCAGGGTTATTCAATATCTGCCCAGGCTTTTACAATTTCTTCAGCATGTTGTTTGTTTTTGGGCCGGGTGAATATTTTACGGATAATGCCTTTTTCATCAATTAAAAAAGTGGTGCGGTGCAGGCCCATGTAGTTTCTGCCATACAATTGCTTTTCTCCCCAAACACCGTATTTGTCAATGATAGCATGATCTGTATCAGCGATCAGTGTAAAAGGCAGGCCAAATTTTGCTTCAAACTTTTTATGTTTTTTTTCTTCATCAGGGCTAACCCCTAACACAGTAAAACCATTCTTTTTCAAGAGCCCGAAATTGTCACGCAAATTACAGGCCTGTACTGTACAGGTTGGCGTATCGTCTTCTGGATAAAAGAACAAGATGACTTTTTTGCCTTTGAAATCTGCTAAGATAACGGGTTTGCCATCCTGGTCTTTGCCTTTGAATAAGGGCGCCTTATCGCCTTCTGTAAGATGAGTCATTGGGTCTGTTTTATCTTGTAAACTTATAAACTTTCTCAGCAACGTTACCTACCTGGTCTTCTGCAATAATTTTCAATTCATGTTCACCTGGCTGGCACATCTCATCAAAATCATAAATAAAACGGCTGGCTTTATCATTGCTGAAGCGAAGCCAGTTGCCATCCAGCATTGCTGTAAATTTTACTTCTTCTGTATTATCCTTAACAACAAAAACAATACGGCTTTGTTTGCTGCAGTTCATGCCGTTTTTAAAACCAATGGGTGTAATTACCGGGGGCATGGTATCGATCATTAGTTGAAAGCTGCCAAACTCCCTGAAACCGGCCCTGTACCAACCTGCCTCCTTTCCATTTTTAACCGGCTCAGCTTTGGCATAATCATGTTTGCCGTTTGCAAAACGATGCATGACTGCTTTACCGGGTAAAGCGATCGTGGCTTTTATGGTAATAGGAAAATAACCTTGCAAAGGTACACTGGTGTTATGCAACTGGTAAATAGTATAACCCTGTTTGGGCGTGTTTTCGCTATATTGAAAATGTATAGAATCGTACAGGCAATTTGCCGGCAGGTAAAAACGGATGCCGTCGTTTTCAAAAACATTTATAAAGCCGGGGTGGAAAACCAGCGCCTGGTAATAGTTTGCCGGGTACAGCTTTTGAGGTTCAGGAAGATCTGCATTTCGCTGTACATCAAAGATCAGCAACGATGTATTTCCATTTGCATCTTTTACTTCCATTTTAATTTTATGAACGCCGGTATCGGTAAGTGCGATCACCCCATCGCCATTGGTTGTTTTGTAAATGCTGTTGTTGTAGCCGGGCAATTTTGAAACATGCTCTATAAATCCGCCACCGCTGCTTCTTAGCCGATAATCAATATGGCCATTTAAATAGCGTGTTTCGTCATAGCTAATACTGTCTAACTGAAATCCCATGACCGGGTTATCATCTTCGTACAATATAGTTTCGTAAACACCATTCCTGTTGCTGGAGCCGGTATACCGGTCGGATGTAGTAATACCAAAGCTCACCTTATCTGTATTGGCGATGATAAGAGGCGGTTTGGGTACATACACACCATTGATTTTTTTAAGAGCAAAAATTTTAGGGGCCTGTTCATACGTGCTCAAGCGGCGGTCGTAAACGGCCAACCTGTAAACATCAGGAGCAATCGTATCAGGTATTTGAAAATTGAACAGCGAAGGATTTAAAACCTTATCTGTTTTTGTATCCCTGATCTCAAAATGTAAGTGCGGCCCTTGGGAGCCTCCTGTATTGCCGCTTAAAGCAATTGTATCTCCTTTTTTTACAGGGAACAGGTTCGATGGTATATCCAGGAAAACGGCCCAGTTTTTTAATGCATATTGTTGCTCTTTTACATATTTTTCAAGTGCAGGATAAAAACGATTCAGATGAGCGTATAGAGTAGTTAAACCATTAGGGTGGTTGATGTAGATGGCTTGCCCAAAACCAAAGGGTTCAATTTTTACCTTAGCAATATAACCATCTGCTGCTGCTATAATTTTTTTATTCTGTACCTGGTCCTTTCCAGCACATTGGGATCCTAAGCTTAGAATTCCACGTGGACAAGTTGTCGCG
>JADMIO011851752.1_pt1 | contig 55538 bp, 55 predicted proteins | sample 8958161 | NCBI WGS metagenome assembly JADMIO01 (sample SAMN16585339, study PRJNA669376) | soil metagenome | isolation source: Crop rotation soil | place: USA: Cullars Rotation, Alabama | collected 2011
CTTTCCCTGGCCAGCTCCACGTCGCCGGCCGAAATCGAGCCTGCCCCTCATCTGTCAACGCCGCGCCGGGTGAGTCGGCCCCTCAAGTGTCAACGTCCGCCCCTCATCTGTCAGTGAGGGCCAAGTTTTCCGCGAGGTATCCACAACGCCGGCGGCCGGCCGCGGTGTCTCGCACACGGCTTCGACGGCGTTTCTGGCGCGTTTGCAGGGCCATAGACGGCCGCCAGCCCAGCGGCGAGGGCAACCAGCCGAGGGCTTCGCCCTGTCGCTCGACTGCGGCGAGCACTACTGGCTGTAAAAGGACAGACCACATCATGGTTCTGTGTTCATTAGGTTGTTCTGTCCATTGCTGACATAATCCGCTCCACTTCAACGTAACACCGCACGAAGATTTCTATTGTTCCTGAAGGCATATTCAAATCGTTTTCGTTACCGCTTGCAGGCATCATGACAGAACACTACTTCCTATAAACGCTACACAGGCTCCTGAGATTAATAATGCGGATCTCTACGATAATGGGAGATTTTCCCGACTGTTTCGTTCGCTTCTCAGTGGATAACAGCCAGCTTCTCTGTTTAACAGACAAAAACAGCATATCCACTCAGTTCCACATTTCCATATAAAGGCCAAGGCATTTATTCTCAGGATAATTGTTTCAGCATCGCAACCGCATCAGACTCCGGCATCGCAAACTGCACCCGGTGCCGGGCAGCCACATCCAGCGCAAAAACCTTCGTGTAGACTTCCGTTGAACTGATGGACTTATGTCCCATCAGGCTTTGCAGAACTTTCAGCGGTATACCGGCATACAGCATGTGCATCGCATAGGAATGGCGGAACGTATGTGGTGTGACCGGAACAGAGAACGTCACACCGTCAGCAGCAGCGGCGGCAACCGCCTCCCCAATCCAGGTCCTGACCGTTCTGTCCGTCACTTCCCAGATCCGCGCTTTCTCTGTCCTTCCTGTGCGACGGTTACGCCGCTCCATGAGCTTATCGGGTCCACTCGCGAACGCAGAAAGGCCCACCCGAAGGTGAGCCAGTGTGATTACATTTGCGGCCTAACTGTGGCCAGTCCAGTTACGCTGGAGTCACTAGTATTTAGGTGACACTATAGAAGCGGCCGCGACAACTTGTCCACGTGGAATTCTAAGCTTAGGATCCCAATGTGCTGGAAAGTAGACGACGGCTGGCGCCGTACCGATGGCCGGACCGATCGTGACCGCGGTGCGCACGCCGCCGGACGCCGCGAACGTCCAGCGGATGCATCCGGTGCTTGCGTCGAGCGCGTAGACGGTGCCGTTCTGACTGCCGACGAACACGTGTCCGCCCGCGACAGTCGGCTGCGCCCACGCGACGGTCGCGTCAGGGAAGCCGAACGCCCACTTGACGGTGAGTCGCGGTACGTCCGCGGCGGTCAGGTTCGCCTGATCGGCCGGTTGGAAACGCGTGTTCGCGGCCGTCGCGCTCCAGCCGCTCCACTGGGGACCGCGCGCCGCGTAGGCAAACTGTGACGCCGTGGGGCAGCGGCCGGTCGTCGCGCCGCTGACGGACCCACCGATGGTCTTGCCGGTGATGAACTCGGAGACCGCGCGTCGCTCGGCGCCGCTCAATCGCGATCCCTGCACGCGCATCGCGCCGGTGACGAGCGCGTCGATGATCGACTCGGGTGTGCGGGGGGAGAGCGTGGCGATGGCCGGCGCGCGCGATTCGGAAGCGCCGGTATGGCAACTGGCGCAAGCGCGTTGAAAGATCGTCGACCCGTCGGGAGCCTGTGCCCGCGCCGCGGGCGCAGTGAGGCCGCCGGCCAGGATCGCGATCGCCGCGCAACGGAGGCCCCGGCGCGTCATTGGGGGCGGAGTGTAGCACCCGGAGCGACCGGCCAGTGCCCGGCTACCGGTGAATTTGCTGGGAATTTGCGATCGCCCGCCGATAATCGACTGGTGTACACGCCGAAGCATTTCGAACAGGCCGACGTCGAACGGATGCACGCGGTGATCCGGTCGCACCCGTTGGGCGCGCTGGTCACGTCAACGGCCGACGGCCTCGATGCGAACCACATTCCTTTCCTGATCCACGCGGATCCCGCGCCCTTCGGGACGCTGCACGGGCACATTGCGCGGGCGAATCCGCTGGCCCGGGCGGCGTATCCCGGTGACGCGCTCGCGATCTTCCAGGGGCCCGACCATTACATCTCCCCGTCGTGGTATCCGACCAAGCAGGAAACCGGCAAGGTCGTCCCGACCTGGAACTACGTCATCGTCCACGCGCACGGGCCGCTGCGGTTGATCGACGATGCGGCGTGGCTGCGGGCGCATCTCGACGCGCTGACGAACCAGCATGAGAGCGGACGCGCGGTGCCGTGGCGGATCGCTGACACGCCGCCCGGTTTCGTCGAGACGCTGCTGCCGGCGCTCATCGGCGTCGAGATTCCGATCGCCAGGCTGACCGGGAAGTGGAAGGTGAGTCAGAACCGGCCGCCGCGCGATCGCGACGGCGTCGTCGCCGGCCTGCGCGCGGAAGCGACCGACAATGCACGGGCGATGGCGACCGAAGTGATTACATCCAGTCCGACTGATCAACGAACGCGCTGAGCACCGCTGCTCATCGCCGCGCGCTCGCGTCGCCGGTGAACTCGCGTCCGGGAGGCGACTGGTCGAGCCCCAGACGTCCGGCGACGATGTCGGCCTTCGCGTAGCTTTCGGGCTTGATCGGCGCGCCGGCCATGCCGCGCAGCATCGCCAGTTGTCCGACGTGCGTCAGCGCGTCGGCCAACGGTCCCGCAATCACCTTCTTCACATCGTCATCCGCGACCGGTCCGGCGGCGAGGCGTCGATCGAGCGCCTCCATGCCGTCGATGAAGCGGCGGACGTCCGCATCCCAGTCCGTGCCGCCGGCTGGTTTCCAGATCGATTGCCCGTCGCAGAGCGAGACGCCCCAGGCCATCAGGTCGCCCATGTGCGCAACGATGTGTCCCGGCTGACGGGCGGTGGGGGAGAGCAGTGACGTGGCAAATCCCGCGGGGACGTCGCGCAAGACTTTCGCGGCGCGGTAGGCGAGCGTGGCGAGCAGGTGACGGACGGTTTCGACGGAATCCATGATGTGGCGCGCGAATTATGCCGCCGCTCGGGATTTCGCGCCCAGGACGCTGCGAAATCCGCAAAGCTGCCGCGATTGTTTCAAAGATGAAACGAAATCTTAGAGGCCCATGGATCTTCGTTTCAGGATGGCGCGATTCGCGCGCCGGACGATCAGATTCGTGCCATGACAGCTCGAAAACTTCCAGGATGGCGCGATTTCTTCAAAGAAGGATCGAATTCATCTCAGGACGGTTCGAGTTGCATCAAAGATGCTTCGGTACGCGGCGGGATGGCGCGCGGCACGCCGAAGACAAGCTGTTTCGCGCCAGGCCAGCGCGGATTTTTCAAAGATGGCGCGGTTTCGGCGAGGATGGCGCGAATCGCCCGAGGATGGCGCGGAATCCTCAGTGATGGTGCGAATTGATCGAAGATCGAGCGGACTCGCCGAAGGCTGACCCCGATTCGCTGAAGATGACGGGAATGGTCCGATGATGGCGCGGTTTCCCTGGTGATAGCGCGAAAGCCGCGCGGAGCGCGCGAACATGACGAAGATCGGTTGCTCGGGGCCGTCGGAGAGGCAGGCGCAGACAAATGGCATCTGAACCGAATCCAGACCCAGGAAGTGTGACGGACGAAGCGTCGTTCCTGACGTTCGTCGCAGAGCTGCTCGAAGACAGAAGACTGGCGGCGCATCTCGAGAAGCGTGATCCGAAAAGCACGCAGCGCGGCTGGCAAAACAGTTCGATCGAAGACTTCCTGGAGTCAGCCCTGGCATGGGCCAAGGACTCTGACTTCGGTAGACGTCAGGACCTCGACGGTGCGACCTCACCGTGGCGACAGGTTGCCGCATTTCTCTACGCAGGGAAGATCTATGAGTGACCGTGGAGAAATGCGCAGGCGGCGGGAGTCGAACTCGCGGTCCTTTGGGTCATGAGTGCGACTGCGAAGAGGACGGCAGGCGACGTTCGCCGAACGAGATCACGGACTGGACGGATGACGATCAGACGGCTCTCTGTGCGAGATGTGGAATCGACAGTGTCATTGGGGGCGAATCGGGCTTTCCGATCACGCCCGAGTTCTTCGCTGAGATGAACCTGTATTGGTTCTAGGCCCCCCGGCCAACTGACGCGCATCAACTGCGGGTGTGGAATACCGAACACAACGGACGCGGCGTAGCGCGCGACACTCTTCTCAATCTCGTTAGCGGCCAACCGGGCTCTATGCTGAGCGTGGACGGCCGAGACTGAGCAGGATTTGCCAGTGCATCCCGCATTTGGGGGGGGGCGGTTCAGCAGATATGAACGGCAAGGACATCAACGAAGCGCTGCGAACGTACCTGGGCGCCGACTCGAAAGGTGGGGTGACGCCATACGGCATGGCTGAACGAGTGCGTGAACGCTACGGCACCGCCGCGACTGAAGTGCAAGCTGCCATCGACGTCGCTCTGGAGGGTCTACTAGAAGTGCCGGATTCAATGCACGTCGAATCGCTTCAAGCCATCGGCGCCTTCGCGACTGAGCAGGCGCGCTTGCGCAGGCCGGAGTTCGAAGATGACGTCTGTCGCGCTATCGGAGACTATGTCTCGTACCGCTTTCGCTAGTCTTGTCTGAGCAGTCGGACAGTTTGCAAACCGGCGAGTAATCAGGTCGCGTGAATGGGAGCTTCACGTTTTGAACTCCATTGGAGGATCCGGCCCGGTGGCGATGGGCGTACTGAGCGCCGGTACTTGGACTTCGTCGTCAACGGAGAATCCCTCTACGACCAGCTTCGCGCTGGCGACCAGGTGACGCCTTTGGGTTGCTGGGCACCCGATTCTGAGCGAGAGCACATTCAGCAGCTTCTATCTGCGTCAGGCCTTGTCGCACTGTACGTGTGCGCCGAATGTGGGGATCTCGGCTGCGGTGCGATAACGGCGCTCGTCGAGCGCACGCCAGACGGAATTGTGTGGCGCGACTTTGCGTTTGAGAACCCGCGACGAGACGATGCTGACGTAGAGTCGTATCGTGCCGTCGGTCCTCTCGTGTTCAACAAGACGGAATATCGGCGCGTGCTCAACGGACGGGCGACCAGCTTGTCCGCGTAATAACCATCTGCACGGCGATAGACGGAACCGGCTGGACGCCGCCGCGCCGCAGACCGCCTGGGCGAATTCGCGACGCAGCGGCTTGTACTTGGCCTACTGCGGAGAGTGGCTGCCGATTTCGAGATGCCATTGGTGCCCGGGGGGCCGGTGCCGACGACTTTGACGAATGTTACTAAAATAACAGACACTGCGTCGCGGAGCTGAGAGTAGCCCGATGCGGCCAATCGCGATTATCGGTCCGGTACTGCTGTTGGGGATCGTCGCGCTTTCAGCGCAGACGCCCTCGGCGCCGGTGTCTCCGGCCTCGCCAACCTTCGACGTCGCGTCAATCCGGCCGAACCTGTCCGGCAGCCCGTCCTACAACATCAACGCCATGGCCAACGGGCGCCTTGTGGCCACCAACGTGACGGTGCGCAGGCTGATTGTCCGTGCCCATGGCCTTGACGACTCGCAGCTGATTGGAGGCCCGAACTGGCTCGACGTGGATCGCTTCGACATCGACGGCCGCGTCGAATCGGTGCCGCCCGGCGGTGCCGAAGCGGTGATTGTGAGGCTCCGCACCCTGCTGGCCGATCGGTTCATGCTGCGCCTCCATGAGGAGACGCGTGAGCTGCCGGCGTATCTACTGACGCTGGCGCGAAAGGATGGCCGTCTGGGGACCGGTATCCGCCCAACGGAAGCCGATTGTTCGGTGGCGCCTTCGGTGACGGGGCCGGACGTCCTGACCTCCGGAAAGAATGGATGGCCGGCGTGCGGGATGTCTTCGGCGTCGATGCTCACAAACGTGGTCGGTGGTGGCGTGACGATCAGCTCCACTGTCCGGCGTTCGGGCATCGAGATGAAGCAGCTGGCGACGATCCTCCGGAACCAGAGCGAGGTGGCCCGGCCGGTGGTCGATCGAACCGGCCTGGCCGGTCGGTTCGATCTGGAATACGCATACGTGATACGGCGCCCGCCGAATCAGACGCAGCAGCCGGAGTTCGCATCGGTCGCCCCGACGATTTTCGTGGCGCTCGAGGAGCAGTTGGGGCTGAAGCTGGAATCGCAGCGCGTCGCGGTTCCGGTCCTGGTCGTCGACTCGGTGCAGCGGCCGACTGAGAACTGATCAGGCGCGATGTATGGAGCGCCCGCCGCGAATTGAGGGTTGGCCTTTGGGTTATGAGCCCAACGCGTTGCGGCTACGGCGTCCGCGAAGTGCGCGGCGAGCGGCTGATGCGCGGGTGCGCCGGCTTGCGGAGACTTTGATCGATCGGGCACTGGGGCGCGGGACGGGAAGTCCGTCTTCGCGGAGGCCGGCAACGTGCAGGCGGATCGCCTCGGTGGCCAGCCGCTTCACCTCCGGCAGGCTGCGCGCCACGACACCGAGCCCGGGTAGGTCGGGAACGTAGGCACCGAACGAGGACGGTCCTTTTTCGATGACGACTAGGTAGTCCACGGCTCTATTTTAGCCCCGCCTGCTTGAGAACGCTGTTCAGCGTACCTTTCGGAATCTCGAGAGAAGGGTGACCCGCGACGGTGACCCGCCCCGGTTTCGTCGGGTGCTTCAACTGTCGATGGCTGCCTTCGATCACGACGACGCGCCACCCCTTATCGCTCAGTAGCCGCAGAAGGTCACGAACCTTCACGCGGCAAATCCTATTCGAGATTGAGATTTGGTTGCGGGGGCGGGATTTGAACCCGCGACCTTTGGGTTATGAGCCCAACGAGCTACCGGACTGCTCCACCCCGCGTCAGGAAGTGCACAGCGCTGGCGCGCTGCGAGCCATGAACGGCGCCGGAGCGCACGGTCAGGGCCGTTCGGGTGAACCGAACAACCCAATGTAACACGCGCGGTTGGGTTTTCGCTAGTTGCTGCCGGAAGGCGGCGGGGCGTCGCGCAGGATGAACAGCTTTTCGCCGGGCTTGATCAGGCCGAGGTCCTTGCGCGCGACGTCTTCGATCGTCGTCGGGTCCTCGCGCAGCAGGCGCACTTCCTCGCGCAGCCGGTCGTTCGCCGCCTTCTCGACGGCCAGCGATCCTTCGAGCGCCTGGTATTCCTTGCGCGCCTTGCGCATCGCCAGCAGGCCCTTGTCGCCGACCAGCGCGTCGATGATGATCACGCAGCCGACCAGCACGAGCATGTATTGCACGGCGCGGCGGCCGCGTCGCTTGCGGGCGACGACAGGCGGGTCGGTTTTGCTGGTGCGGGCCTTTTTCACAGTCTTCACGGGGACGCGATGCAAGAATAGCGTCTCGCGATCGCGAGTACAAGTCCTTTAGTACCAGACTCGCATGAAAAGTACAAGCCCTCTCCGAAAAGTACAAGCGAAATCGTGAGCTCGACCGCTGGATCGCCTGTCGTCATTTTGATCACGACGCTCGGCGCGGACGCCGACGCCACGGCATTTGCGCGCACGCTGATCGACGAACGGCTCGCGGCCTGCGTCAGCGTGCTGCCGCCGATGACCTCGATCTACCGCTGGCAGGGAGCGGTGGAGGAGGCGCGCGAACAGCAGCTGCTGATCAAGACGACGGCCGCGCAGGTCGGCGCGCTCGAGGATCGGTTCCGGACCCTCCACCCCTACGACCTCCCCGAATTCATCGTCATTCGCCCCGAAGACGTGTCAGCGGCCTACCGTGACTGGGTGATCGATTCGACGCGCTGAGCCTGTTTTCGCGGCGTCTGCACCTTCCGTGATGGAGGGGCACATGCTTCGACAGGCGGTTCGGATCGGTCTGGCGGTCGCGCTGAGCGCCGCGCCAGCGGCGGCGCAGAAACCTGGCGCTCATCCCTGGGCCATTGACGGTACCGGGGGACATGCGTCGTTTCTCGACGACGACGGCATCCCGCATTCGCTCGGCGGCGGAGCGGTGCGCGTCTACCTGACGCCGCGGCTGACGATCGGTCCGGAGCTCGTCTTCATGCACGGACCGCGCACCGATCGCGACATGCAGCTGACGGGGACGCTGACCTACGACTTCGTGCGTCCGCGGCGAGGGGCGGTGTCGCCCTACTTGACGGTCGGCGGAGGGCTCTTCCAGCACTCCGACAACTTCGGCAACGGGACGTACACGTCGCGGGAAGGCGGATTCACGGGCGGCGGCGGCGTGCGCGTGTGGATCACCGATCGCGTCTACGCCGGCGGTGACGTCCGAATTGGATGGGAGCCGCACGTTCGGGGCGCAGCCGTGGCCGGTTTGATCTTCTAGCGACTTGCCGCTCTTGATTTGCGATCTGTGATTTGTGAATTGTGATTTGGCCTTGCGAGTAGCCAGGATTACTCAATCACAAATCACAAATCACAAATCACAAATCAAGAATGTTTCCGCCTTTGGCGGACGTATTCGACCAGCATCGGCAGCAGCGAGATCGCGACGATGCCGAGTGCGACCAGCGAGAAGTTCTCCTTGATCACCGGCACGTTGCCGAACGCGTAGCCGGCGCCCACGCACAGGCCGACCCACGCGACGCTGCCGGCGACGTTGTAAAGCATGTAGGTGCCGTAGGACATGTCCGCGACACCGGCGACGAACGGCACGAACGTGCGGACGATTGGCACGAAGCGGCCGAGCACGACCGCGGCGCCGCCATGCGTGTCGAAGAACTCACGCGCCCGCGCGACATAGGCAGGCCGCACCCATCGTCCCCATCGCGGGTCGCGCTGCGCCCGTTCGATGATGCGGCCGCCAGCCGAGCGGCCAACGCTGTAGTTGATGGTATTGCCGGCGATCGCGGCAATCATCATGAGGAGGCCGACCAGCCTGGCGTCGAGCGCGCCGGTGGCCGCGATCGCGCCGGCGGCAAACAGCAGCGAGTCGCCCGGCAGAAACGGCGTCACCACCAGGCCCGTTTCCGCAAAGATGATGGCGAAGAGGATCCCGTAGATCCACCGCCCATACTGCATGGCGGCGTCGAGCAGGTGCTGGTCGATATGGAGGATGAAGTCGACGACTGTCGACACTAGGAAACCTGTTCCAGCGCCTGGGCCAGGTCCGCCATCAGGTCATCGACGTCCTCGATGCCCACAGACACCCGCACCATGTCCTCGGTGATCCCGATCTGCGCTCGGCGCTCCGGCGGAACGGACGCGTGCGTCATCGACGCGGGATGGCTGATCAACGTCTCGACGCCGCCAAGGCTTTCCGCCAGCGCCATCAATCGCACGCTGTTGAGAAAGGTGCGCGCCTTCTCGAACGAACCGAGCTCGAAGGAGATCAGGCCGCCGAACCCGCGCATCTGCCGCTGCGCGAGCGCGTGCTGCGGATGCGACGGCAGCCCGGGATAGTAGACGCGCGTCACCTTCGGGTGCTCGGCGAGATACTCCGCCAGCACCTGCGCGTTGGCGTTGTGCCGCTCCATCCGGATCGGCAAGGTCTTGGTGCCGCGCAGCACCAGCCACGCATCCATCGGTCCCAGGATCGCGCCTTCCGCGTTCTGCACGAACTTCAGCCACTCGACGTGCTCGTCGCGCACGGCCACGGCAATCCCGCCAACCGAATCGCTGTGCCCGTTCAGGAACTTGGTCGTGCTGTGCACGACGATGTCGGCGCCGAATTCGATTGGCCGCTGCACGAAGGGGCTGGCGAAGGTGTTGTCGACCACGACGAAGGCGCCTTTGGCGTGGGCGATCTCGCACGCCGCGGCCATGTCGGTCAGGCGCAGGACAGGGTTGGTCGGCGTCTCGAGGAACACCATCTTCGTCGCCGGCCGGAACGCGGCGCGCAGCGCATCGAGATCGGCGGTGTCGACGTAGGTGAAGTCGAGCTGGTACTTCCGCAGCACGCGCTCGAACAGACGATACGTGCCGCCGTAGGTGTTGTCGGTGACGATGACATGGTCGCCGGACTGCAGCAGCGTCATCACCGCGCCGGTCGCGGCCATGCCGGATGCAAACGCGAATGCCGCCGCACCACCTTCAATCGCGGCCAGGTTGCCCTCGAGGGCGCTGCGCGTGGGGTTCTGCGTGCGCGCGTACTCGTAGCCTTTGTGCTGGCCGAGCGCGTCCTGCACGTACGTGGACGTTTGATAGATGGGGGTGATGATCGCGCCCGTCGCGGGGTCGGGCTGCTGGCCGGCGTGGATGCAGATCGTGCTGAAGCGCGCGTTCTCTCGAAGTTTCACGATAACTGACAGGGTAATACACTTAGTCGACCGTGGAATCCGTCTCGCGTGCAACGCTGATCAGGCAGTGGCTGACCGGCACGTTCAGTGGCCGCGCGCTGGTTGGCGGGTCCGCGATCAAGCTCGTCGCGCTGCTGCTGCGGCCCGCCGCTCCTGCCTCCGCCATTGTCGGATCCGTCGACACTCTCGGCGACATCGCCATCGTCGCCGCCGCCCTGACTATCGGCTATCGGCTGTTTGTCGACATCAAGCGCGTCGTCCTCTGGCGCGTGCGCCGGAAGCTGACGCTCTCGTACATTTTCATCGGCTTCATCCCCGCGCTGTTGATCATCGCGTTCTTCGGGGTCGCGGTCCTGATGCTGTTCGAGGTGTTCAGTGCCTACTCGTTGAGTACGCGGCTCGACACGGTCGTCGAACGGGCGCGATTCCTGGCGGAATCTGCGAGCCAGGAAGTCTCGAAGGGCGCCACGGACAACGACATCGCTACGGCGCTGCGCCTGCGACATGTGTCGGCCGCCCTTCGCTACCCGCTGGCGTCGTACTCGCTGGTGGAAACCGGCAAGACCTGCGGGAGCGGCAGCAGCCGCGCCGTGGCGTTCCCGCAGATCGAGGGTGCCTGGCAGCACGCGCCGCCGCCGACGGCGTTACCGGACTGGGTGCCATGCGCCGGCGAGGCGTCGATCGTCGGCTTCAAGCGCAATAACGTGACGGAGATGGTGGCGCGCGCGGTGCAGTGGGTTCCGGGCCACCCGCACGAAGCCGTCATCGTCGATCTCCCGATCGACGCCGACATGCTGCGGGAGATGGGTGCGCAAATCGGAATTGCGCCGTCCACCATCACCTTCGCCAGGGAGGCGGCGAAGGACGGCAAACCGCCGAAGGAAATCGAACAACTGCCCGCGGACGCCGCGGCGGAGCAGTTGTTCGTGCTCGGATCGCAGCCGGACACCTCCACCAGTTCGGTCCAACTGGCGTCGGTCAGCCTGCCAGGACTTGCGCCGATCGGCCACGTCATCTGGAAAACCGGAGAAGCGGCGTCGTTGACGATGCAATTCCGGATGTATCCGGCGGCCGTCTACGACCGGATCTCGGCGACGGCGCTCCAGGGGGGACGCCGCAACTTCGGCCAGGGCTTCCTGTTGGTCCTGGGCGTGGTTGGCCTGATGTTTCTGATCATTCAGCTGATCGCGCTCGGCATGGGCCTGTCGCTGGCGCGATCGATCACCGGCGCCGTCCACGACCTGTTCGAAGGCACCGAGCGCGTCGGCCGCGGCGACTTCACGCACAAGATTCCGATCAGCTCGCGCGACCAGCTCGGCGAGCTGGCATCGTCGTTCAACTCGATGACCAACAGCATCGAGTACCTCCTGCAGGAGAAGCAGGAGAAAGAACGGCTCGAACAGGAGCTGCGGATTGCACGGTCGATCCAGATGTCGCTCCTGCCGCAGGGGCCGCTGACGATCCCGGGCCTGGCGCTGACCCCGCATTGCGAACCGGCCAGGGAAGTGGGCGGGGATTACTACGACTACGTGCCGATCGACGACGACCGCATCGCCATTCTGATTGCCGACGTCTCCGGCAAGGGCACGTCAGCGGCGCTCTACATGGCGGAGCTGAAGGGCATCATCCTCTCGCTCAGCCAGCAGCACACCTCGCCTCGGCAGCTGCTGATTACCGCGAACCGGATCATCTCCCGCCACCTCGACACGCGCAGCTTCATCACCATCACGTACGCGGTGGTGGATCTGAAGGCGCGAACGTTGACCTATGCGCGTGCGGGACATTGCCCGCTGATCCACGTGCCGGGCCCGAACGCCCCGTCGCGCGCCGCTCAGATCCTGGTGCCGGACGGGATGGTGCTGGGGCTGCAGATCGACGATGGGACGATGTTCTCGCAGGCGCTCGAAGAAGCGGTGGTGCCGCTGGGCACCGGCGACCTGTTCCTCTTCTACACTGACGGCATCACCGAGACGATGAACAGCGAGGGCGACATGTTCGGCGACGCGCGGCTCGCCGACTTGCTGCAACAGCATGCCGACCTGCCGCCAGCGGAAATCCGCGAGCGCATCCTGCGCGAAGTGCAGGCCTTTGCGGGAACGGCCACCCAGCAGGACGATATGACGATGCTGCTGCTGGGTGTGGGGGAGAGGCCGGTCGAAGCCGCCCGCCGCGACGCCGTCGTCGCTGTTTCGTGATGCCGCCGGTCGTCATCTTTTCCACCGCGTCAGACATCGAGGCCAGCGTCGTGATGGCGCTGCTCGACAGCCACGGCATCGAGAGCTTTCGCGCGACGGGCAACACGCAGGCGATCCTGCCGATGTCGGTGACGCCGCTCGGCGCGATTCGCGTCGCCGTGCCGGAGGGGGATGCCGAGGATGCGCGGCGGATCATCGATCAGCATCGCGAGGACGTCGGCTCGCGCGTGATCCGGCTGCGCGACGAGTTCGACGAGCTGCAGGCGCGCATCGAGTACCGCTTTCGCGATCGCGGGCTGCTCGAGCACGCGCTGACGCACAAGTCGCGCGCGGCCGAAGACGCCTCCGGCGGCGTCGCCGACAACGAGTCGCTCGAATTCCTCGGCGACGCGGTGCTCGGCCTGGTCGTCGCCGACGTGCTGTTCCGGCAGTATCCCGATTACAACGAAGGGCAGAAGTCGAAGATCAAGGCGGCGGTGGTGTCCACGCAATCGCTCGCGCGCCATGCCGAAGCGATGGGCCTTGGCGACCACTTGATCCTGGGCCGTGGCGAGGAGAAGACCGGCGGCCGCTTCAAGCAGGCACTCCTCGCCGACGCCTACGAAGCGCTGATCGCCGCGATCTATCTCGACGGCGGCCTCGAGGCGGCGGAGACCTTTCTGCGCCGCGAGCTGAAGGAATCGATCGACGCCGGCCACGTCCAGACGATCGCGCGTGACTACAAGTCCGCGCTGCAGGAACGGCTGCAGGCCCTGGGTCGTGGCTTGCCGGAGTATCGCGTCTCCAGCGAGGCCGGGCCCGATCATCGCAAACTGTTCAACATCGAAGTGGTCGCCGGCGGCGAGGTGCTCGGCGCCGGCACCGGCAAGGCGAAGAAGGAGGCGGAGCAGGAAGCCGCACGCCTGGCGCTGGAGAAACTCGGGTAATGGAGATCGATGACATCTACACGCGGATCGGCGAGGAAGGCTTCGCCCGCCTGGTCCGCGCGTTCTACGCGCAGGTCCCGGCGGACGATGTGCTGGGGCCGATGTATCCGAAGGACGATCTCGCGGGCGCGGAAGTCCGGCTGCGCGACTTCCTGATTGGCCGGTGCGGCGGTCCGCCGCGCTACATCGAACAGCGCGGGCACCCGCGCCTGCGCATGCGCCACGCGCCGTTCGCGATCAACCAGGCCGCCCGCGACCGCTGGATGCAGTTGATGTCGCGCGCGCTCGACGAAGCCGCCCTGCCCGCCGACGTGACGCCGCTGCTCCGTGAATTTCTCGACGGAGTCGCGACGTTCATGATCAACCGGGGCGAGTCGTGATTGGTGATTCGTGATTTGTGATTCGTGATTTGACGGAGCTAGCGGAATTGAATCGCGATCATGCCCGGCGTCACGATCGGCGTGCCGTTGATCTTCGGCGGGTCGGCGCGCCATTGCTCGACCGCGGTCATCGCCGCGGGCAGTAAATCCTCGGGGCCGCCGACGTAACTCGCCTTTCGTATCCGCCCGTCGACATCGATCAGGGCCTGCAGCAGGACCGGCTCGGTCACCGATGCATGGCCAGCGGGCAACACCGCGAGCTGGTTCGCGGTGAATCGCAGCGGCGTTGCCACCACCGGTAAATCGACACTCGGTGTCGTCCCGCACGGCATGCCGTCGTAGACGACGCGGACGGAGTCGGCGGGGCGCAGCAGCGGCAGGTTGAACAGGGCGACGAGCGTCGACGGGGCGAGTGCGAGGCCCGGTAATCGCGTCTTCGCGGTCGTGTCGTCGAGATAGGGGCCGAGATGGGCCAGGGCGGCGCCCTGCGGCGGCCGGATCTCGATCTCTTTCGCAGCGACCGTCTGGCCGTTGCACTCCTGCGCGTAGGCCAGGATCGCGCTGCCCGCCGTCGGCGGCCGCTGCGGATCGAGTGGCGCGCCTGCCTGTGCGGCCGCGTGCGCCAGGTGCGCGACCACGCGGAATTGATCCATCACCGCCACGCGTGGAGCGTCGGGGGCGTTGAGATAGATCGGTGCGAACTGCCGGGTGGCGCCCTGTGCGACGGCCAGCGCCGCGAGACTGCGCGAGGCAAGCAGCGGATCGACACCCGGCGGCGGTACCGCGATCGGTGTCGCGCAGGTGAAGCCGATGGGCGCCTGCAGCGCGGCGTAGTGATAAGCGTCGATATAGATCGAGAGCGTGCGGCCGTCAGCCAGCGTCACCGGATAGACGTCAATGACCGTCGGCCCCACCGGCAGGTTGACGATCGACGAGCCGACGGTGGTCGTCGCAATCGTCTCGCCAACCGGTCCGCGCAGCGCGCCCAGGTATTGCCGCTCGCGCGCGGCCATTGTGACCGGTCCGCCGCCGATGCGGATCGCGTTCTGTGCGGTCAGGCCGTACGTGGGATCGGTGGCGACCTTACAGCGGGACGTGGTGTCAGCGGAGGGCGACGATTGCTGGGCGTGTGCCGCGGCGCCCAGCAGCAGGACGGCAACGGGCAGCAGGAATTTGTGCAGTGTGAATGGTGACTTGCGAGTTGGGAGCAGTGGTCCGCCGATCACAAATCGCAAATCACCAATCACAAATTAATCAATCTCGATGATTCCCCAGCTCTTGCGTTCTTCCGGCGACGCGTCGATGCCGGCGAAGGCGAGCGCGGGCGCGGGTTCGGGCTGCGGCACGCGGGCCAGCGCGTAGCGCTGCACCTCGCGTACGACGTCGTCTTCGGTGGGCGGCGTCGAATGGCAGTTGAGGCGCACCCACAGACGGAGCAGCGGGTCGGTGAAGCTGTAGCGTTTCTGTCGCGACGTCACGAGATCGACGTCTTCGAGCCACGACAGGTAATCCTTGGTCGAGCCCGGCGTGCGGTGCAGGCGCAGCGAGATCTCGGTCAGCGTCAGCGGTTCGTCCTCGGCAAGGATGTCGAGGATGGCTTTCAGCGCGCCGTAGCCGCGGGCGCGATGCAGGCGCAGCTCGTAGCAGAAGCGGCACCAGTTGGTCAGCCGGCCGTCCGCGGAGAGCAGGGCGGTGAGCGCGCTGATCGGATCGGCGGCGCCCATGTCGGCCATCGTCTCGCCCAGCGCGCGCACGTAGGCGGCGCGGCCATCGGCAAGCGCCTGGACGGCGCGCGCGAGGAAGTCGCGGTCGTCCGTCGGCATCTGTTCGTAGTTGTTGAACGACGGCGCCAGCAGCTCCATGACGTCGGCGGCCGACAGCGGCGGCAGGTGCATCACTTCGAAGCGCGGCGTCGCGTCGCGCAGCAGGCGGTGCGCACGCGCCACGTAACGGGTGGTCAGCACGAAGCGGTTCGGGCTCTCGGCAAGCCCGTGCAGCAGATCGCGGAGCACGTGACGCAGGCCGGGGAAGCTTTCGAACGTCCGCAGCTCCAGCACTTCGTCGAGCAGGAAGGTGACCGGCTCGCCGCCGGGGCCGCGCGCGGTGTCGAAGAAGGCGAGCAACGCGTCGAACGCCTCGCGGGCCGTCGCCGGCGCCTTCTCGCCGCTCTGGTGCCACGGGAACGGCGACGCCGAGATCACCGCCTGGAGAAAGCGTTCGGGCGTGGTGGCGCACCGCTCGACATCTATGTACTGTGCGACACCGCGCCCATTGCGTTCCTGGAGCCGCTGCAGCAGCCAGGTGCGGCCCGTGCCGCAGCCGCCGAGCACCACTGGAATCCGCGAAGGCACCGCATCCAGCGCACCGTGGACCCGCCGTTCGAACCCAGGCTGTGAACCCGTCATTCCGTGCACCCCGTTCCTATTGAATCCGCCCGGCGCCCCGCATCGGCATCTGAATGCCGTGCGCGTCCGCCGTCTCGATCGCCTCGGGGTAGCCGGCGTCCGCATGCCGGACGACGCCTATCCCGGGATCGCAGGTGAGCACGCGCGTCAGCCGTTCGTCGGCCTCGCGCGTGCCATCCGCGACAATCACCATGCCGGCATGCAGCGAGTAGCCGATGCCGACGCCGCCACCATGGTGTACCGACACCCAGGTGGCTCCCGCCGATGCGTTGAGCAGCGCGTTCAGGACCGGCCAATCGGCGATCGCGTCGCTGCCATCACGCATCCCTTCCGTTTCGCGATTCGGCGACGCCACCGATCCGGTGTCGAGATGATCGCGCCCGATCACGATCGGCGCCTTCAGTCGTCCGGTCCGGACCAGTTCGTTGATGCGCAACCCGAAGCGTGCGCGATCACCATATCCGAGCCAGCAAATCCGTGCCGGCAATCCTTGAAAGGCTACGCGCTCGCGCGCCAGCCGGATCCACCGGCACAACGCGGCGTCATCCGCGAACATCTCGAGCGCGGCCTCGTCCGTAGTTGCAATGTCGTCTGGATCTCCGGAGAGCGCTGCCCACCGGAACGGTCCTTTGCCTTCGCAGAAGAGAGGCCGCACATATTCCGGCACGAAGCCGGGAATGTCAAACGCGTTTTCGATCCCCGCGTGTCGCGCCTGCGCGCGGATGTTGTTCCCGTAATCGAACACGACCGCGCCGCGCTCTTGACACGCGAGCATCGCTTCGACGTGGCGGGCCATCGACTGCAGCGCTCGGTGTACGTAGCGTCCCGGATCGCGTTCGCGTAACACGTGTGCTTCAGCAAGCGACATGCCTCCCGGCACGTAGCCGTTGAGCGCGTCATGCGCCGACGTCTGATCGGTGACGATGTCGGGCACGATGCCGCGGCGCACGAGTTCCGGCAGGATCTCCGACGCGTTGCCTTCGACGGCAATCGATCGCGCCCGGCGATCGTCGCACCACGACGCCACGCGGGCCAGCGCCTCGTCGAGGCCGGTCGTCGCTTCGTCGAGATAGCGCGTGTCGAGCCGGCGGCGGATGCGCTGCGGGTCCACTTCCACGATCAGTGCGGCCGCGCCGTTCATCGTCGCGGCTAGCGGCTGGGCCCCGCCCATGCCGCCGAGGCCCGCGGTGACGACGAGTTTTCCGGCCAGAGTGCCACCGAAGTGGCGCTTCGCCGCGGCCGAGAACGTCTCGTAGGTGCCCTGCAGAATGCCCTGCGTGCCGATGTAGATCCAACTGCCTGCCGTCATCTGCCCGTACATGGTCAGCCCGCGATGCTCGAGGTCGCGAAACGTTTCCCACGTGGCCCACGCCGGAACCAGCAGCGAGTTGGCGATCAGCACGCGCGGCGCGCCGGGATGCGTGCGGAACACGCCGACGGGCTTGCCGGATTGCACGAGCAGCGTTTCGTCGTGGTCGAGATGGCGCAGCGCGTCGACGATTGCGTCGAAGGCCGGCCAGTTGCGCGCCGCCTTACCGGAGCCGCCGTAGACGACGAGGTCTTCGGGCCGCTCCGCGACGTCGGGGTCGAGGTTGTTCATCAGCATGCGCAGCGCGGCTTCCTGCGGCCAGCCCTTGCACGTCAAGGCGGTGCCACGAGGCGCTCGAATGGTGCGCGTGCCGATCGACATAGCTGCTGTACTGAAGTGAACGCGACGCGAAAGATCAGAACTTATGGATCGCGCGCGCCGTTGTCAAACGATCCGGCAAAAACGTTTCAGTTGACTTTGCGCGCACACGCGCGTTCAAGTTCGCCGCTCGCGATCAGTTGTGTAATCGACGCGATGTCCGGTGCCGGCGGGCGATCGTGTTCGAGCGGCGGCACGTCCTTGCGGACGCGTTGATGGACGCGCGACAGCGCCTCGGACGACTGCAGCGGCTTCAGCAGATCGATCGCCTGCGCCGCGCACAACAGTTCGATGGCGACGATGTGGCGCGCCAGGTCGAGGGCGCGCATCGCCTTCAATCCGGCCGCCATGCTCATGCTGACGTGGTCTTCGCGGTTGCCCGACGTCGGGATCGTGTCGACGCTGGCGGGATGGGCCAGCGTCTTGAGCTCGGACGTCAACGCGGCGGCGGTGACCTGCGCCATCATCAGCCCCGATTGCAGCCCGCCGTGCTGCGTCAGGAACGCGGGCAGGCCGCTCGATGCTGGATTGACCAGCCGATCCGACCGGCGCTCGCTGATCGTGGCGAGCTGCGCCAGCCCGAGGCACAGCAGATCGGCGGCGACGGATACGGGCGCGCCGTGAAAATTGCCGCCGGAGATGATCTCGCGCGTGTCCGCGAAGACCATCGGGTTGTCGGTGGCGGCATTGGCTTCAATGTCGAAGACGCGATGGGCGTAAGCGAAGGCGTCCCGCGCCGCGCCATGCACCTGCGGGGCACAGCGCATGGAATAGGCATCCTGCACCCGTCCGCAATTGGCGTGCGCCGCGTTGATCCCGCTCCCCTCCAGCAGCGCCGCGAGGTTGGCGGCGGCAATGCGCTGGCCGGCGAAGGGGCGGGCCGCGTGAATGCGCGGATCGAACGGCCTGGTTGACCCCTGCAGCCCGTCGATGCTCATCGCAGCCGTGATATCCGCCGCCCGCGCCAGTTGCTCGGCCCCGGCCACCGCCAATCCCAGCAGCGCGGTCGACGGCTGCGTGCCGTTGATCAGCGCGAGGCCCTCCTTTGGCTCGAGCGTGATCGGTCGCAACCCAACCGCGTTGAGGGCCGAAGCGCCGGACAAAACGGTGGGGCGGACCTTGTCAGGTCCGCCGGGCGAGGCTGACAAGCCTCGCCCCACGAGAGCCTCGCCCTCACCGATCAGCACGAGCGCGAGGTGCGCGAGCGGAGCCAGGTCGCCGCTGGCGCCGACGGAGCCGCGCGACGGCACCACCGGCACGACGCCGAGATTCAGCATCTCGATCAGCAGCTCCAGCGTCTCGATGCGAATCCCCGAGAACCCCTTGGCCAGCACGTTCGCCCGCAGCGCCATCGTCGCCCGCACCACCGCCATCGGTAACGGATCGCCGACGCCCGCCGCGTGGCTGCGCAGCAGATTCAGTTGCAGCTCGGCGAGCGAGTCGGCGGGGATGCGGACTTCCGCGAAATCGCCGAAGCCGGTGTTGATGCCGTAGGTGGGATCGTCGTGCCGCGCGAATTCGTCGACCACCGCACGCGATGCGATCACGCGATCGCGCGCAATGGCTGACAGTGCGACCGGCGCCCCTTCCGCGATCGCGACAAGGTCGTCAAGCGTCAGCGAATCGCCGTCCAGCGTCACCATTGAAGTACGATAGCGCTGAATGTCTAAAACGAATATTGCCGTTCTGGGGGCACAGTGGGGCGACGAGGGGAAAGGGAAGATCGTCGACATGCTGACGCCGCATTTCGCGGCGGTCGCGCGCTACCAGGGCGGGCATAACGCCGGGCACACGGTTTACGTGCAGGGGAAGAAGTTCGTCCTGCACCTGATTCCCTCGGGCATCCTCCATCCCGGCGTCACCTGCATCATCGGCAACGGCGTCGTCGTCGACCCGCAGGCGCTGTTCAAGGAAGTCGACGAGCTGGCGCGGATGGGCATCGACGTCAACGGACGCCTGCTGGTGAGCGAGAAGGCGCACGTCATCCTGCCGTATCACCGCGAGCTCGACGTGCTGTCGGAAGCGCGCCGCGGCGAGCGGAAGATCGGGACGACGTCGCGCGGGATCGGGCCGGCGTACGAGGACAAGATCGGCCGGCGCGGCATTCGCGTCTGCGACCTGCTCGGCGATCGCGAGGCACTGGCCCAGGAAGTGCGCGAGAACGTCAGCGCGCGCAACCGGATGATCATCGACTCGACGCTCGACTGGAAGCCGCTGTTCGATCAGGTGGTGGCCTTCGGCGAGCGGATGCGGCCGTGGGTCGCGGATGTGTCGCTGTTCCTCGACCGGACGATCAAGCAGGGCAAGAACGTGATGTTCGAGGGCGCGCAGGCGACGCTGCTCGACATCGATCACGGCACGTATCCGTTCGTCACCTCCTCGAACGCGTCGATTGGCGGCGTGTGCACCGGCCTTGGCGTACCGCCGAAGGCGATTGGCGGCGTGCTTGGCGTGGCCAAGGCCTACACGACGCGCGTGGGGGAGGGGCCGTTGCCGACGGAGCTGTCCGGCGAGCTGTCGGAGCGGCTGCGCGAGAGCGGCCAGGAATACGGCGCATCGACCGGGCGGCCGCGCCGCTGCGGCTGGTACGACGCCGTGGTCGTGCGCTATTCGGCGCGCATCAACGGGCTCGACGCGATCGCGTTGACCAAGCTCGATGTGCTCGACGGGCTCCCCGAAGTGCAGCTGTGCACGGGTTACAAGACGGCGTCAGGGTCGATGATGGAGTTCCCCGCGGACCTGCGTCTGCTTGCCGCGGCCGAACCGGTGTACGAGACGCTGCCGGGATGGTCGTCGCCGACCAAGGGCGTCACGCAATTCGACAAGCTGCCCGCCGAGGCGCAGCGCTACATCCGCCGCCTCGAAGAAGCCAGCGGCGTATCGTGCGCGATCATCTCCACAGGATCCGATCGCGACGAGACGATCGTCCGTGGCGATTCGGTCGTCGCGGGTTGGCTCGGGCGGGTCTAAAGACCCGCCCCTACACGTTCTATTTCTTATTGGTGTCGATGAACTTGCCGACGCCCGTCGGGTCGGCGTCGTAGAACTCGATGCCGGCGCGGTAGCGGACGCCGCTCTTCGGCATCTCGAACGACGCCCAGGCGACGCCGGCGCTGAAGCGTAGCGGCCGGGCGGGGTCGGGGATCGAGATGCGCACCCGCTGATTCGGCTTCAGGATCGTCGGCGACACCACTTGCGCGCCGACCAGCGACAAGTCCAGCAGCGTCGCCGCATTCCCATCAATCAGCACTTCGACGTTGTCCGCGATCCGGAATCGCGGCGCTCGCCGTGTGCCGCGCTGGTCGAGTGGCGCGGGTGCGGCTTCCGGCGGGGCGGCGGCGATCGGAGCCGCCGGCGCTGCTGCGGCCGCCCGCACCGGCGCGAAGGCGTGGTCGTGCGCGACGACGCGGATTTCGCAGGCGCTGAGGGAAGGGTCGGCCTTGATGCGGTTGATCAGCGCGGCGCCGCGCGAGGTGGCCGCGAACATCCGCTCGAGCGCCACGACCGACGGCCGTTGCCGCGTGATGGCTTCGAGCGCGCGCAGCGCGTCGGTGTCCGCGAACGCGAGGGCATCCTTGAATTCGCCGCGCTCCTTCATCGGACCCAGGTATTCGGAGGCAGCGATCAGAACCGTCGACACAAGAAACCGCAGTATAGCTGTGTCGAGGCGCGGCACGGGAGTGGCCGCGCCTTTGCTCTTTTCCAGCGCAGCAGATGAACGAGACCGGGCGTCGGGAAAAAGTGGAAAACCTCGCCATACATCGGCTGGTCGAACAGCAGTCGGCCCTGCGCGGCGACGCGCCGGCGATTGTCGACGCCACCGGCACCATCGCCTACCGCGAGCTGAATCACCGCGCCAACGCGATCGCCCGTTACCTGATCAACCACGGCTTCCGCCGCGGCACCCACGCCGTCGTCTCGATGCCGCGCGGTGCGGAGCTGGCGGCCGTGCTGCTGGCGATTCTCAAAGCCGGCGGCTCGTACAGCTGGCGCGCGGCGCGGTCGCCGCTGCCGCAGACCGTGCTCCGGCTGGCGCCCAACGCGATGGCCGAGTCGCTCACCTCGTCGATCGACCTGGCGCCCGTTCTGCGCGCACCAGCCCAGGCGGGCCCGAACCTGCCGGTGCTCGTCCGTGCTTCGGACATCGCCTGCGTGATTGGCGACGACCCCGCCAGCGGCGTGCTCGTCCCGCACGCGACGATCGCCTCGATTCACCAGATGCCGTCCGCAGATCAGACGTGGAGCGAGGATTCGGGAGCGTTCGATTTGTGGGCGGGATTGATGGCGGGTGCGACGCTGACGGTCGAGACGACGCCGGCGATCGCTTTCGAGGCGGCGGCGTAGCGGCGTAGGGGCGGGTCTTCAGACCCGCCCCCCAACCTTTTATTTCACATCCACACGGTTCGCGCGGATGACGAACGTGCCGGCGCTGTCGCGCTCGACGCGTCCAGCCACGTTGACGTGGGCGCCAGGCTTCACGGCTGCCGCGCCGTCGGCGGCGAGCACCAGCATCCGTGCGTCACCGTCGCGTACCCAGAACTGATCGTCCTTCGCGGACTCGACCTTCACGTCCTTGAGATCGACCTGGCGTCCGGCCTGCACGCCCTTGCCATGCCAGAGGTCGCTGAGGCTCGTGACGGGCGCGAGATCCTCGCCGCGCCGCTCGATTTCGCCGCGGACGCTGCCGGGCTTCGTTGCCGGATCGAATCCGCCCTGCGTGCTGCCAACCGTACCGACTTCCGGCCGCGGTTCGGCCACCTTCGGCTGACGTCCGGGCCGGTTCGACCAGTAGACGAGGCCGAGCCCGATCACGACGAACAGGACGACAACAGGCGCGAAGTAGCTCCAGACGGCGGCACGCCGCGTGTCGGGGTTGTTGACGGCTCGTGGCGGGTTGCGTGGGTCTTCCGTCTCCTCATACCGACGAGGCGTTCCATCCTCGTGTCGCAGTTCGGCCATGGAGTCCTCCGTAGGGGCGGGTCCTTCAAACCCGGTCCGTGGGGCGCGGTCTTCAAACCCGGTCCGTAGGGGCGGGTCTTCAGACCCGCCCTCTCACTGCAAGTCGTGCATGAGGCGTACCTCCGATAACCGCTGGGCTCATCGGCTGCGACAGAATAGAAACTGATGAACGCACCTCAACCACCCGAAGTCTGGCTGCGCGGACCGATCGAGGGCTACGCGCCGCTCCTGATGCCGGCGGTCCACGCGCTGCTGCAGGTCCGCGAGGATTTACACCGGCTCGCGGACACCGTGCCTGCTGATGCTGTGTGGCAGCGGCCCGGCCGCGCGGCGTCGATTGGCTTTCACCTGCGGCATACCGGCGGCGCGCTCGATCGGTTGCTGACCTACGCGCGCGGCGACGCGCTCACCGACGAGCAGAAGCGGGCCTTACGCGTTGAAGAGGAACCAGGGGAGCCGCTCGCCGAGGTCGTCCGCGCAGTCGACGCACGCATCGATGCCGCGCTCGCGCAGCTGAAGGCGACCGATCCCGCGACGCTGCTCGACACGCGCACCGTCGGCCGTGCCGCGCTGCCAGCGACGACACTGGGCCTGATCTTTCACGCGGCGGAACATTCCACCCGACACCTCGGCCAGGCGATCACCACGGCGAGGATTCTTGCTGGTCAGTAGTCAGTGGTCGGTGGTCGGTAGTCGGTGGTCGGTGGTCGGTGGTCAGTAGCTCTCTGCTTCTCGCCACCGACCACTGACCACCGACCACTGACCAGGGACCACCGACTAGGCGGGCCGTCGCGACGAGAGCATTGCGGCGGCTTCGCGCTGCTTGGTGGCGCGCAGCTTCTGCAGGGCGCGGCTTTCGATCTGGCGGACGCGCTCGCGGGTTACCGACAGGCGCTTGCCAATCTCCTCGAGCGTGTATTCGCGGTCGGCGCCAAGCCCGTAGCGCAGGCGCAGCACCTCCTTCTCGCGATCCGACAGCGGCGCCAGCGCGCGCTCCACTTCGTTCGAGAGGTCGCCTTCGAGCGCGGTGTCTTCAGGCGTCTGCACGCTCTGGTCGCGCAGGATGTCGCCCAGCTCGGTGCCTTCGTCCTCGCCGATCTTCATTTCCAGCGAGTACGGCGTCTTCTGCGCGTCCAGCAGCAGGCGCACCTTGGCCACCGGCAGCTTCAGGCGCTCGGCGATTTCATCGGATGACGGTTCGCGGCCGAACTCGATGCGGAGCGCCTTGCGCTCCTTCTCCAGCTTGTTGAGCGACTCGATGACGTGCACCGGGAGCCGGATGGTGCGGCCATGGTCGGCAATCGCGCGTGTGATCGCCTGGCGGATCCACCAGGTCGCGTAGGTCGAGAACTTGAAGCCGCGGCGGAACTGGAAGCGGTCCACGGCCTTCATCAGGCCGATGTTGCCTTCCTGGATCAGATCGAGAAACGACAGGCCGCGGTTCAAGTAGCGCTTCGCGATCGAGACGACCAGCCGCAGGTTCGCTTCCATCAGCTCGCGCTTGGCTTCGCGGACGATCTCTTCGGCCTGTTCGACGCGGGCGAAGCGCTTGCGGAATTCCGCGCGTGGAATGCCGACGGTCGCTTCGAGCGCCTTGCACCGCTCGGCACGCTCCGCTCGTGACGCGTGTTCCAGCGCCTTGAACTCCTGGTCGACGCGCTGCAGTTCGGTGACGATGTCATCAATCAGTGACGGGCGGATCGGCTGCGCGATCAATTCCTCGGCGATCGCTTCGCGCTCGCGGGCAAGTTGATTTTCGTGCGTCGCGCGCGTCTTGACGCCGACGCGAGGGTTCTCCAGCTTCGTACGGAGCTCGTCGATGATGCAGCGGCGTTTCTTGATGCGGTTGAACGCGCGCAGCACCGGCGCGATGTGCTGCTCCTGCAGCTCTCCGCCTTCCGGCAGCAGGATCAACTCGGCCGCCGGATCGCCCTTGCTGCGGATGCGATCCGCCAGCGCGATCAGCGTCTGGATGGCGTTGGGAATGTCGCCGAGTGCGGCGGCCAGATCGCGCTGGGCCTTTTCGATCCGCTGCCCGATCGCGACTTCTTCGTGCGCTTTCAGCAGCTTGCGGCGGCCGATGTGCTGGAGGTAGACGCGAACCAGGTCGACGTCTTCACGGCCGACGCCCGGCGCGAGCGGCTGTTCCTCTTCTTCTTCAGGTTCCTCCCGCTCCGTCTCGAATTCCTGCTCATCGTCCACACGCTGCGGGACGAATGCTTCGGGCTCTTCGTCCTCGAGCAGGCGCTTCGGTTCGACGGCGAACGGCGGGGTGTCCTCATCCTCGGGTTCGGTGACAGCGAGGCCAAACTCCTGGGCGCGATGGCGCCAGTCGAGCACGTGCGCCTGCTTCGACGGATCGTTCCATTCGATCAGGGATTTCTTGCGCCCACGCGGGGCCTTGAACGCAAGCGGAGAAGAGGACGTTTTCTTGGCCACGGTACCTGGGAGTGCAAGCTCGCTGCCTGCGAAGCTGAGGCGAATATGGGCCCCGGTTGGAGCCGCTCTCGTCTATAAGGACGCGAATTGGCCCCACCGGGGTGCAGCTCAGCAGCAATGCGGGAGGCGGTAGGCGGATGGCGGTACGCGGCTGGCGGTAAGCGGCTGGCGGCTGGCGGTACGCGGCTGGCGGAAGAAGCTGAGACCCCTGCGGCTTCCGCCAGCCGCGAGCCGCCTACCGCCAGCCGCCAGCCGACGCTTTACTTAGCGACGGGCAGGTGCAGCGACATCAGCGTGATCGTGCCGTCGATGGCGGAGAACCAGTGCGGCGAGCCGGCCGGCACGAACATGAAATCGCCCTTCGCCACCTTCTGCGAGGTGCCGCCGGCGATCGCCTTGCCCTGCAGGTTCTGCGGATTCTGCCGCGTCGGCTCGGTCAGCTCACCGCCGATCACGAATGTGCCCGCGCCGTCGATCACGTAGAACAGCTCGGCCTCGGTTTCGTGAACCGCGGAGGTCGCCACCGCGGTGCGGTATTCGATGTTCACCGAGTACGGCGGCGACTGGAAGAGCGGCGCGGAACGCAGCGGCTGGGCCGGCATCGCCTTGAGGCGGCCGACGATCGCGCCGACATCCGCCGAGGTTTCGAACATCTTCAGCGCGGCGGCACCTGGGGCGGCGGCCGGTTGTTGCGCGAATGCGGGGACGGCGGACAGCACGAGCACGAACGCGGCGATCGAGAGACGCATGACACCTCCACGGCCCCAGTCTGCGGGCGGGGCACCGCGCGAATTGTAGGTCGATCCGCGCCCGACGCCGGTCCGACGGTCCAGAAAGTCATCTCATGTTCGCTCGCTGCACTGAGCGATTACGATCCTGTTGCGGCGCCGCGGATCCGCGCGGTATCGTCCGGGGTTCATGCAGCCCAAGGCGACGATCGCCCCGCCTACCTGTCACGCCGTCGCGCTGTTCGACGATGCGCAGCAGATGGCGGACGTCGTTGCGGGCTTTCTCGCGGATGGCCTGGCGGCCGGCGAGCCGGCAGTCGTCATCACCAGCCACAGCCATCGCGCGGCGATCGTCTCGCACCTGCAGGCGCGCGGCGTCGACGCCGACGCGATGCTCTCCCGGAACCGGCTGGCGCTCGTCGATGAGGAAGCGGCGCTTGCGGCACTGATGCCGGATGGCCGCATCGACAACGCGGCGTTTCACGAGTTCGTCGAGTCGCTGATCGCCTCGCTGGTGCGTGCCGACCACAAGCCAGTGCGACTGTTCAGCAGCGTGGCGGACGTCCTCGTCGCACGCGGGCAGGCGGACGCCGCGATCCGTATCGAAGTGCTGACCAATCAGCTCGCGTTGCTCACTCCTGTCTCGATCCTGTGCGGCTACGCCGCCGCCCATGCCGCGGCGACCGCCGCGCGCTTCGAAATGCTGCGCAAGCTCCACGGCCGTGCGCACATGGCGAAGGCGACGCTGCCCGCTCCCGCCGATTCCCGCGCCCGCCGCGCCTGACGCTCGCATCCTTCCATCCGCCCCTTATTTCCACGCTGGAGTGCGCTTTGCACTTCGACCCTCGGCCCGGGCGGGTCTGAAGACCCGCCCCTACGCGTACGTCTCGACCGGTAGGGGCGGGTCTTCCGCCTTCGCCGAGGCTACGGCGGACCACCGTAGCTTTAGCGGAGGTGGATAGACCCGCCCACGGGACGCATCGCCGCATGGACGACAGGAAGGTGGAGATTCGCATGGCAGCGAAGTCACTGCAGGAATTGTTCGTTGAAGAACTCCGGGACATGTACGACGGCGAGAAGCGCCTGACCAAGGCGCTGCCGAAGATGGCGAAGGCCGCCGGCAACAGTGAATTGCAGGCCGCGTTCACCAGTCACCTGAAGGAAACCGAACGCCAGGTGGCGCGTCTCGAGCAGGTCTTCCGTTCGATCGGCGAGAAGGCTCGCGGCAAGACCTGCGACGGGATCATGGGGATCGTGGAAGAAAGCAAGACGGCGATGGAGGAGCTCGACGGGCCGGTGCTCGACGCCGCGCTGATCGCCGGCGCGCAGAAGGTCGAGCACTACGAGATCGCCTCCTACGGAACGCTCGCGTATTTCGCCGATCTGCTCGGCAACGACACTGCGAAGAGCCTGCTGGGCGAAACGCTGGACGAGGAGAAGGCCGCCGACCAGAAGCTCAACGCGATCGCGAAATCGAAGGTCAACCGCGAGGCGCTGACGGCCGACGACGAAGAACCGGGCATATTTCGTGGCTCGCGCGTGCAGCGCGCTGCCCGTTCGCTGAGCACCGCCAACGACCGCCGCCGCTCCACGAAGCGCGCGGCATCGAAGAAGCGCTAGCGCCTGCTCGATTGCGCGGCGCACGAGGTACGCATCCGGCGTATCCTGTGCGCCGCGCCGAGATGACCGATCCGAACCTCCCCGCTCCCGCCCACATCATCGAAGCGCTGACCCCGCTCTCGCAGTCGCGGCTGTGGACGCTGCAGCGCCAGTACTTTCAGAGCCGGGGGATCGCCGCCTGGCGCGACGGGGAGGTGCCACAGTACGTCACCACCAACGCGATGGTGGCCGACAGTTACGCGGAGATCGTCCTCGGCTTCTACCGCGACCGGCGCCGGCTCGGTGGCGCGGACGGGCCGCTGGTCATCTGTGAGCTGGGGGCCGGTTCCGGCCGCTTCGCCTTTCACTTTCTGACCAGCCTTGAAGCCTTGTGCCGGCAGCACGCCGTTCCACTCGACGCCTTCCGCTACGTGCTCACGGACATCGTCGCCACCAACCTCGCGTTTCTGCGGGGGCATCCGCGGCTGGTGCGCTACTTCGCGCAAGGCGTCCTCGACACGGCGCTCTTCGACGTCACCACCGGGGACCGGCTCACGCTGCAGGACAGCGGCGTGACCGTTGCTGCCGGTGCACTGAGCGAGCCGCTGATCGTCGTGGCCAACTATCTGTTCGACACGGTGCCCCAGGATTTCTTTCACTTCCATCGTGGGGCGGTCGAGCGTGGCCTTGTCTCGTTGAGCACCGATGCGCCGCCGGACACGCTGGAGAGCGCGGATCTGCTGTCGCGAATCACGTGCGACATCGCCTTCGAGCCGATCGGCGGTACTGCCTACGACGACGAGGTGCTGCAGGCGATCATCGCGGAATACCAGGCGGAAGTAGACGCCGCGTACGTGACGTTTCCAGCGGCGGCCCTGCAGTGTCTCTCGCGATTGCGGACGTGGTCACGCGCCGGCCTGCTGCTGCTGTCGTGCGACCGCGGCTACACGGGCTCCGATCGGTTCCGCACCACGCCGACCGCCGGCTTCGCGCGCCATGGCAGCGTCTCGCTGGACGTGAACTACGACGCGATCCGCCGCTACTGCGACATGCAGGGTGGAGCAACGCTGCAGCCGGCGGTACCGCACGAGCATCTCAGCGTCAGCGCGTGTCTCATGGTCGAGGGTGCCGCCGCCTATCTCGATACGAAGCGGGCGTATCAGCGGCACGTCGCCGAGTTCGGTCCCGATGATTTCTTCACCGTCGCCAGGCGCGTCCGCAAGCACCTCGCCGAGATGGGCACGGCGGAACTGCTCGCGTGCCTGCGGCTGGCGCATTACGACAGCACGCAGTTTCTCCGTTATGCGCCGCGCTTGATCGCGCTTGCCCCGGAGATGGGCGATGCTGAGCGCCGCACCGTGGCCGCCGCCGCCGACCAGGTGTGGGCGCGCTATTTTTCGCTCGGGGAAACCGACGACCTCGCATTCGAGATTGCGCGCGTCCTCTACGAGATCGACGACATCCAGGGCGCGCTCCGCTATTTCGCGCGGTCGATCGAAACCTGCGGCGACGACCCCCGCACCCGCGCGAACATCGCCACCTGCCAGCAACTGCTCGCCTCGGCGGGCGCCTGACCCGTCAGAACGGCAGCTCGAGGATCGTCAGGGTCACGCGATCAGTCGAATTCATGAGCGTGTTCGTGTCCCGTCGGCTAATCGCCGCCTTGTGAGTGCCGGCGGGCACATCGGTCACGACGAGCCCGTTCACGACGAACGCCTGACGCTGATCGGGCACCTTGACATAGACCGTCGCGGTGGCTCGCGCGACATCGTCGATGATGATGTGCATGCCGATCGTGTTGTTGGGGATTGCGCTGGTGCCAGAGCCGGACGCGAACAGCAGCAGCGTCCCGCCGGTCGAGGTGAACGGCCATTCGGGCAGCTTCTCCACGGTGTTATTGGGATACTGCTGATCGCAAACCTGCGTGACGCGCCAGGCGGCGTTCGCGCGCCCTGCACCACCCGGAATGCGCGTCACGCGCGCACCCGCCATGACCCGGACGCCGCCGTCGAACTCGTCGCCGACATTCCCCGGGACGACGCACATCTGCGATCTCGGTCCAGGATTGGTGCACAGGGTTTTGTAGCGTGCCAGCAGCACGACGTTCGCCTCGGGTGCCGGTGCCTGCCGGTCGGCGTAGATCTCTGCCACTCCGGTGGCATTGCGAAAGATCCCGATGGAGTAGGTGCCGTCATGGGCCGTCGACCGTTGCGTCGGTTCCGTCAGGACCAGTTCACGGCCCAGCGCGTCGATGGCGACGCCAGGACTGATGGTCACGGTCTGCTTCGAGAGGCTGTCGTCCTTGACGACGGTCAGGCCTTCGACGATGCCCGGTGTGTGGAGCGCCCGCGTGAGCCGCTGCTGGCTGGCGGCAAGCGCTTCGACTGCGGCCGTCGACGTGATTCTGCCGGCCAAGGCCGGGTCCAGATGGGCCTCGGTGATGATGCCGGCGCCAAGCGCCGGGCGTTTCACCGCGCCGTCCGCGAGCGCCGCATCCGTCACGGCCTTCTGGCCGAGCGCGTCGGACGTGACGGCGCCACGTCCGAGCTCCTTCGCGCCGACCGTTGCGGGGGCGAGCTTCGCGCTGGCAATCTGACGGGCGTCGCCGCCGAGCGCCGTCGTGGGGATCTTGCGATCGCCGGTGGCGGTGAAAGTGGCCAGGACGACCGATCCTTTCGGGGCCGCGGCGGCCACCGTGATCTCGGCCGCCTCGGTCATTCGCGATGAACCCCCTTCATCCTCGCCGGCAGGATCCGGCGTCTCCGTGTAGGCGATCGCGACGACGACCTTCGCGTTCGGCTGCAACTGCGTGCCGAGGTCCAGCGTCTGGTCGGCATCGAGCACGATCTCGCGGCCGGCGGTATCGATCGCGATGCCGCTGGCAACCGTGATCTCGCTGTCGCTCTTCCGTACCACGTCGAGTCCATCCGCGACGCCGGACGTATGCAGCACCGCGTTGAGCCGGCGCCGCATCCCGAGGTGATAGGCCTGCTCGTCGGTGAAGTCGGGTTCGCGCAGGAACTGCTTGTCGAAGTAAATCAGTCGTTTCACGTGCGTCCTCTGCGTGTGCCTGGACGCTTTTTCGCGGCCGGCGTCTTTTTCCTGTGGGCCCTGAGCGTTCGCGGCGATTGCGTTGGTTCCGCCGCCGCCACGGTGCCGAGCAGCGTGTCGACGCCGATGCGTGACCGCACGCCGATCTGCATCGTCGTGAACTCGAACCTGAGCGTGTAGGTGGTATGCGCGGGCTTCTGCAGGTCGATCAGGGCCCGGGCGATCTGTTCCATCCGCGTGATTTCGCTCTTGTCGGGAACGACGTGGATGGTGACGTGGAAGTGGTGCGGTGCCGACAGGCCGGCCGGCACGTCGTCGCCTTCCGTGATCACCGGCAGGGTCCGCGTGTAGATCCGCAGCAGCTCCGCCAGGTTGTCCTTCGTCCCGCGGCGCCGATAGAGACGGACGATCTGCGCCAGGAATTCGCGTTGCTGCCCGGCGGACCAGTCGGCCCGCAGTCCCAGCGCCACCCATCCGGCCAGCCACGTCAGGAACTGATCCCGGGTGTGCTCGGACGCGCCGAGCCGCTCGAGAAAGCCGGACTGCGCGAACGGATCGCACAACTGCGCGATGCCGGCGATCGTCTGTTCGAGGCCCGGCGGATCCTCGCCGTCGCGGCCCGTCAGGACCTGCTCGAAGGCGAGCAGGAACCGGCCCAGAAAGGAGTGCTGGGCGTAGATCGCCGGGAGCAAATCCACGTAGCCGCTGCTCGGGCTCATGCCTTGACCACCGCCACGGTGCCCAGACGAATCGTCGCGCGGACGAGCTCGTGCGGCAGCAGCGCGACGCCGACGACCTGGCCGGTCTTCGTCGCGTCGCTGACGATGAGGCGATCGGCGAGGGCCGGTGTCAGCTTCACTGTCTTGACGAAGCCGACCGCCGGGAGCCGGCTGACGAGCGCATAGAGCTCCGAGACGAACACGCCACGGCCGAAGGGCCAGCCGCGTCCGTCATCCCCGCCGCCATGGGGGTCGAGGTAGCGCGAGATTGCATCGACGATGGCCAGGCGCACCAGCCGGGGATCCGACTGATCGCCTCGCGTGACGGCAGTTACGTCGACGGTGACGTCGACATACGACGGTCCGACCACATGGAGGCGCGTGCCGAGGAGGCGGCGCTCGTTCAGGAAGGCAAAGAGCTGCTGGCGGACGTCCGCGGGGTCCGCCCCATGATTTTTTGCGGGGAGCACCACGACGCTGAGGTGATCCGCGAGATCGAGCCCGGGATCAGCGCTCTCGAGGTTGCGGCGCGGCACGCATTTCACCCGTGCGACACCATGCCGATGCTCCTCGAGTGGCAGCGCCGCCGGACTCAGCGCCAGCGTTTCGAAATCCTCCACCGTGACCGCACGCTCCAGCGTCCGCAGCATGCGCATCGTCCGGCGCACGTGCGCATGCAGATCGACGTCGTGCATGTTCCGGGGTGTGCGCGAGCCGCCGTCGAGCAGGTTGAGGAACGCGAAGATCGTGTCGGGCGTGACGCGATCGAGCCGGTAGAGGAGCGTTTCGGTGATGTAGGCGAAGAGCTCGATCAGCGTCACGCCCGGGTCCGACGCGTTGTGGTTGGTCCACTCCGGGGCGCCGGCGGGAATCAGCGCGCGCGCTTCGCGCACCAGGTCGTCGAAGCGGCGATCGTCGAGCGAGGGGATCGGGATTGGCACCGCGTCAGGCTCGCTCGAAGAACGCGGTGATGTCCGCGGTGCCCGCGCAGACCAGCGCGGTCGGCGCCGGCGGCTCGAAGCTCACGTCCAGCGTGCGGACGTGGTCGACGCCGGGCACGGCTTCGAACAGCCGGTAGAAATCCGAACGGTTCGGTATCGAACCGAAGTCCCAGCCCGAGCCGTCGAAGCCGCCGCTGACCGGATGGAGGAAGTCGGCCAACGCTTGCCGGATGCCGTTGACGGCCATCACGCTGGTGTCGAGTGATGCCGGCGTGATCTGCGCCGCGACATTGACGGCGACGTACGCCGGTCCGGCGACGCGCAGCCGTGCCGCCGGCGATCGCCGCGCATCGAGGTAGTCCTCGACACGCCGGACCAGCTCGACGCTCGGCGCCGGCTTCGGATCGGCCGACCGGGGAACGACGATCACCGTGACGCTGCCCGCTTCGAGTGACGGCGGCGTCGGAATGCATTTCGTACGGGCCACGTCCGGCGAGGCTGCCCGGGCGAGATCCTCGAAGTCTTCGATGGTGACGGCGCGTCCGCCGTGGCGCAGCTCGCGCGGTACGCGATCGCCGACGGCGTCGAGCGCCTCGGCATCGGTGCCTCCGGTCGCCGGCAGCAGGTTGGTGACCTTGTCGACGTACGGCACTGTCGTCCGCAGCTGGACGATCGTGCCCGCGGCGCGGTTGCCCACACGTCCGCCCCCTGTTTGATACCGCACGAGCCGCACGTTGTCCGTACCGGCTGGCGGGACGAGTCCGCCCTGTCCGTCGCCGAAGAAAATGCGCGCGGTGAGATGGTCGACGACGTAATGGCGGTCGCGCGGCTCGGACGCGTGAAAGTCCGGCACTTCGTGCCAGCGCACCCAGACATCAGTCGGCGCGGGCGTGTCCGTCGCCGGCGTGATCGCATCCGCGCCCTCGGCCGATTCGATCGCGGCGCGCTCGGTGGCCGAAGGCTGCTCGGGCTCGCGGACCTCGAGGCATTGTCCCGGCAGGACCGGCGAGCGCGTGGCCGTGAAGGTCTGCGTCTTCGAACCATCGCTCGACCCGAGCCGCTCGTCGCGAACGGTCACGACATGGGACGCCATCGTCGTGTTGACGAGCACGCGGGCGATGCGCGGTTCGACGGCGTAGTCCCCGGACTGCCAGCAGACGCGGATCCAGTACTGCGCGGCAGGAAAGTCGGTGCGCGCCTGCCAGTCGTGCGGCAGCAGGAACTCGAGCGGGCCCGAGCGCGACAGCTGCTGCGTGTCGTCGCGCACGGCCAGCGCCGACCATGCGCCGTTCCAGTATTCCCACGACAACTTGACCGGCCTGGGCGCCACGGCGTTCTCCTCGTTTCGCACATCGGAGAACGGCACGGTGACCGTGTCGACGAAGAGGCTGACCGGCCGGCCGGCCAGCGACGCCGCGCCGGACAGGAATTGAAAGCCGATGAACGCCGTCCGCGGTGGTTCAGCGGTGCCGGAGAATGGCGCAAACGGCTGCTGCGCAAGGTTGGGCAGCCCCGCGGCAGGGGTGCCGGCATAAAGGGCGGTCAGCGTCGCCGGCAGCACGATCAGCTCGCGCTCGGTCTCGAAGACGACCGGTCCGTCATCGCCCGGCGCGGGTGCGGCGCCGACCTGTGTGCCGGCAAGCACGACACCCGGAACGGCACTGCCGGCGGCGAGTGAAAAGGTAAGCGGGACGCGTGCCGGCTGCGGTGGCCGCGGTGATGCGCCGAGCAGATCCAGGAACGCCAGGAAGTGCTTCTGCGGCACCTGATTCAGCCGCTGGATGACGATCTCGGCAAAGCGCGCGGCGATGGAGACCAGCGTGTCGCCGAGCGGGTCGGCGCCGCGCTCGTCGGCCGCACGCGCCAGCCAGTAATCGGGGGCGTGCTCCTTCAAGAGATCCTGGAGCTGGCCGGTGACGGTGGCGGCCGTACGCGTGTCGAGTGGGGGCGTGGTCTTCATGCGCCCGGCCCGCGCTCCAGATAGAACGGAAACACCAGGTTGAACGCGTTGTTCGTCGTCCGCACCCGATAGTCGACCGAAATGTTCAGGACGGCGTCGCCGTCTTCCGCCTCGACGTCGACGTCGACCAGCTCGATGCGCGGCTCGAGATACAGCAGCGCATCGCGGACCGCTTCCGCCAGCTTGCTCGCGGTGGCCGCGGTCTGCGGCTCGAAGACCAGCGCGTGGATGTCGCAGCCGAAGTCCGGCCGCATCAGGCGTTCACCCTTGGCGGTGCCGAGGATGATGCCGATCGACTGGCGGATGCTGTCTTCGTAGGCCGCGACGTCGATGGCGCGCGTCGCGCCCGGCTGCACCGGGAACGCCCATCCAACGCCGAGAAACGCTCGTGCCATGCCGGCTACCCGATGCGGACGGTGCCGGTCGCGACCACGCGGCCGGCGGGGATTGGAGGCACCTCGCTGCAGGTCAGCGCCAGATCGCCGTCGCGTGCCGCCGCCTTGCCGTTGATGCGTACGGTGCTGCTGCCCATCTGGATCGTTCCCTCGTTGCAACACTGGATGACGGCGAACGTGATCCCCGGCGGCAGGATCGGATTCGGCGCAGTCTTCCTGGAACCGCTGCCGACGGTGGCGGCGGGTTTGCCCATGATCGTCACGTCCTCACTCAACCCTTCCGTGAGCGTCCCTTTGAAACTGAACTCGTCGAGCTTTGGCGCCGCGGGCGACGGCATCTGCACCAGATGCTTGTCCTGCGCCTCGATTCGATCGCCCTGCTTGGCGGCTGGCTGTCCCATGGCGGCGTCAGTTGATGTCCACGGTGGCGCCCTTCACCGTCAGCGCGCCGCTGGCCGTGATCGTCACCTTGCCGCCGGCGGTCAGCGTGATGTCGCCGGCGCTGTTGATCGCCACCGCGTTCTTCGCCGAATCGATCAGCACGCTGTTCTTGCCGGTCTTGTCGATGATCTCGATCGTTTCGGCGCCGTCCTTATCGTTGAAGCGGACGATGTGGCCGCTGCGTGACTTGATCATCCGCACGTCGTTGCCGCCCCCGTCGTTGGCCGCGGGCGGCGTGTCCTGTCCGTTCCACAGCGATCCGACCACGTAGGGCAGGCGGATGTCGCCTCGATCGAACGCGACCAGGACCTCATCGTCGATCTCCGGGAGAAACCACGCGCCGCGCGATTTCCCGGCCATCAGCGTCGCGACGCGCGCCCACGGACTCTCGTCCTCGTCGCTCAGCCACGGAAACCGGACTTTCACGCGGCCGAGGCCGTCCGGATCCGAGTTGTTGGTGACGATCCCCACGACGACGCCGGCGACGCGAAACGTCGTCGCATCGGGAACGTCGGCGGTGGTCAGCAGGTCGGACAATCTCATGACGCGTTCCTCTGGACGCCGAACTCGGTGGTGTAGCCGTCGTGGCTGCTGTAACGGTGCCGAGTGCGGGTGACGTAATACGGCCCGCTGAACCGTGTGCCGATATCGGCGATCGCGATGACGCTGCCGGCGCGGACGTCGGCGTGGCCCCAGCAGAGGCCGTCGCCGCTGATGAATGCGAGCGCGGCATCGGTCAGCCGCGCCGTCGCGAAACGGTCGCCTTCCGCCGCGCTCAGCGGCGACGAGGCGATGATCGGTTCGGCGGCGCTCCCGAAGGCTGATTGCGCGGTGGCGGGACCGGTCCGTCCCTTGCCCATCGCCGAGACGCCCTCGGACGCGCGTGCCTGGCTCGTGACCACCTTCTTGTCCTTGACGCTCCACGACCGCAGCGAGACGTCGCTGACCTGCTGCGCCGCGGTCATGCGCGGCTGAAACTCCAGCAGGTCCGTCTGCGGCGACAGGGTCACCTTGGCTCCCGCGGTCGGACGGCGCGGGCGGAACAGCACCGTGCGATCGGACACGCGCAGCTCGTAGCCGATCGCCGCGGCCCGCGCCGAGAGAAACTCGAAGTCGGTCTGATTGGCCTGGATCAGATAGTCGTGCGTGACGCCGCTGTCGGTGGTGTCGGCGCTGAGGCCGGCCTGGCTGGCAATCGTGCCGGCGGCGTCGCTGTCCTTGTGCTGCGCGAATGTTCGCGTGCGGCGGCCGCGCTGCAGGCGGTGCAGGCGGTCGAAGCCGCGGACGGTGAGGTTCGGCAGATGATCGACGCCGAACTCCGGTTCGAGGGCGGTGATCTCGCCGGTCAGCAGTGTCGTCACCCGTTCGTCGTAGCCAAGCTTGATCTCGACGCTGGCGCCGATGGCAAAGAGGTCGGAATCGACCCAGGACGCCGGCGCCCGCCGATCGTCGGACCCGACCAGGTCGAATGAAAACATTCCCGGCAGCGCGACGTCTTCGTCGACGACGACGCTCGTCACGTGGGCGGCGACGACGCGCGAGAGCGGCGTGCCGTTGACGGCAATCGCAAAGCTGGCCAGTAGCGGACGCGCGGCTTTGTCGGCTTTCGGCACGTCGGTTCCTCAGGCCAGCTTCGGAATCGTCAACGTCCGGCCCACCGGCAGCCGGCGCGGATCGTCGAGGTCGTTGGCCCGCGCGATGACGCGCCAGAGGGCCGGGTCGCCGTAGAAGTCGGCCGCCAGGTTCGGCAGCGTGTCGCCCTGCCGGACCAGCCGCGTGGTCAGCTCCGGATCGGTGATGCGCTGGTCCTTCTCGGGGTCGAGGAACTCGACAAACGACACGTGGACGGTGGCGCGGACCGGTTCACCGCTGCTGCGGAACAGCGTGAACTGCTGCGAGAGGGACATGACGACGCCGGTGAAGGGAAAGTCCGCGCCCGTTGGCGCGCTGCCCCACGACACCAGGCACACGGGCGGCCGGCCCTGCTTCGGCTCGATCCGCGTCAGCGCCACGAGCGCGTTCGTCTTCGTGCGCACGTCCTTCACGGCGACGCCGTTGACCGGCTCGGTGACGTCGAAGAACAGTTCGAGATTGAGCTGACGGCTGCCGCCGCCGCCGAAGACCAGCGTCGGCGCGTTCACGCTGCGATCCGTGCGGCTGCCGCCGGCACGGTTCGCCGCTGCCGGGCTCCAGCTGACGCCCTTGCTCACCGAGTAGGCGGTGGGATTGAACATCACCGTCACCTCCGGCAGCGACGAGGGCGAGAGCGGCTTGATGCTCAGTTTGCCGCTGCTGCCTAGGGCCATCGCCGGCCTCCTCGCCGCTCGCGCTCGATCGTCAGTTCCCTGAGCAGTTGTCGCGTGATGCGATCGACCATCGATCGCTCGGGCTCTCCACCTGCCGCCGGTGACGCGGCCCCCGCCGCTGATGGCGATGCCGCGACCGACGGAAACGTAACGGCTGACGGCGACGCCGTTGAGAGAGAGGCCGAGGCGGACGGCACCGCAGGCGTCGTCGTCGCCGATCCTGCCGGCGCCAGTGTCCTGGCGACGAGCGGCGGAGCCGATCGCGCGGGCGTGAGCGTCAGCGGAATGCCACGCGCGTGGTCGATCTGGCGCTGGAGCGAGGCCGCCGGCGCGAGGGCGATGGGCGCCTCACTGGTCACCGGCATCATCGCCGCCGGCGATGTCGCGGGCGCAGGTGTCGTGGCGGCGGGTAACTCGGTCGTGCGGAGCAGCGCCGCCGGATGCGGACGCGCGCGCGACACTTGTCCGCTGTCCTCGTTAAATGACTCCCGACCCCAATTACCGTTGCCGGGCGAGCGCTGCAGCAGCAGCGGCGGGAGCGTCGCTTCGCGGGATATCGCCTCTCTCGCTGGCGCTGCGGCGGCCGTGGTTCGATCGGCCGTGGCGGCGTCAACGGTTGTGTCCGCCGGCGTGCGTGACGCCTGCCGCTGGATCACCGCGGGCATCCGCACCGCCACGAGCGGCGGCTGCATCGCGCCTCCGTGAGGATGCCGCTGAACGACAGGTGAGTTCGCAGTCCGTCGCTGCGCTGCCTGTGGGTGGTTGCGATCGGGAGCCGCCGATTCCCTGGCTGCCCGCTCGATCGTCGATTCAGGGGCGGATCCGATCGGCGCCTCTGCCGACGCCACGTGTAGTGGCTCGTCGCGCCGGGTCGCGGGCACGTCGGGCGGCACCGCGTGAAACTCCATCGGCGGCGCCTCTGTCGCGCGTGGCATGACGAATGTGCCCGCCGCCTTTACGCGCGCAACCGGCGCGCGCGCGATGGCCGGAGGCGCCGCGAGGTTGATTGATGTCCTCTCCGGTGCCGCCTCCGACGGACGGTCGGCCGAACGCACGCGCTCGCGCAGAAGGTGGTCGTCATGCTGGGGCCGGAATAGTTCTGGCGCCACATGAACCGTGTTGCCGGCAGCGGATTCGCGCGTGTCGCCGGTCACAATCGATGGACTGATGCGCGGCGTCATCGGGCCGTCGATCGCCACCGGGGCTGCGCCCGCGGTTGTTCCCGGCGCAATCGCCATCGGCATCGCGCTGGTCCCGTCGATCGCGTCCGGATCGAGACCGAGGTAGCGGTTCCGCAGCTCGGTAGCGAGACCGAGGTGCAGATCAGCATGCGCGCCTCGGGCACCCTGGCTGGCCGCGCGTTGCAGCGCGACGCCGGCCGGCGTGGTGGCGCGCTCTACGAGCCGTCGGGCAAGCGGGGAATCGTGAGCCACGCGGCGTCAGCTCCCGAACCGTGCCAGCGCACCGGCAAGAGCGCCGGCGGCGGCCTGGATCGCGGTGTGCGGCCGCGTCAGCCCGCGGTGCACGAGCTCGATGCTCTCGAAGGCGACCGCCGCCGATCCCGCTTGCAGGTCCGGTCCTTCCCACCGTACGGGATACGCCTCGCGCACGTCCCACCACACCACCGGCAACCGTTGATCGTTGAGCAGGTAGATCGTGGCGTGCCGTCGCGTGATGTGGCCCGCGACGATCGACTGGTGCCAGTCCCACAGCCCGTCGAGCGGCGTCAGCCCGCGCTTGAGGACGAGCGCCGGATACTTCGTCGGCCCGGCGAACGTGTGGATGTAGTCGTTGACGCCGCCTTCGCGGTACTCGAAGGTCTCGGTCTGGACCGACAGCCCGCGGCACTCCGTACAGCCGGCGGCAAACAGGCCGTCAATCTCGACCAGAAAGTGGAACGCCTTGTACGGATCGAGCCGCATCGAACCGCGGTCCTTTTCTCAGCGCCCCAGGCGCTGTTCGTCATCTTCGTTTCGCCGCCGGTTGATGCGCGCGATCTCGGCGACCCAGTGTTTCCGTTCCTCGTGGTCGAGCCCGAGGATCTGTTCGTGCGGCCAGTGAAAGTGATACGCCACGTACGCTACCTCCGCCCGCAGCCGCTCTACGGGGTAGCGCCAGCTCCCCCCGGCGGGCTCACCTCCACCTCGAACTGCTGCTCGCAATGCGGGCACTGCGTGCGCACCAGCGCGTGGCCGTTCTGGTTGATGCGGCGGTAGAGCGCCTCGAGCGCGCTCAGGTCGGCGGCGAACAGCCCCTCGATCACCTTCGGGGTGATCGGCTCGATCGTGCCGAGCCGCGTAATCACGCGCGACAGCAGGATCACCAGCAGATACGCCGGGTTGCTGTGCACGCGCGGGTCCTTGAGCGGCGCGATCTCGTCGAACGCCGTGGCCAGCCGCATCGTCCCCTGGCGATGCAGCGTGCCCGCGGCGTCGACGAAGCCGATCGGCAGCTCGAAGGGAAATTCCGTCTGCAGCATCGCGCTCATCGCGCTACGCCCGCTTCAGTTCTTCGTGCGTGATCTCGAGCGTCTCGATCGCCACGCTCGCCGCGGTGGCGTTGAACGACGGCCCCGACCACTTCGAAGGCCACGCGTTCAAGAAGTTCCACCGGATCTTCTCCGCCCCGACATCGTCGAGCAGCACGATCGAGCCGTTGCGCCGTTCGGGCTTGCCGTTGACGACGGTCTGGCGCCATTTCCAGAGCTCGTCGGAGTCGGTGATGCCGCGCTTCAGGCTGATCGCGGTGAACTGGTTCAGCCCCGTCAGCTTGCGGACGTGGTTCGGGTCGGTGCCCTCGCGGTAGTCGATCGGCGCCGTGCTGCTGTCCAGGCCCGAGGCTTCCTGGAAGCCACCCTGGGCGATGCCGTCGATCTCGACGAGGAAGTTGTAGCCACGATACGGGTCGACGCGTGTGCCGGTAGGCATCTCAATCTCCTTGTGTGGGCCGTCGCGGCTAGGCCGTCGGCGGCGCGGACTGGCTGATGCGGAACACGACGAACTCCGCCGGCCGCACGATCGCGACGCCGATTTCGGTCACGACCAGGCCGGCGTCGCGGCTCTCCGCGGGATTGGTGTTTTCGTCGCAGCGGACGTAGAAGGCTTCCTGCGCCGTCGTCCCGAAGAGCGCGCCCGAGCGCCAGACGTTGGTCAGGAACGCGGTGACGTTGCGCGACACCTTCTGCCACAGCGCGGGCGTGTTCGGCTCGAACACCACCCACTGCGTGCCTTCCTCGATCGACTTGCGCAGGAAGAGCAGCATGCGGCGGACGTTGATGTATTTCAGGTCGGCGTTGCCGTCGCCGCCGACGGTGCGCGCGCCCCAGACCAGGATGTTGCTGTTCAACAGGCGCAGGCAGTTGACGCCCTTCGGATTGAGCCCGTCCTGGTCGGCGCGGCTCACGGCCTGCGTCAACCCGAGCGCGCCCATGATCACTTCATTGGCCGGCGCCTTGTGAACGCCGCGATCGTTGTCGACGCGTGCGTAGATGCCGGCGATGTGGCCGCTCGGCGGCACCGCGACGACGCCGCTGACGGCGTCGGCCGCGCGCGCGGCCTTCGTCCCCGGATCGAAGACCTGAATCCAGGGGAAGTACCACGCCGCGTAGTTGGTCGCCGCCGGTGCATCGGCCGGTGGTGGCGTCGTGCCGGGCGTCGCCGGTGTGTCCGTGGCCGCCGCCGGCATCCGGGTCAGGCTGGTGAGATCCGGGGCCGTCTTCGGCCCGTCCAGGATGGCGAAGCGGTTCCTGGTGTTCTCGCAGTGGCTGACCAGCGCGCTGCGGACCGTGGGGCTGGTCCGGCCCGGGGCCGCGACCAGCGCGATCTCGTCGATCGCCGCGAACGCCTTGAGCGCGTCCGCGATGTCGCCCTCCGCGGTGACCCGCGCGACGTAGCACCGGCTGCCGCCGTTGTTGAAGAATCCATAGACGGCGTGGGCCAGCTGCGAGTGGCCTTCGTCAATTGCCGCGGGCGTCGTCCCGCCGCTCGCCACCGGCAGGTCCGCGCTGCCGACGAAATCCCCGAACGCCCTGGTGAACTGCGCCCAGCTGGTCACGAGTACCGGTGTCTTCACCTTCGTGGTCGCGGGCAGCGTGTAGCTGACCCACTTGGTGCTGGGCGGTGTGCCGGGCACGGCAAGCGGCAGCCGGACGACGTCGGGGACGACGCCGATGAAGCCGGCCGTGCTCATGCTGACGCCGGCGATCGGCTTGATCGTCGACGGCACTTCCTCGACGTAGACCCCGGGGGATTGATAAGTGGTCGGCATGGCGTCCTTTCTAGACAGGTGGTGGCGTGCCGTCGATCAGCCCGACGCGGGCGACCGAGGCTTTGGGTTTGGGTCCGGTGATGGCGGGGAACGCGAGATCGATCGCGATCGTCGCCGTGACCACGAAGGAGGCGCGCATCGGGCTGCCCAGCGCGCTCCAGAATTCGTGGGGTTCCTTGGTCTCGGTACGCGCGGCGACGAGCGGCACCGGCGCGGTCTGTGGCAGCGCCGCGGCGGCCTTGAGCTTGCCGGTCAGGAAGCGCGTGGGAATCGTCGGATACCGCGACAGCACTTCCAGCGCCTGGCTGAGCAGGCGATGCTCCTGCAGCGGCACGTCGGTGCCGCCGACGGGCCACGCGGTTACGACGTAGGAACAGGCGACGCGCTGCGGCGGCCGCGCCTTCGTGATCTGGTCGCCGCTCCGCGAGACCTGCGGCTCGTTGCTGCGCAGCTCCATGTTCTGCCGCACGTCGTACAGGAACAGATCAATCGTCGTCTGCGCCGGATTGAACGTGTCGGACGGACGGTCGAAGACCACGTGCGCCGCCGCGAGCTCGGGGAACAGCGTCACCAGGGTGCGGTCGCCAAGCACGGCACGAAGCGTTTCGCTGAGATCGCGGATCACGCGGCGCCGCCGTCGCTCTTGCGATCGCCCTGCTCGGAGCCGCCGGCCTGCGTCGTCGATCCGGACTGCCGGGCCTCGGAAGCCGCCCCGGCGGATGTGCCTGTTGCGGCGACCGGAGGCGTCGTGGCCGTCTTGATTCCGGCTTCGCCGCTCAGCACCCGCCAGGTCTGTTCGGCGAGGATCGCACCCGTCTTCGTATCGATGAACTGTCCCTTGAACTCGATGTTCGTGTAGAGGGTGCAGCCGGGCGGTCCCGAGACGATCGGCCGATCGCCGCACATGAAATTGCATCCCGTGGCGCGGTCCTCGGTGCCGTCGGCGGTCATGAAGAAGTCCGACTTCGTGTCCGGCTTACGGTGCCCGTACTTCCGCTCGATGCCGCTGCGGTCGTCGATGTCTTCGACCCAGGTCGTGAACGCCTCGTCGCGCCGCTTCTGCCTGTCGGCCTTCGATCCGGGAAAACCGTATTGGTTATTGATTCGGTGCAGGCCGCGCACCCACTGCCGGTATTCGCCGCCGCTGCAGTCGGTCGCACCATTGGCCGGCTCGAAGCGCCCCACCACCCAGAAATCGGTTCGCAGCTCGTATTCCTTGCGGGCGGCGTTGTAATGGATCTGCGGGACCAGTACGCCGGTCGGCATCTTGAATTTCACCAGCTTGACGCTGGCCTTGTCGGCGGCCGCGCCCGGCTTCGACTCGGCTCCCTTGGCATCGCCCGCGGTCGGCTTCTGGCCCTTCGACGGTGCGGCGCCGCGCTGCAGCACCGATCGCTGACCGAGCGGCGACGCCGTTGCCGTCGACGCGCCGGCACCGCCGCCGGCGACGATCGAATCCGCGACGCGGTCGGCTTCCTGCTCGTACTGGTCCCCGGCGCTCGTGACCTGCAGCTCGGTGCCCGTCGGCACGTCGCGGCCGCCCTGCTGGACGACATGCGTCAGTTCATGCGCGAGCAGCCGCTGGCCCTCGCCGGTTTCGGGGCGATAGTGACCGTTGCCGAAGAAGATGTCGCGTCCGACGGTATACGCCGCGGCGTCCACCTGTGCCGCGGTTCGCGTGGCATGGGTGTCGGTATGGATGCGCACGTCGCTGAAGTCGTGGCCGAAGCCGTCTTCCATCGAACGCTGCAGCTCCGCCGGCATCCCGGTGCCGGCGCCGCGGCCTTCGAGAATCCTGCCGGCGGATCGCTCGCGGTCCGCATCGGCCCGGCACGCGGCACAGGTGCCGCACGCGCAGTCACGCTGGAGCGCGGCCGTCAGCGCCCGGTTGCCAATCGATCGCTGCAACGACGCCGCGATCGATTGTGGGGTCCGGCGGACCTGCGCCGGGGCCGGCGCTTGATCGCGCCGGGCATCCACGGTCTCCGTGCCACGTGCGTCGGCGGGGATCTTCACCGGCTCACGTCCATGGGCTCGCGGGTCGGCGCGGTCCACGTGCGCCCGATCTTTTCGTGTTCGCGGCCGGCCGCGGCAAACAGATGCGCCATGCCGATGGTCCCGCCGTCGGCGGCCGCGGCGAACGCGGCGGCGAGCGCAATGTTCCGGATGTTGCCGCCGGCCAGTTTCATCTCCCGCGCCAGCACCGCGTGATCGACGTCTGTGCCGACGGGCGCTTCGGCAGGCAGCGTGACGCGCCAGATCTGCCGCCGCTGGGCCTCGTCGGGGAACGGAAACTCGACGACGAAGCGCAGGCGGCGGATGAAGGCGTCGTCCAGGTTCTGCCGCAGGTTCGTGGCAAGGATCGCGATCCCCTCGTAGTCCTCCATCCGCTGCAGCAGGTAGCTGACTTCGATGTTGGCGTAGCGGTCGCGGGCGTCCTTCACTTCGGATCGCTTGCCGAAGAGCGCGTCGGCCTCGTCGAAGAGCAGGATCGCGTGGCTGGCTTCGGCTTCCTCGAAGACCGCGCGCAGGTTCTTTTCGGTCTCGCCGATGTACTTGCTCACCACCTGCGACAAATCGATCTGGAGCAGATCGAGCTGCAGGTCGGCGGCGATGATCCGCGCGGCCATCGTCTTGCCGGTGCCAGGCGGTCCGGCGAAGAGGGCGCTCAGCCCCTGGCCGTGGCTGCGCCTGGCGCCAAAGCCCCACTCGGTGAAGACACGATGGTGATGCCGCGCGTGAGTAGCGATGTCGCGGAGGCAGGCGAGCGGCGCCTCTGGCAGCACCAGGTCGTCCCACGACTCGTTGGACTCGACGCGGCGCACCATCCCGCTGAGACGCGCGGTGGTTCTTGCCTGGCACGCGGCGGCGATATCGCGGATCGTGAGGCGCGGCTCCGCCGGGTCTCGCCACGTGGCCATCTGTCGTGCCGCGGCCAGCGTGTCGTGGATGGCCGCGGTCCCCAGGCGAAAGCGCGACGCGACGCTGTCCACGTCGATCGCGCGCGCCACGTCGCCTTCGCGATCGAGATAGGCCTGCCAGAGGCGGCGGCTGGCATGGGTATCAGGCCGCGGAATGCTGACGCCGATGACGTCGGGACCGTCCTGCCGATGCGGCGGCAGCCACGGCTCCCGGCCGGCGGCGAAGATGACGCGCGAGGACGCCGTCATCGCGTCGAGGAGCGTCTCGAGGCGCGCGGGCGTGCCCGGCGTATCGGCGGTCAGCCGATCGAAGCCGTCGACGAACGGGAGGCCCCGCAGCAGCACGGACTCGCGCCCGAGGCGCAAGGCCAGATCGTCGAATGCCGCCGGTCCCGCGGTGAGGCGGTCGGCGCTGGTCACGATCAGCGGTCGCTGCAGCCTTCGGCAGACGCCTTCGGCAAGTGCTTCCGCGCCTGCGTCCGGCGGGCTCACCAGGTGCACGATTAGCGGCGGCAGCGAGGGGTCGTCCAGCCGCCGGGCGGCGAGGGCGGCGATGCGCTCGCACAGCTCGGCGTCGACGACGACCGGATTGGGATCGTGTTCGGGCAGGCGCGTGCGGAGGGCGGCCGCGGTCTCGGCGTCGAGGTGCGGATGCCCCATCGCCAGGTTCACCACGCGGGCGTCCGCGCCGATCGACCGTGCCAGCGACGAGCCGTCCGGCGGCGCATCGCCCAACCGGCACAACCGGAAGCGGAAGAGGGGGGCACGCGCATCGAAGGCCGGCCGCGCGGCGACGGCGTCGGCCTCGCCCTCGCAAAACAGTTCGAGCGCCAGACCGATCGTCGGCCGCCGCCTGGTGACGTCGTCCTGCACGTATCCGAACAGCCGTTCGAAGCGGATGTCGATCTCCGCCGCGAGGGCGAGCACCAGGCAGCGGCGCTCGAATGCCGAGAGGTCGAAGACCCGGGCCAGGTGGGCGAGGGGCAGCCAGAGCGTGCGCTGCGCGCTGATCTCCTCGCGCGCCCGAATCTCGGCGTCGCACTGCTCGAGCGCCACGCGCCAGGCGTCGGCTTCCTCCGGCGACGTCTCCGGTCCGGCCGGTAACGCGATTGCGCGGAGCAGCGTCGCCACTTCCGCGTCGGACACCACGAGGCCCCTGAACGCGTCGAGCGGACCCGCGTGCTGGATCGGCGCGCGTCCGCGCGTGTGCAGCCGCACGCCGATGAGCAGCGCGAGCCATCGCAGGTGATCGCAGGCGTGTTCCGACGGTGTGGCGTACGGCTCGATCGCGCGCGGTGGCGGATCGGACTTGAGGAGGAGCGCCGGCTTGACGGAGGCCGGCATCAGTACGTACCGCTGGCGCGAAAGGGGACTTGCTCGAGTCGAAGTCTTGCCGCTAACACGCCGTCTGTTGTGAAGTGGAGCGCGAATCATATACACGCGACACCACCTTTCAACCCTTTTCCCGTCGGCAAGCGCGCGATCACCCCATCACGATCGACTCGGCTGGACTCGATGAGACACGGTGGTCGCGTTGCTGGACAGACCGGCGCGCGTACATCCACACTGCGCGCATGCTTCGCACGCGCATCCGCGCCACGTCGCCCGCCGCGTCAGATGCGCACGTCGCGCCCCGGCGATCACGCGATGGCGGCAGGGCGGCGATCGTGCACGAATTGCAGCGTCGCGTCGGCAATCAGCAGACGAGCCGATGGCTGTCGCAGCCCGCCACCGTGACCGGCCGCACGCCGGGACTCGGACTGGTGCAGGCCAAGCGGGCACGGCTGAAGGACGAGGACGCAAAGAACTACACGCGCATGGAGGGGCATTACGAGACCCTGAAGAAGAAGGGTGATGCGCTGTGGAAGGACCTGCACGCGCGGCTCGAGTCGCGGGCGGCCGACGAAACCGGCCGCGAAGACGCGTATGACGCGCGCTACCAGACGAAGATATCGGGCCAGGTGGTGGACTCGATCGTTCGGGGTACCGCCAACAAGCCCTATATGAACACCTTCAGCGACGACCTGAAGAACATCGTCCACGCCGTCAACGACAAGACCAAGATCGACACGGGCCGCGAGGGCAAGCCGATGTTCAACTCGGACATCCTGCGCAATCAGCACCGTCACCTGATCGGCAAGCGCACCGATCGGACGCCGGGGGTGCTGGATTACATCATCCGACCGGACATTACCAACGAACCGACGCGGGCGGTGATATCGCTCCTGCATGGCGGCGACGAAGCGGGCACGCCAGACAAGGCCTTCACCAGGATCTGGAGACCGGGTCAGGGCGCCGACTTCTTTGCGTTGCTTCGCACGCCCAACGTCGGTCCCGCACCGCAGATGTTGCGGGATTATCCGAGCCTGGGCCGGACGATCGACCGGATCGAGACGCATGCGTTCGGCTACGGCACTCACCCCGCCGGCGAGCTCAGCATGCCGGGCGTAGTCATCCACATGAAGCCGTACGGAACAGCCGCGGCCACCGGCGACACGGGGCGGTCGGAACTGAAGCAGGAAGTGAAACAAGGCGACGCGGCGCGGGATACCGGGTCGACGTCCGGCGTCTCCTCGGATCCGCCGAGGAGCGTGGTCAAGGAGCAGCTCAGTTCGGAAGACAAGTGGCAGCGCGTCCTGGACGCGCGAAAACGGACGGCCGCCTCGACTGGCGTGGTCCAATCGGACGAGGACGGCAAGGCGAGTTGAGGCGTCAGCTCCACGAAGCGCGCGGCCTCGAAGAAGCGCTAGCCGCGTTTGAGGGCGGCTAGCACACGGGCCGGCGTGAGCGGGTACTCAGCCATGCGCACGCCGGTCGCGTCGAAGAACGCGTTGGCGATCGCCGCCGCCGCCGCGGCCATCACTTCTTCGCCGGCGCCCGTCGACCGTTCCTCCAGGCGCTGCACGACGATTGGCGTCACGGCCGGCGCTTCCGCGAACCGCAGGATCTGGTAGCCGTTCCAATCCAGGCTCGTCACCTGCTTCGTGTCGAACGACACTTCTTCCTTCAGCATGCGGCTGGCGGTCTGAACGAGCTGACCGCTGATCTGATTCTCGATGTTGCCCGGATTGACCGCGAGGCCCGCGTCGATCGCGCCATAGAGGTGCGTGATCGTGACGACGCCGGTCTGTGTGTCGACGGAGATCTCCGCAACCGCACCGCCGTACGACGCCAGGTGGGTGCCGACCGCAATGCCGCGGCCGGAGACGACACGCGCACGTGACGGCGACGCATGAGCAGTGCGTGGCTGCCAGTTGGCGGCCTTCGCCGTCGCATCGAGCACGCCGAGCCAGCGCGCATCCTTGATGTTCCGCTGCCGGAACAGCCACGGATCGACGCCCGAGAGAAAGGCGAGCTGATCGATCGCCTGTTCGGATGCGAACGAGAAGGAGAGATCGAGCGGCGATCGCAGCCATGCTCCGCGCAGGTAGTCCAGTGCGGGCACACGGTGATTGACCAGGCGAACGTTCGCAGCGTCGTACATCGACCCGAGATTGAGCGGGCTGACTTGCTGCGCGGCCGTGCCCTCGCGGTCTGCCGGGGCGGTGCCCGCCAGTTGTGCCGACGCTTCGACGTTGCTCCAGTTGTGCTGCCAGCCGTGGTACTCGTAGGCGGTGATGCGGCCGTTGGCGTCGACCGCGGCGCGGACCTCGCCCAGGTGTGCGGGCCCGTAGTTGTCCCAGCCGTGTTCGTCCGCGCGCATGAACTGCAGCCGCACCGGCGCCCCCGCGAGCTGCGACATGATCGCCGCCGCCTGCGCCACATCGTCCTGGCACCCGTGCCCGTAGTTGCTCGCGCCTTCCTGGTAGCGGACCTGAATCTTCTCCACCGGCAATCCCAGGATGCGCGTCAGCATCGCCCGCGTCCCGTAGATATCCTGCGTCGTCGAAATGATCGTGGCGCCGTCGGCGCGGACGTCGGCGATCGCGCAGTTCGGGCCGAACGCCGCGTGTGATTGATACGGTCCGCGCGCGGTCTGCGTCGCCACGTGCGCTGCCGCGGCGAAGGCATCGGCCACGTTGCCGCGATCGAGGACCACGCGTTCCTGGCTTGGTTGCGACCGCATGCGCTCGTGCAACGCGGCATTACCAGGCAGCGCGGCCCGCACGTCCCACGTGACCTTCAGATCGCGCGCGGCTCTCACCGCGTCCCATTCACGCTCGGCGACGACGCCGATGAAGTCGCCGCGGCGCACGATGCGCGCGGGGATGCCGCGGATCGAGCCCTCGTCGATAGCGACCGCCTTCGGCGTGACGCCGTGCGCGGGTTGGCCATGGGGCCGGACGACGCGGCCGTGCAGCATGCCCGGCACGCGGACGTGCTGCATGTAGACGTAGCGGCCGGCGACCTTGTCGGGCACGTCGTTGCGATGGGGCGACGAGCCGACCAGCGTGTAGTCGCGAGCAGCTTTGACGGGCGCGGAGTTCGAGACTTCGAGGTTGAAACGCCTGTCGCCGATGAGCGACCCATAGGTGACCGATCGCTGCGCGTCGCCGATCACCGACACCACGCCGCGACGAACGGTCAGGCGGTCCGCGGGAACGCCGAGCCGTTGCGAGGCCAGTTGCAGCAACGCCCGTCGCGCTTCGGCGGCCGCGGCCCGTACCTGCGGCGATCCGCGGTTGATCGCCGCGCTCGAGTAGGTCCCGCCCTGGTTCGGCGTCATCGTCGTGTCGAGCGGCACGGTGGTCATCTGGCTCATGTCCAGATCGAGCTCTTCGCCCGCCACCTGCAGCAGCGCGGTGGACGCGCCCTGCCCAAGTTCGGCAAACCCGATGTAGACCGTGGCCGTGTTGTCCGGATGAATCGCCAGCCAGGTGTCGACCTGTTTCAGATCCAGCGAGCGCGCGGCGGTTGCTGCCGGCGCTTGGGCCAGTGCGGCGGCCTCGGCGTCGTAGGGCGTGTCGTAGGGGCGGGTCTTCAGACCCGCCCTGTGCCCCCCAAACGTAAACCCCACGACCAGCGCGCCGCTGCTGCGGATGAAATCGCGCCGCGTGCTCATGCCGTCACCTTCATAGCCTCGGCGGCACGATGAATCGCCTTGATCACCCGCGGATAGGTACCGCAGCGGCACAGATGACCGTTCATCGCGGTGCGAATCTGCTGGTCCGTCGGCTGCGGCGTCTTCGCCAGCAGCTCCGACGCCTTGATGATCATGCCGTTGAAGCAGTAGCCGCATTGCAGCGCCTGCTCGTCGATCAGCGCCTGCTGAATCGGATGCAACGCAGTAGGCACAACGGCCAACTTGCGCTGCGCCGCGTACCACGCGGGTAATCCTTCGAGCGTCGTGATCGACTTGCCGGCGGCGGAAGCGAGCGACGTCTGGCAGGAGCGCGCTTCGACGCCGTTGATCAACACCGAACACGACCCGCACTGCCCAAGTCCGCAGCCGAAGCGCGGCCCCTGCAGGGCGAGTTCGTCTGTGAGGACGTAGAGCAGTGGGGTGTCGGGTGCGGACGCGACCGCGTGCCGCTGTCCGTTAACTGTGAGATCAGTGGCCATCGCCAAGCCTCCCGGGCGACCGAATACTGCCATAAGCTACGGCCGCGACGAACGCACCGGCGTCCAAACAGCCGCGAGCGCCGCCAGCGCCTGCGCATCAGGCCGGAACCGGGCAGCGGTCCCGGATCGAGGACCCCATGAAAGTGCTTCACGTGATCGGAGTCGCCGCCATTGCGGCGACCGCGGCGGCGTCTGCCCAGGGTCCCAGGTCCACGGTCATCACCGGCGCCACGCTGATTGATGGAACGACGCGGCCGCCGCTTGCCGACGCCGTCATCGTCCTCGACGGCACGCGCATCACGCGTGCGGGCGCGCGCAGTGACGTCGCCGTGCCCGCGGACGCGACCGTCATCGACGCCCGCGGCAAGTTCGTGATCCCGGGCCTTGCGGACATGCACCACCACCTCCTCAGCGGCAGCCTCCAGCCGGTGGTGAACCTGCGGCTGTCGCTGCGGCGGATGCTGGCGGTGGGTGTGACGACGATCTTCGATCCGTCGATCTCGCTGCGCGACTTCGCCGATCTGAAGACGGCCGCGGCCGACGACGCCGCGCCGTTCGCGCGGTTCTTTTCCGCCGGCCCAATCGTCACGGTGAAGGGCGACTTCTTTGGCGCGCAGGTGGGCGGCGCGACGCCGGAGACGCCCGCCGAGGCCGAAGCCACGGTTCGCGCGCTGAAGGCGGCCGGCGTGCACGCGATCAAAGTGAGCCGCGACGACCTGACGTGGAGCACGAGGCAGGGCGCATCGCTGATGAAGCTCGATGTGCTGACCGCCCTCATCCAGGAGGCCCATCGTCAGGGGCTGAAGGTGTTCGCGCATGCGCCGATGCTGAAGCAGGCGAAGGAGGTGCTGCGCGCCGGCGGCGACGGGTTGATGCACGGCATCATCGACCAGCCGGTGGATCAGGAGTTCCTCACCCTGATGCAGCGCAATCGCGCGACCTACGTGCCGACGATGGCGCTGTTCGAGGACGTCGGTGACGTGTCGGCATGGGCGAAGCGCGAAGCGGTGAATTGGGATCGCGCCGGGCTGCAGCCCGCGCGCCTGTACGACGCGTTCACGACGCCGGCCGGGTCGGCCCTGTTCGCGCAGTTGTTCAACAACTCCGCGTTCACGAAGGCCCACCTCGCCACGCAGCGCTCGAATCTGAAGACCATCTTCGACGCCGGCATTCCCGTCGTCCTTGGCACGGACACCGGTTTCAGCGGTGTGTTGATCGGCGCCGCGACGCAGATCGAGCTCGAGCTGATGGTGGAGGCCGGTCTCACGCCGGCGCAGGCGCTCCGCACGGCGACGGCGAATGCCGCGCGGATGATCGGCAGGGAAGACAGCCTCGGGACCATCGAAGCGGGGAAGGCTGCGGACCTGGTGATCCTCGACGCCGATCCGCTGGCCGACATCCGCAACGTGACCCGGATCACCCGCACGTTCAAGGGTGGCGTCGCCTACGACCCCGTCGACCCGGCCAGGCCGGTGCGTTAGTGCATCTGGTTTTCCACGCTCACCACGCCAGGCACCGCCGTGGCCAGCTCGATGGCGAGCGCGCGCTGTTCAGCATCGGTGTCGTAACTGGCCAGGCGGACGACGCCAGAGATTGAGGTGACGTCGAGCAGCACGCCCGAGAGGCGCGGGTCCGCGGCAAACGCGGTACGAATGTCCGTGACGATGACGCGATCCGCCGGCGACAGGATCGGGGCCTTGGCGATCTGACGGTCGAGAAAGCGGCGAAGCTGGGTCTTCTTGTCGTCGAAGCCGGAGATGGTTTGGTACTCGCGGTAACTCGCGAGCAGCTCGTCGATCGGCGCGGCGCTTCGATAGCGGAACGGCCGCGGTGGCTCCGCGCTGGCACTGAGGTGGCGCATCGTCGCAACGGCGAGCGGCACGAACAGAGCCGCCTGCAGGACGAAGATCAACATGGGCGCGAGCGCGGGAATGACCGGCAGCCGGCGAATGGCCAGTGAGACGGCGAAGAGACCGGCGGCCGCGACGGCGACAGCGGCCGGCGCATCGAGTGGATTCTGCGGAGTCACGAGCTGCACGCCCAGGTACCACGTGGCGAGGAGCGCAATGGCCGCGGCACCGTAAGCCGGCCTCCTCACGAACCAGAAGCCGATCGCCGCGACGAGCATCGGCGCCATGACCCACCGCTGCGCGAACAGCAGTTGCTGCCACGTCGCGTAATGCGTCGGTCCCCGCAGCATCAGCGCGAACGACCAGAGGCAGCACGCGACGACGGCGGGGAGCCAGCGTGAATCGCGGCGGAGCGTGACGGCCAGCGCCGCCATCAGCGGCAGCGCCGCCGGTGCCATCCCGCGCATCCCGAACGTCGTCATCCCCAGCCACCACGTGTACCACGCGGTCTGCAGCCAGAGGTGCACGAGCACCGCGAACAGCGTGGTGCCCCAGAGCCCGCGCTCATCGACGTCGGACCAGAGGCGAACGAGCAGCGCGGCGAACGCAACGCCGTAGAGCGGGTGATACGCGAGCAGTCCGTGAAACGAGCTGGTGAGTACCGCCATCGCTTCCGGATGCGCGAGATCGATCGAGTGGAAGCCGCTGCCGCCGAACACATACGGCGCATGCCACGGCGACCCCGTCATCCAGGCGTTGACGATCAGGTACTGCGCGAGGGCAATCAGGATGGGAAACGCGATCAGCGCGAGGCGATCAACCCTGAACCGGTCGTCACGTATCCCCAGCCACAGCGGGGCGACGGCGTAGACGACGAGATATGGCCGCACCAGGAAGAGCAGCGCGATCAGCGAACCTGCCGCCAGCGCGTCGAGTCGCGCCCACGGCGCGCGGGTGAACCCGAGCGCCCACACCGCGCCGACGAGCGCCATGCCGAAAACCTCGGTGGCGTAGGCATGCGAGTAGACGCCGGCATGGGTGCCGACGAACAACGCCGCGAGCGCGAGGAGCGCGACGCCGGTATTGCGCCCGGTGACGCGCCAGAGCACCGCCACTGCCGATCCCCAGAAGACCATCGCGGCCAGCCAGCCGGTGACATACGCGGCGATCTCCGGCCTGGCGTCGCGCGCGATCGTGTTGGTGATGGCGAAGAGAAGCCCGGGCTCGAACGACCACAGGTTGTAGGGGAGTCCGGCGGGCGAGAGGATGTCGCTGCGCAGCTGGAAGATGTCGCGCTCGAGCGCCGCCGCGGCCCAGTCGATGTAGTGGCCGAAGTCCGGACCGTCGGCGGACGCGGCAAGGAGCAGGGCGCCCGCGACGATCAGCGGGACCTGCAGGCGTTTCGGGATCACCGGACAGGATTATGTTTCATCATCCCGTCAGCGGGCGCCGTCGTATCCTTCACGCCACCGATGTCCAGCGCCACGACCCTTCGACGCGTGATCCTGCTCGGCGTGTTCGTGCCGTTGCTGGCGGCCGGTCTGCGGGCAGAACCACTGGGCAGCATTCCCAATCCTCGCGTCCGCAACGGCAACTGGGTGACCGACATGCCCGGCGTGCTGCGCGCGGACACGGTGGACCGGCTCAAAGCGGCAATTAGGGATGTCGAACGGACGCACGGCGTTGAAATGGCAGTGGTTGTCGTGGGTTCGCTGGACGGACTGTCGGTCGAGGAAGAAGCGGTCAAGCTGTTCGAGCTCTGGGGCATCGGGAAGAAGAAGAGCGACAACGGGTTGCTGCTGCTCTGGTCCACCGGCGATCGCCGCGTCCGGCTGGAGGTCGGGTACGGGCTTGAAGGCGTGCTGCCCGACGGCAAGGTCGGCGCGATTCTCGATCAGTACGTGATGCCGCGGTTCCGCGCGGGCCAGTTCGACGAGGGACTGCTGGCCGGAGTCGATGCGATTCTCGCTGTCGCTCGAAAGGAACCAGTGCCACTGGACTCCGCGCGCAGCCAGTCCTACGAACCGCACTCGCTCGGGACCATCGCCGCCATCATCGGTCTGGTGTCGGCGATTCCGATTACGATCGCCTCCTTTTTCGGCCTGCGGATCTGGCGGCGGCGCCGCCCGCGTCGCTGCCCGGCGTGCCAGATGCCGATGACCCGCCTCGACGAGTTGGCGGACGATGCACTGCTGGAGGAGGGGCAGCAGGCCGAAGAGCGCATCGGCAGCGTGGACTACGACGTGTGGAAATGCGGCAGCTGCGGGCATCACTACACGCTTCGCTACCCGAAGGCGTTCAGCAGTTTCGGGCAGTGCCCGCAGTGCCACAACCGCACGAAATCGTCGCACCAGACCGTGCTGAGCGCCGCGACGACGATAAGCGCCGGCGCCGCGCAGGTGCTGGAGACGTGCGCGTTCTGCAGCTTTCACCACGAATACACGACGGTGCTGCCGCAGCTCCAGTCGGGCAGCTCCGGGTTCGGCGATTCGTCCGGCGGTTCGTCCGGCGGCGGTTCCAGCAGCTTTGGCGGCGGCAGTTCCGGTGGCGGTGGCGCCAGCCGGGGTTACTGACATTGACGTCGATAGGAGAACTGATGGGAGGACGACTAACGCTCGCGCTGCTCGTGGGTGTGCTCGCCGCGGCGACTCCGTTGCGAGGCCACCACGAGTGGCCGATCGATGAAAGCAAGACCATCACGATCAAGGGAACCGTCAGCTCGGTGCGCTGGGGCAACCCGCACGTGATGATCTATCTCGATGTCGATGCCAGCGGGACGCCGGAGAAATGGACCGTCGGCGGCTCGAGCCCGCAATACATGACGACCTGCGGCTGGACGAAGAAGACGTTGAATCCCGGAGACGTCGTGACCGTCGTCGGTTACCGGTACAAGGACGGATCCAATACAGCGCGCATGATCACGACCACGGTGCCGGGCGGAAAGGAGCTGTCCTACGGCGCGCCGCCCACCCGCCAGGCGGATTGCGCACGCCGCCCTTGAATGTGACGGCGTCGCCGGCGCCATAATCCGGCATGCCGACGCGCGATGAATTGATCGAGCTGGTGCGGACGCTGCCCGACGAGGCGCTGCCCGCGGCAAAAGAAGTGCTGACGCAGATGCAGACGTGGCCGCCGCCCGTGCCGGAGCACATCCGTACGCGCGCCGAAGCGTTCGAGCAGATGCAGGAGCTTCGGCGCGAGCAACTGCGCGACAGCGGCGTCGGAGGAGTCGGCGGCGGGTACGCGATGTTCTCCGATGCGCCCGATGCCGACTGGGAAAGCCGCAGCAGCTTCAGCTACGACGAGGACGGAGAAGCCGTGCACGAGACCGCGATCAGCAAGTGGGGCTGCGACTTCACGCTGATCGAGCGCGTGCGGCGCGACATCCCCGGCCGGCAGGCGGTCTTCATCGTCGAATTGAGCGGCCCCGGCGGTGTCACCTCACGGCACGAGCAGCGATTCGATCTGCCGGCATAGACCGGGCCTGGAGGAACGATGCGATTCTTCGTGGCGGCGTTCGTCGTAGCGGCGGTGGCCTCGGCCGGCGCCTTTCCAGCACAGTGGGATCCGAAGCTTGGAATTCACGTGACTTGAAGTCGCGGC
>JADMIO012784810.1_pt1 | contig 55532 bp, 42 predicted proteins | sample 8958161 | NCBI WGS metagenome assembly JADMIO01 (sample SAMN16585339, study PRJNA669376) | soil metagenome | isolation source: Crop rotation soil | place: USA: Cullars Rotation, Alabama | collected 2011
GCCGCGACTTCAAGTCACGTGAATTCCAAGCTTCGGATCCCACTGTGCTGGAAAGAACCAAACGATCCCGATCTCCCGCTGGGGTTCCCCAGCGGGAGACCTCTTAGCTGTGAGGAGACATCGTGAAGAAGTTAGCTCAGGTCTCAATGCTCATTCTCATGCTGGTGACTGTCAGCGCAGCCCAGGACCCGGGGTGGCCGCGCCAAAAATCCAGCCCCGCGGGCAAACTTATCTACTACCAGCCACAGGTTGACGATTGGTTTAACCATACAGACCTACGCTTTCGGATGGCGTTCTCGCTGACGCCGACGGGTGGCAAGCAGGTCGTCGGCGTCGTCAACATTCACGCCAGGACGGACGTAAACGTTGATGCTCGAACGGTGCTGCTGAGCAATCTGACTATCACCGATTCTCACTTTCCTTCGCTTGACGCGGCGACCGCCACTCAAATGGGGCAGTTGGTGCAAACTTTTGTGCCGCCCAATTCTTCAGTTGTTATCACTCTTGATCGGCTGGTTGCGAGCGTTAAGAAGTCGCAGCCGGCCGCCACGGTCCCGGTGCGTAACGACCCTCCGACGATCTTCGTGAGCAATAGGCCGGCGATACTGGTGCAGGTGGATGGCGAACCCGTCACTGCCGACATCAAAGACACGCAGATGCAGTTCATAGTAAACACAAACTGGCCCATCTTCTTCGACAAGTCTCGCTCGACCTACTACCTGTTCACCGGCCGGCAGTGGCTCACCGGCCCGAGTTTGAATGGACCCTGGTTAACCACCACCACACTGCCAAAGGATATGTCTAAGGTGGCGAAAGACCCGCAATGGTCGGGCCTGGCAAAGGCTATTTCGCCTCCCGCAACGGCCGGCGGCGCGGCCCCCGCCGTTTTTTATAGCACCGGCCCCGCGGAAGTTATTCTTTTCCAGGGACAGCCGGTCTATTCACCGATTCCGGGAACGCAACTCGTCTACGCAAGCAACACCGACGCCGATCTCTTTGTTTATAGACCAACGCAACAGTATTTCTACCTGGCGGCAGGTCGCTGGTTCAGTAGCAGCAGTTTGCAGGGGCCGTGGAACTACGCGACACCAATCTTGCCTGTTGACTTTGCGCAAATCCAGCCCGGCAGTCCGGCGGCGCGCGTGCTCGTATCAGTTCCCGGAACTGAGGAGGCTAAAGATGCCGTCCTGATGGCGCAGGTTCCAACAACTGTCGATGTTAATCCGGCAACGGCGGCGGCCCAGGCTAAGGTCGCGTATAGCGGCTCGCCGGAGTTCAAACCAATTGAAGGAACGTCGCTTTCCTACGCTATCAACACAACCGATAAAGTGATCCAGGTTGGTGACGTTTATTACCTGTGCCTGCAAGGCATCTGGTTCATGTCGCCGAATCCGCAAGGCCCGTGGCAGACCGCGCCGTCCGTACCCCAACAGATCTACACGATTCCACCCAGCTCGCCAGTCTACAACGTGACGTATGTGACGCAGACCACAACTCCGAGCGGGAGTGTGCAGTCGAGCTACACGGCCGGATACATGGGAACCTTCATCGTTGGTGTGACGGTGGGCGCCATCATTGCCGGCGGCACCGGCTATTACTACCCACCTTATATTTACCGTCCGGTCTATGGGTATCCGATCTACCATCCTCACCCCGTCACTTATGGCTATGGGGCTTACTACAACACTTACACGGGAGCTTACGGCGCGGCGCGAGGCGTCTACGGCCCGTATGGCGGCGCGACCGTCGGGGCGGCGTATAACCCCTACACCGGAACCTACGCACGCGGCGGCAGCGTTTATGGCCCATACGGCAGCGCCAGCGCGGGCCGGGCTTACAACCCCTACACCGGGACGATGGCGCGCGGCGGCAGCGTGACCACCCCGTATGGAACTGCGCGCGGCGGCGCGGCATACAACCCTTACACCGGAGCGACCGCGCGCGCCGGCTCAGTCTCGACTGCCTACGGAACCAGAAGCGCGGCCGGCGGGTACAACCCCTCGACCGGCGTCGGAGCAGCAACGCGACAGGGATCGAGTACTTACGGTCAATGGGGCAGCTCCGTGGTCAGTAACGGAAATCGAACCGCGCAGACGGGTCACGTCTCAACGTCTCAAGGTACGCTCGCGGGAGCGCGATCCAGCACGGGAGCGGCCGTGGTGGGCGGAAGCGGCGCATATGGAAGTGGCGCTGTGGGCAAGACCTCAAGCGGCGACATGTATGCTGCCAGGGACGGGAACGTCTACAAGAACACGGGAAGCGGCTGGCAGAGTTACAACAATGGAAGCTGGAATCCCGCGAATGCCCAGGGGCAACAGGCACGGTCTTCCGCTAACGCACAGGCGCAACAAGCACGCGGCTCCGCTCAGCAAAGAGCGCCGACTCAGGAGATGAATCAGGAGTTTCAGAACCGGCAGCGTGGCGCTGCTCAGAGCCAGAACTTTCAGAATATGCAGCGCTCCGTTGGCGGGGGCGGCGGACGTTTCGGCGGCGGTGGTGGTGGCGGCGGTGGTCGTTTCAGTGGCGGGGGCGGCGGCGGACGACGCAGAGAGTAGCCATCGCGCCTGTCAGAAAAACAGAGGAGCAAAAAATGAGATCTAAAAACAAAAACACCCGGAAACTAGAGTTCATCACGACGACCGCTTTTGTCACGCTGCTCAATCGCGCGCCTCTGGCGCTTTTGCTCGGAGCGCTCGTCCTGGTGGGAGGCAAGCTCCAATCCGTTAGCGCGGGCTTTGAGCCTGCTGTTCAGCAGGGTATGAATCCGCAGGAAGTGGCGGCCGCAATCAAGGGCAACGCTCAGGCGTTGAAGGCTTTCAGCTATCAGCAGCGGATGCAGTTGCAACTGAAGGGCGAGCTAAAGAAAGTAACGCTCACCCAGATGAACCATGACATGAATGGAAACCTTCAAAAAACTCTACTCAGTGAAGAGCCGTCAGGGGACGCGCCGCCTTCCGGGGGCCGGCTCAAACAGAGAGTCGTCGCCAAGAAAAAAGGTGAGTTCAAGAAGATGATGGGGGAGATCGCCGACCTCGTACATTCGTACTCCGAGCTTCCACCGCAGCAATTGCAGGCCGCTCTCAGGCAGGCCACATTTTCAGAGGGACAGGGTGACATGGCCGGAGCAGTTCAGATTCAGATGCACAACGTTATTCAGCCAGGAGACTCATTAACCTTCTGGATTGATCGGACGGCGATGCTCTTTCGCCGCATCGCGATTGGGACGACCTACGAACAGAATCCAGTGACAACGACGGCCAACTATGCCATGTTGCCTAGCGGCCAGGTCTACATGGCCCAGGCAATAGTCAACTATCCAAAGAAGCAAGTCATGGTGCAATTGGACAACATGAATTACAGTCGGTAGATTTTGCCGGTCAGACCGTTCAAGATCGCGCAGGATCGCCCGTCATCAATGCTCGCAAATCGAGAGAGAATGATAATGAGTCATGGAGACTCGGAGTCTGCCAGTCAAGGTTAAGTCCCGGCAATGGTGATCGCGTTCGCCTGTAAATTCGCACTGTCCGATGAGCAAGGCGAAGAGAGGTGTCATGATCAGAGCCGGCGCGCACTCCTTAACTTGGCGTAAAGATGGCGTAATGACCTGCCAGGAATTGCTAAGACGAGCGCTGCTTTGACGGCCGCCGGTTGGTTGAAATTATTAGTTTATGTTCAGAGAGGACATGTCGACTTCTCTTTTAAGGAATATCATAGGTGAGTCAAGAATGTAATTGCCCGAAACTGAATTTGCCAGGATTTTGCCAGGCCACGCCTCGCGCTTATAGCGTTTATAGAGCGTATGCGGTACTTCTCTAGCCGCTTGGATTAGGATTTGCGACCTCCAGCGCGTTTAGGCGTTATACGTTGCGTTCAGCAATACCTTGACACGGTAGGGGTCTGCGGTTCAAATCCGCACGCGCCTACCATTTTTCTGCCTGAAATCGGGGGTAAGGAGACTTTCGGTAAAAGTTTCTTTGCCCCTTTCCACATTCATTTCCACATTCAAACTATTTGTTCGACGCGGTTATATGATAAGTCGCCTCATCATTAATACCAGCGACGAGCCTGCTTCTACGCTACCTTTGCGAAGCCAACGCGGCGCTCGACTATCACACGCTCAACCAGACCCCGATCCAGGTGGGCACTTCCAACCAGCCCCTGACGATGCAGACATTTCCGCCGCGTATACGAACATAGACACCGCGCTCCCAAATTACATCAACGGAAGCAGCGGGCCGCAACAACCTTTCGATATTTTGGGGGTGACGCTGTCTCCCGCACCTGCGGATTCCTTCCCGGGGGCGGGCGGTGATCCCTTCGCTGCTTTCCGGATTGGAACCGACCCTGCCGCTTAGGGAAGAGTAGAGTTAAGGATTGACACTCCGTCGCCGCTGCTGAAGATTCCCGCTACACAGCCGGTCATTAGCGTCGCTAGCGTAGCAATCAACAAGGCTCGCAGGCCGAGGCTGGCGAGGTCGTCTCGACGCGAGGGAACAAGTGCGGCAGTCCCCCCGACAAAGATTGCCACCGCTGCCACGTGTGCGAACCCGCAAAGCGCGTAACTCAGGATCACGACGGTCCGGGGATCTGTTATCTGACTGCTAGAGATTAATTGTGCCAGATGGTTGTAAGAAAAGACCTCAGTCAGGATAACTCGTTCTCCCAACAAGCGAGCCGCGATTGGTATATCCCCCGATTGCACTCCAAGCAGAAAGGCAAATGGATAGAAACACCAGCTCAAAATTCTCACAAGCGAAAGTGGTTCGCTCATTCCCAACCAAGAACTGCCGGCCCCGAGTAATATGTCGACCAGGGCTACTAATCCCAGAATTGCGATGAGTAGGGCAGAGATTCCTGCCGCCAGCTTCAGCCCGTCCATGGCTCCCTGGATAATGGCGCTTATCAGATTCTTTGAACGGGTCGACTCGTCCTCCGGAGGAACAGCCGCGAGCGTCTCGGGCGTTTCGGTTTCGGGAATCAGGAGTTTAGATACGACCACGCAGGCAGGAATCGCCAGAACAGAAGCGGAAATCAGGTGTCCCGCAATTTGGGGGAACACTCCAGTTAAAAAGGCTACATAGACCCCGAGCGTACTTGATGCCACCGTCGCCATGCCCGTGGTCAACACCAGCAACAACTCTGAGCGCGTCATCTTTTCCAGATACGGTCGGACCACAACCGCTGATTCAATTCCAACAAAAATGTTCGCCGCACTCGAGAGCGACTCTGCGCCGCTGATTTTCATCGTTCGGTGGAAGAGCCTGGCGAAGAGTCGCACGAATATCTGCAACGCTCGCAGGTGATAGAGCAGAGCGGTGAAAGCTGCAAAGAAAATTACCACCGGAAGGACCTGAAAGATGAGGATGAAACCGATGGATCCCGACTCGCCGGGGCTTGCCGCCAGCGGGCCAAAGAGGAATACCGAACCGCTCTTTGACGCGTTCAGCAAGACCAGCACCGCGTCGTTCAACCAAAGTAGAATTCGATGCGACCCAGGCAAGCGAAAAATAATCAGACCTATCAGAAGTTGCAGAGCAACTCCCCAGGCTATCGTTCTCCACGCAATCTTCCGTCGATTACTGGAAAGCAACCAGGCGATTCCCGCGAAGACAATGAAGCCCACGACTGCTATCGCGTGATGAAGCATACCTTCGAGCCTCTTATTGGTTTTAATTCAAGGGCGGTGCTACTTTAGTCATTCCCTAAAGTGGAATGGCGCGGGCAGCCTTAGTTGCATTCCCGCGCCAATTCATTTTTGCTCTTGGCTTCCCTTAGTTAATTAGTTCTGCATTTGTAACCTGCGCCTCGTCAACCTGAGAGTGGTAAGACGGAGATTGGGCAGGACCATTATTTAAGGTGTTTTACAATTTCTTCCGACTCTGGCGTCACCTTACTTTCAAACGATGCAATCAGTTTACCATTCTCATCGAGCAGGAATTTAGTGAAGTTCCATTTAATGCTAGTTTCTAAAACACCGTTTTCAGCTTTAGATGTTAGCCATTTAAACAGAGGATGAGTATTTTCTCCTACTACATCTACCTTGCTCGCCAGGGGAAAAGTTACTCCATATCTAATTTTACAAAACTCCTGAATTTCTTCATTTGTTCCTGGTTCCTGATGGCCGAAATTGTCTGCCGGAAAGCCTACGACAACCAGCTTGTCTTTATATTCCTTATATAGTTTCTCTAGACCTTCGTATTGAGGCGTGTAGCCACACTTGCTCGCAGTATTTACTACAAGAATTTTCTTTCCTTTAAATTGAGAGAAGTCTATTACTCCTCCTCCAATTGAAGGAACTTTAAATTCATGAATACTTTTTATCGTTCCCCTTGTTTCCATTTTTGTATTATTTAAGGTGGCGGTTGTGCAGGCAACAAACAATAGAAGCGGTAAGAGTAGCTTTTTCATTTTGGACAATATAATTGAAGTTGGCTTCAGCTTGCTCAGCTGTGTTTTTGTAAAGCACGTCGTCGAATCTTACATTAAAATCAGAGGAATTGACCACTACTTTTTAAGGTATCACCTTTCTCGGCAGTACTTATTCCTAACTCTATGCGGAGTCCAGTTTGGGATTAATTCTGTGGGGAGATTTGTGGGGACTACCTGCATATATGGAGCATCATGGAGTAGCAATCGAAATGAAAGAGCCAAGCTTCGACCCCTTGTTTGAACCCCGCAGAATTCGTGTCTACGTTCTGTTTTATGTCTACGCTCATCACTGGTTCCTTTAGAATATAGTTAATGAGAGTCCGCCCGATGTCCTCATGTTTGCTTAAATGGCTACGGGCACGGCGTATCGCTCGGCAAGATTTGCCACAACGGTTGTCAGTTCGGCTGGCTCGACCGGCTTCAGAATGTGCATCTGGTAGCCCGCCGAGAGCACTCGCATCCGGTCTTCGACTCCGGCGTAGGCCGTTAATGCCGCGGCCGGAATTCGTCCTCCGCGCTCCTTTGGTAACTGGCGCACTTTCTCAATCAGCGCATAGCCGTCCATCTCCGGCATCCCGATGTCGCTCACCAGTACGTTGAATCCTTCTCGCTCCATTTCCGCCAGCGCTTCAACCGCCGACCCGACAGCAATCGCTTCGGCCCCACATCCCGTCAACACCGCAGCGATAAGCGCGCGCGCGTCCGGTTCATCGTCAACGACGAGCACTCGAAGACCATCAAGCGATGGCTGCCGGCCGGTCAGCGTGTTACTCCCGATAAGGGAGCGCGTCATCTCTCCGGCGCTCAGTTCGTGATGTACGCTCATTAGCGGGAGTATGACCTTGAAGGTTGCGCCCTCGCCTTCGCCTGGACTCTCAGCCTTCACCATCCCGCCGTGCAACTCAACCAACTGGCGCACGATTGCGAGACCGAGTCCAAGCCCGCTGTGCCTGCGCGTGCTCGACGAGTCGGACTGGCGAAAGCGGTCGAAGACGTGTGGCAGAAGCTCCGGGTCAATGCCTTGCCCCGTGTCGTTGATGGTGAACTCGACGTGGGAGGCGATGCGTTCAAGCCGCACTTCGACGTGCCCGCCTTTGGGTGTGAACTTGATCGCGTTGGTTAAGAGATTCCAGAAAATTTGCTGGAGCCGGTCGGGGTCGCCGTTGATCGGGCTCGTTGGTGAATCAAGCGCTATCCGGAGATGAATACCTTTGGCATCTGCCGCCGGGCGCACGCCGTCAACGACCGATTCGATCATCGGCGCGAGTTCCACGGGTTGCACGTTGAGGCGGAGCTTGCCCGTGATGATGCGCGAGATGTCAAGCAAATCGTCAATGAGTTGTCCTTGCGCGCGGGCGTTGCGCACGATGATCTCAAGGGCGCGTTTTGATGCTACGTCGTCGAGATCGCCGTCGGCGAGCAGCTTTGACCAGCCGAGAATCGAGGTCAGGGGAGTACGCAATTCATGTGATAGGAGGGCGAGAAACTCATCCTTGATGCCGTTAGCCGCATCGGCCTCTGCGTTGGCTACCTGGCAATTCTCCAAAAGCAGCCTGTCGTGTGCCTCAGCTCGTTTGCGGTCGGTGATGTCGCGGATATTGCATTGAATAACCTGATGGTCGCCTTCCGTGTAGACGTTACTGATAAACTCCACCTCCCGCAGCGTCCCATGGCTTGTTTGCAGCGGTAAGTCTTCGTAACGGAGATAGCCTGTCTCCTGCAACTCTCGAAACGCGGTCTGGCTCGCCTCCTTATCAGTGAAGAGACCGATTTCCCAAAGCTCTTTACCCAGAAATTCATCGTGTGAGTAACCCAACAGCTCCGTCATAAATGAGTTCGCGTCGGTGATTTTTAGAGTGCCGGCGTTAAGAATTAGTATCCCGTCTCGCGCGGCCTCGAAGAGCCGCCGGTAACGGATTTCCGAAGTCCGCAACCCTTCTTGCGTCGGCATGGGCCTGGTCACGTTGTTGTCCTCATTGGGCAGGGCGGTGAGCGGCTGGTTTTCGACCAGCGCAACTCGTTCGGGGGATAGCATGGGGACTCCTTAGTTTGATCAGGTCATGTCAGACGACAGACAGCACAAGAAGAGGGTGACGAGTCCGATCCCGGTGGCGAGAGCTGAATGCTCAAAATTGAATGACGCTCTCTGAGTAACACACGAGAGGAAAGGCCGTCTGTGCGACGGCACACATAAGCTATTGTGCTGCGCCCTGATTTTGCTGCGTCCGCTTTTATAATCAGCTAACCCAATGCCGGACTCTTCTCTACATGAAGCTCGTCATCGGGCGCGCCCGCTTGCGCCGCTGCGTTTTCTATCTCGGCATTAACTTTGCCACCCGCCAGAATCGCAGCGCCGGTCAGGTAGAACCACAGCAGCAGAATAATCACTGCTCCGAGCGAGCCGTAAATCACACTGTACGTGTTGAGGTAACGTAGATAAATGCGAAAGCATAGAGAGACGAGTATCCATATACTGATGCCCACCACCGAGCCGGGCGTCAGCCAGTGCCACTTCTGATAATAAAGGTCAGGTGCAAAGTGGTAGATCAGAGCTAATGCGAGGAGCATGAAAGCGAGTACTATCGGCCACTGGAAAACGCTCCAGGCAAATGTGAACGCTGTACTCAAACCAAAGCGATTGGAGATAGCCTCACCGATCTCACCGCCGTAGAAGATGAGGATCAGCGCGCAGAGGATCAGGACCGCAAGCGCGATGGTGAGACCAATTGCCGTGAGGCGGACTTTCCACCACGGACGCGACTCCTTGACGCCGTAAGCGGCATTCAGCGTTTCGCTGACAGCTCCCATGCCGGAGGAGGCAAACAAGAGGGACACTATTAATCCGAACGAGAGTTTGCCGCCCCCCGTGCCTTTGTTGATCTCGCTGATGGTCGTGTAAATGAGTTCCGAAGCCGAGCGCGGCACGACCCCGCCGAGATAGCTGTGAAGATTCTCGCGCAGTTCAGTCCCCGAATCCGCGAAATAACCGAGGAGCGCCGTCAGGAAGAGAAGCAGCGGGAATAGCGCTAGAAGAAAATAGAAGGAGAGGGCGGCGGCGCGGGTGAAGAGATCACTCTCATAAATTTCGACCCACAGGCGCTTGCCCAACTCTCGCCATGTCAAACCGCCCAGCTTCCAGATTGAGGGTCTGGCCTTCCGGCCTTCTGTCTTCATTGAGCCTTAAACTAACACCGGGAGAATCCCTTCACAAGACGAACCTGGGTGACCCTGTTTTACTTTTCGCTGGCAACAACTTCCACGCCGGCCCGCATCCTTTGCAACTCTGCTTTGGGAAGAAATCTCCCGCTAATGACAACAGCAGTAATCTTCTGAGTGTTGCTAATATCTTTGAGCGGATCGGCCTCAAGGAGCACGAGGTCCGCAATCTTGCCCTCCTCGATAGTTCCGAGAGAGTCTTGCATTCCAAAGAATTCTGCCGGGTAGCGTGTCGCGCTGATGACTGCTTCCATCGGCGTTAATCCGACGTATTTAACTAACATTTGCAATTCCTCGTGCAAACTGTATCCGGGATAGATCAGCAACACCCCAACGTCAGTTCCGGGCATCAACCGCACGCCAGCTTTGTGCATCTCTTGGAAATCTTTTACCAGGGTTTCTTTGAGCTTCGCCAAGTCAAACGGCGAAGGCTGTTTCTTTTCTTCCAGTTGCTCTTTCCAATCTTCAATCAAATAACCGGAAAGGTATTTTCTACGAAAATCAATTTTGCCCGCGCGATCTTCAACAATCGTTTTCGCGTCCCGGTAGGAAACCAAAAGCGATTTGTCCGCGACGACTATTGTCGGCACGACATAAACGCCGCTTTCAGCCATTCTCTTGTAAATCTCGGCGTGCTTCGGGTTAGTAATTACCGGCGGATAAATATAATGTTCGATGCTTTTCTGTCCTGCGTCAATCATCGTTTCGGGCGTGCCGAATTGATGCCCGACAAACATCAAACCCTTCGCCTTCGATTCTTCTGCGATTGCTTTGTAAGTTTCGGGCGAAGCGATTGTCCGAAACTTAATAAAATCAACGCCGAGACTCGCCATCAAATCAACCGCTCGTCGCGCTTCTTCGGGCGTGGCAACGGGGATGCGAAATCTATCAACCGGCTCGACAGTACCTTCGCGTTTCATTCGCGCGACATTCTCCGCGCTTTCAAGCAATGCGCCTGGAGTCTTGATTCGTGGTGAAAGGCGTGTTCCGTTTGCTGCTTCCTTTCGCCATTTCAAAATCTGGACGTAGTCGCCGCCCATATCACGCACGCTGGTGACGCCATTACTGATAAAAAGCGGCAAAGTGTTCTCGCCTGCCTTCGCCAAATGAACGTGCATATCCCACAGCCCCGGAATCAGAAACTTCCCCTTCGCATCAATGACCCGTGCATGGTTCGGTAATTTGACTGCTCCGAACTTTCCGATGCCTGTGATTTTTTCGCCCGTGACAACGACGACCATATCGCTCTGCGCGTCTGCGCCCGTCGCGTCAATCACCGTCACGTGTGTAAAAACAATCGGCCTTGATCTCGTCTGAGCCGGGAGGGTTATGGATAGCAAACCGAAAATCAAGACGAACAATCTGATTGATTTCATAAACTTTCTTTCTTCAATTTGGTTGCGTAACCACCGGGTTGAATTTGAATGGCTCAAGCGTGATTTTCTGCGTTGACAGCGGAACGTCGCGCATAAATTCAAGCATTACGTCTGTGATTTTCGATGAAGAAATGAAAAGCTCGTCGCCGTGTCCAGCGCCTTCAATCAAAACGTGAAAACTATTCGGAAAACCTTTTCGCACTTTTTCGGCATTTCCTGGCGGAGTTCTCCCATCCAATGTTCCGCTCACGAACAAAATTGGAACATTTGACTTCACGGACCCGCGAAAATTTTCGCCCAAATCCAAATTGCCCCAGGCCGAACAAACCTGAGGGAAAGGAAAATCAGGGGAACCGCCGAGAATCGAACTTCTGCCTTCACGGGTGATCGTTGCGAGACGCTGTTTCGAGCCGAAGGACGAGCAATCCATCGCAAAGGCCATCGCCGAACCGATTGAATCACGGCGTTGTCGCATGATGAGTTGCGCCGCGTATTTGAGATAAGGCGAGTTGCCATCGCCACTGTCAAGACTGTAAAAAACGGCTGGCAAGACTTCTTTTCCCGCCCTATCTCCAAGTAAAGCGATGGTCAATTGTTGAATGTCGAATTTCCCGAGGTTGATTTTTACTTTCTGCTTCGTTCGGGAATCGAGAACCTCAATTTCGGCAGGCTCTTTTTCCAGTTTGGCGAAAACTTTTTGAACCAGTTCGATAAAATCGGGAATTTTCTCGCTGAGCTTTTTGTCTTTTTTGACTAAATCATTGACGAGTATGAGCTGCTCGTCCAACGCGCTTGGCAGCTTGAAGGTATCTTCTTTGCCTTCAACACCCGAAAGCATCACACGATTGACGCTCTTTTCGTGTCGGTTGATAAACGCCAAAGCCAGATGCGTGCCATAGCTGCTTCCCCAAAGCGTGATTTTTCGGACGCCCAAAGCCTTTCGTAAAACTTCCACATCATCCGCGTTTTCGTTTGTGTTGTAGGCAGTCAAATCGACGCCTTGCTTGCGCCAAAATTCCGCGCAAGATTTCGATTGTTCTTGATACAACTGAAGGGCTTCCGCTTTGTCGGCGGCCTTGTCGAGCCGGTAATCGAGATTTTCTTTGCAGGTCAAATTAGGCTTCGATAATCCAACGCCGCGTTGGTCGAGCGCGATCACATCGCCGATTTCACGCATCGCCATAAAGAGCGAAAATCTCGCGCCTTTCGCCAGAGCAATGCCCGAACCGCCGGGACCGCCTGCGAGATAAACAATCGGAGCAGAGGGATTTTTCGCCGTTGATTTGAAACGAACAAAGGCGAGCTCGATGAGCTTCCCGTTTGGCTTCGCGTGTCTTTCGGGAACGTAAATTCTTCCGAACTCAGCTTCGACTTTTTGACCGTTGATAGTCACAAAAGTGTATGGCTCGATTTTTATGTCGCCAGCCTGTTGCGCCATAGTCGCCGCAGTCAAAAACAGACTGATAGTTGCAAGCAGTAAAAAGTTTTTCACGATTTTTATCTCGCCTGTAAAGGAGTTTGGCTACGAGGCGCGCGCGCTGCGCTCGTACTCTTCTTTGACTGCCTCGTAGCACTCACAGGCGGTCGCCTCCAGCCCGCGCCGATCAAGGATGGTCACTTGCCCACGGGTGTAATGAATCATCTTTTCATGTTGGAGACTACCGGCAGCCCTTGTCACCACAGAGCGTGTGACACCGAGTATCATCGCCATGAACTCGTGCTTCATCTCAAACTCATCCCTCTCCGCGCCGTCATGCGTGAGCAGCAGCAAGCGCGAGAGTCGTTTATTTACCTCGTGCGAGCTGACGCAGGCCGCCGATTGCGAGACTTGAGTAAAGAGGGCGTGCGTGTAGCGTTGCAGCAAATCCTGAAGCGTCCCGCCGCGCTTGAGTTCGTCGCGTAGCGCCTCAGCCTTCATCCGCATGGCGTGGCCCGGCATCTGGATGAGGGCACGGATCGGTGTCGCATTCATTCCCAGCACCACTGCGGTGCCTAACATCCCTTCGTTCCCAATCAGTGCTACTTCTCTGGGCGTTTCATCCTCCATGACGACTGACAGCGAGATAAGTCCCTCGTTAGGGAAGTAGACATGCTCGATTGCGTCTCCGCTCTCATAGAGGACTTCCATAAATGGCAGACGAACCGTTTCGAGATGGGGAAGCAAACGCTCGAAATCTTTGCCCGGCAGGGCGGCGAGAAGATGGTTCTGGATTGGCGGCGGTCGAAATTTATAGGTCACCTGGCACGCTCCTTGACTCCGGCCCGTGGTGAAACCAGCAGACGGCACAAGGAGATGGCGCCCAATCAAGTCCTGATGTCGAGAGATGAATTTCGGAAAGAACAGGTACAGCGAATGTATTTGATCTGATCTAACCCGTCTGTGCTCTAACACACATAGCGTGTATAATTCTCACGTCATATTCTGCTGACGGCGGCACAAGCTCTACCTTCTCATCATGTAACATGGGCAAGAGCCTTGGGACCTCCTTGCGGCTTCTAATTTTTCATCAAGAGAAAAGAGAAAGAGGTTTCCCTTTGTCTCAATCCCAAACATTTTCGCAGCCGAATGACAACCAACTGCTCGCCACTCTGCCCGCTGAAGACTATCAACGGTTGCTGCCCAATCTGAAGCTGACCACTTTCTCTCTTGGCGAAGTTGTCTACGAATCGCAGGGACACATGGAGTATGTCTATTTCCCGACGACCTCTCATGTCTCTTTGCTCTACACGATGCTTGACGGTTCGACCGCCGAGGTGGGGTTGGTGGGTAACGAAGGACTCGTCGGCATCGCTCTCTTTATGGGCGGTGATACGACACCCAACCGGGCGATTGTGCAGGGCACTGGCGACGCCTTCAGGATGCAGGCCAAGGCGATGCAGGATGAGTTCAAGCGAGGCGGCACATTCCAACTCGCGCTGCTCAGGTACACCCAGGCGCTCATCATCCAAATTTCACAAACAGCCGTCTGTAACCGTCTGCACTCGACCGAACAGCGACTCTGCCGATGGATGTTGATGACCCGTGACCGGACGCACTCTGATGAATTGCAAATGACGCATGAGTTCATCTCCAATATGTTAGGCATCCAACGTGAAGCCGTCAGTCTCGCTGCTCACCGGCTGCAAGATAAGGGAGTAATCAGCTACGCGCGCGGTCGAATCCAAATTCTTGACCGGCAGGAGCTGGAAAAGTACGCCTGCGAATGCTACCAGGTGGTTAAAGACGAGCACGACCGCTTGCTCAAATAAGCGGCGCTCTTGATTCCTTCCTCATTTCTAAACTGGAAGATCAGTTCTATCTCGCGGTCTAAAAGGGCTTGAAGTCTTAAGGTCCGCTGTGCCATAACCCTCCCGGTTTTTGGCTGAACCTCTTTTCAATCTATAATCCGAAGCCTCGGCCCGCACGGCGGGTCCAACTTATCTAAGATGTGAAAGGATAGTCCGCTTGACCATGAAAACATTTATAGCTTCCGTCTTGATCGTCGCCTGCTCCGCCCTCGCCGGCGTTGCGGCGTACCAGGACGGCAAACACTCGAAAGAGAAGGGGCAGGAGTCCGGGAACACCATGACGGCTGCCGAGGCTCTGAGCGCCGGAGGCGGCCGCATCAAGCGCGGCGAGCCTATCGGCAAGTCGCCCGCCGTGGCTTTCGCGGACGTTTTGAAAGAGCCGGCGAAATTCGCAGCCAAGCGCGTGCGTATCGAGGGCGTCGTCGAGCGCGTCTGCAAAATGCAGGGCTGCTGGATGCAGATCGCGCCGAAGGCAGGGGCCGCGGGCGTTCGCGTCAGCTTTCTGGATCACAAGTTCTTCGTCCCCAAAGATTCAGAGCGTCTGAAATTCATGGCCGAGGGCGAATTCAGCGTCAAAGTTCTGAGCAAGGAGGATGCCGACCACCTGGCCGAGGACGGAGCGAAACTGGCGCGGAACGCCGACGGCACGGCGGACGAAATCAACTTCGTAGCCACAGGGGTTGAGCTTTGGAAGTGACCCGTCCGTGGACGTTCTATGATTTTAGGGCGCTGCCTTGTATCATCTGCGCCAACGAGGTAATTGCGTTCGCGCCTGTGCTCATGCCGAAGGCAAACGCCGGCTTGTGAGTGGTCACAGATCACCGAACATCCGAGTCAACCCATATCTTTAATGAAGAAGCTCTGCTTGCGAGCATTCAGCGCAATCCCATCTCATCTGCTCCTTTGCGGCGTGCTGGTGATCCCACTTGCGGCCGCGCCCGGACCAGATAGGAACAGTCTCGGAGTGACGTTTGTGAACGTGGCCGGGAAGGCGGGCATCACGACGAGGACAATCTACGGAGACGAGCACAAGAATAGATACCTGCTGGAAACTACGGGCAGCGGCGCAGCCTTTATTGATTATGACAATGACGGCTGGGAGGATATTTTTCTGGTCAACGGCACACGCCTGGACGGTATCGCGGGCGGCCAGCAGCCAACAAATCGTCTCTACCGCAATAACGGCAACTCCACGTTCACAGACGTGACGGCCCGTGCCGGGCTCGTCCGTTCAGGCTGGGGGCAGAGCGTGTGTGGCGGCGATTATGACAACGACGGGTTCGTTGATCTATTCATCAGCAGTTTCGGCAAAAATGGACTTTATCGCAACAACGGCAACGGCACTTTCAGTGAGGTCGCGGAAAAAGCCGGGGTCGCGAACAATCGCACGCGCTGGGGTTCCGGCAGCGCGTTCGTGGATTATGACCGCGACGGCCACCTTGACTTATTCGTCGCCAGCTACATTGACCTGGACCTGAAATCCGCGCCGCTCCCTGAGACCGGGCCGTGTCTTTATAAAGGCGTGATGGTCGCGTGCGGCCCGCCGGGCCTCGCGGGCGGAGTCAATGCGCTCTATCGCAACAACGGCAACGGCACTTTCACGGATGTCTCGGAAAAGGCCGGCATCACGAAGACGAACGGCACTTACGGCCTGGGCGTTTTGGTCGCGGACTTCGACAACGACGGCTGGCCAGACATCTACGTGGCGAATGATTCAGCCCCCGCCGCTCTTTATCACAACAACAAGAATGGCACATTCACAGACATAGGGGTCGAGGCGGGCTGCGCTTTCAGCGTGGACGGAAAGCCGCAGGCCGGCATGGGCGTGACGGCAGGCGACTACGACCGTGACGGCTGGCTCGACATCTTCAAGACCAACTTCGCGGGAGACACGTCTTCGCTCTATCACAACATTGGAAAAGGCGTTTTTGATGACGTGACGTTTGCTGCGGGTGTGGGCGTCAACACGCGCTGGCTCGGCTGGGGCTGCGGCTTCGTTGACGTGGATAACAACGGCTGGCTAGACGTTTTTCTAGTCAACGGCCACGTCTATCCCGAAGTCGAAAAATTGACGACCGAAGCCGGCTACGCGCAGCGTAAAGTGCTCTATCAGAACTTGCAGAACGGACGCTTCGCGGACGTGTCAGGGCAGGTCGGCGGGGCAGTCATTGAGCCGACGCCCGCACGCGGCTGCGCCTTCGGCGACTTTGACAACGACGGGCGTATGGACATTCTCATCAACCCGGTCAACGCCGTGCCCGAGCTGCTCCATGCCGAATCCGGCAATCAAAACAACTGGATCAAGATTAAGACCATCGGCACGAAATCCAACCGGAGCGGTATCGGCGCGCGCGTTAAGTGCGTGACCGCCGACGGCAGCCAGATTGATGAAGTACGCAGTGGCGGCAGCTATTATTCGCAGAACGATCTGCGAGTCCATTTCGGCCTGGGGAGGAATCAAAAGGTGAAATCAATCGAGATACGCTGGCCGAGCGGGCAGGTAGATACGATCAACGATACGGCTGCCAATCAAGTCCTCTTCATCAAAGAGGGCGTCGGGGTTATTCGGACGGCGTCAAAGAAATAGATGAGGTTTTCGGGAGCACTACATCGTTCACTGCGGCTCGCTCTAGCAGCCTTGCTTTTGTGCGTACCGGTTTACGCGCAGAAGCCTGCGCGCAACGCGGAGCAGCATTACGAAAAGGGGGTCGCTCTCTTAGAGAAGCAGCAGGTGGATGAAGCGGTCACCGAGCTGGTGTTGGCGACGAGGCTCAGCCCCGACTCCGCGGATGCTCACAACGCGCTCGGCATCGCGCTGGCTAGAAAGGGAGACATCAAGGCGGCAGCGAAAGCTTTCCTGACAGCAGTTCAGCTTGACCCGACATTCTATGAAGCTCAACTCGGACTCGGCGCGGCCTTGCAACATTCCGGCGATGTGGATGGGGCGATAGCTGCTTTCAAACAGGCCGCTTCGCTCAAACCCGGTGAAGTGGAAGCGCGACTGTTGCTCGGCGCAGCCTTACAACAGAAAGGGAACCTTGACGCCGCGCTCGCTGAATTTCAAGAGGCCGTGCGCCTCAAGCCCGACAATCCGGAAGCCCATTCTTATCTCGGATACGCGCTGGGCGTGAAAGGCTCTTTGCCGGAATCTATCGCGGAATTCGAGGCGGCGGTCAAGCTCAAACCGGACTTTGCGGAAGCGCAGTATTATCTGGGCGCTGCCCGCTGGTTTGCCAATGACACGCGCGGGGCCATTGCCGCTCTCAGCGCCGCCGTCAGGTTAATGCCCAATCACACGAATGCTCATTACTACCTCGGACTAGCCTTGCAAAAAAGCGGCGACCTGACGTCAGCCATTGACGAGTTGAGCCTAGCCGTCAAACTTTCGCCGTCGATGATTGAGCCTCGTCACGCTCTGGGACTGGCGCTGCAACAGGACGAAAACCTGGACGCATCTGTCGAGGCTTTCCGCGAGGTCGTTCGCCTCAAGCCTGACTTTGTACAGGCGCACAACGACCTTGGACTGGCGCTGTTACAGAAGCGCGACCCCGACGGAGCCATCATTGAGTTCAATGCTGCGCTCAAGCTCGAACCCAACAATCTGGTCGCCCATCACAACCTCGGTCTGGCGCTGATTCAGAAAGGCGATTACGCGGCGGCAGTCGCGCAATATCGAAAACTCCTCGCGCTCGCGCCCACTGACCCGGAAGCGCACTACAATCTGGCGCTGGCCCTGAAGCAGAAGGATGCGCTTGATGAGGCTGCGGTCGAGTTGAAGAAAGCCATCACCCTTCAACCTGATTTGCGGGAAGCGCATTACACTCTGGGCGTGATCTACTTGCAGCAGTCGAAGCTCGACGAGGCGGCGGCCAGTTTCAGGGCGGCGATTGGAGCGAAGCGAGATTATCCAGAAGCGCACTATAGTCTCGGCACAGTCTTACAGCAGCAGGGCAAACTTGACGAAGCGATTGCAGCCTTCCGCGAGGCGTTGCGCTACGCGCCCAACGCGCCGGAGATTCACAACACGCTCGGCACAGCCCTCAGACAGAAAGGCGACGCAGAGGCCGCCCGCGCAGAGTTTCAGGAAGCGGCGCGACTCAACAAGATCAAATCCGACATGCAGGCCGCCATGTTCGCCACCAACACCGGGCTGGCGCGACTCAAAGAAGCAAACCTCGACGCCGCCATCGAAAGATTCCAGGCCGCTATTCAGCTCGACCCGACCAGCGCACAGGCATACTACAATCTAGCCAAAGCGCTCCAGCAAAAAGGGCAACAGGAAGCCTCCCGCGCTGCCTATCAAAAAGCTAAGGAACTCGACCCTCGTTTAAGGCCATTGCAATAAGCCCCGGCAGGGGCGGCATGAATGTATAGACCGGGGACATAGGTAACAGGTGTTCGGAGACATAGGTAACACTTTCGGCATCGGCTAGTCTTCTTGCAGGAGGAGAGACCGATGCCCTGGAAAGAGAGTACCTGCATGTCCGAGCGCCACGAGTTCGCCCTCTTAGCCGCGGCCCCGGGGGCTAACTTCAGTCTCCTGTGTCGCCGCTTCTCGATCAGCCGCAAGACCGGCTACAAGTGGCGGCGGCGCTACCAGGCGGGCGGGGCCGCCGCTTTAGCCGACCTCTCGCGCCGGCCAGCGCGTTGACCACGCCGCACCCGGCCGAGCGTCGAAGAACTGGTGCTCGCCTTGCGCTCGGAGCACCCAGCCTGGGGGGCGCGCAAGCTCCGTGCCCGCCTCGCGGCCCTCGGCCACGGGGAGTTGCCGGTCGCCTCCACCATCACGGCCATCCTGCGCCGCCACCACCTGCTTGATCCGCAAGAAGCGGCCAAGCACCGGCCCTGCCACCGCTTCGAGCACCCGGAGCCCAATGATCTCTGGCAGATGGACTTCAAGGGCGACTTCTCGCTGGGCCGTGGGCGCTGCTACCCCTTGACGGTGCTGGACGACCATTCGCGCTTCTCGCTCGGGCTGCGGGCTTGCCCCTCACAGCACCGCCAGGGCGTCCAAGAGGCTTTGACCCTGATCTTCCGCCGCTATGGGCTGCCGCTGCGGATGACGATGGACAACGGCTTCCCCTGGGGACTCTTCGTCGGCGGGCGCTCGCGCTGGACACAACTGACGCTCTGGCTGATCCGGCTCGGCGTCCGGGTCTCGCACTCACGGCCTTATCACCCGCAGACGCAAGGCAAGGACGAGCGCTTTCATCGCACGCTCAAGCTAGAGCTGCTCAGAGACGCTCAGTGGCGCGACCTCGCGCAATGTCAGGCGAGCTTCGACCGCTGGCGCACCTCCTACAACTGCGAGCGTCCGCACGAGGCGTTGCAGATGGCGGTTCCGGCCTCACGGTATCGGGAGAGCGTGCGCCCTTGGCCGGAGCCGCTGCCACTCATCGAGTACCCGGATCAATATCTGGTTCGCCGCGTGCAACAGGGTGGGATGATGAGGCTGCACGGGAAGCGCTACTATCTTGGGGAAGCGTTCCGCGGGCTCGAGGTGGGCTTACGTCCGACGCTGACGGACGGACGCTTTGAGGTCTACTTCTGTCACCAGCAGGTCATGACGCTTGACCTCAGCGAGGGCGCAGACCGAAGATGAGCACTGTGACCCATGTCTCCGAACAGGTGTTACCCATCTCTCCGGTCTATACAAGATCAATAGCCCACAGCGTAAGACCGTGTGCCAAAAATATTTGAGCCCCGGAGGGGCGAAAGAATCTGTCGCCCCTCCGGGGCTTGATAAATATTTTCGTGCATGTTCCCAGGGCTCACGCCCTGGGCTATTGATCCGCCGCCCGTGCCGGGGCTATTAAATGCCGTTCCTCTTACGTCGCGTTGATGTTACTTCACAACGCCAGCGCCCTCTTTGATTCTCACGATTTGATTGACCGCCACATCTTTGATTATTTCAGTCTGCCCGCCAGGCCAGCGAATCTCTATTTGATCCGCCTTGCGGTTTGCGCCCATGCCGAAATGCAATCTCAGGTCGTTGTGCGAGTAGTAGCTGGATTGGCTTGCCACCTCCTGCGCCTGCGTGCGTGAGCCGGCCCTGACGAGGACACGCGCGCCGATGGCGCTGCGGTTAGATTTCGTCCCGGTGAGTTTTACTTCGAGCCAGTTGTTCGGCCCGCGCTTGCGCCCGTCGTTGTAGTCATTGCGCAGAAGCTGTGGCGGCTCGTTCATGTTCATGACGAGCACGTCAATGTCACCGTCGTTGTCGAAGTCTCCGAAGGCGCAGCCGCGACTGGACTTCGGCGAGAGGACGCCCGGCCCGGCCCGTGCCGTGACCTCCCGAAAGCGCCCGTTGCCCAGATTTTGGTAGACGAGGCGGGTGCTGCGATGCGGGTATTCTTTGAAGACCTTTTCAACCTCAGGGTAGACGCTGCCGGTGGCGATCATAATATCGGGCCAGCCGTCGTTGTCGAAGTCGGCGAACCCTGTGCCCCATTCAATGTAGCGAGTATGCTCGAAGCCCGCGGCCCTTGAGGCGTCCTCGAAAAAGCCGCGCCCGCTGTTGCGATAGAGCGCAGGCAGGTCGTCGGAAAAGTGCGTCTTGAAAATGTCCATCAGGCCGTCGCCGTTGTAATCGCCGACGGCCACCCCCATTCCTGCCTGCGCGTTGCCATCTTCGCTGTAGGCGCTGCCCGCTTCGAGCGCGACATCCGTGAACGTGCCGTCGCGGTTATTCCGGTAGAGCGTGCTGGCCGTCGTATCACACGCGACGTAGATGTCCGTCCAGCCGTCGCTGTTGTAATCGAGCGTGGTCGCCGTCATCGAATAACGGCCCTGCACGCGACTGACGCCCGAAGCTTCTGAAACATCCTTGAACGTGCCGTCGCCGTTATTGTGATAGAGCAGGTTGGTGTCTGTCGGGAGACCTTTAGGCCCGCAGTTGACGGGCACACCTTTCCACGTGCAGTTCGCGCCCTTGCCCGGCTCCGGCGCGGCTGCGAGGTCGAACTTCAGGTAAGTTGCGACGAAGAGGTCTAGCTTTCCGTCACGGTCGTAATCAACGAAAGTGCAGCCTGAACTCCAGCGCGTGCCACGCGCCGCCAGCCCGGCTTTCTGTGTCACGTCTGTAAAAGTGGCATTACCGTTGTTGCGGTAGAGAACGTTCTGTCCCCAGTAGGTGATGAAGATGTCTTCAAAGCCGTCCGCGTCGTAATCGCCGACGCAGACGGATGAGGCCCAGCCGTTGCGGCGAAGCCCCGCTTTGTCCGTCACGTCTGTGAAGGTGTCGTTGCGGTTGTTGCGGTAGAGCCTGTTCGATGGCTCTTTCCCTCGCGGAAATCCTTCGAGGCGTGTCCCGCTCAGCAGCAGAATATCTATCCAGCCATCGTTGTCGTAGTCTAGGAAGGCGACGCCGCAGCCGTTAGTTTCGATGATGTATCTTTTTTTCTCGATGCCGCCGTAGATGGTTGACTCAGTCAACCCTGCGCTCGACGCAATATCAACGAAGCTGACGGGAAAATCATTCGAGTTCTTAGCGAGCTGAGAGAAGAAAAGACCGCTAATGAAAGTTAAGATGGCGAGACGTAACATTTTCAAAACTCAAGAGACTGAACGATTCAACCCCTTAGCGCCTTTGCGGCTTTGCGTGAGGAAAAACGGTTTCACGCAAAGCCGCAAAGGCGCTAAGAACTGCGCGGCTTTACGGCTCTTTGTCGGCGCTGGATCGCAATTTTTCCGCCAGCTCAAACTCTCTCTTGGCTTCGTCCAATCTGTTCGCTTGCTGGAGCACTTGCGCGAGCAGGTGATGGCCCGAAAAATTGTTCGGGTCCATCTGCGCGGCGCGCCTGAGCATGCTCTCGGCGTTCGCCAGGTCGTTCTTCTTCAGATAGACCTTGCCGAGGACAATGTACGGGCCGCTGAAGAAGGGGTTGAGCCAGATGGATTTCTGAAGCGGCGCAATCGCCTCGTCCCATTTAAGCTGACGCGTGTAGGCTTCGCCGAGCCTGTAATAGGCCATGCCGAACGCCGGGTTGAGGACAATCTCTTTTTGCAGAAGCGCGATCCCGCGATCAACGTCGGCGTGGTAAATAGCCATCTCGCCGAGCAGAAAGTTGGCCTGCGGCAAGCGCGGATCGAGTGCGAGGGCTTGCTCCAGCTCTTTTTCGGCCAACTCTTCAAACCGCTGGCGCACCATCATCTGCGCGTTGATGAGGTAAGCGGAAGCCGAGGCCGCGGGGATATTGAACATGCGCGCAAACGTCTCGCGCGACTTGTCAGGATTGCGCGTCTGGATGTAGCTGATGCCAAGAGCAAAGTTGATCTCCGTGCTGTTCGGCGACCAGCGGCTGAGTTGTTCGAGGTAGGGAACGGCCTCACGGACGTGGCCGAGCATGTAGTGCGACAGCCCTAGGATCTGTACCTGTTCCCGATAGCGCCGGCTGCCCTCAGGCTGTTGTCTGACGGCGATTGAAAGATGTTCGATGGCGCGCTGGTAATCGTTCTTGCGATAGTAAGCCAGCCCCAGCAGGTGTTTGACCTCTGAATCATTCGGCTTGAATCTTAATGCGACGTTCAGCATCTCTATCGCGGAATCAAACTGCCCGGCCCCCAGCAGACTCTGCGCCCGCGTGACGATGGAAGAATCGTTCGGCGGTTGAGACGCCGTGCCCTGTCCCTGAGCGGCCGGTAGACAGAGTGCGCCCGCAAAGGTGAGCAGCAGTAAGTGGCGGAAAGATTTTCTCAGCATGAGCGTCTTCACCGGAATAATTTTAGAAGAGCGGACTCGTTGTGCGGGAAGATTATTCGCCTCAAATAGAGAAAGGCCCGGGCGGCCTAATCATATAACAGTTACTTGAAAGAGGGCCACCTCCTACAGTGACGCCCGGCCTACACTATCCGGGAGAACCCTGGGCGGGTACGAAAGTTCGTCTGGAACGCGAAAAAAAGTTTGTTGTTTAACCGGACAATGTGGTAAACATAGGGCGACCAGTTACAGAGGAGCGCGGCCCCGCCACGCACCGGCCCGCGATCCTTTAGCTTCCACCTCTTCTTTGAATCATTTTGCTGAATCATAAAAGCCAGGCGTCAAGCCCTGACCTTGAACTGGCGGTGGCATAGCTTTATTTAAGCGCGGCGGCATAATCGTAGGCAAAGTCATTCGGCCAAACAAGCGGGTCAAGTAGTTTAAGCTTCGCCTTTCGACAAGCTTTAACCAGGCTTGCCGTTTTCCCGTTCAGCCTGGGCGACTGAACGGGCATTGTCGCTTTGATTCACAAGGAGATTTCCCATGTTGAGAAGCAAGCTTTCCCTGCTCCTACTCAGTTTACTCTTCGTTTCCGTCCTCTCTCTGGAAGCGCGTGGGCAGGCCGTCTACGGGAGCATTGCGGGGACGGTCACCGATGCTCAGGGGGCGGTGATTCCCGATGCGACGGTGACCATCACGAGCACCGAGCGCAACACTTCCGATACCGTTCGGACGAATGATTCCGGCCTGTACGTGAAAGACAGGTTGCTGCCCGGAATATACAAAGTGTCAATCGAAAAGTCCGGCTTCAAGAAGGGCGAGATTGCGGAGGTGGTCGTCAACCTAGACCGCCAGACCGAAGCTAACGCCGCGCTCGAAACCGGACAACTCTCGGAGGTCGTCACGATCTCGTCCGCAGAAGGCGTGGAACTGAAGACGGATCGCGCGGACGTGGCGACGACTTTTGAGAGTAGACAGGTGACTGACCTGCCGATCCTCGACCGCAACTTCACCAAGCTCATCCTGCTCACGCCGGGCGCGACGCAGCAGCAGTGGGGGCACGCCGCGAGCGAGAACCCGCAGGGCTCGACGCAAACTCTCGTCAACGGCCAGACCTTTAGCGGCACAGGCTATCAGCTCGACGGGACTGACAACCGCGACCCGATCCTCGGCATCATCGTCATCAACCCGAACTTCGAAGCCATCGGCGAGACGAAGATCACTTCGCAGAATTACGACGCGGAGTTCGGCCAGGCGATTGCCGGGGTGGCTTCCGTCCAGACCAAGTCCGGCACGGATGAATTTCATGGCAGCCTCTTCGAGTTCCGGCAGAACGACGTGCTGCAAGCGCGCAACCCGTTCTCGCAGTCGCAGCCCGACTCCGTCACCGGCAAGCTCATCCCCGATACTCTGAAGAACCAGTTCGGCGGCTCCATCGGCGGGCCAATCGTGCGCGGCAAAGCTTTCTTCTTCGGCGACTATCAGGGGACGCGCAGTAAGGTTGGCGGGTCGCGTCGCGTGACCGTGCCGACGCTCGCGGCGCGCAACGGCGATTTCAGCGCCTATGGCCGCGACATCTTCGACCCGATTACTGGCTTGCAATTTCCAGGCAACGTGATTCCGGGTCCCGGCGGCGCTGGCTGCGGGGTGACACACAGTTGTCTGTCGCAACAGGCGCTCAATGTCCTGGGGTTGATCCCTGCGCCTTCCTTGCCCGGCACGGTCAATAACTTGACCGCCTCCGGCAGCGAGCTTTTCGACAGCGACGCCTTTGACGTTCGCATTGACGCCCGCGCCTCAGACAGTCTGAACATCTTCGGGCGATACAGCTTTGCCGATTTCACCAGGGATGGCCCGAGCGTGTTCGGAGAAGGCGGCGGGCGTGAATTGGTGACTCTCGGCGGCTCGTCTAAAGTGCGCAACCAGAGCCTCGCGCTAGGGTTCGACTACACCTTCAATACGACGACCGTCCTGGACATGCGCTTTGGCTACTTCAAGTATAAAGTGAATGTCCTGCCGGTGGATTTCGGCCAGAGCACGTCAACAGACCTGGGCATCCCCGGCTTGAATTTTGATGACTTCAGCTCCGGTCTCTCGGAGTTCGAGATTCAGGGGCCGGGCGATCTGGCTTTCAACATCGGCTCAGGCTTGAACACCAACCGCTGCAACTGCCCGCTCGACGAGATCGAGTCGCAGTATCAGATAGTCACCAATCTTTCCAAGCTGGTCGGTAATCACAGCCTGAAGTTTGGCGTTGACGTGCGCCGCGCAACCAACCTGCGCGTCCCTAGCGACGAGCATCGCTCAGGCCACTTGACCTTCAGCCCGAACCGCACGGCCAGCGCCGCTGGCGTCGGCGGCATCGGACTGGCGACCTTCCTGATCGGCGACGTGACATCGTTCTCCCGTTACATCAGCACGGCGACAGATGCGGGCGAGCGGCAGTGGCGTCATTTCTATTACGGACAGGACACCTGGCGCGTCACGCCGAAACTGACCATCGCATACGGTCTGCGCCTGGATGTCATCAACCCGCAGGCGGCTAGCGGGCCGGGCGCGGCCGGCTTCCCCGATTTGGATACGGGCGAAGTGCGCGTGGCTGGGGTCGGCGATGTTCCGCTCAACGGTGGCGTGGAGAATAGCTTGAACTTTGCGCCGCGTTTGGGCATCACCTATCAGCTCACGCCGAAAACTGTGGTCCGCTTCGGCTACGGCCGCAGCTACGACATCGGCGTTTTCGGCTCAGTCTTTGGACATACAGTGACGCAGAACCTCCCTGTGCTGGCGACGCAGCAGTTGTCCGGCAACAACGGTCAGACGGCCGTCTTTACTCTCGCGCAAGGGCCTCCGGGCTTTACACAGTTCTTCGGCCTGAACGCGCCTCCGAATCAGGGCGGGGTGCCGCTCGCCGGCATCCCCTCCAATGGCCGCTTCTTCCTGCCGAACGGAGTTCGCCCGCGCGCTGTCAACTTCAAACAACGGCTGCCGACGCTCGACGCCTACAACGTCACCGTCCAGCACCAGTTGACCAGCACTATCTCGCTTGAGGTGGCCTATGTCGGCAACAAGGGAACGCACATGTTCGCCGGTAACAACCCGGATGAGAACTTCAATCAACCCAGCGTCCTCGGCTTCGGAGTTTTGACACGCGACCAGCGCAAGCCTTTCTTCCAGCGGTTCGGCTGGACGCAGGACGTGCTCCTCTATTGCAACTGCTCGGATAACCACTACGATTCGCTGCAAATCAAGGCCACGAAGCGCTTCAGCAGCGGTTATTCGTTCCTGACTCACTACACCTTGCAGCGAGCGCGCGACTACAACGACGACCGCTTCATTCCAGACATTGACGCCAGCTACGCCTACGGGCCGCATGATTTCATCCGCACGCACAATTTCGTGCTGTCGCAGGTCGCGGAGCTACCGTTCGGGCGTGGCAAGCGATACTTCACAAACGCGTCGAGGGCGCTCAACTACATAGTGGGCGGATGGCAGTTTAATTCCAACACCATCATCCAGAGTGGCCTGCCTTTCAACGTCCGCTATGACAACGCGGGCATCTTCGATGTCGGCGACAATCGTCCAAATCTCAATGGCAGCATCAACATCATCGGCGAGCGGGATCGCTGGTTTGACCCGACGACTTTCTCGAAGCCAGCGGTGGGCACTTTAGGGAATTTACCGAGAAACGCCTTGCGCGGGCCGAACTACTGGCGAACTGACGCTTCGCTGTTCAAGAAGTTCCAGTTCAGTGAAACGCAGGAGCTGGAGTTCCGCATCGAGGTGGTGAATCTGTTCAACCACGTGAATCTTGAGAATCCCGATTCCAACATCGGCGACCCTGCCAACCCGAACGCCAACGCAGGGAAGATCACTTCGACCGCCTTCTTCGGCAATGACCTGCAACGTAACTTCCAATTCGGTCTGAAGTACAAGTTCTAACGACTTCAGAATTATCACAAAGTGAGCCGGCAAGACTTCGGCTCACGACCCGAAGAGAAAGGAGAGACTCATTTGAGTGACTCTCCTTTTTCTTATGCGATCAAGCAAGGCCCGCAAAGGTGCTCGTGCGATTGACGTGAGTTCGATGTAAGCGGAGTGGAGAACCCAGCCCGCTCCGCGGGCTGAGGGCGGGCTCCGCTTACGTCGGACTCTCGTAAATTCAAGGCACTTTCAATCCGTCGAGCTTCAATACATCGGCTTTCTTCCTTGCGGGCAGCTTGGCGTACATGTCCGTGAACGCCGCGTTAGTCCAGCCGAAGCCGATGACGTTGTAGTCGTAGCCGAATTTAATTCCGCCGCTAATCTCAGATTCGCGGCGCACGACATCGTATTTCTCCACAATCGTGTTGTGCTGGTTGAACTCTTTGAGAATCGTCGAGAGAAAGTTGGCCGTGATGCGGTCGGCCTCTTCCGTGTAGCCGTAGCGGCGCAAACCCTCGACCGCGATCATCTGTAGCGGGGCCCAACCGAACGGCGCATCCCACTGATTGCCGCTCGCGTTAGTGCTGGTCTGCAAACCACCCGCCCGCTCGAAGAGGCGAAGGTTGGAGACGAGACGCGCCGCCTGCTTGCGGTCTGCGATGCCGACCCACAGAGGATAAAATGTGGTCGCGAACGGGTAGCGCCGCACCATTCGTTTGTCGAAGTTATAGTCGTAATAGAGGCCGTCCTTCTCGTCCCACATCAGACGATTGACGCTGCGGCGACGCACTTCGGCGCGAGCGACCCAGCGGCGCGCGTCACGCGAGCGGCCCAACATTCTCATGATCTCGGCCGCGTCCGTCTCCATCAGGTAGAGCAGGGAGTTCAGGCAGACAGGGTTGTAATGGATGATGTCTATGTTGAATGGCCCGAAACGGTTCGACGGGTCGAAGCCGGATTCGCGCATTGAACGGTCGCCCTTGTAAAAGAGCGGGAGGAGTTCGTCCTTCTGCTTGTCGTAGTACTGCCCGACATCGTAATCCGTGAACTCGTGCGTGCGGTAATATTCTTTGACCCGGTCGTAATGAGTTCGCCCCTGCGCGTCCTTTTCGTCCGAGAGGACTTCAGGCGCAGGCCCTTCGCCCAGATCGTAATAACGTGAGAGACCTGTTTCTCCTGTCAGGTGCGGCTCGCTCGTCCAGAAGCGGTAATACTTCTCGATTGCCGGGACGGTCGCGCGCAGCCAGTTGAGGTCGCGTTTTCTCCGGTAAACATTCAGAATCATCTGCGTCAAAAACGGAGGCTGCGAGCGTGAGAGATAGTAAGTCCGATTAGCGTTCAAAATCCTGCCATAGTTTTCGATCTCGTAGAGAAAATTATCCACAGTATTCTGTGCCAACTCGATTTCGTTATCGCGCACCAGCCCGACCTGTATGAAGTAGCTGTCCCAGCCGTACATCTCGTTGAAGCGCCCGCCGGGCACGACGTAAGGGTGCGGCAGGTAGAGCAGCCCCTGTTCGCGTATCTCTCGCGGGTCACGGGGGAGCTGTCTCAACTCTATGCGCGCGAAATCCTCCGGCTTCATCTCGGCGCGCAAGCTCTGCTCGATGCGTTTGAGATTCTCGTTTTCCGGGACATAGACAGGCCAGCGGTAGCCCTGCTCAGAGTGAAACTTGGGATCGGCGGCGGCAGTGGCAAGCTGTTTGTTCGAGCGAGTCAGGGTGTGCCAACTCTGCTTGATGTATTTCTGAATGGCCTGGAGCTGTTCGGCGGTCGCTTTGTCAGCCGGAGGCTCGGTTGAAGAAACAGGAGAAAGCGCCAGAGATAGAACGACTATCAAAAGGAGCAAATGCTGCATGACACGCGGTGTCTCTTTCATACCGGAATCTCCTTAAGAGGATAGTGGTAGGGGCAGGGCTTGTCCCTGCCCGCAAGCTTAACAAAAAGACGGACAGGGACAAGCCCTGCTCCTACAGTTTGAGTTCAGTTCTCCAGCTCAGGGGCCGGTGCCTATCTAATCTAAGTTGCTAGCTAACGAACATCCCGAAGGGATGTAGGAGATTAGCCGGCGGTGCAACCGCCGGACGAATCAGTCTCTCAACGTTTCCGCCCCGGCCGGGGCGGCGGATTCCGCTCCGGCGTCCCTGCCGGGACGCGAATCCTTTTTCACATCGTTCCCGATGGCTGCGCCTTTCGGCTTGCCACCGGCTAATTTCCGACATCCCTCCTGGATGTCTGTTGACTGGCAACTTGCGTTATCTACTGACTTCCAGCACGACAGCTTCATAAGGCGCGAGATTCACCTCGCCCCCCTCGATTGCCCGTTCATGCTTACGCAAGTTGCTCAGAGCTTCACGCAGTTGTCCGGCCTCGTCTACTTTCAGCTTTCGCCGTTCGCCCGACATATTCAGTGCGACGATCATCGTCTGCCGCGGGCTGCGGCGGCGATAAGCGAAGACGGAAGAGTCGTTGCCGATGGATGTGTAGTCTCCGTCAAGCAGCGCCGGGCTTTGTCGGCGCAATCCTATCGCGCGCTTGTAAAAGTTGAGAATCGAATCCGCGTCGCCGGAAGCCTTCTCGACGGTTCGCGCGGCCGCGCGCGGAGCAAGCCGTAGCCAGGGCGTGCCGGTCGTGAAGCCTGCATTGGGCTGGTCGTTCCACTGCATCGGCCTTCTTTGCGCGTCGCGTCCTTTGTAGCCGGGCCAGTACCTACGGCCTACGGGGTCGCGCACTTCGTCGAGCGTCAACGGCTCGACGGATTCCATCCCGATCTCTTCGCCGTAGTAGAAGAACGGCGAGCCGCGCAAGGTCAAGAGCATCAGCGCCACCAGCTTGGCAATCTCTTCATTATGCTTGCCATCGCCGAAGCGTGTGTATGCGCGCCGCAGGTCATCGTGGTTGCTGAGCACGTAAGTCGTCGGGCGGCCTCGCAACACGCGCTCGGACTTTTCCACGACGGCGCGAAAGCCTGCGGCGTCGAGCGTCTTGATCTCCGTCGAGAAGAAGAAATTGAAGGGCAGGTGAATCTCGTTGTTCTGCGGGCCATAGTATGGCATCAGTTGCTCTATGGTCGGCACCCAGATTTCGCCGATCAGCACGCGCTCCCCCGCATAACGGTTCGTCATCCGGCGAAAACGACGCAGCACGTTGTGACCTTCGGGCAGGTCTCGATTGTATTTCAACTCCTGCTCGTGCTCGGTCGCGCTGCCCTGGCGCAATTGCGGCAGGACGGGATTGTCGCGCAGTTGCGGGTCTTCAAAGAGCCAGTTGATAACGTCGAGCCGAAAGCCATCCACGCCGCGGTCAAGCCAGAAGCGAATGGACTTGAACATCGCCTGTTCCACCTCTGGGTTGCGCCAGTTCAAATCAGGCTGCTGCGGGTAGAAGAAGTGGTAGTAGTACTGCTTTGTCTTTTCATCGAAAGTCCATGCCGCCGGGCCAAAGCCTGAGTACCAATTGTTGGGCGGGCCGCCACCGGGTTTGGGGTCGCGCCAGATGTACCAGTCGCGGTAAGGGTTGTTGCGCGAAGAGCGCGAAGCCTGGAAGAAGCGGTGCTGATCCGAGGTGTGATTGAAGACCATGTCCATAATGATCCTGATCTTGCGCTGGTGCGCCTCTTTGACCAGGCGGTCAAGGTCCGCAAGCGTGCCGAACTGCGGGTCAACTGCTTCGTAGTCGCTTACGTCGTAGCCGAAATCCACCTGCGGCGACGGGTAGAATGGAGTAATCCAGAGCGCATCAACACCGAGGTCCGCCAGATAATCGAGCTTCGAGGTAATCCCGTTGAGATCGCCTATGCCATCGCCATTGGTGTCCATGAAGCTGCGCGGGTAGATTTCGTAAAAGACGGCGTGCTTCCACCAGGGCTCATTCTGCGAAGCCTTTCCCGGCTTCACACGCGCTTTTGTCTTCCGCGACTGTGACTTTTGGGGGCTGGCCGTCGTTGCGGCTGCGCTACCGAGTAAGATTGAAGCGGCCAAGAGCAAGTATGAGGCGCTTTTCAGCCTGCGGAGCAGGCGACTGAAAATAGCCCGGCACTTCAGTGCTGGGGAAGGGACGGCGAAATTGTGCGGAGTCCCGTAGGGACGGCTGAAATCTTCAATCGTCCCGACGGGACTCAGATAAATTTTTACCGCCGTCTCCCAGCACTGAAGTGCTGGGCTATTTTCAACCGTCCCTGACGGGACGATAGCTGAGTCGCACATTAGGCTTCACTCCCTTTGACGTTGCTTACTTGCTGCCTTGTCAATCGGAATGGTCAGTTCGCGCCGGACGTAAGAATCAGATGGGCCTGCGAAAGCAATGAGCAACTGCACATCGGAACCATTATCCGCTTTCATCGTCACGCCGTCTGCCCGGCCGAGCCGGTATGGCGTGCGCGCGCGCAACTGATAGCTGCGGCCGCCGAGTCCTTCGAGCACGAGATGCAAGGCTTCGCGGTCGGCGCGCGCGCGTAAGACGCGCAGCCCCTCGCTCTGTGCGCCGGGCACGAGGCTTTCAGGCACTAGATAAACGTCCGTGCCTTCCGTATAAGTAAAGACCACTTCGATGGTCTGCTCCTCGCCTTCGACAATGACTTCGGCGCGCTGCACGTCACCGGCGCTTTTCATCTCAAACTGTGTCGCGCGTCCCTGAGCCTTCACTTTGCGCACACGCGCGTCGAGCGGGAAGGCGGGCGCGAGCGTGAAACGCTCGACCCCTTGAGACATTGGGGGAGCGCCCGTCTTCACGGAGCTTCTTTGCGTGATTGTGATTGTCAGACGACCGGCGGCCCGGACCAGTTTCAAATCGTACCGTGCGTCTCCGACGGCGACTCCTCGCGCTTCGATGCGGTCCCAGTTCGCCGGGAGCTGTGGGGCGAAGCGCAGCTCCCGGCCTGCGTCGGTGATTTCGATGCCGAACAGCCCGCGCAAACTCGGCGTGACGACCATCGCCTCCGACCAGACCTGGTGGTGAGAGGAGCGGCCGAACGGCGCGTTCCAATCGCCAGACAGCAGCTCCGTCACGTAACCCAGCGCGTTCGTGTAAGAGAGCAGGGCATTCGCCATCAGCGCTTGATAGCCGATGTGCGGTCGGCCATAACGGTAAGCGCCCATGCTGGCCCAACCTGTGAACAGAGGCCACACAGAGCCGTAGTGATAAGAGAGCGGGTCATAGAGCTTGCTCTCGTCGGAGATGATGCGCGCTCCCCAGTCGGTCGCCATCCGTCCGCTGCCCAGGTGATCTAGCTCTAACTGCGCGCGCTCGTCCAGCATCGTGCGCCACCAGAGCGGCACAGCCGGAAGTACAGTGTCTTCGTCAATCAAGCGTGCTTTGCTCAATTCTTCCATACGCGCTTGTCGGACGGCGCGGTTCGGCCCCGGCTCGGCTTCGGGAGTTTCGGTCACAGACGACGGTCGTGTGCCGAAAGCATAAAAGCCGCGATCCGCCAGCCAGTAAGTCTGCTCCATCGCGGCGCGCGTGCGTTCGGCGTTGGCGCGCGCTCTCTCGACGGTCGCCGCCTCTTTCATCGCTTCGGCCAGTTCACTCATGCTGCGCGAAGCTTCGATCCACAGACCCTGCATGTAAATCTCTTCGTGGACGGGGCGGAGCGGCCCGCCTTCGACCCAGCCGTGACCGAACTTCGTGTTCTCGATTAATTGATTTCCGTCCGTGTCCGTGGCTTCGGAGAAACCATAAGCTTTCTGAATCGAGTCCCAATTAGCTTTGAGAAACTCTCTGTCTCCGGTCGTGCGCCAGTAGTCTGCGTGGGCGATGACGTAGAGCGGTGTGGCGTCAGCGCTCGCCCAGGGGAATTCGTAATCGGTAAACCAGGGGATGAGCGAAGCGCTCTGCGAAATCTCGTGCGGGATTTTGCCGTCCGCGCGCTGAAACTTTTTGAGGAATTCGAGCGCCGTCCGCGCGGAGCGGAAATCGCCGTATGAGTTGATTGCCAGCGCCGTCCACATCGCATCGCGGCCGAAGTACCAGGCGAAGCCGGGCCGCTCGCTCTGACCAGACGTGCGAAAGCCCGCCAGCAGCCCCGTGCCTAGCAACGGATTGGTCGCGATGCCTTTATCAACGCCGACCTTGGCCCAACTGAAAGCCGTGTTCAAGCGCTCGTCCGGCGTCCAGATGCTGGTCGTCTCGCGCTCCAGGCGCTCGTAATAGGTGACGTTGCTCTCATAGAGAGACTGGACGGAGCCGAGCAAACGGTCGTAAGCCTCTTTTGCTTTCGCGCGCCCCTCGACACTTCCAGCGATGATGATGGGAATAAAGCTCGTCTTTAACTCCGCTGGCGAAACTTCGATGATGAAACGCGAAGGGACATCGCGCGGCTCCTCCTGGTAAGGCATCTGGGTAACGTCGCGGCCCGCGGGCGAGCCGACCACGCCGACGAAGCGCTTGGACTCTTCCGTGATGTAGTAGACGCGCTGCTTTTCGTCCCACCCGATGTTGCCCGTCATCAAACCGGCGGGCCAGGCGAGTTTCAGTGTAGGCCGGAACGACACCCCGATGGTCATCGGCAGAACGCTTTTGACATCGAGCAGCATGATAACGCCCGGCTCGTCCACCGGAGCATAGATGATCTGCCGGACGGTGAAGGCGGCGTGCGAATAGGTGAAGACGGTCGCTTCGGGGCGGACGTTGATGCGGACGGCCGTTTCCGTGGCGCGAAATTCCAGCGGGTAGCCTTCAATGCGGAATGACAACTCGAAATCATCGAGCAGCTTCATGGGATAGACCCATGCTTCAAGCGGGCGGTGCTCGTAACCAAAGACCGCCGCCCTGCGGCCCACGACATCAAAGAAGCTGCCGGCCTGCGTGCGCCGCTCAAGCTCCAGGCTGCTCTTGCGGAGAGTGAATTTCGGCGCGAGCGGGGGGCGCGGTTGAGCCTGCGCCCCTGGCGAAAAGAGATTCAGTGAGAAAAAGAGAAAGCAGAAGGTGAATCCAAAGAAGAGCCAGCGCAGGGCTAATTTACTTATCTTCTTTTTCTCAATGTCGCTTAGGAGCACTCGATCTATCTCCATCATCTTCGGATTCTGAAATTGACACGGTAGGGGGCTGCGGTTCAAATCCGCACGAGCCTACCATTTTTGTGCCCAAAATCGGGGGTTTTTCGCGTTTCGTTGCTCAAGCTGCCATCTCTTTTGACGCGAAGCGTGCCTAACGCACGGTATCAGCGGGGCCGCGAGCGGTGCTGATGATTGATGGGAAACTCGCAACGCGGCCTCCGCTGGATGCCGTTGTTGGACGCCTTTGCCTACCTCCATGACCTTTTCATCCGGGGCCATAGATTATTAGCCGGCAGTTACTTCACCGGCAATTGCTGCTTTTTAGCTGGCGCCGCCTTCTTCGCAGGCGCAGGTTTCGCCGGTGGATACTGGGTCCAATACACACCGCCACCACCTTCATATTCCACTCCGGTGGTAGTTACCTGTGTATCATCGCTGCGGAACAGTGTGTAGGCGCTTTCCAGTGTATAAGCGGCGACAGCTTTGCCCGCGGGGACCTCAATGCCTACCTTTCGGGTCTTCTTCGTTGACCATCCTTCGGTATTGGTTTCACTATGCGTGAAGCTCTGGCTTAACGTAGCAGAGCACTCCCAGGCCCCGGAGCTCCAGGCGAGACTGAACTCAATACCTGTCGTTTCTGAGAACTCTCTGGTTTTACTTCCATCGGCGCCCTCCTCGTACTCAAAGTCAAGTCTTTGCGAGGCTGTCGTATCGTTATAGCCCCAGCCGAAGCGCTTATAGCGGTCAACCCTCTTGAGGCGATATTCGGGGGACTTCACGATTTGCTCGACCGGCCGCAGGTTGGGGTCGCCCACCGTAAACCACGGAAGTATCGTCGTATTTGCTCAGTCTCGCTACCTTGATAGACGAGGCCAGATGAATGGAAGGAGCCAGGTGAATTTAGTGGGCCACATCCTATACCTCCCCGCCGGTGTGGTCAAGGTTGACATCAATAAGCGGGCAGGCGTCTAACGCTCGAATTAACCGGGCGCGTGCAAGGAGCACACAAGCCGCATCGCAAGAGATTAGCGTAAAAGAGTTGCTATCCCGCGCACCGGTTGAATGAGTTGTTAGACGGCGCGTTTAAGCAGATATTAGCTGTTTTTGCCGATACCCTCCTGCGGCCCCGCCTCTTCCGAAGCTTCAAGCTCACGGCCGCCAGCTTCGTCTGTCATCTAAACAATGACAGCGCGGTCTTACTTAATAACCACAGACGAATCATTATTCCGATGATTGTCGCGGGCCTCACTTGGAGGCACAATCTCTCCTTTTGGTGGGGCGGAAGGGCGGCGAGGAGAGAGTGAATCAATTAAAGGTAGTCATCGCGGAAGATTTCAGGCCGTTAGGCGACATGTTGAGCCGAACGCTTTCGGCGCTGGAGGGGATAGAGGTTGTAGGCGTAGCGGCGGATGGAGTCGAGGCGCTGCGGCTGGTGAGGGAGCACAAACCTCGCGTGCTGGTTCTGGACATCTCTATGCCGCACAAGGACGGGATTCAGGTGCTCAAGGAGATTCGCGCCGAAGATACTTCGACCGTCATCATCATCTTCACAGGGGAGTCGTCATTAGTTCTCCGGACAGTCTGTCAGGAAGAGGGGGCCAACTACTTTCTGGAGAAAACACAGGTCAAAGAGTTGATGGAAATCTGCGAGTTGGAACTGCTGGCGCGCTGACGTGGGGGTGATGCCGCCGGCAGCAGAACGCGGGGCGTCTTCTAACGCGAGTCGCAGCGTCCCGCGCGCGCCGCCGGGCACGGTCTTCAGTGGGAGGAGGTCGTGCCCGGCGCGTTAGCTCTACTTAGAAAGTAATCACCAATGAAGACAGAGATCGGACGAATCGAAGATTCGCTACTGAGTTTGATGATAGGGTTCGCACAGTACAGATTGCAGCTTGAGCGGGCGTACGCGTGCGCCCAGGTCCTGCTGGCGCGCAGGGCGGGCGGATTCTCAAGCGCGGAACAAGAGGCGCTGTTCGAGGCGACACTGGATGACACCCTTAAGGATTATTTTCAGTTGCGCGGCCAGATCGACTGGTGGCTTGAGGAAGCACACCAGATTGTTGACGCCATGATGGAGATCGAGCAGCGCGAGGCGTTCACGGACGAAGCTGTTCCTGAACTCGATCAGCAACAGGCGCTGACCGACGGGTTTGAAGAAGGGCCGACCGCCTGCTTTATCGATCTGGGTCACGTATTTTGAAACAGGACTGATATCAATTAGCCAGCCGGTTCTGGATAGCGTAGCGCACCAACTCGGCTGTCGTTCGCATCTCCATTTTCTCCAGTATGCGTGCGCGGTAGGTGCTCACGGTGGGAGGGCTGAGCGAGAGTTCTTTGGCGATCTCTTTGGCCGTTTTGCCGCTGCCGAAGAGGCACAGAATCTGAAACTCCCGGTCGGAGAGATTGTCGTGCGGGTACGCCGCGGGCTCCTTCGCGTGCGGATTTAACAGTAACTTGTCCACGACGCGCTCGCCGAAGTATTTCCCGCCCTTCAGAATCTTTCTGACTGCGTTGACCAACTCTTCCGGCGCGGAGTCTTTGGAGAGGAAGCCAGAGGCCCCGGCTTTCAAGGTACGCAGGGCGAACTGCTCCTCTGGATAAACGCTTAAGATCAACACCGGCAGGCGGCGGTGCTCGCGCTTCACGTCCTTCAGTAATTCGAGGCCGCCCCTGCCCGGCAGATCAATGTCCAGCACCACCAGACTCCAGGGTTGTTCGCGTATCAACCTCAGGGCCTCGCGCGTGTCTGACGCTTCGGATACTTCGACGTTCGCCTCGTCCGCCAGAATCTCTCTCAACCCGCGCCGGACCACTGCATGGTCGTCTACGATGAGGATGCGAATCATGGCGCGCTCTCGTCAGCAGTCATCTTGTCAAAGGGGATTTGCGCCTTCACAACAGTCCCGCCGGTCGGACCCTTGCACACTTCGAGAGAGCCCCCCAGCGTCTCCGCCCTTTCGCGCATCCCCAGCAGGCCGAGCGAGGTGGGCGCGGCCAACTCCTCTTCGGTGATGCCCCTTCCGTCGTCCCGCACGATGAGCGTTGAGAGCCCGTGCGCGACGTGCAGCCCGACGTGCACACTCTGCGCCTCGGCGTGGCGCGCCACATTGGTCAGCGCCTCTTGAAGAATGCGGAACAGGGCAGTCGAGTGCGCCGCATTCAAGGCCGCCTCGTTCTTCGGCACATGACACTCGCAGGACAACCCCGTGCGCCGTGCGAACTCCTGACACTGCCATTCGGCGGCTGCCGGGAGCCCAAATTTATCCAGCACCCCCGGCCTCAGTTCCGCGGAAAGATTTTTGACTGAGGTGAGGGTCTCGTCCAAAAGGTGCGACATTTCCCTGAGCCTCAGAGCTATTTCAGCGTCCTCGCCTTCTGCTTCCGGCAATCTTTTGCCGAGCCACGAGACATCCATCTTCAGGCGGGTCAAACCCTGCCCTAGAACGTCGTGCATCTCGCGCGCTATGTCTGTCCTCTGCTTCTCGCTCAACGATTGCAGGTAAGCGACCAGCGAGCGCATCTGCCGTCGTGAATTCTCGATCTGTTCCTCGATTGCCCTGCGGTGAGTTTCGTCGCGCTGCGTCGCCCAGATGCGGAGCAGGTATCCGTTGACGACAACGCCGATGAAATTGCTGACGAAGAACCTCTTGCGGCCCTCCACATCGAACCCGACAGACTCCGCATTAAGGAGCCTGTAGCCGTTATCAATGAAGGCACGCGCGTTGGCGCGGATTGTGGGGGTTACGGCTGTGCGAAGCAGTTGGAAGTCAGCGCCTACAAGGTCATCTGCGCGCTCATAGCCGTACATGCGCGCCATGGTGTCGTTGCATTCGGCCAGGTAGCCGTGCTCGTAAAACAGCCGGAACTGCTCTTCAGCAGGCAGGCTGGTGTCAACGGGCTGCGCCGACTCGAAGCGCCAGATGCCTTCGGAGCTGTTGACGATGAACGAGCGATAGCGCTCTTCGCTTGCGCGCAAAGCTTCCAACGCGCGCTTGCGCTCGGTGATGTCCTCCATCATCGCCAGCCCGTGCGATGGGACGTTCTGAGTATCCCTGACCAGGAGCACAGTCGTATCCAGCCAGACGCAGCGCCCGCCCCTGGTGTTGACGCGCTTCTCCAGTCTGTAGCTCGGAATCTCGCCGCGAAACAGTTGGCCGGCTAAGGTCTTATCTTTTCCCCTGTCGTCCGGGTGCGTCAGGTCAAGCAAAGATTGCTTGAGCAAGGCGCGCTGACTGTAGCCGAGCAGTTCGCAGAGCGCCCTGTTGACCCTTCGCAGGCGAAAGTCGGGGCCGACAATCGCCATGCCTATCGGGGCGTTCGCGAAGGCCAGGCTAAACCACTCTCCGCCCGCCGGGGCAAACTCGCGCGGCTCTTCGTTCTCCGCCGTCTGCCTAATATGAAAAACGCCGGAAGCGCCTTGTCCCCGGCGTGTCACCTTATCAGCTCTCATAATAGAGCTTCCTAAATGAATAGAGTCTGCCGCTATAGAGCTAACAATTCCGAGGGGCATGGCTCGGCCATACTCTGTCCAAACTGCTCGGAACCCCGCGTCCGTGTGTGTGGCTCGGAGATAGCTTTCACTGCCTCGACCAATTCCATGCCGGTCAAGGCGCACATCACGTCGTTGACGAAGAAAGTAGGCGCTCCTGTAATCCCGTGGGTCAGACTGAAATCACGATCCCTCAGAATCTGCCCGGCGTACACGCGGCTTTCCATCTCGCGGTCGAATCTTTCGAGGTCGAGCCCGACCTTCTGCGCGTACTTGCGCAGCTCTTTATCTTCGAGTTTCCCAGGATTCAAATAAAGGAGGCGGTTCATCTCCCAGAACTTACCCTGCGCGGCGGCGGCCTCGGCCGCTTCGGCCGCGCGCAGAGCGTGCGGGTGGACCCTGACGAGCGGAAAATGGCGGTACACCAGGCGCACACTATCCAGCAACTCATTAACAAATTTTTCGATGACGAGGTGCATCTTTCGGCTGTCAGAGGTCTCGTAATCGCCGTACTTGACCACCGTCACGCGCGCATCCGCCGCCCCGATGATGTGGTCGCGCTCGTTGACCGGCACAGGCAGCCTGAACTCTACTCTGCTCTCCATACCTTTACTCCATCATTTACGGCACAACCTCGAAGGTTACTTTATTGGACTCCAGCCACGCTCCCTGGCAGCACTCCACACGGCGCAGTACGGCCAGCTCGTAATGCCCGACCGGGAGCGCCTTGTACCAGACGATGCCCATCTGGCTGATTTTGAACCAATCAACCACTTTCGTCTGTTTGGGCTGTAGCTCGTAGAACTGCTTTGCCGCGCTCCCCTCGCATCTTTGAACGGCCTCTTCTCTTTCGGCCTGTGCGGGCAGGTTAGTGAGATACGGCAGGAGCTGCCCGTCCCTTTTGAGCTGCGGGCGAATCTGGAAGACGGAGGTTGAGCGGCAGTACCTTGCAGGCTTGTCGCTGGTGTTCGTCATCGAGATGGTGACGGGAATATCTTCCCCGACCTCGAACCGACTTTTCACAGGCCCGTACAGGCCGCCCCCCGTGGTAATCGTCACCTTGATGACCCCTTTGGAGACCGGGGCCGCGGCTGCCCCGGTCTCCTCCTGTCCCTTGCTCGAACCAGTCACCAAACCGCAAAGGAGACTCGCCGCCAGCACTGCCATCAGAAGCATCTTTCGCATCCCGACACCTCCTCCGTACCGACCTGCGCGGGGGCTTGTGCGCGCCCTACTGCTGCGCCGTCCCCACCTGCCCTGTGATGCCCTTATTCGCCATCAGCCTGATCTCGACCCGACGATTTTTCGCCCGCCCGGCGCTCGTCTTGTTATCCGCCACAGCTTCTAACTCGCCGTAGCCGAAGGGCTGCACGAACCGCTGCATAGGCAGCCTGTACTTGGTCACTATGTAGTAAATAACTGCCTGGGCGCGCCGGTCGCTCAGGTCGCGGTTGCGGGCGGTGTTGCCGGTCGTATCCGCGTGTCCGACGACGGCGATGACCCAGCCTTTCGTGTTCTGCGTCTTCACCCAGGCGGCGGCGTTGTCAATCTCGGCCTTGGCCTGCCGGCTCAGCACGGAACTGCCGGTCCTGAAGTTAACGGTAATGGTCTTGATGGGGTCGAAGTCGTCTAGCCCGTTGATGCGGTTATTGGCGTGGTCGGCCGTGGCCTGCGCCTTGGCCGCCTCTGCTCTGGCCGTTTCGGCGACGGCCTGCGTCTCCAGGAGTTGGCCCGCGAGTCTCTCCTGCTCCTCCTGCTGCTGTCTCAATTTCTCCCGCATCTCGGCTTCGACAGGGTCAACCGTTGATTTGAGCGCCTGCGCGGTCCTGAGGTCTTGCTCGTCGAAGCGGATTTTATCGGCGACCAGTTGGCCCTCGCTATTCCCCACGCCGTCAACCTCCAGCCGGAGGCCGCGCAGGATGTAGCCCACGCCGTAATCTTTCGAGCCTCTGAAAACCCCTCTCTTATGGCTCTTGACATCGGTCTCGTTGGTCAGGAGGACGACCGTTTGCGGGCCGCCTGTCGTGTCGCTCATCGTGAACCAGTCGGCGTCACGCTTGACGACGATGCCTCTGAATTTTTTCACACGCTCCCCGCTAGGGATAGAGCGCGTGTTGGAATCCTGGCCGAAGGCTTGCCCCGCGCTCGACAGGACGAGAACGAACGCGAAGGCCATTGCTCTTAAAAGGACGTGCCGGTTGATTCTCATGGTGTTTGCTCCTTTGCTGCTGCACATGGTCGAAGAACGAGGCGGCTTTTGTCCGACGCCGCCGGCCTGAGCGAAGAGAATTAAGGCCAAACGTGAGTCGCCGCCCTTGCTCTAACGAGCCATCCGTCTCTTCGCTTTTTGTCGCGTGATGTGTCTGCCCATCTACGGCCCATACTCCTGACAAATCTCGCTCGCGGTTGATTCTAGTGACGGCTGATTGCTCTGAATACTGTCAATTCTGACAGTATTCATTTGTTGTCGGCGGCATTAGGATCGCCATCGGTCAGTAGTAAGGAGGAAAGGGAAAGCCGGGGGGCTGGGGCAGTTCTCCCGGCCGTAGAGGCCGGGGGAGTTGGGGGCAGCTCCCCCGGCCGTTGTGCAAAAGCCCACTGCCACAAAGAAAGGTGAGGGTTCAGTGACACCGGAGAATAAAGGCGCTAACGGGGCTCAGTTCCCATTGTCCGTGCGGGCCAACCTGTGGCCGGCGTCCATCTCGTCGCGCACGAAAGTAGACCTCGGAGCTTTCTCGCACACGGGGAAGGTCAGACCCAATAACGAAGACTCTTTTCTAGTAGCGCGCTTCAAGCGCAGCATGTACACCTTGCTGACGAACCTGCCCCCCGGACAGGTTCCAGAGCAGTACGGCGAGACGGGCTACGTGATGCTCGTGGCGGACGGGATGGGCGGGGCGGTCGCCGGAGAGGTCGCCAGCCGCACGGCAATCAGCGCGCTCATCAACCTTGTGATTCAAACGCCCGACTGGATTATGCGCCCCGACGGGCAGCGGGTCGGGGAAGTGCTGCGGCGCATGGAGAAGCGATTCGGCCAGCTCACAGACGCCCTGACGAAACGCGCTCAGGCGGACCCTAGCCTCGCCGGCATGGGGACGACTCTGACGCTGGCCGTGAGCCTCGGCGCAGACCTGGTCGTCGTGCATGTCGGCGCTTCGCGCGCCTATCTTTTTCGCCGCGGCCGGCTGCTGCACCTGACCAGCGACCAGACGGTGGCGCAGTTGCTCGCAGACACCGGAGTAATCCGGCCAGAGGACGTGACAAAACATCACGCGCGGCGTGTGCTGACCGGCTCGATCACGGCCGCTGGCGAGAAGGCCGAGGTCGAATTACATCACGTGAAGCTGGCGGATGGCGATCAACTTCTACTCTGTAGCGACGGGTTGACGGACATGGTTACGGAAGCAGAAATCTCGGCGGTGCTGGCAAGACACGGGTCTGCCGTGGCCGCCTGCCGCACGCTGGTTGATCTGGCGCTGGAAGCCGGCGGCAAGGACAACGTGACAGTGGCCCTGGGCTGCTACCGCATTCCCGCGGAGTGAGGCAGTTGACGGTTAGCGGTAGGCCCTCAGCGAGATGCTGCGGTTCAGGATGATGTCGAACTCCGTGCCGGGATTAACCTCCGCCTCCTCACCCTTCTTTATCACGCCGCGGGCGGCCCCGATTGCTCCTCCTGTGACTGCGCCGGCCGCGCCGTTGAAGATTCCTCCGACGACGGCCCCGCGGCCAATGAACCGTGCATTGCGCTTCTTTGAGGATTTGCCTTTGACCTCCCCCTCGTTGTCCGCGCTGTCGGAAGCGGCAAGCGAGGCGTTGATCGGGTAATGCGCGTCGTTCGGCAAGCGGACGGACGTGAAGGTCACGTTGATGCTTCCCGCCTTGCTCTTGCGGCCGGCGCGGTCGACGTGCGTGACGCTGCCCGTGACGATGCTTCCCGCGGGGATGACTTCGACTCCGCGCACGTAAACGGGAGTCACCACGGTCGAAGTAAAGGGGCCGCCGACCTGAGCATTCTTTGAACTCAGCTTTTCGTTCAGCCTCAGCCGGATAACTGTATCTTCCGGCAGGACGTATTGCGGAGGCTTCTTCCGCTTCTGGCCCGAAACGGAAAGCGCCGCGCACGCCAGCACGAGCGCCGCCAGCAGAACAGACGCGGCGCAACTCTTCATTCTCTCTCGCAACATGATTACCCTCCCGGCGCACAATAGCGTGAGACGGCCGGCCGCGACCCCTGTCAAAACTAACAGTGTCCGGAAGGTTTTCATGGGGGATACACTCCGCCGGATTCAAGTTGACGCCGCCTATTTATGAAGAGGGCAACGCCATGAAGCTCATAATAGTTTTGATTCTGCTCGTCTCTTTCCTACACGCCGCGGATGTCCTCGCGCAAGAGACGCCGAGCGCGGCCGAGACCGCCGAGAACCTACGCACGCAGTTAAGGGACGTACAAGCCCACGAGGCCGAGCTGCAACTTCGTGTGCAACAGTTGGACTGGGATTTGAAGCCGGAAAACATCGAGCGTTATTTCGTAGGCGTCGGGACTACGCGGCCGGAAGAGTTGCGCGAGCAGCGCCGCCGCCAGCTCCAAATTGAGAAGGATGGGATGCTGGCGCAGCTAGACCAACTGGCGGCGAGCCGCTTGAATTTGGAAGCCTCTATCAGCGCGGCCGACGCGCAGGCTTACCACCAAAGCGCCGAGACACAGTTTGCTCACGTGTTAGCGGTGGGGCCTCCCGGCTGCACCCCGTGCCTGGTGGGACTCGCGGCGGTCATCGCAATCGTTGGAGCGGTGGGGATGTACGCTGCAACTCGCAAGCTCTGACCCGCGAGCCACGAAACTTAGAACTTCCACCCTAAAGAGGTGCTGACCCCCAGGTCGTTCTTGTCCGCCTCGACGGGCGGCTTACTGTCGAAATTCTCATAGAGGTGAAGGCCCCAGTAGAGGTCTTTGACGAGCTTGACGCGCAGGTCGGATTTGAATTGCATTCTCATGCGCCCCGGCGTCGTCAGGCTTGGGTATAACACGAAGCGTGAGCTGATGTCTGTGGCGTTAAAGCGAAAGGTGTTGAAATCAAGGCCGGCCAGGGCGTCGGCGTTGGTCGTGTGAGGTCTGCCCGCCAGCGTCGAATAATTTTCGCGCGTCCCGGCCAGCCCGCCGAAAAGCGAGATTCTGGTTCGCTCCGTCTGCTTTACGTTCCGGCCGATCAGCCCTCCGATAGTGGTTCGCAGCGAGAGGCTCTGCTGGTCGCTGCGCAGCAGGTCGAGTAGCCCGCCGGCGTACCACCTGGGCGACAACTGCTTCCGATAATCGAAGGTGAATTGATTACGCGCGTTGCTCGTTCCTTCGGTCTGGCCGCTGAAGACAGAGTCCACGCTGGCGGTCAGGGAATGATCCCGCTTGCGATAGGTTGCGGAGGCGGAGAACTCTGTCTGGTACTGATCGTTTCCGCTCGTGAAGCTGAAGCCGAAATCAATTCTCCCCTCCAACTGTCGCCAGAACTTTGATTCGACCGGTATGATTCTCAGCACCTCAAGCTGTCTCACTCTGAACGCGTTCTTCTCCGCGCCAATCTGAAAGTCGTCAGGGGCTAATCGCAGAGAGTCTGTATACATCTGTCCGCTGACGAGGGCAATCAGATACTTGTCTTTGCTCTCCAATCGTTCAACCCTGGCCCAGTCCAGGCGAACAGCCTCGGCCATGTAGCTCGCCTTGAATTTGAGTTCCCCGCGCTGAAGCCCTTTTATCTCCCCCGTGAGCCGGTCGCCGTTCTTGAGGATGACTACGTCGTCTTTACGTTTGGCCTGAACCGGCAAGGCGCAGGCGACGAGCGCAAGGAGAGTGATGACGGCCGCGCGGCGCAATCTGGTATGACACTGATTTCTCATCTCTCAAAATCTCCCTGATAACAGGCCGTCCAAAATTATGGAACTATTTCCCCCTTGTGCCGCCTGTCAAAAGTGACAGTTACTCTCCAACTTCGAGGCCGATAAAATTTGTCTGCATTGTCTGGAAGCATGAAGAAGGCGGTGGAGAAGATGAGTAAAATCGGCAGAGCCATTCGGATTATCACGGTAGGCTGCGCGCTCCTGTTTGGCGGCGCGCTCGCGGCGGCGCAGGATGTTCGCTACAACTACCTGCAAGGCACGGATTTCTCCAGGTACAGAACCTACAAGTGGGTGAAGGTGCCCGGCGTCCAGTATCCCAATCAGATTCTTGACGGGCAGATCAAGCAGGCGATTGAGGCGCAGTTGTCCACGAAGGGGCTGAGCAGGACCGAGGGCGACGACGCGGACCTTTACGTCGCCTACCAGCTTGCGATTGACCAGGAGAAACAGTGGAACGCCTTCAGCTCGGGCGGCGACCACTGGGGCTGGGGCGGGTGGGGCGGCTGGGGCGGCATGTCAACGACGACGGTCACAAGCTCGACCATCAACGTCGGCACACTGAACCTGGACATCTACGAGGTGGCGACGAAGAAGCAGATCTGGCGCGGGGAGGCGACCAAAACCGTGAAGCGGCAGAAGGACCCGCAAAAGCTCCAGAAGAATCTGGATAAGGCTATGGCGAAGATGTTGAAGAACTATCCGCCGCCAGTGAAATAGCGAAGCGCTTTCGTAAAGGAGGATCGTATGAAGGTAGTCATAGGAGTCGTGTGCTGTCTATTGTGCCTGTGCCTCGCGGGCGCTTCGGGGCGGGCCCCGGAGACCGAAAAGTTTGGCGCGCTCGCTCACTTGCCACAGGGCGGACGCCTCTCTACAGCCAACGTTGATCTCTACATCGAAGGCTACACGAGCGACGAGGAGGCGAAGGCGCTGGCCGGGGTGCTCCTCGAAGGCGGCCCTAACGCGCTGCACAAGGCGTTGGAGAAGGCCGATTCCAAGGGCAACATCACGTTCACCGGGCGGGTCAGCTTCTACGACCTGAAGCTCATCCGCTCGCACCAGACGCCGGAGGGGCGGCGGATTATCGCCGTCGGGGATCGCCCCATCCGTTTTCTTGAGGCTTACGCCGGCACGAGGTCTGAGGATTACGAGTTCGGAATCCTCCAGATGGATTTGAAGCGGGACAAGAAGGGGAAGGAGAAAGGCCAGGGCGTCCTCATTTACGCGGCGAAGGTGAAGGTGCTGGAGGGGAATAAGATTGAGATCGAGAACTTCGGCATAAACCCCGTGCGCCTCCTGGGCGTGCGTAAACTGTAATTGGCGGAATACCAGGAACCACGAAGCCGCGCGAAACGACGCGAAAGGAGCTGCCCTTACTTCGTGTCTCTCCGCGCGGCTTCGTGGTTCGTAATGCTGTCACTTTAAGCTGCCGAACTGCAACAGCCGCCAGAGCTTCAGTCTGGCCTTGTGAAGCTGCGACTTCGAGTTCCCGACCGTACAGCCGAGCAGGCTCGCAATCTCTCCGTGCTTGTAGCCCTCTATGTCGAACAGGACGAAGACCGCCCGGCAGCCAGACGGCAACTGCGCCAGCGCTCTGTCTAAAGCAATTCTATCCACGGCCTGCGCCCCGGCCGAATTCCTTCTCCGCCGAGAGGTCAAGATCGCCGCTTCGATGTCTTCGGGCATCTCTTCCTTGCGCGCCGCGGCGCGACGGAAATACATCAGCACGTAGTTGACCGTCAGACGGTGCAGCCAGGTGGTGAACTGGCTCTCGCCGCGGAAGGAGCCGATTTTTCGGAAGAGGTGGATGAAGACTTCCTGCGTCAGGTCTTCGGCGTCCGCGGCATTGCCCGTCATGCGCAGGCACACGGCATAGACTCTGCGGTTGTGGCGCTCATACAGGTCGCCGAGGGCCGCGACGGCTCCTCTGGCCGCCGCCCGTGCCAGCACGTAGTCCGAGTCCTGCGGGTATTCGGCCGCCCCCACCAAAAAAGTCCGGGGCTGTAGAAACTCGCAGCGCGCCGTTTGATTCATGCCGCCCGTCCCGGTCACTGCCTCTCCTGTCCAAGCATCTCGCTGCTCGACTTGATGCGCTCGCTCAACTCTATAATCTTATCCAGCTCGCTCCTGGCCCTGGCCGCCCTCGTAGCGTCCAGCAGTTGGCCCCTCAAGACCGGATTTGGCACAGCTTCGAAGAGCAGCGTCGAGAGCGCCGAGAGCGCCACCCTTAGTTGCCACACGACTAAAAGAGCCTTCTCCTCTCTGTCCTTTCCACTCTTCTCTGGACTCGGCAGCGCCAGACCCTCTTTGAGCCGGTTGGCGCGTTTCCTGATTTCGGCCGCCGATTTCGCTACGGCCTCGAAGTCAAGCTCACCACTTTTCGAGGCGGCCCGTGAGAGATAGCCGGCGGCCGACTGCAAATAGCCGAGGTCTTCTCTGATTTGAGCCAGAGGGAGCCGCAACTCGCCGGACTGCACGGGACGGCCCGCCGCGTCCTCTATCATTAAGGCTTGAGTCAGAGCGCCCGCCACGCTCTCGCACTGCTCGCGTTCGAGTCCGACAGTGCGCCCACATCCTCCCGGCTCGTCGTTTGGATGATCACTCTGAGCCAGAGCGCATGGGGCGATGACCACGGCGAGAAAAGTTGCGGCCAGCACGCAGTCCATAATTTTGATGACAGGACTCATCGTCTTTCCCTCACCACATGCCGATTGAGTGTACGGGTCCGACGGGGCGGCCGGACACTGTTACTTCTGACAGGTGAGGCGTGGATTATTAGCGCGGTCCTTTGCCTGCATACCCCTGGCGGCTCTGGCTGACGGTCAGGCTGCCGGGCGCTGCTATGCGGAGTTTATGAAACTGCCCGTCCCGCCGCTTCTCTTTGGTCGGGTAGAAGGCGATGACGTATCTGGCAAGAACTATTACAGGTGTGAGAGGGAAATGAGGTGCGCCTGTTCAGCGCGGGTTCGCCAGCGCGTAGTAGCCGCTGCGGTGGCGTATGAACAGGCGGGGCGAGCCGGGCGGCGGGGCGATCTTCACCTTGACTCGTCGCCACTTGCCGTTCGTCTTGAAGTCCTGCGGCCTGTAGCCTATGGCGTACTGGCGGCGCAGCTCCAGGGCGATGCGCTCGAAGACATCGTACATCTCTTCGGCATTGCGAGGCTGGAAGAACTTGCCGCCGGTCACTGCGGCCATGTCCCTGAGAACCTCCTCGCCGTACAGGGTCGAATGCTCGTTGCCCTTCTCGGCCACGCCAATCGAGTAGATGACGACATCAGACTCCTTCAGCACTCTGCTCAACTCCTCGAAGGTGTAGCGTGAGTGGTTGTCCTGCCCATCCGAGATGAGCAGGAGCGCGCGCCTGGACCGCGTGCCTCGCAGCACTTTGTTCAGGCCCAGATAGCAGGCGTCATAAAGCGCCGTGCCCCCGCTGGTGTCGGCTCCTGTGAGCTTGTCCAGCACGGCCTGGTGGTCGTGCGTCTTGTCCAGCGCGAGGAAGGCTCGTCCGTCCCGCAGGGTGATGAGGAAATACTCGTCATCCTCGTGGCCCGTCTCCATGAAGCGCGCGAGGGCTTCTCTGGCTCGCCGCACCTTCTCTTCTGTCATGGAGCCTGTCAGGTCGAAGACGATGCCGACGGAGACGGGCGAGTCGTCCTCCGCGAAGAAGCTGATCTCCTGCGGCCTCTTCTCGTCGAAGACTGTGAAAGATGTTTTGGGGAGGCCGCTGAAGTGGTGTCCGAATTTATCCGTCACCGTGACGTTGAAGGAGATCAAATCCGCGTTGACGACGACCTCGTCATCTGCGGCCACGTCACTGCTCGTCGCGGGCGCTACCCGGTTCAGCAGAGAGCCGCTCTTCTGCTGAACGTCGGCGGCCGTAGAGAAAAAGAGCGCAACGAGAACCAGACTCGAAGCAAGCCCGAGTCTCACCGCCAGCCGGTGCGTCATCACAAAACCCTCCCTTAAAGCTCACTCACACATGACAGTCGGAGCAGTTCACTCCGGTCGCCTGATTCTGTTTCGAGATAGTGGGAAGAGCCCGATTGTAAGCCAACCGAGTGAGCGCGGGCAAGAGATAATTCAGGGAGGTGGTGGCTCAGTTTCAGGCGGGATGAAGAAAAAGGCAGTCGCACGCAAAGACGCAAAGGCGCTAAGAAAACAAGCAATCTTTTCTTAGCGCCTTTGCGTCTTTGCGTGCGATTCCTTCCTGATGAAGAACCCCTTGACCTGTCAAAAGTGACAGTTATCCGCCATTACCCGCTGCGCTAATCTGCGGCCGAACGGAATTAGACCACCCGTGTCATGAGTTCAGTCCCTTTAGAAACGGAGGCTGTATGAAACCGCATCTTCAAAAAATGCAAAGAGCCGTCGGCGCGACTCTGATGGCGATCCTTCTGGCGGCGGCCGCCGCGCAAGCCGTCCGGGCGCAGTCCGAAGAAGCGCAGGAGCAGCAGAAGCCGGAGGTGGAGCAGTTAAAGGACAGAGTCAAGCAACTGGAGCAGACGGTCGAGGAGCTGAAGAGTCAGATCGGCGCTATCGAAGAGACGCGGAAAAAGTCGGACGTGGCAGTGGGCGAAACCGTCGCCGCCCCGTCTGACTCCACGGTCCCCGCCCCGATTCCCTCTGAGCAGCCCGCGTCCAAATCGGCCGACGCCAAGCAGGGCGGCGGGAGCACCTTCGAGGTCTACGGCTTCGCCATGCTCGACATGGGCTACCAGTTCAAGCAGAACCACCCGGACTGGTTCGACGTGATCCGCCCGACCAAGCTGCCCTCCTTCAAAGACGAGTTCGGCCCCGACGGACACACCTACTTCGGAGTGCGGCAGACGCGACTCGGCGTCCGCTCGTCCACGCCGACCAAGTATGGCGATTTGAAGACGCAGTTCGAGTTCGAGTTGTTCGGCACGGGCGTTGACGCCGGGCAGACGACGTTTCGCCTCCGCCACGCCTACGGCGAATTGGGCCAGTTCGGCGCGGGCCAGACCTGGAGCCCTTTCATGGACATAGATGTTTTCCCGAACACGGTTGAGTACTGGGGGCCCGTCGGCATGGTCTTCTTCCGCAACGTGCAGGCGCGCTGGATGCCGATCAAGGGGCGCAGCCGCGTGACGATTGCGCTTGAGCGGCCCGGCGCGAGCGCCGACCAGGGCGTCTACGCGGACCGCATCGAGTTGCAGGGAATTAAACCCAAATTCGCGTGGCCCGATCTTTCCTGGGAGGCGCGCTACGGCAAGGATTGGGGCTACGTCGAGCTGGCGGGCATCTTCAGGTCACTCAGGTGGGTGGACACGAATGACGACCAGTTCGACCTCGGCGGCAGCGACTTAGGCTGGGGGCTGAACCTCAGCTCGAACATCAATTTCACGAAGAATGACATCGGCAGGTTCCAGGTCGTTTACGGCGAGGGCATTCAGAACTACATGAACGACGCGCCGGTTGACGTAGGGATCAAGAACAATTTCGGAGACCCGCGCAAGCCGATCAAGGGCGTGGCCCTGCCCGTGTTGGGCGTCGTCGCCTTCCTAGACCACAACTGGAACAAACGCTTCAGCAGCTCCGTGGGCTATTCAATGGAGAACATCACGAACTCAGACGCGCAAGCCGCGAGCGCCTTCCGCAGGGGGCACTACGGGATCGCCAATCTGCTCTTCTACCCGGCCGACAAGGTCATGGTCGGCGGAGAGTTCCAGTGGGGACGGCGAGAGAACTTTAGGGACGGCTTCACCGCGGATGATTTCCGCATCCAGATTTCGATGAAATACAACTTCTCGAAGCTCTGGGAATTTTGATTGAGGAGAACGGATATGTTCAGGAAGAGCACGCGCTTCGCCCCGCTGATGGTGGCGATACTGATTACGACGAGTTTCATTCCCGCCTCTCTGCCGCGGGTGCGGGCACAGCAGAGCAGCCCGGTCGCGCCCAGGCGCCAGCAGGTGGAGGCCGCCGTCCGCGAGGCTTATGAGAAGTTCAAGACGGACACCGGCGGGAAGAATGCTGATTACATCCCGATCCTGGCGCAGGTGGACTCGAAGCTCTTCGGAGTCGCCGTCGTGACCACCGACAACCAGGTCGTCTCGCTGGGCGACACCAGCTTCTCGTTCTCCATCCAGTCCATCTCGAAGGTCTACTCGCAGGCGCTGGCGATGGAAGAACTCGGGGCCGACGCGGTCTTCCAGAAGGTCGGTTCCGAGCCGACGGGGCGCGCCTTCAACTCGGTCTTCGCGGTCGCGGACATGCCGACGCATACGGGCAACCCGTACGTCAACGCCGGCGCCATCTCCACCGTCAGCCTCATCTCCGGCAAGACCGCGGACGAGAAGTGGAACAAGATTCTGAACTTCTACAGCCGCGCCGCGGGCGAGAAACTCACACTACTCGACGAGGTCTACAAGTCGGAGGCGGCGACCAACACCGGCAACAAGGCGCTCTCGATGCTGCTGGCGAAGTACGACCGCATCTACGCCGACCCGTTCGAGTCTGTCGATGTCTACACCAAGCAGTGCTCGGTCGGCGTGAACGTGGTGCAGTTGGCGCGCATGGGGGCGACGCTCGCCAACAACGGCAAGAACCCTGTGACCGGCGAGCAGGTCATTAAAGCCGAAAACGTCCCGTACATCCTCTCGACCATGATGATGGCGGGCCTGTACGACGGCTCCGGCGGCTGGGCCTGGAAGGTCGGTCTGCCGGCGAAGAGCGGGGTGGGCGGCGGCATCGTCGCGGTCGTGCCGGGCAAGGGGGCCATCGCGGTCTTCGCCCCGCCACTGGACGAGGCTGGAAACAGCGTCAAGGCTCAGAAAGTCATTGAGTATCTGGCGAGGAAGCTCGACCTCAACCTGTATTCCCCTGGCTCCGTCGGCCTGAAGGCCGCGGCGCAAATAGGGAAGAACTAGCCGGCGAAGAAGGACATGCGGACTAATCGGATGAGAGTTGCAATCACCGCGGCACGCAGTCGAAAGTCTACGCTGCGTGCCGCGCACTTCCTGTGCCTGCTGGTCGTTTCGCAGGTCTGCATGGCTCAGGGGGCCGCGCCCGCGAGTGACCAGACGCCAGCGCCAACGCCAACGCCAAGTCCAACGGCTGCTGATTCATCTCAAGCTCCGCTCACGGACCGCGAGCGGGCGATGTTGGAACTCATCAAGAACCTACAGGAGCGGGTGACCAAACTTGAGGCCCAGGCCGCGGGCGTTGAGCCGGCAAGGGCAACAGATGGGCCGACTACGAATGAATCTGCTACGAATGAACCCGTTCCAGATGAAGCGGAGGCTCCGCCGCCACCTGCGGCCAATGCGAAGGGTTCTCAGGAGACTGAGACGCGAAGGGATGGCAGTTATACGCCCAACCTCGGCTACAAGGTTGTAGATACGGAGTACGGCGATCTCAATGTCAGCATCTACACATACGTCCGCTACCTGAACCAACTGGGACTCGACTCAACCTACACGGACGCGTTCGGTAATATCAAAAGCGTCCAACAGCGGCAGGAAGCCCAGCTTCTGAAACTTCAGATCAAGTTCCTCGGGTGGATCCTCAACCCGAAGCTGCGCTACTTCCTCTACGCCTGGACTTCCAACGCCAATCAAGGGCAGGGCGCGCAGACGGTGCTCGCCGGAAACCTGCAATACACCTTCAACAAGTATCTCACGCTCGGCGGCGGAATCAGGTCGCTGCCCGGCACGCGCAGCGTCGAAGGCAATTTCCCGTTCTGGACCAACGTGGATAGCCGCCATATCGCCGACGAGTTCATGCGGCCCTCCTATACCTCCGGCTTTTGGTTGATGGGAAATCTGGCGAAAAGGCTGAAGTATCTGGCCATGATCGGCAACAACATGAGCACGCTGGGCGTGCCCTCTTCCCGGCTGGACAACGGTTTGAATACGTTTTCCGGCGCGCTGATCTGGTTTCCCACAGGGGATTTCGAGAAAGGCTTCAGCGGGCAGGGCTGGGGAGACTTCGAGCATCACGAGGATTTTTCCACACGCCTCGCTTTTCACTTTAGCCGCAGCGATGAGAACAAAGAGAGCCAGCCGAACGCCGAGCAATTCGAGAACACTCAGCTCCGGCTCTCGGACGGCACAGTCATTTTCACTCCTAACATCTTCGGCCCAGACACCACGATTACGGACGCGCGCTACAGAATGACCACTTTCGACGGAGGGTTTAAGTATCGCGGCTATTCGCTCGAAGGCGAGTACTACTGGCGCTGGCTCGACAATTTTCGCGGGACGAATACGGAAGCGATTCCCCAACTCTTCGATCATGGCTTCCAGATGCAGACGACGGCCATGCTCATCCCGAAGACTTTGCAGGCTTACGCCGGACATTCGAGGATTTTCGGCCAGTACGGCAACCCCTGGGATTTCCGGTTTGGGACGAACTGGTTTCCATACAAGAACAAAGTCCTCCGGTGGAACACCGAAGGGCTCTACCTTCGCAATTCCCCTGTAGGCTACACCTCGGTCCCCTTCAACGTGGGCGGCAACGGCTGGGTTTTCCACACGAGTTTAGAACTGGCTTTCTGAGAGGTTGAGACATGAGAGGGCGGCGACTTTGGACAGTGAGCTTACGAGGCGCGCACGCCGTAGTCCTGTGCGCTGCGCTCGTCGCGCACGCTGGCGTGGCCGTCGCTCAAACTCAAGCCGACGCGGCGCACCCGACCGAATACCTTTTCAACGACACACACTTTCACCTGACGAACTACATACAGGAGGGCGTAGACATACACGACTTCCTGAAGACCATGGGTAACAAGGCGGGCCGCGTCGCGCTCTTCGGCATCCCGCTACAGCAGCAGTGGTCGTACAGGGTTGACGGCGAGCAGAAGCCGACTTACTACCTGAACTCCGACGCCCCGCTTTACTACTATTCGTTTACAGACGCCTGGATCGCCACGGCCTACAAGTCTCTCACGAAAGAAGAGCAGGCCCGATTCGACCCGATGATTACGGGCTTCAACCCTTCGGACATGTACGCCGCGGACCACATCCGCCGCGTGCTCACGGCCTTCCCCGGAGTCTTTTCGGGCATCGGCGAGTTCAGCGTTCACAAAGAGTTCGTCTCCGCGAAGGTTTCGGGCGAGGTCGCCAGCCTGCAAGACCCCGCGCTCGACCGCCTCATAGAGTTCTGCGCCGAGACGGGGCTCGTGGTCTTAATCCACAACGACATTGACACGCCCTTCGCTAAGGAGGGCGCGCCGCCCGCGTACTTCGAGCAGGTCAAGGCGCTCTTCAAACGTCACCCCCGCGCGACCTTCATCTGGGCGCACATCGGCGTGGGCCGCATCGTGCGCCCGGCGAAGGCGCAGGGCGCGCTCATCGAGCAGATGCTCAAAGACCCGCAGTTCAATCACGTCAACTTCGACATTTCGTGGAGCGAGGTGGCGAAGTACGCGGTCGCCACGCCAGAGTCTGCCAAAGCCGTGGCGGATGTCATCAACCGCTACCCGGATCGCTTCCTCTTCGGCACGGACGAGGTCGCGCCGCCAGACCAGGAGACATATCTGCGGGTCTACAACCAGTACGCACCTCTGTGGAAGCTGCTCGACCAGGGGACGAGCGCGAAGGTACGTAAGGAAAACTACGAACGAATCTACGACGAGGCGCGGCGCAAGGTGCGCGCGTGGGAACGGGCGCACGTGAAGTGACGCCGTGTCGAATGTTCAAAGACTACGCCCGGCCGGGCCAGGAATAGACCGGGCCAAAAAATTCAGCGCGGAGGTTTAGCATGAAAAGGAACATCGCACGAATAGGATTTTCATCCCTCCTTATTCGATTCATCTGCGCAATCTCATGCGCGGCGCTGATAGCGCCCGGCGAGGCGGTCTTGCTTGCGCGTGAGACAGGGCCGTCGCCGGCTGAGGCGCAGGATGCTGTGCAGATTCCGGCAGACCAGCTTGATTCGCTGGTCGCCCCGATTGCGCTCTTCCCGGACGAACTACTCAGCCAGACGCTTGTCGCTTCGACCTATCCGCTGGAGCTCATACAACTCCAACAATGGCTGGAGAAAAACCCAGGTCTCAAGGACAAGGCGCTGGTCGATGCGGTCAAGAAACAGCCCTGGGACCCGAGCATTCAGGCCATGGCAGCAACGCCCGACCTGGTCAAGCGCCTTTCTGACGACATTCAGTGGACGACCGATCTCGGCAACGCTTTTCTGGCGCAGCAGGCGGACGTGATGGCTGCCATTCAACGCATGCGCGGCAAAGCTCAGGACACTGGCGCTCTGGCCTCGAACCAGCAGCAACGGGTCGAGACGCAGGTGATAGAGAGCAAGGAGGTCATCGTCATAGAACAGTCGAACCCGGAGGTCGTCTACGTGCCCTCCTATAACCCGACGGTGGTTTACGGCGCGCCTGTCTATCCCTATCCATCAGTTTACTACCCGCCATATCCGACGGGCGGAATGATTGCCGCAAGCGCAATCTCCTTCGGTGTCGGTTGGGCTATGGGCGCTGCGTGGGGCGGCGGCTGGGGCTGGGGCGCCAACTGGGGCGGCAACGATATCAACGTCAACATGAATAACAATTTCAACCGCAGCGCCAACATCAACAACATTAGCGGCAACCGTGTCAACAACGTCAGGGGAGGTAACAAGTGGCAGCACAATCCCTCGCACCGTGGTGGCGCTCCGTACAGGGACCGCGCGACGGCCAACAGGTTCGGCGGCGCGGCGCGCGGCGATTCACTGGCTAACCGCCAGCGCGCCGCGCAGAGAGACATAGGGCGACAGGGCGGCAATCTACGCAGCAACCGCGACGGAGTAGGTAATCGCGGCGGCCTGGGCGACCGCGGAGGCGTAGGCGACCGCGGCGGGATTGGCGACCGCGGTGGAGTCGGTGACAGAGGTGGAGTGGGTAACCGCGGTGGCGTGGGCGACCGCGGCGGAGTCGGCGACCGTGGAGGCTTGTCGAATCGCGGCGGTGTCGGTGACCGGGGCGGTCTTTCGTCGAACCGCGGCGGGATAGGTGGTGGCGGAGCAGGCGACCGTGTGTCCAATCGCGGCGGGGCCGGAGTCGGTGACCGCTCTGTCGGCGGGTCACGAAGTGGCGGCTTCGGCGGCGGGGGCGGCGACCGTGTCGGCAATCGCAGCATTGGTGGCGGCGGTGGTCGCGGTGGTTTCGGCGGCGGTTCCTCCGGCGGCTTCGGCGGAGGGAGCGCGCGTTCGAGCAGCAGTCGCGGCGCTGCCAGCATGGGAGGCGGTCGTGGCGGCGGCGGAGGTTTCGGCGGCGGCGGTCGCGGGGAAAG
>JADMIO011020006.1_pt1 | contig 55524 bp, 40 predicted proteins | sample 8958161 | NCBI WGS metagenome assembly JADMIO01 (sample SAMN16585339, study PRJNA669376) | soil metagenome | isolation source: Crop rotation soil | place: USA: Cullars Rotation, Alabama | collected 2011
GCCGCGACTTCAAGTCACGTGAATTCCAAGCTTCGGATCCCACTGTGCTGGAAAGCATGGAGCGGAGCGCCGGTGAGAGTGGATCGGGATTCACTAATTACTGGAGACAGAGTTGGCTAAAGCGGTGCTGACGCGGGCGGTGGATCTGGAACCCATCGATCGGCTCGAGGAGAAGGTCAAGCAGCTCGTTGGCGTCATCGATCGGCTGCGCGCCGAGAATTCGAAGGCGGCCGACGAGAACGCCCGGCTCAACCATGAGCTCGATGCCCTGCGGGCCCGGCTCTCCGAAGCCGAAAACGTAGGTGCGGAGGTGGTCGTCCTCCGCGAGGAACGAGACCTCATCCGCTCGCGCGTCGGTGAGATGCTGCAGCAGATCGAGGCGCTCAACCTCTAACGGCGCGGCGCGCGGCGGACGAACCGGTTCGGCCGCGTCATCCGTCCGTTCGACATTTACATGTCTGCCTCCACTGTGACCGTCGAGATTCACGGACAGCCGTACGCGATCCGGAGCACCCTCGACGCCGCCTACGTCGCCGAACTGGCGGCCTACGTGGACGAGAAGATGCGCCGGGCGGCTCAGGAAACCCCGGTCGGCGACACCCTGAAGGTCGCCGTGCTGGCCGCGATCAACATCGCGGACGAGTGTTTCCGTGTCCGGGCCGAGGCCCGCGACCATCAGGATTCCCTCGCCAGCCGGGCCGAGGCGCTCGAACGCGTGCTCGACCTGGCGCTTGCCCTCGACGTTCCCCGCGCCGCCGCGCGTTGACAACGCTCGACGCTGGCGACTCCAGTGAAGTAAGATCAGCAAGGAGTTTGAGTTCCCTGCTTTGCGCGTGATGGCTCGGAGGCTCGTTTGAGCCAACGTTTCACCCTAAGAGAATCGCGACGCTGCGTGGTGTGCACGCCTCTGTAAGAGGAAGCCTGAAGCGCGGCTTGTGCAGCGGTTCCACCTGCTCTACGCAGGTTCATTCGACCTCCCCACACGGCAAAGCGGGGGCCTTTCCTCCCAACCGGCACACTCCACTTCACCGTAAGACGAGCTGAACGCCTGGCCCTCCGGGGCCGGATTTCATGGGACCTGCTATGGGGACTTGGGGTCTGGCAGACGCCGGCCTACTGCTGGCAAGCGCCGTCGCGAGCGCCCTGCTCGTCTGGGGGGCATCGGTCCGGCGGAAATCCGCCAACGAGGCGATCGAACGGGCCCGCGCCGAGGCCGACAGCCTGCTGCGCCAGGCCCAGCGCGACGCCGACAACGCGCGCAAGGAAGCGATGCTCGAGGCGCGCGAGCGCGCCCACGAGGTGGCCGCCGAGGCCGAGCGCCAAGCGCGCGATCGCCGCCAGGAAATCGTCGGCCTCGAACAGGGGCTGGCCGACAAGACACGCGCGCTGGCCGACCGCCTGGCCGCCACCGATCGGCTCGAGCGCGACCTGCGCGGCCGCGAGAAGGTCGTCGCCCAGCAGGAACAGAGCGCGTCGGCGGCGGTCACCCGCGCCGAGCAACTGGTCGCCGACCGTCAGCGCGAACTGCAGCGCGTGGCGGGCCTCTCGGCCGACGAGGCGCGCGAGCTGCTGCTGAAACAGATCGAGGGAGACGCCCGCCGCGACGCCGCAAACCTGGTCAAGCGCCTCGAGACCGAAGCGCGCGAAACCGCCAGCCTGCGCGCCCAGCAGATCATCACCGACGCGATCCAGCGCAGCGCCGCCGAGCACGCCATCGAGACGACGGTCTCGGTCGTCGATCTGCCGAGCGACGACATGAAGGGGCGCATCATCGGCCGCGAAGGGCGGAACATCCGCGCCCTCGAAACTGCGACCGGCGTCGAGCTCATTGTCGACGACACCCCAGGCGCGATCATTCTCTCGAGCTTCGATCCGTTCCGCCGCGAGGTGGCGCGCCAGGCCATCGAGCGGCTGATTGCCGACGGCCGCATCCATCCGGCCCGCATCGAGGAGATCGTCGACAAGGTCAAGGCGGAGATGGAGGAAACCGTCCGCAAGGAAGGGGAAGGGGCCGCCTTCGAACTGGGCCTCTACGACCTGCATCCCGAGATCCTGCGGTTGATGGGCCGCCTGAAGTTCCGCACCAGTTACGGCCAGAACGTCCTCAATCACTCGAAGGAAGTGGCCTTCCTCGCCGGCATCATGGCGAAGGAGATCGGCCTCAACGGGCAGGTCGCGACCCGCGCCGCATTCATTCACGACATCGGCAAGGCGATCGACCGCGATCTCCAGGGCACGCATCTCGAGCTGGGGCTCGAGTTCCTCCGCAAGCACGGCGAATCGGAACCGGTCCTCCAGGCCGTGGCGGCCCACCACATGGACATCGACTGGCCGTCGCTCGAGGCGATGATCGTCCAGGCCGCCGATGCCATCTCGGCCGCCCGGCCGGGTGCGCGCCGCGACATCCTCGAGTCCTACGTGAAACGGCTCGAGAAACTGGAGGGCATTGCCGACTCGTTCGACGGCGTCTCGAAGGCGTTCGCGCTCCAGGCCGGCCGCGAAATCCGCATCGTCGTCGAGAGCGACCGCGTGTCGGACGAAGAGACGGTCTGGCTGTCCAAGGACATTGCCCGGCGCATCGAGAACGAGCTGGAGTATCCGGGACAGATCAAGGTCACCGTCATCAGGGAGACGCGGGCCGTTGAGTTTGCCCGGTAATCTCGCAGTACCCAGCCCCGCCGTCGCGGATCTCGGCGAGCGCGCCCTCATCGCGCGCATCCGCGAACGCCTCGCGCCCCCGCCGGCCTCGGTGGTCGTCGGCATTGGCGACGATGCCGCGGTGGTGACGCCGGAGCGCGGCGCGCTCGACGTCCTGACGACCGACGCCCTGGTTGAAGGCGTCCATTTCGACTGGCGGTTCTCCTCCCCGTTCGACGTCGGCTACAAGGCGCTCGCCGTCAACGTCAGCGACATTGCGTCGATGGGAGGCGCGCCGCACCATGCCCTGTTGTCGCTGCTGTTACCTGCCGCGACGAGCCTGTCCCGGCTGGATGAACTGATCGATGGCGTCACCGCGGCGGCCGCCGCCTACAAGGTCGCGGTGGTCGGGGGCAACATCACGCGGTCGCCCGGCCCGTTGTGCGTCGACGTCACCGTGACCGGCACCGTCCGGCCCCGCCGGATGCTGACGCGCGGTGGCGGGCGACCCGGCGACCTGTTGTACGTGACCGGCACTGTGGGCGCGGGAGTCGCGGGGTTCGAATGGCTGCGCGGCGCCGGGTCCGCCGGCGTCCCGGGTGAGATGGACGCCTGCGTCCAGCGCTACCGGCGGCCTGAGGCGCGAGCCCGGGTTGGCGCGCTCCTGGGACGCAATCGGGCGGCCCGTGCCTGCATGGATTTGAGCGACGGGCTGGCCGATGGCGTGACCCAGATGGCCGCCGCATCCAGCACCGGCGCAAGGCTGGACGCTGCCGCTATCCCTGTGGACGACGGCGCCCGAATGTGGTTTCAGAGCCAGGATCGCGACCCGGTGATGGCCGCCCTGGCAGGAGGCGACGACTACGAACTGCTGTTTGCGGTGCCACCGAAATGGCGCGGACGCCTGCGGAGCGTCGAACGCGAGAGCCGTGGCGTCTCATTCACACGGATTGGCGAGCTGACGGCCGACCCCGCGGTCACCGTCGTCCGGGACGGAAGGATCGAGCCTCTTCCGCCCGGATTCGCCCACTTTTGACGGCCGCATGCTGTTTGGCAACCCGCAGATGCGGCGCTGGCTCGACCAGCTCCTTCACACCCACGACACCCCGCAGCGGACGGCCGCCGCCTACGCGGTTGGCGTTTTCTTCGGATTCTCGCCGTTTCTCGGCCTGCACACGATCCTCGGCCTGGTCGTGGCGTTCGCGTTCGGCCTGAACCGGGTCGCGGTCCTTCTCGGGATCTATTCGAACCTGCCGTGGATCCTGCCGGCCTACTACTCACTGACGACGCTGCTCGGGGCAGCGCTGCTCCGCATCGACGTTCCCGAGCAACTGCTCAAGGAGCTGCTCGACTCGCTCACCCATCTCGAATTGCGCGAGATGTGGTGGCTGGCCAAGCCCCTGTTGACCGATCACCTCAAGCCGTTGCTCTGGGCGTACGGCGTCGGGTCGACGATCGGCGCGCTGGTGCTCGCGCTCGTCGGCTACCGCGTATCGCTGGCGATGATCGTCGCGCATCGAAAGCGGCTGGCCGCTGAAGAGCAGGGACCGCCCACGTAATCTCGGCATGCTCCCTACCAGTATCAATTGTTAGGTCTTTTGCCTTATCGATCTAGGCAGACTATAGTGGATGGGCGCCGCGAGCCCATCTACAGATGCGTCTTTCGAGATCGACCGGCTGGAAACTCCTGACGACCGCAACTGCGGCGCTGGCGTTCGCCTGCCTGTTCGAGACGACAGCGCTCGACTCGCGCTACGCCGCACGCCAGGGAGACATCCGTGAATTGACGGCGTCGCCGGCGCCCGGCGCGCGCCTGCGCTTCACGGCGACTGCCTACTGCAAGGGGACGACGACGACGTCGGGCGTGAACGTACGGAGCGGCATTGCCGCCGCCGACCCCGAACTGCTGCCGGTCGGATCGGTCGTCCAGGTCGATCGCCTCGGCGACCGCTACGACGGGATCTACACGGTGATGGACACCGGGCCGCTCGTCCAGGGACGGCACATCGACATCTATCTCTGGAACTGCAACGAAGCATTGGAGCTTGGCCGGCGCGATGCCGGCATCACGGTGCTTCGACTGGGCTGGAATCCCAAGGCCAGCACGCCGCGCTTCCTCGATCGCTTGTTCCGCCGGCAGCCCGTCGCCGCCGTCAAACCCGCCAGCTAGTCGCTCTCGACCGGTCAGTTCCCGAAGCGCCACGAAATCGCCGTCGTCCATTCCTCGGACGAAAGGGATTCCCCGGCGAAGTTGTGGCTGGAGAAACCGAGCCGGACACTGAGGTGGCTGCTCGCTCGGATATTGAGACCTGCCATGATGACCAGGTCGCCCGTCGCTCTTGCCTTGGGCGGGCCAGCCAGCAACTCGAGGACGGCGTCGCATCCGGCCGGAATGCAGCGGCGCGTTCGGGGCGCGTAAAGGCTACCGAGGCCCAGGCCGAGCATCGGCCGGAGCCGTTCCCCGCGGCGGAAGTGATAGATGCCCTGAAGCGTGCCGTATCCCAGCCGGCGATCCTCGAGGAATACCGTGACCCGGCTCAGGCCAGGCGGAAACCGCCCGTCAGGAGAGACGTCGAAGGTCCGATCGTGCATCGGACCTCGAGCGAGCCGCCCCTGGAGCTCCAGCCTGTCGTCCAGCCAGATAGACGCGAAAGCGCCTGGCATCATGAGTGACTCCCCGCCGCACGAACTGCCCTCACTGCCGCGACAGACAAAGCCGACCGACCCACCGACCTCGAACGTCTGGGCCGTGACATCGGCTGCCAGTAACAGCAACAGCGCCGGCACGCCCGCGAAGCGGCTGACGTGGCGCATTTCTGACCTCCCGAATCGTAAGAGCGCGGGTATCCATGACCCATCAGAAAAGGCGTAAACCACTGAAAATACGGCTCGCTAGCGCATATATCGTGCGGTATACTTCGCTACCGCTTCATCAATATCGGCAGTAGGTGGGTACGAGTCACTCAGGGGGACCGAGCATGTTCAAACAGGTTATGGGTTGCGCGACGGCAGCAGTCGTGGGCGTGGTCGTTGCCGGTGCGTATCAGGCGCCCGCCGGCGCTCAGGGTGGGGTGAAACAGTACGTGCTGGTGGCCAAGGGACAAGGGGCCGGCAGTACGGCGTTCGACGATACGGTCGCGGGCGCGGGCGGCCGGGTAACCAGTCATATCGACAGCATCGGCGTCGCGCTTGCCGAGTCGAGCGATCCGAATTTCCTCGCCAACGTCGGGCGGATCCCGGAAGTGCAGCAGGCGGCCGAGGACGTCTCGGTGCAGTGGATTCCCACCGAGCATGTCGCCGAGGCAACCTTGGGCAGCGTGGGCGCGTCAGTGACCAACCTGCAGCCGGCGTTCGCGCAGTTTCAGTGGAACATCCGCCAGATCCGCGCTGACCAGACCGCGGCGCAGGGCGACCTCGGGGCGGGGGCACGGGTCGCCGTCCTCGACCAGGGCTGCAATTACAACCACATCGAACTGAGAACGAACGTCAATGTCGGATTGAGCAAGTCCTTCGTGCCTGGTGAGCCGGTGCTGCCTACCGTTGCCGGATTCAACCACGGGACCCACGTCGCCGGCATCGTCGCGGCGGCGGGCCTCGGCGTCCAGGGAGTGGCGCCGAGGGCTGAGATCGTCTGCGTCCGGGTGCTGAACAACGCGTCGGGTGCCGGTTCGTTCGGCGCCATCATTGCCGGACTCGACTACGCGGCCGGTCCGCTGGTACATGCTGACGTGATCAACATGAGCCTGGGGGTGACGTTCGACCGCATCAACCAGGGTGGTGGCGGGGCCGGCCCGCTCGTCGCCGCACTCAATCGCGCCGTCAACCACGCCACCGCCGCCGGATCGCTGGTCGTGACCGCCGCCGGCAACGAAGGGGTGAACCTGAACACCCGCCTGTGGTCGATCCCGGCGCAGTCGGGCAACGGCATGGCGGTTTCCGCGACCGGTCCGGTTGGTCTGGCCAACTTCGATCGGCTGGCCTCCTACAGCAACTTCGGCCAGTCGGTGATCAGCGTCGCGGCGCCAGGCGGTGACGACATCAACGCTGCCACGGTTCCGCTCGACATGATCCTCAGCCCCGGCGGCGGTACCAACAACGACTTCTTCTTCGCCGACGGCACGTCGATGGCTGCGCCGCACGTCGCCGGCGTCGCCGCGCTCATCGTCGGCAAGTACGGCCACATGGATCCGGTGCATCTGAAGTCGAGGATCGAGCACTCGGCCGTCGATATCCTGAAGCCGGGTGCCGACCCGGCCAGCGGCAAGGGGCGGATCGACGCCCTCGCGGCGATTCAGTAGTCTCCCGTCAGCCTGGCCGCCGGCATCTGCCGGCGGCCGGCCCTCACCTCGACGCCGACGGTTCCGGCTCGGTCGCCGCCGACGTCTCCTGATCGCGATATTGCAGCTGATACAACTTGTAGTAGATCCCGCGCGCAGCCAGCAGATCCTGATGCGTGCCCGCCTCGCGCAGCGCGCCCTTGTGCAGGACCAGGATCTTGTCCATGTCCTGGATCGTCGAGAGTCGATGGGCGATCGCGATGGTCGTCCGGCCAGCCATCAGGACGTGCAGCGCGTCGCGGATGAGCAGTTCCGTTTCGGTGTCGACACTCGATGTCGCTTCGTCCAGCACCAGGATGCGCGGATCGAAGGCCAGCGCGCGCGCGAACGACAGCAACTGCTTCTGGCCGACCGATAGCGTGGAGCCGCGCTCGGCCACCGGGCTGCCGTAGCCCTCCGGCATCTGCTCGATGAAGCTGTTGGCATGGACGGCTTCCGCGGCGCGGCGAACGTCTTCATCGGTAATCGGCGCGGCGCCGAGGCGGATGTTGGCGGCGATTGTCCCCGAGAACAAATGCACGTCCTGGAGGACGAGGCTGAAGAGCGAGCGCAGATCCGCGAGCGGCATCTCGCGGACGTCGACGCCGTCAATCAGGATCCGGCCGGCGGTCACGTCGTAGAACCGCAGCAGCAGGTTCATCAGCGTCGACTTTCCTGCCCCGGTGGCGCCGACAATGCCGACCCGCTCACCCGGCTTCACTTCGAACGAGACATCGTGGAGCACTTCCTGGCCGGGCACGTAGGCGAACGACACATGGTCGAAGACGATGTGCCCGCGCCGCTCCGCCTTCGGGCGAACCACCGCGCCGTCCGGCGAGGTGATCTGGATCGGCGTGTCGAGCAGCTTGAAGATCCGCTCCGACGAGGCCATGGCCGCCTGCAGCACGTTGAACTTCTCCGACATGTCGCTGATCGGCCGGAAGAAGCGCTGTGAATACTGCAGGAACGCGACGAGCGAGCCGAGCGTCAGCATGTTCCGCAGCGTCCAGCCGCCGCCGAACCAGATGATCAGTGCCGAGGCCAGCGCGCCGATGATTTCAATCGCCGGATAGAAGACCGCGTAGTAGAAGATCGAATCGATGTTCGCGTCGCGGTGGGCGCGGTTGATCTCGTCGAACCGGGCCAGGCTGCGGCGCTCGCGGCGGAAGAGCTGCACCGTCGCCATCCCGGTGATGTGCTCCTGCAGGAAAGCATTGATCCGGGCGATCCACGTCCGCACCACGCGATACGACTCGCGAACGTGGCGGCGGAACCACTGCGTGACCAGGACGATGAGCGGCAGCACCGAGAAGGCCACCAGCGCCAGACGCCAGTCCATCGTGACGAGGACGATCATGATCCCCGCCAGCGTGAACACGTCGCCGAAGATCGAGACGACGCCGGAGGTGAACATGTCGTTGATGACGTCGACGTCGGTGGTGACGCGGGTCATCAGCCTGCCAACCGGGTTGCGGTCGTAGAACTGCAGGTCGAGCCGCTGCAGGTGCCCGTAGACCTGCATCCGCATGTCGAACATGATCCGCTGGCCGGTGGTCTGCAGCATCCAGGTCTGGATGTATTCGCAGACGAACGAGCCAATCAGCACCGCGAAATAGAACATCGCCATGCGATCGAGCCCAGCCAGGTCGCGCTGGCCGATGTAGCGATCGATCGCCAGCTTCATGATGTAGGGCTGCGCGAGCTGGAGCACCGATCCGCAGATGATGGCGGTGAGCGCAATCGCGGCGTGCCCCTTGTACGGCCGCAGGTACTGCAGCAGCCGCCGCATCAGGACGGCGTCATAGGCCTTGCCGAGTACTTCTTCCTCGTGGAACGACATCAGTGTCAGTGTTCGAGATTCGAGGTTCGCGGTCAGGTTCGAAATCACGTTCTGCCCGAATCTCGAGCCTCGGGCAGCGAGCCTCCTAACTCGCTGCGAGCTCCTCCTCCAGCAATTGCTTTCGATACATCGCGGCGTAGAGACCGTCGTGTCGGACGAGCTGATCGTGCGTCCCCTGCTCCGCGATCCGGCCGCGATCCAGCACGAAGATCCGATCCGCGTGCCGCACGGTCGAGACGCGGTGCGCGACGATGATCGACGTGCGTTGACGCATCACCTGCGCCAGCCGCCCCAGGATCTCTTCTTCCGTGTAGGTATCCACCGCCGACAGCGCATCGTCCAGGACGAGGATTCGCGGGTCGAGCATGACGGCGCGGGCCAAGGCCGTCCGCTGCTTCTGGCCACCCGACAGCGTGATGCCGCGCTCGCCGACCGCTGTCTCGTATTGCTTCGGGAAGGCGTCGACGTCCTTGTCGAGCCGGGCGACGGCGGCAGCCGACAGCAGACGGCCGTCGCCGGCCGCGACCGGCTCGACGCCGAACGCGATGTTTTCGGCAATCGTGTCAGAGAACAGGAACGGCTCCTGCGGCACGAAGCCAATGGCGCCGCGCAAACGGGCCAGCGGGATCTCGCGGACGTCGATGCCGTCGATGAACACCGTTCCGGGTGGCGGTTCGTGAAGGCGCGGCAGCAGGCTGATGAGCGTCGACTTGCCCGATCCGGTGGCGCCAAGCAGGGCCACCGTCTCCCCCGCGTGAATCTCGAGCGACACCTGCTCGAGGACCGGGCGTGACGAACCCGGGTAGGTAAAGGTCAGGTTGCGAATCTCGATCGCTCCGGCCAGTGGCGCGGCCGCCCCCGCCGGAGTGACGTGCGCGTCGCTGATGTCCGGTTCGGCGTCGAGCACCTCGAGCATCCGTTTCCAGGACGCCATGCCGCGCTGCAGGATGTTGGTGACCCAGCCAAACGCGATCATCGGCCAGCTCAACATGACGAGGTAGGCGTTGAAGGCGACGAACTCGCCGAGCGAAATCGTTCCGTTGATCACATCGCGGCTGCCCAGCCACAGGACGAGCAGCGATCCGAACCCGAGAAAGAGCGTCATGCTCGGGAAGAACAGCCCCTGCAAACGGATCAGCGCGCGGTTGCGGCGCAGATACTCCAGGTTGGCGTCGCGAAACCGTGACGTCTCGTGCGCCTCCTGGTTGTAGGCGCGGACGACGCGGACCCCCGACAGCGCTTCCTGCACGACGGCGCTCAGGTCCGACAACTGCGCCTGGATCACCTCGAATCGCTTGTGGATCGCGCTGCCGAAGTACTTGACGCTGACCGAGACCATCGGCAGCGGCAGCAGCGAGATCAGCGTGAGCCGCAGGTCGATTTGCAGCATCAGGATGATCGCGACGACGAACACCAGCACGGTGTTGGCCGAATACATCACCGCCGGGCCGATCATCATCCTGACGGCGTTGAGATCGTTGGTGGCGCGCGACATCAGGTCGCCGGTCCGCCGCGCCTGGTAGTAGCCGACCGGCATCTGCTGCAATCGCACGAAAAACGCGTTGCGCAGGTCGTACTCGATTTCGCGGGACGCGCCGATGATGATCTGGCGCATCAGGAAGCGGAAGGCGGCGCCGACGCAGGCCAGGCCGAGCAGCGCGCCGGCGTAGAGCGCCAGCTTCTGGCGCGTCACGCCGCGGCTGAGATCGTCGACCGCGAACTTGAGCACCCACGGCGACAACAGCTGGATCGCGGTTGTGAAGACGACGCAGGCGAGCCCGAGTGAAAACTGGCGGCGATACCTGAGAACGTACGGCAGGAGCCGGCGGAACGCGGGGCCCATCTCTCTGAGTATACGCGGCGGCGCGTGCATGCCGGGTCTGGAGGCTCGACCTCCACACATGCGATGGATGGTCGGCCTTCAGATCCCGACACACAAACCCGATGGAGGCCGGGTCTTCAGACCCGGCCTCCAGGACCACGTCCGTTAGAACACGAACCGGGCGCCGAGCTGGACCTTCCGCGGCGTATAGCTGGTGTTGTACGCCGTCAGCACCAGGAACGACGACGTCGCCGCCTGGTCGTTGCCCGGGTTGGCGAAGTTCGTATGGTTGGTGATGTTGAAGATGTCGGCCGAGATCTCGAGCCGGCGGCCCTGGATGTTGAACCCGTAGCCAAGCCGCGTATCGAACTCGAAGAAGCCCGGGCCGCGCGCGCCGTTGCGCTCGGTGCGATAGTCCTTCACCGTGTAGGCGTCGGTGCCGGTGCCGGTGTAGGTGCCGGCCGCGAGCGGTTCGGCGATGATGCCGTTCAGGTCAGCGTCGATGCTGCTGTTGACCAGCGAGAACGGCACGCCGCTGAGCGCGCGGGCCACCCAGCTCACATTCAGCCCGCCGGTCTTCGGGACGAGCGCCGTACCGCTGACCGTGAAGTTGTGCGGAATGTCGAAGTTGGTGCGCCCCTGGTTCCGATCGAGGTGCAGATCCTGGCCGACCTGGAAGCCGCTGGTCGGCGCGTTGGTCAGCCCCGACGTGTTCCCCTCGGACCGGCTGTAGGTATAGGACACCTGCGCGCTGTAGTTGTTGCTGAAGCGCTTCTTCATCTGCAGCATGAGCGCGTTGTAGTCCAGGTCGCCGGCGTTCAGGATCTGGTTGACCGCCGCGGTGAACGGCGCGAATCCCGGGTACTTGGCGGCCAGCGTCGCCGTCGCCGCGGTCAGCGTCGGGCTGCCGATGCGCGACGTCGGCGACTGCGCGACGATCGGTGTGGCGCGCGCCAGCGGATTGAGGTTCAGCGTCATCAGCAGATCGCGCCCCTGCGAGTGGACGTAGTCGGCGCTGACCGCGATGTCGGCGGCAAGCTGGCGTTCGTAGCCGACCGTGATTTCGTCGGTGTGCGGCGTGCGGCGGTCCTGGCTGTCCCAGGTGGCGCCGGTGTTGCGCAGCAGGCCACCCGCTCCGGTCGGGAACAACTGGGCGAGCAGCTCACGGTTGATCACCGGACCGTTGATCAGCATCGGATCGGTCGGCAGGCGGCCGTTCTGCGGCCCGAGATCGACGCCCGCGGCCGGGATGTTCTGGTTGAACGAGCTCGTAAACGGCGTGCCGGTGTAGAGGCCGCCGATCAACTCGAAGTGGGTCTTGTCGAAGAACCGGCCGTAGCCGGCCCGGACGACGCTGCGGCCGCCGTCGAAGTCGTAGGTGGCGCCGAGCCGCGGCGCGATGTTGTTGGTGTCCTTCGGGTACCCGTCCACCAGCGGGTCATCGGTTTCCGCCAGCGGGATGATCTCGTAGTCGTACCGCGCGCCGGCGCTGATCGTCAGGTTCTTGTTCAGCCGCCACTTGTCCTGGGCGAAGAACGAGAGGTAGTGGGCCTTCTGATAGAAGATGCTCGGCCCGCCGAGCCGGATCGAGAAGCGGTCCGGGTAGGTGCGCGGGTCGGCGGCGTTGAACGCGGCGTTGTTCTTCGAGAACTGGAACGTGCCGTTGAGATTGCCCTGGTTCTCGTTGGCCGCGCCGGAGTACTCGTACTGCGCGCCGAACTTGACGTCGTGGTCACCGTGACGGCCGGGCATGAACCAGGCGAAGGTTTCTTCGAGCTGGATGCCGTCGTTGATCCGCGACTGCGCGGTGTTGTCCTGCTGATCGTTGAAGTCCTGGAACTGGAGCGTCACCGGGCACTTCGACAGGTCGCGGCCGTTGGTGTTGAAGCAGGCGTTGGCAAACGCGACGTTCTCGCGCGTCCAGGTCAGGCGCAGCGTGCTGACCTTGGTGTTCGAGAGCACCTGGTTCAGGTTCGCCGAGACCGTCTGGTCGACGTCCGCCTCTTCGCGCGCGGCCGCCGGCGTCAGCGGCGGCGGGCCGATGATCTGGTTCTTCTGCGGCGACGTCTCGCGCAGCCAGCGGACGCTGTAGGTCGTGTTGTTGTTGACCTGGTGATCGCCCTTGACGATCGTGTTCCACACCCGGTCGCGGGTCAGCTGCGTGCCGTTGAACTCCGGGCGGGCCGGGATGTTGATGATGTTCGGACGGTCGATCGAGAAGCGCTCGAGGCTGCCGAAGAAGTGCAGCTTGTCGCGGACGATCGGGCCGCCGAGCGTGCCGCCCCACCGCTGATACTGCGTATCCGGCTTGGCCAGCCCCTTTTCCTTCGCGAAGTAGTCCTTCCAGGTCAGGCTGCCGTCCTGGCCGAAGGCGAACGCGGCGCCGCGGAACTGGTTGGTTCCCGACTTGGTCACCGCGTTGACCACCGCGCCCGACGTCCGGCCGTACTCGGCGTCGTACTGGCCGGTGAGGACCTGGAACTCCTGGATCGCCTCGATTGGCGTGCGCGCCTGCGTCCCGGCCCGCTGCCCGATCACGTCGTCGTTGTTGTTGCCGCCGTCGAGCATGTAGTTGTTGTTGCGCGCGTCCTGGCCGTTGACCGAGATCGAGTCGCTGCCGAACGACTCGGTGCTGATCGACGGCACGATGCCCGGCAGCAGGCCGACGAAGCCGACGAAGTTGCCGTTGACGCTCGGCAGCTGCACCAGCGTCTCGCTGGTGATGTTGCCGCCGATTTCCTTCGAGGTGACGTCGACGAGCGGGGACTCCGCCTTCACGGTCAGCGTCTCTTCGACGCCGCCGACCTGCATCGTGACGTCGACGCTGGAGGTCTTGCCGACCTCGAGCCGCAGGTCTTTCTGCGAGAACTTCTTGAAGCCCTGCAGTTCGGCCGCCAGCTCATACGTGCCGGGGGGCAGCGCGCTCGCGATGAAGGAACCGTCTGAACCGGAGACGGTTTCGCGAATGTTGCCGGTGCCCTGGTTCTTGATGGTGACCGTGACGCCGGGCAGCATCGCACCCTGCGCGTCGATGACCCGCCCGCGAAGCTCGGTCGTGCCCTGCTGGGCAGCCGCTCCGGCGACCGCCAGCGCCAGCATGATGAAGATTGAAAGCACTCCCCGTAATGTCATCTGTTGCCTCCGCCTGAAACTCCTGGATGTGATTGAACCCGTCATCCATCCCTCCGTGCCGGCTTGCATACGGGAACCCGGATTGTCAGTACGAATAATTGAAAGCGCGCCGGGCGCACACGGCCGAACTGCGTGCGTTTCAGCAAAACTCGAACTCCGGGTTCGCGATGAGCCGGTACGGAGCAATCGCAATGCCGCGGCGTGGGACGACGGGCGGTACGAAGAAGCGGTTGTGGCAGGTCTGTCGTGAGCTGTGGCGCCGTTGCCGCGGTTGCGCAGATCGACGCGCCGGAATGCCACGGCCGAGCCGGGTCGACCGGCCGCCGCGGATCGATATGCTATTCTGCGATGAGCCTTCCCCAGCGGGCTGCCTGCCCTTTCCCTCAACGGGTGAGGGTCAACTGCTGAACCATTCCGGGGCGAGACGAATCATGCGCAGATACGCGGCGATGGTTACCGTGTTCGGCCTGGCGGTGTGGCTCGCAGCTGCACCCGCCAGCGCCCAGTACAGCGTCAAGGGCACATCCGATCGAGCGACCGGCGAGACCTATCACGTCGAGCTGGGGTATTACTTCTGGGATCCCACGCCCAACATCGCGATCCAGAGTGAGTCGATCCCCGGCATTCCCGGCACGCCAATCGACTTCGTCACCGATCTCGGGCTGGAGCAGAAGCGGTTCGGGCAATTCAAGGCCGTGCTGCGGCCGAGCAAGAAATCGAAGTTCCGGTTCGAATACACACCCATCAAGTACGAAGCCGAACGGGTCGTCACCCGGAACCTGGTGTTCAACGGCATCCTGTATCCGGTGTCGCTGAATGTCGCGACCGAACTCGACTGGAAGGCCTACCGGTTCGGTTACGAGTGGGACATGATCTACCGCGACCGCGGCTTCTTCGGCTTGCTCTTCGAGGCGAAGTACACCGACATCGAGTCCCGGTTGACCAACGTCCTCGACACCGAATTCGTGCGCGCCCGCGCCCCCATTCCAGCCATCGGTGGGATCGGCCGCGTCTACGTCGCCCCGAACATCTCGATCACCGGCGAGCTGAGCGGCTTTCCCGAGGGCATCATCAACCAGGTCGACGAGGACTCGGACGGTCACTACCTGGACTTCGACGTCTACGGCAGCATCAACTTCACCGACCATGCCGGTGCACAGATCGGCTACCGCTCGTTCGACGTCTTCTACAAGGTCAACACCACCGACGAGGGACAGCTGACGATGAAGGGCTGGTACTTCGGCGGCGTCGTGCGGTTCTAGCGAGAGGTGAGGCGCAGAAGCCGGCCGAGGGTCAGCGAGCCCCTTCGATCGGCTTGACCCACACGCCCAGGTAGCGGGTGTCCCGGCTTCGGGGATCGTGGCTCGACGGCTGGAACCCCGAACTGGTCGTGAAGGCGAGGAGCGTCGCACCGCGCCGCGCGTCGAGCGGCACGAACACCAGACGTTCTTCGCCTGGCTGCAAGGCGATCTCGTCGCGCCACTTCCCTGCTTCGAGCACCACCCGATTCTCCACCGGTCCGTTCCGCACGAGCAGCGACGCGCGCGGCGTCGAGGCGACGTCCGGCTGGACGACCACCGTCGAACGCCGGCCGCCGCCGACCCAGAACGCTTCAGGCTCGGGGAAACTGCGATCGTCGAGGAAGAAAATCGACGCGGCGCCGTAGCGCACCCCGTGCCGCGCGTAATCGGTCGTCAGCCGCTCGGCTGCCGGGACGATGGCGAGCGGCTCGATCGTCAGGGACTCCAGCCGCTGCCGCGACACTTCATCGCCGCGGACCAGCACCGCGCGCACGTCGACCGGGAATGTCATGACAATGGCGCGCTCCGGCGCGCCGACCTGATCGGTATGCAGCGAGAACTGATCGCGCCCGATGCCGACCATCAGCCAGCCGTCGGCAGCCGCTCCATGCGGCTGCAGACGGTAGCGGCCCGCGGGGACTGAGGGCAGCGCGTACAACGGACGGTCGAGCGGTCCCGCGCCGCCGAGATCCTGGTTGCGCGCCGGTGCAATCATCAACCGCTCCGGCACGTTCTCGGGCCGCAGACGTCGAAGCTCCCGCAACTCGATTGCCAGGGGACGACTCTCGGCCGCCAGCCGCCGGAGCGCGGCAATCTGCGCGTGTGCGGTGTTGATGCCGGTCGAGCGCGACAGGTCGAGCACGATTGAGGCCGCAATCATTGCCGCCACCGCGTAGGCGGCAGCCGTCACCGTGCCGAGCGTGGCGCGTGGCCATTGCGGACGCGACGCCGCCAGCGCCCGCAGCAGCAGCCAGGCAGCCGCCAGCGCACCGCACCACACGGCCGCGTCGCGAAACAGCAGCCACTCGCGATCGCGGATCCACAGCGGCAGTGCGTGCGCGAGATCGAATGCGCCGTTCAGCCAGTCGAGCCAGTGTGCGGTGTTGGTGCGCTCGTTGTACCCCAGCGACCCGTCACCCGGGAACACCACGCAGCCGGCGGCAAACACCGTGAAGGCCAACGCCGCCAGCGCCGTGCTGCGCGTGGCGCGGTTGGCAATGGCCGTCCATGCCACTGACGCCGGAATCATCAGCGGCAGCAGCATCGGCACCAGGAACCGGGCCGGCGCCGCCGAGCCTCCCCACCACATCGCGAACTGGGTGACCACGATCACGTAGGGAAGGAGCACGAACAGCAGTTGCAGCGCCAATCGGCGGTGCGCGCGATCGCGCAGCATGATGATCAGGCCGCTGAACGCGAAGGCCAGCGCCGGGGCGTAAGCCAGCAGGCCAAAGCGTTGATCGAACAACAGCCCGCCAAGCCCGCCCGGCATGAACGCGGCTGACATTTCCTCGTTCCCATACGGCCATGACGGATCCGGACGCCCGTAGATCGCCACGAAGTAGCCAATCCAAGCCATCGCGCTGAACGCGGGAATGGTCAGGAACGCCACCGCCTTGCCAGCGGCATTTCGGGTCACCGCCAGGCGAAGCAGGACGAGCGCCCCGAGGCTGCCCGCGATAATCGCAAAGCGGGAATGCAGCCACGGCAGGATCGCGAGCGCGGCGCCGTGCAGCCACCACGGGCCGAGCGCCTGGCTGCCCGATTCGCGCTCATCTTCGAGACGCAGCAGCGCCCACACGCCGGTCAGCGCGATCACCCCGCCCGGTCCATCGGGGAACACGGTGAAGCTGTGGAAGATTGAGCTCGCCGAGAAGGTGACCGCCGCCCATCCGAACCAGGCCGCATCGGTCCGCCCCGTCACGCGGCGGCACAATTCCCACGCCAGCCCACTGCCGGCCGCCGAGAGCAGGATCAAGAACGCGACCACCGCGGGATACCCGCCGATCGCGAACGCGGGGGCGACCAGCGCCGACAGGCCGGGCGCATGAATCGAATAGATCTCGCCGTTCTTGCCGCGCCGGCGATAGTCCGGTTTCGGCAGATCGCCGGGAAAGTACGCCCGGTAGTCCCCTCGCTGGTGGTTGTTCTCGATTTTCAGGTCGTGATCGTAGAGCAGGCTCTGCGTGATCACGAGGTAGTGCGGCTCGTCGCCGCCGGGAATGGCGGGCGACACCTGCCACGCGGAAATGCCGTCGATCGCCAGCGCCAGGAGACCGGCCGCGATTGCCGGGTTCGGTAGCCGTAACGCTGGCCGTGGTATCGACGCGGCGATGAGCACACCGGCCGCAATCCACACCATCGCGCCGAGCGGCCCCGACCAGAGGAAGAACACCGCTGGCAGCGGCCCGGGCAGCCACGGCAACAGCAGCAGCGCCAGCAGCGCGCACGGCGCCAGCGACGCGCGAAACCGCGCCGCCACCACCACCGCGAACCCCGCGGCCATCGACGTCAGCAGCGCAAACGCCGACAGCGGCAGGATGCCGACGCGGCCGCCGCCGATCCCGGTTGGCGCAATCGTCCCCTGCGACAGCCACACGACCAGCGCCGCGCAGGCCGCTGCCAGGAACACGCCGAATCGGGACATCACTAGAGACACGCGGGTGGGAAAGAACCGGCTGCGTGCATTCTACATGGCGCGGGTGTGTCGCGCCGGCGGCCGGCGCCGGTCGGTCACTGACGCGGGGTTTTCGCGGCCGTGGACGGCTTCTTTGGCGGTGCTTTCTTCGCCGGCGCCTTTTTGGCTGGCGCCTTCCCCTTCGCCGTCGGCTTCTTCGTCGTCGAGGACGCTTTCGCCTTGGCCTTGGCGGCTGCCGGCTTCGCGCTGCTCGCCCTGGGGGCGGCCTTCGACGCGGCCGGCGGCGGCAGGGGCTTCACCGTCCCGTCGCCGTAGAGGCGGCGATAGTCCTCGGCCGTGCCCAGGATGCGCTTCACGTAATTCTGCGTCTCGGGGAACGGGATATCGTCGATGAACTCGTCTTCGTCGATCCCTGGCCGCTCGGACTTCCAGCGAACGACGCGGTTCTCGCCGGCGTTGTAGCTGGCCAGCGCATAGTAGGCGCCGCCAAAGCGATCGCTGAGCTGGGAGAAATAGAGCGTGCCGAGCCGGATGTTGATGTCCGCGTTGGTCAGCGTCGCGGTCGTGAAGCGCCGGATACCAAGCGTCCGCGCCAGGCGGCGCCCCGTGGCCGGAACGATTTGCATCAGCCCCCAGGCATTGGCCGACGAGCGCACGCCCGCGTCGAAGGTGGACTCCTGAGCGATGAGCGCCGCGATCATGTAGGGATCGAGGCCGTGGAGCGCCGACTGCTTCTTGATGGCGTCCCAATAGGTCAGCGGAAAGATGACCTGCAGAATCTCGGCCGGCAGTTCCTGGCCGTTGGCGGTCATGTGCTGCGGGTAGGCGCGACGCATCAGCGTGATCGCACGCCGCAGCTCTCCCCGCTGCTGATAGACCCACGCGATCGTCGCGTCGATCGGAGGCGAGTTTCCCCACGCGCGTTGGGCGTAGCGCAGTTCGGCCAGCGCGGCGTCGAACAGTCCGTTGGCCAGCAGGAGGCGAACGATGCGGCCGCTCGGAATGTCGGCGGCGCCGGGCGTGGCAGGCTGCTGCTGCGAGGCGTGACGGATGCCGCGATCGGGGACCTCCGCGCGTCGTGACAACTGCCGCTCCGCGAGCCGGCCGTAGTACGAATTGCCGTAGTCGGTGTAGACGAGGCGCAGCCGCGCTTCGGCCTGGCTGGCCTCGCCGAGTTTCCCGTGCGCGCGCGCCGCCCAGTACAGGTACGAAGGGCGATAGTCGGACCGCGGGAACGCCGCCGCCGCGGCTTCGAACACCCGCACCGTTTCGGCGTAGTCGCCGGTCGTATACCGCGACCATCCGTACTTCCACGCCCCGCGCTCGGATCGGGCGCCGGTCGGGAACTTCTCGTACATCTGCTTGAAGGTCTGCGCCGCGAGCTCGTCCTGGTTGGTGACGATGTAGTGCGTGCCGAGATTGTTGAGCGCTTCCTCGGACCAGGAACTGTCGGGAAAGTCGGTGACCAGCCGCTGCGTTTCGGCGATGTAGGTATCGTGATCGCCGAGCTCGCGAAGCGCGCTGAGATAGAAGAACCGCGCTTCCGCCTTGCGCGACGCCTCCTCGAGATACGGGCGGACGCCGTCGCGGGCCGCGGCGTAGCGTTTCAGGTTGAAGTCGCACTCGGCGACGCGCAGGTTGACGAGTTCCTTGTCGTCCCCTTCGGCGATTGGACGAAGCGCATCGAACGCGGCCCGTGCCTCGGTGTACCGGCGCGCGCCGAACAGCATCTGGGCGCGGCCAAGATCACCCTTGTAGCCGGTCCTGACGATTTGATCCTGGAGCGACTCGAGCTGCTGCGCGGCGGCGGCCGCCGCGTCGGTCAGCGCAAACTCGTAGTAGATGCGCAGGAACGCTTCGGCGGCGGCCTTGCGATCGCCCTGCGCGAGCGCGGCGCGTCCGAGCCGCGAGAGGATGTCGTCGCTGACCACCGTCTTGTCGTCGGCCAGCCGTTGATAGATCCGCAGCGCCGCCGGCCGGTCGCCGGCAGCTTCGGCAGCTTCGGCCGACCCGATCGCCGCCGCAATTGCCAGGTAACCCGCCGGCTTGCGGCCGATCAGCGATTCGAAGGTCCGCCGCGCATCGTTGGCGCGCGCCAGCCGCAGCTCGGCGAGTCCCGTGTAATAGGTCGCGTAGTTGGCGAGTTCCGTGCCGCTCAGCGATGGACGCGTCACCGAGGCCAGCGCCGCGGCATAGTCGCCATTCTCGTACTGGCGGACGCCGGTGACGAGCGGCGTATACGTGGCGAGGGTGCGGGCGGCGCGATCGGAATCCGACGGGACCAGCCAGAGATCGGTGGCGGTCTCGGGCAGGGCCGGGTGAACGGTCGGGGCGAGCTGCGGCTGCTCCTGGCCGCGCGCCCGGATCGTTCCGGGCAACAGCACGAGACACACGGTGCACGCGACGACGAGGATCGGTCGCCTCGTCGATGCGGGTTTCCCGGCCTGGGTCAATGTCGCCACGATGATCGGTCCCCGATCGCGTTTCAGCCGAGCAGCGCGGGATCGCCGTCGGCCAGCGTCTGCACCATCTCCTGGTCGAACATCGCGTCCCGTCCGATGACCGACATGGGCACCCGCTCGTTGTAGAGGCGGCGAGCCCGCTCGATCTCTGGCCGCAGACGCTGGAGCAGATCGCGCTTCTGCCGGCCGATCACCACGGCCGGTTCGTTGTAGAGCCGAATCTCCGAGAGCAGCAGCTTCGCGTACCGTCTTGCGCCGCTCTCGTCGTCTGAAGCGGCCGGCGCAACGGCAGCGGCCGGCGCCGGCGTGTCGCGCATCAGGCGCATCGCCTGCGCCATGCGAAGTGCCGTCAGGGCCGAGACCGATGCCGACGCATGGCGGCCGATGATGCCGACGAGATCGCGCCAGCCTGGCGAGACCGTCCCGCCCTGGCCTTCGTCGGCGTAGATGACCGCGACCGTATCGCCGCCGAGAACGAGCGGCACCGCCACGCCGCCGCGCCCGCTCGAGAGACGCGCGAACCCGGGAAGCGCCGGCCCCGCGTTGCCGCTGGTGCTGACCGAGTCGCCGCGACGAACCGCGTCGCGGAGCAGGCCGGCATCCGCGGCATCGACCGCGATCGGTCCGGCCGACAAGGCTGCCGCCCCGGGTGCGTTCCACTCGGCGAGCTGGCCGTCGCTGACGAGAAAGATGGTGGCGCGCGAGGCAATCGACGACACGGCCCGCACGATGGCGGCCAACGCATCGGTCAACGAGCTGGCTGATTCGATCGCACGCAGCGCGTCGACCAATTGCGGAGAGATGCCGGCAGCCGGGGCGGCCGGGGCCTCGGCCAACGGGGCCCGATCCAGGCTGTCGACACGGGCCTGCAGTTCTCCGGCGCGGCGGCGTTCGGCTTCCGCGGCCGCGCGAGCCGCGACCAGCGCAAGCTCCGATTCGCGGCGTTCGGCATCGACCGTCGTCCGCGCCTGGACCGCGTCCCGCTGGAGGCTGTCGACGGCCGCCGTGGCCTCGGCGAGGGCGCGCGCGGCTTCCTCGCGGTCCCGATCGGCCTGGGCGCGTGCCTCCTCTGCCTGCTGGCGAAGCCCGGCGAGCTCGCGCTGCGTATCGGCGAGAACCTGCCGTTCGCGATCGAGCGAGGCCTGCACCTCCTGCACGTTTCCCTGACCGGATTCGAGCGCGCGTTGCGCGTCGGCCAGGGTCCGCCGCGAGTCGGCGCGTTCCGCCTCGATCGTCGCCTGCAGTTCGGCGTACTGCCGGCGTTCTTCCTCGAGCGTCTCGATCGCCTCCTGGGCGCGGCGCCGTTCGGCTTCGAGCGCCAGTTGCGCCTGCTCGACGCGGTGCTGCTCGGCTTCGATCGCTTTGGTCCCGGAATCGCGTTCGGCCTCGAGCGCCCGAAGCTGGTCGAGCGCCTCCTTCGTTCGCGATCGTTCGGCGTCGATGGCTGCTTCCTGTTCGAGCGAGAGCTCGCCGTGGCGGGTGCGTTCGGCGGTCAGCGCGGCTTCCGCGTCGGCGGCACGCTGGCGGGCGCCGTCGATCTCGGCGCGCAACTGCGCGAGTTCCTGCTGGAGCGTGCGGCGCTCTTCCTCGAATGCCGCCGACCGGCGCCGGCCTTCCTCGGCCACCGCCTCGTCGAGTTCGCGGGCGTGCCGGCCGGTGGCTTCGGCCGCGGCGTGCTCCATCTCGATGCGCATGCGGGCCGCCTCGGCGGACGCCGCGTGCTGCATCTCCTCGCGGGCCGCGGCCACCTCGGCGTCGATACGCTGCCGCAGGTTTTCCTCGGCCGCCGCCTGCCGGGCGGTCAGCCGGTCTTCGGCGGCACGTTCGGCGTCGGCGCGCGCGCGCTCGATCTCGTCGTGGTGCCGGTCGGTGAGGGAGGCGAGTTCGGTTTCGAGCTGTGCCTGCAGGCGGGCTCGCAGCTCATCGATAGCCTGACGGAGCGGAAGGTCGGGCATTCTCAGGCATTATCCGAACCCCTTGGCGATCCGTCAAGCCGCGAAAATCGCGCAAACCCAAGCACGACAGCAACTTGACTGGGGTTGGCAAACCGCGTAGAATGTAGTGTCCGGGCAGGTAATACGGACGTCACGTCCGGTCCGGCAAGCGGTCAGTTGTTACCGTCTGGGGGCGACCTAGATTCGACGGAGATACGGTTTCGCAGGATGCGTGCCGAGGACCATCACCCTCGTAAAACTGATGGAAAACAAAATAACTGCAAACACGCAGCTCGCTCTCGCAGCGTAAAAACCTGTGAGCGTCCACTCCGGTCAGCCTGCGGGCCGGAACTGGATGTCAATTAAGTAGGCTGGCGGCTGACGGCTACTCCGGACGTCAGCAGCGAGATTTTCCGGGGTTGGTGTCCGGCGGTTTTTCCGCTTCTTCACGCTGGGCGCGACACTACAGAGGCGGATACGCATCGTAGATTCCTGCGGGGATGTATTTTCGGACCCGGGTGCAAATCCCGGCGCCTCCACCACCTTCTTCTTCCCTCCCGATGAGCGAAGGCTACCCGCCGTAGCCGGAGCCACGGCGGGCCCGATTCTTACTTCAGGTTCTTCGTAAAGAACTGCACCGCCAGCGGCCAGGATTCCTGCGCCGCCTTCAGGTTCGCGCCGCCGGCTCCGGCCTGGTTCCCCATGAAGCCGTGTCCCGCACCCTCGAAGGTGTGAACCTCGTAGCTCTTGTCCAGCTTCTTCATCGCGGCTTCCGTCGGCGGAATGGTGGCGCCGATTCGCGCGTCGTTGCCGGCATACAAACCCAGCACCGGCGCCTTCACGTTCGCGAGTTTCTGTTCCACGGTGCCGTCGCCGGCGCCCGGCGCGTCGCCGTAGTAGACGACCGCGGCGTTCAGGTTCGGCTGCGCCGCCGCATAGCCGAAACTCCGGGCGCCGCCCCAGCAGAAGCCGACCACGCCCGTCTTGCCATTCGACGCCGGCAACTTCTTGCCGTACTCCATCGCCGCATTCAATCGCGCGTTCACATCGTCAGGCGTCAGCGACTGGATCGCCTGCCCGACGCCGCTGCCGAGCGACTCCGTCCCGCCGCCGTTCGGCCCCTTGCCGGACAGGAAGTCGGGCACGACCGCGATGAAGCCGTCCTGCGCCAGTTGATCGCCAACTGCGCGGGTGATGTCGGACAGCCCGCGAATGTCGTGGATGACGAGCACCACGCCCGACTTCTCTTTCCGTTCCGGGTAGACCACCCACGCCTTGAGCGCCGTGCCGTCCGCCATCTTGATGTCGGCGTATTCCCCATGCCGCGGCGATTCCTTCAGCGCGCGCTGCGCATGCTCCATCGTCCCGGCCGGAATCGCGTCGTTCCACGGCACGTCGATCGGCGGCGTCTGCTGCCCGCGCCCGGCGGGTGGCTGCGTGGCCTGCTCGTGGACGTGTTCGGCCGTCGCCGGCTGCTGTGCGGCGCGGTTCTGCGATGACTGGGCCGCGGCCGGCGACACCATCGCGAGAGCGATACCGAAGACCAAAAGGTTTTTCACCATCTCCTCCACATTGAATGGGTGATTGTACCCGCTGCGGGTTCCGCGCGAGCGGCTCGGGCGCGTTCCCCGCCTGGTCGTTGACAGCCGACAGTCGCGCTGTTAGTGTCGGCTGTCGACACCATGCGCCTCATGCTTCGTGCCCTCGCCCTTCTCCGGGTCCTCGCGCGGCCGCGCCGGGCCGAGCGTGACTTGCACGACGAGCTCGCGTTCCACGTCGCACGCGAAACCGAGAAGCTCGTGCTCAGCGGCGTGCCGCCCGACGAGGCCCACCGGCGGGCCAGGGCGCGGTTCGGCTCGATGCCACTTGCGGCCGACCAGTGCCGCGACGCACGCGGCACCGAAATCATCGACATCACGGTACGCGACGTCGCCTACGCGTTCCGGACGTTCGCCCGGGCGCCGATCGCCGCCGCCACCATCGTCGCCACGGTGGCGATTGGCCTCGGCCTGGTCGCCGCAGTCTTCACGTTTTTCAGCGCGTTCTTCCTGCATCCCGACGCCGTGCGGCAACCCGAGGAGCTCTATTCGGTCGAGCGTGCGGAGGTTTCGTCGCGTGGCCGTTTCGTCCTGACGCGCGGAGATTACGAGGCGATGCGCCGCGAGACGCACGTGTTCTCCGACGCGGTGGCGTGGCGCACGGCCGAGGGCACGCGCGTCGACGGGCGCGCCCTGACGGGGAAGCTCGTCAGTGGCAACTTCTTCCAGGTCCTCGGCGCCAACGCGGCCCGTGGCCGGACGCTGACGCCAGAAGACGACGAGCAGGACGCGGCCGTGATCGTGCTCAGCCATCGCGGCTGGATGCGGGTCCTCGCCGGCGACGCGGCCGCGATCGGGCGGATCGTCCGCATTAACGGGATCCCGCACGAAATCGTCGGCGTGATGCCGGATGGATTCCGCGGGCTCACGCTCGGCGCGCCGGACTACTGGGCGCCGCTTTCACGGGCGGCTTCGATCCGGGCGCGCTGGGCCGGGCTGGAGAAAAGCCTCGGCGTGACCATTGTCGGCCGCCTGCTCCCGGGTATGCCGGTCCAGACCGCGGCCGCCGGCCTGACCGTCTGGATGCAGCGCTTCACCGGGCCGTCCGGAGACAAGTACGCGGCCGTGCTGAAATCGAGGCAGGGGACCGTCCGGAACGACGCGGCGGAAGCGCTGGTCGTCTTCGTGCCGCTCTTCACCGCCTTCGGCCTGATCCTGGCGATCGGCTGCGCCAACGTCGCCAACCTGCTGCTGGCCCGCGGCGTCTCGCGCCAGCGCGAGATCGGCATCCGGCTGTCGCTCGGCGCCTCGCGCCGCCGGATCGTCAGGCAACTGCTCACCGAAAGCCTGCTGCTCGCGCTCGCGGCCGCCGGATGCGGGCTGGCCGTCTCACGCGTGGCGCTGGCAGCTGCGAGCTACGCGGCGGCGTCGATCATGCCGCCGGAAATGCTGGAGAACCTCTTCGTCCCGGCGGCGGACGGGTGGGTCGTCGCCTTCCTCGTGGCTGGCGCGCTGGCCTCGACAATGCTCTTCGGCCTCGTCCCGGCGCTCCAGGCCACCAGGCTCGAGCTGGTGCGGACGATGCGCGGCGAACTGGCGCGCGACGCCCGTCCGGGACGCATGCGCGACGCGCTGATCGTCGCGCAGGTCGGCGCCTCGGCGCTGCTGCTCATCGCGGCCGCCGTGCTTCTCCGCGGATCGCTCGCAACCGCGGCGGCAGACGTTGGGCTCCGCATCGCCGACACCGTCTCGATCGAGATCCCGAACGAGCCGATGCGCACCGCCGTCCTCGGCGCACTCACCAGCCACCCCGCCGTGGCTTCGGTTGGCGCATCGACGCCGCCGGCGCTCGCCGCGCCGCCGCCGGCCGAGGCATCGGCGATCGATCCGGCCGGCCACTCACGCCAGACGACGGTTGGCTATCGGCTCGCGTCGCCCGAGTACTTCAGCGTGCTCGGCGTGACGACGACGCGCGGCCGGGTCTACACGCCGGCGGAAGCGGCCGGGGCGGCCGCCGTCGCGGTGCTATCCGAATCCGCCGCTCGCCAGCTGTGGCCCGATGGCAACGCCGTCGGCCGAACGCTGAACCTCGATTTCCGATCTCCGGCGGCGGCCAGTTCCAGGCCGGCGACGGTAACCGTCGTCGGCGTCGTTCGCGACGTGCCGGGCTTTCAAAGCGCCGACTGGCCGGCGGCAGTCGTCTACCGGCCGACGCGCCTCGAAGCCGCCGGGACGACGCTGACGCTGCGGGTGCGGGGGGACGTCGAACGCGCCCGCGCGGCGTTCTTCGACCGGCTGTCGACGATCGACCCCGCGCTGGAGAAGATCACCTCGCTGCAGATGGTCGCCGGGGTTGAGCTCTACCTGCTGCGGATCTTCTTCGCGCTGGCGGTGGGCCTGGCCGGCCTGGCGGTCGTCCTCACCGTCTCCGGTCTCTACAGCGTGCTGTCATACGTGGTTGAACAGCGGCGCAAGGAGATCGGGGTCCGCATGGCCCTTGGGGCGACGCCCGGAAGAGTGACCGGGCTGGTGCTCTCACAGCTGATGCGACAGGTCGTCCTGGGTCTCGCGGCGGGTGGCGCCCTGGCGGCGGCGCTGGCCAGGATCCTGATGGCGATGCCCGACGTCGTCGGCGTCGTCCGTGTGCTGGATCCGCTGGCCTACGGCGCCGGCCTGCTGTGCATCGTCACTGCATGCCTCTTCGCCGGCTGGCTGCCGGCGCGGCGTGCGGCGACGATCGATCCAATCGCGACACTGCGGCAGGACTGAGCGCGACTGAACGGCTCCCACATTTCCATCACGGGCACGCCTCCGCTCCTCTTGACTCCCTAAATGAGGCGGCGCTATCATCCGCCCGACATCTTGGTGACCTAAAGGAGGGAGCGGTGGCGGATCAGAAGTTGGAAGTGCCGCAGGGAACGCTGGAGCTGATGATCCTGGCCATCCTGGCGCGCCAGCCGCTGCACGGCTACGGGATCACCCAACGGCTCCTGACACTCAGCGGCGACAGCTTCCAGGTCAATCCCGGCTCCCTCTTTCCGCTGCTCTACCGCCTCGAGCAGGACGGCAAGCTCAAGGCCGAGTGGGGGCCGACCGAAAACAACCGGAAGGCGAAGTACTACAAGCTGACCGCCGCCGGCCGGAAGCAGCTCGATGCGCATCGCGATCGCTACGAGCGCGTGTCGCTGGCCGTCGCCAGTGTGTTGGAGGGCGCATGATCCTCCTCAATCGCCTCGCCTCGATCGTCGCGTGGATCGTTCGCCGCGACACCGCGGAGCGCCTGCTCGACGAAGAAATGGAAGCGTACGTCGAGATGTCGGCTGCCGCGCACGAGCGCGACGGGATGGCGCCGGAGGATGCCCGCCGGCTCGCGCGTATTGAGCTCGGGGGCGTCGAGCAGGCCAAGGAGCGCGTCCGCACCGGGCGGCACGGTCAGCTGCTCGACGAGGTCGCGCGGGATCTTCGTTACGGATGGCGGATGTTCGTCCGCACGCCGGGTTTCACCGCGGTGGTCCTGCTGACGCTGGCCCTCGGCATCGGCGCCAACACGGCGATCTTCAGCCTGATCGACACGTTGCTGCTGCGATCGCTGCCAGTGCACAAGCCCGCGGAACTGGTGCTCGTGAACCTTCGCGAGCGACAGACGCCCGGCTCTGGAGGCGAGAGCCTCTCGTACGCGATCGTCCGGGCGCTCGACCAGCAGCACGACGTCTTTTCCGCGGCCGGCGGCTTCACCGGGACCAGCTTCGAGGTCCAGGAAGCGGGAGCGAAACGCCTGCCGGGCAGCCTGGTCACCGGGCGGTTCTACGACGTGCTGGGCATTCAACCCGCCGCAGGCCGGCTCCTGACGCGAGACGACGACGAGGCTGGCGCGACACCCGTGGCGGTCATCAGCGACAGCTACTGGCAGCGGCAGTTCGGGCGGAGCCCGGCGGCGATCGGCCAGACACTTCACCTGGACGGCGTACCGGTGACGATCGTCGGGGTCACGCCGCAGGGGTTTGACGGCGCGACGGTCGCCCAGACCACCGACGTCACGATCGCGATTGGCGCCTTGCCGATTGTTCGTCCGACGGCGGTGGAGTGGATGGGTCCCGGCAATTTCTGGCTGCGCGTGCTGGCGCGCCCGGCAACCGGTATCGGCGCCGCCGAAGCGGCCGCGCGCCTGAACGCGGTTTGGCCGTCGCTGTCGGACTCGGTCATCGCGCCTCACTGGATCGAGGCGCGGCGCCGCGCGATGGCGCAGTCGGTCTTCGTCTTCGAATCCGGCGCCACCGGCTGGACCTACCTGCGCGAGGTGTACGGAAAGCCGCTGGTCATCCTGCAGGCGGTCGCCGGCCTGGTGCTGCTCGTCGCCTGCGCGAATGTCGCGAGCCTGTTTCTCGCGCGCGCGTCGGGGCGCCGCCGCGAGATCGCGCTGCGCCTCGCGATAGGCGCCGGGCGGCGTCGAATCGTTCGTCAACTGCTCATCGAGGGGCTGATGGTGTCGGCGGCCGGGGCGGCGATCGGCATCGGCGTCGCCTGGGCGCTCGGCCGCTTGCTGATCGATCTGATTTCGACCGGACCGTTCGCGATCGTGGTCAATCTCACACCGCACTGGCACGTGCTCGCGTTCTCGACCGCGGTGGCGACGATCACCGGGGTAGTCTTCGGTGTCGCTCCGGCGCTGCAGACCGGCAGTGCGGGACCGTCGCTGGCGCTCAAGGCCGACGATCGGACCAGCACCAAACGCTCGACGCTGCTGCCGTCGCTCGTCGTCGTGCAGGTCGCGCTGTCGCTGGTGCTTGTCGCCGGGGCTGGCCTCTTCGTGCGCACACTCCGCAATTTACAGCACGTCGATGCGGGTTTCCGCACCGACAGCGTCGTGGTGGCCCCGCTGCCGCGCGGAAAAGTCCCGTCGTTCGCGCGGCTGCTCGACGCCGCCCGCCGCGTGCCGGGGGTGCACTCGGCGAGCGTGGCCACGCACACGCCGCTCGACGGCTCGTCATGGGGCGAACCCATCGTCCCGGCCGGCCAGCCGCTGCCCGAGGTCGACAACGCGCTGCTCATCGGCGTCGGCCCGTCGTTCTTCGACGCGTTGCAGATTCCGCTGGTCGCCGGCCGGGACATTGCGCCCGGCGATCGCGCCGGACAGGCCGGCGTCGCGGTCATCAACGAGCGATACGCGGCGCGTTATTTCCCCGACCGGAATCCGATCGGCCAGCGACTATCGAGCACCCTGTTCGGACAGCCGGCCGACCTCGAGATCGTGGGGGTGGTGAAGGACACGGTCACGGGGAACCTTCGACGTCCGCGGCTGCCGATCGTCTACGTCGCTTTCGACCAGTACGGCAACCGCCTGTCGCCGAGCCTGGTCATTCGCACGAGCGGCGCCGCGGCCACCGAGCAGGTGCGCCGCGCGCTCCAGGCCGAGCTGCCGAACCTCTCGATCGACCTTCGCCCTCTCGCCGCGCAAATCAGCGCCACGATCGTCCAGGAACGAATGATGGCGACGCTCGCGGGAGGCTTCGGCGTGCTTGCGCTGGTGCTCTCGTCGGTCGGCCTCTACGGGCTGCTCGCCTACCGCGTGACCCTGCGCGCCAAGGAGATCGGCATTCGCATGGCACTCGGCGCCAGCGGCAGCGGCGTGGTCGCGCTCGTGCTGCTCAATGGAATGCGGCTGCTCTGTTTCGGTGTCGTCCTCGGTTATCCAGCCGCGTCCGCGGCGTCGCGTGCCGTGTCGGCGATGCTCTTCGGCCTCAGCCCGGCCGACCCGGCGACGATGGCCGGCGCTGTCGCCGCCCTCGCGGCGGCGGCAGGTCTCGCGTCGTACCTGCCGGCCCGTCGAGCGTCGCGCGTGGATCCGCTCGTCGTGCTCAGGCACGACTGATCGGCGGCCTCTCGCCGCCGGCGACGATCAGACGCGTTCGCCGACCGGCGGTTCTCCCGCGGGTGTTACCTCGCCGTCGCGAAGCCCGACGCCCGACGACCACAGCGCGCGGACGCGCGCGCACACCTCGACGATGAGCAGCACGCCGCCGAGCAGGAGCAGCGATGCCGCAATCGGCGCGGCAAAGAACGAATCGGGCACCCGCGCGCCAAGCTGATCGTGCAGCATGCGGGCCGGGCCGACCGACGCCGGCGAATCGGCGCCGAGCACCCAGAGCATCACGCGATCGGCCAGCGCCACGCTGGCCATCACGCTGAAGGCGTAGATCCACTGGACGCCGATCCGCCGCCAGCGCGCCGCGCTGCTCGTGCCGCGCAGCAGGCGGCCGATCTCCGGCACCGGCATCCACAACGCCGCGAGCACGTAGAACAGCGTGCCGACTCCAATTCCCGGTAGACCCGCGAACATCGCTTGCTTGACTCTCCTCAGCCGACTGCCAATTCCATTGCCGTGGGCCGCGACACGCTCAGTGACCTTTCTCGTAGGTCATCAGGCGGCGTCCGACGATCAGCTCAGACCAGATCGCTTCCAGCACGAACGTGCAGTTGACGACCCGCAGCACGAAGAACGAAGGGATACTCGCGAGCGCCGCGCCGAACTCCCGCCGCCGCGCCGCCTGGGCGAGCACCGGCACCATCAGCGCCGGCGCGTCGAGCACGTAGACCAGCAGGATCAGCGGGTTGTGCCAGAACAGCGCCGAGAGCGGCACGATCGCGAGGTAGATGATCGACGCCACCGTCGACTCCCAGAACGCCACCCCGACCACCGATCGCAGGAAACCAATCGACAGCAGCCGCGTCCAGTGCAGCTGCACGTTCTGCATGAAGCCGTGCGACCAGCGCCGCAGCTGTTTGCGCATGAAGAAGAAATTGTGCGGCTCGATCGGATAGCAGACCGCTTCCGGCACGAACCTCACCTGCTCCCCCGCCTCGTACATCGTCCAGGTGAGGTCCATGTCCTCGGCCATCGTGCGCGTTTGCCAGCCGCCGAAGGCCCGCAGCCGCTCGGTGCGATAGATCGAGAAGCATCCCGACGCGATGAGCGGCTTGTTGTAGTGATCCTGGATCGGCTTGTAGAAGCTGAAGGCCAGCAGGTACTCGACGTAGCGGCCGCGCTCCCAGACCGAGCGCCGATGACGCGGGACGACAAAGCCGCACGCCGCCGCTACCGCCGTGCCGTCCATCACCGCCAGGAAGCGTTCGATCGCGTCGGCCGCGACGATCGTATCGGCGTCGATCGCCATCGTGTACTGCGTGGTCACCACCGCCAGCGCGAAGTTCTGCGCTCCGGCCTTGGTGCCGGTGTTGACCGGCGGCCGCAGCACCGTGACGCCGTAGCCGCGCGCGACGTCGGCGGTCCCGTCCGTCGAGCAATCGTCGATGACGATGATTTCTGCAGGGGCGACGGTCTGGTTCAGGAGGCTGGCGAGCGTGTCGCCGATCGACTCGGCCTCGTTATAGGCCGGGACGATGACGGTAACGCCGGGACGTAGCTGTGCGGTATCGGAAGCGGAATCGATCATGTGAAAAATCGGAGCGGCAACTGGTTGCGACACTCACAGCACGGGCCGATGCAAGGGTCGATCCGACGACTCCCAGCGAGTCGACCCCTGTATGTCGACTGACTCGCTAGAATTGACGTCGATGAGTGGCCGCGACGCGCACGCATGGGGTGTCCGAGTGTCTCCGGGAGACATGACAGCGCAGCCCGGCAGGAACGAACCTCAGCGGTTCGGCTGGAGCAGGACGCGCGTTGCCGTTCTGCTGGTCTTGATGGCCGGCGGCCTGCTCATCCGATTGCACGGTATCGGACAGCCACTTGTCCGGTTTCATCCCACGCGGCACTATCGATCGGCCGTGCTCGCGCGGGCCTGCTACTACGACGCGAGCCGCGACGTCCCGGCGTGGGCGCGCGGCGTCGCCGACGCGAACCGTGCCATGCAGCCGGTGGGGGAACCCCCCTTCACAGAATGGCTCGCCTGTGCCAGCTATCGCCTGCTCGGCCGCGAGGACATCCGCATCCCCCGGGCGCTTTCGGCACTGTGGTGGGTTCTCGGCGCCGTACCGATCTACGCGCTGGCGCTTCGAGCCGCGACGCCGTCGGCCGCGATCGTCGCAACCACCTTGTACCTGTATCTCCCGTACGCCATCGAGGCCACGCGAAGCTTCCAGCCCGACGCGCTGATGACGCTGTGCAGCCTCGCCGCGATCCTGGGAGTCGTCCGCGACGGCGAACGGCCGTCGGCCTCGAGGATGATCCTCGCCGCCGCGGCGGTGGGTACCGCCACGCTGGTGAAGCCGATGAGCGTGTTCCTGACGGTTGCGGCCATCGCCGGCCAGGCGCTCGCCCGCTCTCCCGTTCGCGGGGCAGTCACGAAGCGGCTGCTGGTCTTTGTCGCAATCGCATACGCGCCGGCAACGATCTACTACGGCTATGGAGCGATCTTCGGCACCCTCGCACGGGACCAGATGCGGATGCGATTCGTGCCGTCGCTCCTCGTGACGTCGTTTTTCTGGACGGGATGGCTGACGCAAATCCGCCGCGTCTTCGGCCTGTTCGTGTTCGCGATCGCCGTGGCGGGTTCCGCGCTGGCCCGCACGCGCGCTTCACGTGCGCTGCTGTGCGCCCTCTGGGTGGGCTACGCCGCGTTTGCGGTCGCGTTCACCTATCACATGCCAACTCACAACTACTACCACCTGCCGTACATTGCCGTTGCGGCGCTGGGCGTGGCGGCAGCCCTCGAACGGATCGAACGGCCGCTCGCGCGGAGAACACCGCCGGCCGCCATGGCCGGTTTGGGCATCGCGATCGCCCCGGCGATCGCGGTCTGGGGAACGCTTCAAGCCTGGCCGCGATTGACCATCGCCGGCGCTGAGGCGGTCGTGGCGCGCTACGAACGGATCGGCGAGTTGACCGGCCACAGCCGGCAGGTGCTGTTCCTCGACTCCGAGTACGGCTATTCGCTGATGTACCACGGGCAATTGTCGGGCGACAGTTGGCCCAACGCCGACGACCTGGCCGCCGAGACCCTCGAAGGCCGCGCGCCCCTCCCTGCCCCCGACCGCTTCGCGCGAGACTACGCGTCCTTCCGGCCTGACTATTTCGTCGTGACGGATCTCGATTCCCTCGACGCCGAACCGGATTTGCAGCGGTTTCTCACCGCCCGCCTCTCGCTCGTCGAAAAGACGCCGAAGTATCAGGTGTACCGCTTTCAGTGACCGCAGTTCGCAGTTCGCAGCTCGCAGCTCGGACTTCCTCGGCGGCCAGGCACACGACGACAGACAATAGTGCCGAGCCTGAAACCTCAGGCATCGCGACTGCGAACTGCGAGCTGCGAGCTGCGAGCTGCGAGCGTGCTAGCATCCCCACCGTCGCATGGAGTTCCTGACCCTCGAAGAGGCCGTCGCACGATACGTGAAGCCCGGGCAGCGGATCGCCCTTGAAGGGTTCACCCATCTCATCCCGTTTGCCGCCGGTCACGAAATCATCCGGCAGAAGATCACCGACCTGACGCTCGTGCGCATGACGCCGGATCTCATCTACGACCAGATGATCGGCTGCGGATGCGCGCGCAAGCTGGTGTTCTCGTGGGGCGGCAATCCCGGCGTCGGCTCGCTGCACCGGCTGCGCGACGCGGTCGAACAGGGCTGGCCGCGGCCGCTCGAGCTCGAAGAGCACAGCCACGCCGGGATGGCCAGCGGCTACGCGGCCGGCGCCGCCGGGCTGCCGTTCGCGGTCCTTCGCGGCTACACCGGCTCCGATCTCGCCCGCGTCAATCCCAACATCCGCTCCGTGGTCTGTCCATTCACCGGCGAGACGCTCGCCGCCGTGCCGGCGCTGCGCATGGACGTCACGATCGTCCACGCGCAGAAGGCCGATCGCGACGGGAATATACTCATCAGCGGCATCGTCGGCGTGCAGAAGGAAGCGGCGTTGGCGGCCACGACCGCCATCGTGACGGTCGAGGAGATCGTCGACGACCTGGGCACGGCCGGTACCAATGCCGTCGTCCTGCCGTCGTGGGCGGTGCATGCCGTCGCGCTCGCGCCGGGCGGTGCGCGGCCGTCGTACGCGCATGGCTATTACCAGCGTGACAACGCGTTCTACACCGAGTGGGATGCGATCTCCCGCGACCGCGGACGCTTTCAGCGCTGGATCCAGGATCGGGTGATGAGCACGCGGCGTTCCGAGTCGGCGGCCACATCGTGACCTATACGCCCACCGAGATGATGACCATCGCCGCGGCGCGCGCGCTCCGCAACGACGATGTGTGCTTCGTCGGCATCGGGTTGCCGTCGGCCGCCTGCAACCTGGCGCGGCTGACCCATGCGCCGCGGCTGCGTCTCGTCTACGAATCCGGGACGCTCGATACCAAGCCGCACGTCCTGCCGCTCTCGATTGGCGACGGCGAATTGTGCGAGACGGCATTGACCACCGTGCCGGTCCCCGAGATGTTTCAGTACTGGCTGCAGGGGGGCCGCATCAGCGTCGGGTTTCTCGGCGGCGCGCAGGTCGATCGCTACGGCAACCTGAATACGACGGTGGTGGGTTCCTACGACACGCCGAAAGTTCGGCTCCCGGGCAGCGGCGGCGCGCCAGAGATCGCGACCTCGTGCCGCCGGATCTTCATCGTGATGGCGCAGAGCCGGCGGACGTTCGTGGAGCGGCTGGATTTCATGACGTCGCTCGGGCACGGGCCGACCGGCCGGGAACGCCGCGCCTCGGGAGCGACCACCGAAGGGCCCGTGCTGATCGTGACCGACCTGTGCACGATGCAGCCACACCCGGACACCAACGAGTTCGAAGTGACCTCGCTGCACGAGGGCGTGACCGTCGAGCAGGTGCGCGCCGCGACAGGCTGGCCGGTACGGATCCGGGAACCGCTGGGCGCGACGCCGCCGCCAGAGGCGCATGAACTCGATACGCTGCGAGACCTGATGGAACGCACCAAACGCGCGCATGGAACCGCCAATGCCACGGCTTGACGGACCCGACGCGACCGCGCCGCGCGCCGGCCTCGCCGGCAGCCAGCCGCCGCTGCTCTACCCGCCCTACGGATCGACGCTGCGGCGCGCGCCGTCGATGCCGCTGGTCCGCCTGCCGCAAGCGCTCGGGGACCTCGAATCGCCCGTCTACGGCTGGTGGCCGATCGGCGAAACGGATCGCGATCTCACGCGGCACGGATCCGGTGAACCGCACGGCCAGCGCATTGTCGTCGCCGGCCGCGTCGTTGACGAGGATGAACGTCCGGTGCCGGGCGCGCTGGTCGAAGTCTGGCAGGCGAACGCCGCCGGCCGCTATCACCATGTGAAGGACGATCACCCGGCGCCGCTCGACCCGAACTTCACCGGTGCCGGCCGCACCGAGACGGACGCCGACGGACGATACGAGTTCATCACGGTGAAGCCCGGCGCCTATCCGTGGCGGAACCACCACAACGCCTGGCGGCCCGCCCACATTCACTTCTCGATCTTCGGCACGACGTTCCGCACCCGGCTCGTCACGCAGATGTACTTCCCGGACGACCCGCTCTTTGCCTACGACCCCATCTACCAGTCGATTGCGGACGAGCGGGCGCGGCAGCGTCTCATCTCGCGCTTCGACCTGTCGCTGACGCGGCCGGAATGGGCGCTCGGCTTTGCCTTCGACATCATCGTCCGTGGCAGGGATGCGACGCCGTTCGAGGGGCGGGTATGACCGAGCGGCAGGACGACACGTTGATTGCAACGCCGTCGCAGACCGTCGGGCCGTTCTTCCATTTCGCGCTGACCGCGCGTCCCGGCGCGGGAGTGGTATGCCCCCGGCCCGACGGAGAAGCCATTCACCTCGTCGTGCGGGTGACCGATGGCGACGGGCGGCCGGTCAGCGATGCGGCGATCGAATTGTGGCAGGCATCAGCGCGTGCATCCGGCGAACCGGCGCGGGCCGCCGGTTTCGCGCGGCTGGCGACTGACGAAGATGGCGGCTGCGAGTTCGAGACGTGCAAGCCGCCCGGCAGCGGCGCGAACGCGGGGCACATCAACGTCTGCCTGTTCGCGCGAGGCCTTCTTCGCCAGTTGCACACGCGCATCTATTTCGACGGCGACCCGTCACTCGCAACCGACCCGGTGCTGGCGCTGGTCGATGCCGACCGCCGGGATTCCCTGCTCGCACGCGTGGACCCCACCACGTCCGGCCGCTGGGTGTTCGCGCTGCGGCTGCAGGGCGCTCAGGAGACGGTCTTCTTCGATGTCTGACACGAGCGCCTGACCGTGGGCCTTCTCGACAGCCTGACCACCACCGACCCGCTGGCCGACGTGTTCTCGGACACCGCGGTCTTGCGCCACATGCTTCGGTTCGAGCAGGCGCTGGCCGCCGCCGAAGCGCATCTTGGCCTGATCCCCCCGGCCGCGTCGGACGCCATTGCCTCCGTCGACCGGGCGGCGTTCGATGCCGCAGCCATCGCCCGCCGTGCTCGTGCCTCGGGCACGATAACCATTTCCTTCGTCGAATCGCTGATCGCCGCAACCGGTTCGATCGCGCCGGACGCCGTCCCGTATGTGCACTTTGGCGCCACCAGCCAGGACGTCAGCGATTCGGCGCTGGTGTTGTGCGTGCGCGATGCGCGCGCCATCGTGGCGGCCGATCACGCGAAGCTGAGGACGGCACTGCGTGACCTCTCCGAGCAACACGCGTCGACCGTGATGCTCGCGCGCACCCTGCTGCAACCGGCCGCGCCGACGACGTTCGGGTTGAAGGCGGCCGGGTGGTTTGCCGCGGTATCCCGCAGCGGGAGCGCCCTGCTCGCGGCGATCGACGACGCCTGCGTGCTCCAGTTCGGCGGCGCGTCCGGCACGTTGGCCGCGCTCGGCACCCGCGGCCTCGAGGTCGCCGAGGAGGTGGCCGCGCGTCTCGCGCTGCCGCTCCCCGACGCCCCGTGGCACGCACATCGCGATCGCCTCGCGGGCGCCATTACGGCCTGCGGGATCTACACGGGCGTGCTCGGCAAGATCGCGCGCGACATCTCGCTGCTCATGCAGTTCGAAGTGGCCGAAGCCGCCGAACCGGGTGGCTCCTCGTCGTCGATGCCGCACAAGCGCAACCCGTCGGACTGTGCGATTGCGCTGGCGGCCGCGGCGCGGGTGCCTGGCCTCGTCTCGACATTTCTCACGACGATGCCGCAGGAGCACGAACGAGGCCTCGGCGGATGGCACGCCGAGGCGGCAACGGTTGCCGAGGTAGTACAGACCACCGGAGCGGCGCTCGCGGCGATGGTTCATGCGGTAAAACACCTGCACATCGACGCCGACGCCATGCATCGAAACATCGTCCGAACCGGCGGCGTGGTCCTCGCCGAGCGTGCGATGACATGGCTCGCCCCGGTGCTCGGCCGCCAGCAGGCCGCGAAGGCAATCGCTGATGCGATCGCCAGGGCGTCGACCACGGGAACTTCGTTCGTCGCGGCGCTGAAGGCCGACAAATCGGTGACGGCCCACCTCGATGCCGACGCGTTCGCCAGCCTCGACAACCCCAACGAGTATCTCGGCGCCGCCGACACGTTCCGCCGGCGTCTCCTCGACTCTCACCAGGACGACTGACGATGCCAGTGGTGACGATACGCGGCGCGGCCTGTTACTACCGCCTCAGCGGCCGCGACGATCGGCCGGTGCTGATGCTGTCGCATTCGCTCGGCCAGGATCACGGGATGTGGGACCCGCAGGTCGCGGATCTGGCCGCTCACTTTCGCGTCCTCCGCTACGACACGCGCGGCCACGGCGCATCGGCAGTCTCACCGGGTAACTACCGGATCGAAGATCTCGGCGCCGACGCCCTGGCTCTCGCTGACGCACTGGGGATCGATCGCTTTGCGTTCTGCGGGGTCTCGCTCGGCGGCATGATCGGTCAGTGGCTCGCCGCCAACGCGCCGGAGCGGCTGACGGCCGTCGTCCTGGCCAATACATCGGCCCGCGCGGACGCGGACAAGATGGAAGCCCGTCGCGTGGCGGTGCTCGAGTCAGGCATGGCATCGGTTGCCGACATGGTCATGGGCCGCTTCTTTTCGCCGCGGCTGCTGGCCTTGAACCCGCCGGTCGTCGCCGAGTCGCGACGGACGCTGCTCGCCACCGGTCCTGTCGGCTACGCCGGCTGCTGCGCCGCGATCCGCGATATGGATCAACGGACGCTGCTGGCTGACATCCGCTGCCCCGTCCTCATCGTCGACGGCACGCTGGACGTTTCATTGCCGTGGACGGGGCACGGCGACGTCCTCGCGCAGGCACTCCCCTCCGCCGCGGTTGTGCATCTTGCCGCAGCGCACCTCTCCAATCTCGAGAAGCCGCGTTCGTTCACTTCGGCGCTGCTGCGCTTCCTGCTGCCGCCCGCCGAGCAGACGGTCGAAAGCGGCATGCAGATCCGGCGCGCCGTCCTCGGCGACGCTCACGTGGACCGCGCGTCGAAAACCGCGGTGAGTCCCGACTTCCAGGATCTGATCACGCGCTACGCGTGGGGCACGATCTGGGCGCGGCCGGGCCTCGACGTGCGCACCCGCCGGCTGCTCGTCGCGGCCATCACCGCGTCCATGGGCCGCTGGGAGGAATTCCGCCTGCACGTCGGCACGGGCCTCGCGCGCGAGCTCGAATGGTGCGATCTCGAGGAAGTGCTGCTGCAGACCGCCGTTTACGCCGGCGTCCCGGCTGCGAATACCGCCCTGAAACTCGCGGCGGAAGAGAACTCCCAAGTTCCAACTCCCAACTCCCAAGGAGAGCAGTGAGGTTGCGAAGTGGGAGTTGGGAGGTATCTGTTTAGCGTGTGAACGCGGCCACCGGCGGCCCGGCCCGTCGCTCCCTCTTCGCACTCGTGGAAAAACGCGGCCTTCGCCCCGAACGTGCGCTCCCGCATAGGGCCCCACCGAAGGACGGGCATGAGTCACCCCATGCGGCCGTGCACGCTCCGGCCGCGTTTTAGTTGCTTCGCTGATCACGGTGCTCCAGGTCGCGCCGCGCCGAACCGCCGGCGTCCGCGCCCAACCCGCTAACTAGATACGTTGGGAGTTGAGGAGTTGGGAGTTGGGAGTTGGGAGTTGAGGAGTTGGGAGTTGGGAGTTGAGGAGTTGGGAGTTGACAGCTCTCAGATGACCGCGATGCCGCTGATTTCGATCAGGTACTCGGGCCGCGCGAGACCGCTGACCACGACGAGCGTGTTGGTCGGCGCGCCGCCGGTGTAGTACTTCGATCGCACGGCGTTGAACGCCTCGCGATACGCAATGTCGGTCAGGTAGGTCGTCGTCATGACCAGATTGGCGAACGTCGCGCCGGCGGCCTGGAGAACGGCCGCGATGTTCTCGAACACCTGCTCGGCCTGCTTGACCGGATCCGGTCCGCCAACCAGTTGCCCCTCGCGATCGACGGCCGTCTGCCCCGCGATGAACAACAGGCGGCCGCCGTCAGTCTGTATGCCCTGGCAATAGCGCGGCCGCGGGTCCACCAGTCCTTCCGGCTGTATTTCGGTACGCGTCATTGGCGAATCCTCTTCAACGGCGCCGCGATCCCGCGATCAGGCGAAGCTGCGTGAGAACAGCTTTTCCGCATTGCCCTGGTAGATCTTCTGGCGATCCGTCTCGCTGATCTCGAGCGTGTCGATGATCTTGATCGTTTCGCGGATGTACATCGGCCCCCCTTCGGGATCGAACGGGGCATCGGAGGCAAACACGACCTGGTCGGCGCCGAAGAACTTCAGGCCGCACTCGGTGGCATTGCGGCTGCCGAACACGGCGGTGTCCCCCCAGAACATCCGGAAGTAGTCGATCGGCCGCTTCGGAAGCGACTTGCGCAGCCCTTCGTAGTCCTCGTCGGCGGTGCGCGCGCCGAGCTGATCCAGACCGTAACCGACCCGCCCCTCGAAATACGGGATCATCGCGCCGAGGTGATGCGCGACGATCTTGATGTCCGGCAGGCGATCGAAGAGGCGCGAAAACACCAGCCGCTGCATGGCCGCGCTCGTTTCGTAGGGCCACCCGAACGTCCACCAGATCTCGTACTTCGATTTCGTCTCGGTCGCGTAGTCGGCGAAACCCGCGCCGCGCGCCGGGTGCAGCATGATCGGACAACCGAGCGCGTTGGCCGTGTCGAAGAGCGGCAGGTACTGCGGGTGGTCGAGCGGCACCCCGTTCGCGTTGGTGAACACCTGGACGCCCACCGCCCCGAGCTCCTTGACCGCCCGCGTCAATTCGGCGCAGCTCTCCTCCGGCAGGTTGAGCGGCAGCGACGCCAGGAACCCCGGAAAGCGATGCGGGTATTGCCGCACCATCTCGGCCTGCGAATCGTTGGCGAGCCTGGCCAGATCGATGGTGATCTGGCGATCCGGGTTGATCGATTCGATTGGCGGTGACGAGAGCGACAGGATCTGCCGGTAGTCGTTGCCGAATTCCTCGATCATGCGGAACCTGACGTCGACGTCGTGCAGGAACGGGATATGGAGCCATCGCTTGATCGCGCCGCGATTGACGATGACCTCCTGGAGGCGGTCGAAGAACGACTTGGGAAACACGTGATTGAAGGCGTCGATTTTCAGGCTCATCGTCGGTGACTCGTTTCGCGAATCTCATGGCCGGTTACGAGCGCGGCTAGCTGCGCGGGCTCGCGGGGCGGCGTGTGGCCTCTCCAGGCGACGTGCAGGTCGGGACGGATCAGGATCAAGTCGTAACCATACACGTCGCGGACGCGGTCGTCGTCGATCGTGACGGTCGAGAAAGGGGCCCCGGTTTCGGCAAGTGCGCGCTCGAGCCCCGAGATATCCAGCGTCGAGCGCCCCAGCCGGAGCAGCGAGTAACCGTCGGGGATCCGGTCGTGGACCGCCGTGCCGTCGCGCAGCCAGACGTGTGGCAGGCGGGTTCCCGGCCACGTCGTCGGCACGTACTCGCGAAAGAGATGTTCGGGCCCGCCCGGCTCCTCGTCGACAATCGGCGATCCAACGTACCGGTAGCCAAGCTCGGCGCCAATCATCTCGTTGGTCTTCCGCTGCTCGACGTCGGCAACCATGGCCGGTTGTCGCGCGTGGCCTGCCCCTCCGGGCTGTTGTCGCGAATGTCCGGCCGGTATTGCGAGCGCCACTTGCGGCGCCCGGCCGAGGCGTAGCGGGAGGCCCCCACGTTCCGATCGCCGATCTGCCGGCGCTCGATTTCGTAGGACCGGAGCAGTTCCGGTCCGCCCCAGCCGCGCAGCGTCGCATGGAGCTTCCAGGAGAGATCGATGGCGTCGCCAACCCCCGTGTTCATCCCCAGTCCGCCGGTCGGGATTACCAGGTGCACGGCGTCGCCGGCGAGGAACACCCGGCCGCGTTGATAGCGGTCGGCCAGCAGCAGGTTCTGCTTCCACTCGCCGACGTAGAGCATCTCGTAGGCGACCGGTACGCCGATCGTGCGCTCGAACTGTGCCGCCATGTCCTCGGGCCGATCGACGACGGCATGCAGCGTCCAGTGGCGGGTCGAGTCCTGCATGATCAGGAACGTCGCCTGCCCGTCGGCGACGTGGTAGTGGCGGCCGTGGCCCGGCCCGTTCACGATCGGGATCATGTCGAAGAGCGCCGGGCAGTGGTACAGCCCCTGGTGCAGCCGCAGCAGGTCCGCGTCGCCGCGCAGCCGGATGCCGAGTTGCTTCCGCACGGGGCTGCTGCCGCCGTCGCAGCCGGCGACATAACGCGCGGTGATCTCGCGCGTTGCGCCATCTGCCCCGCGAACCGTCACGACCACCGCTTCCTCGTCCTGCCGGAGCGACACGAACTCGTATCCGTAGCGCACCGACACCGACGGCAGGCGTTCGGCGGCCCGCTTCAGCAGCGGCTCGAGCGTGTACTGCGAGATCAACTGGTACGGCTCGAGCGGCATCGACGCGTCGTCGCAGGCGGCAATCTGCGCGGTTGCCTCAGCGACAGACGGGTACGGCAAACGGAGCAGCGGCGGTTCGTTCATCGCGAGGACGATGAAGACGTCCATCGGGACATCGGCGGCGAGCCCCGCGGCGCGGATCTCCCCCGCCACGCCCATACGCCGGAAGATCTCCATCGTCCGGGCATTGCAGCGCTCCATCTTGGGCAGGAATTCGGGCGCCGCCTTCTTTTCGACGAGCATGCAGTCGACCCCGCGGCGGCCGAGGTCCACCGCCAGGGTCAGCCCGACCGGCCCCGCTCCGACGATCAGCACGTCCGTATCGATCCGCACTCGAGTCCTCAGCCCCCAGGAAACAGGCGGATGAGCGTATCAGAAGCGGCGCCGCCGGTGCAGTGGAAGGTCAGACCATTGAGCGAACGACGGTTGACAGCCATCGAATCGGCATGTATCGTCCCCTGTCAATCGTGCGCACGGCCGTCTCGCACACGCTCGCCGCCTGGACGCTGTTGTTCCTCCTGCCATTCGTCAGCCTGCACATGATCTGCGTCGGCGGCGGGACTACGGCAGCGGCGGAGCCTGCCAGCGCGGTGAACGAAGAGGCTGCGGCCGTCAGCCACGAGCCTGCCGACTGTGCGACGTATTGCCCGCACCGGCCGCGACCGCAGACGGAAGAGGCCTGTGTGATCGTGGCCGATCCCGCCTGCGCGCTGCTCGTGGGTTCGACCGGCGCGGTGATGCCGGTTCAGATTCCGCTCCCCTCAGACCGGATCGTCGTGCGCGTTGCGCCGCTGGTGTCGCAACCGTACGACGCACCCAACCTCGCGCGGCCCGGTCCGCCGCCCAAAGCGCTCCCCTCCCCGGCATTCGCCTGACATTTCGTTCGCGCCGTCTGCTGGCCTGCGTGCGCTCGCGTTCCATGCACGCGACGCTCGCCTGCGGCGGCCGGCGATTTGTCTTCTGTTTCCGGTTAGTTCGTCAGCGCTTTCGAGAGGGTTCCGATGAGGATTCTGCGTGTTCTGCTGTGTACTACAGCTCTGTTCGCGGGGGGTGCCAGCGCGCCCGCCCGTCTTGCCGCCCAGAGCGCCGCGAACAGCGGCCAGATTGTCGGCGTTGTCGTGGACGCCAGCGGCGCGGCGATCGCGCGCGCCGACGTGACGGCACGCAGCGAGGCGACCAACCTCGTGCGCCGGACGACGTCCGATGGTTCGGGGCGCTATGCCCTGTCCGGGTTGCCTCTTGGCGCCTACACCGTGACCGCGGCCGCGGCCTCTCTCGACACCGCGCCGCAGCAGGTCACCGTCACGCTAGGCGGTTCGGCCAGCGCTAATTTCACGATGAAGGTGGCCGGCGTCAGCGAAGCGGTCGACGTCGGCGGCGGCCGGTCCTCGCTCGAGCCAACCGGCACGCAGGGCAAAGCGGTGCTGACCGCGCTCCAACTCGAGAACCTGCCGGCCAGCGGCCGCCGCGTCCGCTCGCTGTTCCTGCTGACGCCGGCAACCCAGATCGAGCCCGAATGCGGCGGCTTTGCCATCTCTGGCCAGAAGGGGCTCTTCACCAACATCAACGTCGACGGCGGCGATTACACCAACAGCCACTGGTGCGGCCACGTCGAGTTCTCGCCCACCTTCAGCATCGAGGCGCTCCAGGAATTCCAGGTGCTGCGAAGCACGTTCTCGGCCGAGTTCGGCCGCTCGACCGGCGGCATCATCAACCTGTCGACCAAGTCGGGCACCAACCTGACACGCGGCACCGGCTTCTACCTGTTCCGCAACAACGCGATGACGAAGACGGACCCATTCGGCCGTGATGCGATTGGCGCCGGTCAACAGTTCGGCGGATCGATCGGCGGCGCGCTCAAGAAAGACCGCACGTTCTTCTTCCTCGCGCCGGAGTTTCAGTACAACACGCGGCCGGTCCAGATTCTCTACACCGCGCTCGACGCGCAGAACCTGCGCAACACGGCCGCCGCGCAGCAGTTGGTGGCGGTGGCGCCGGAAGCGCAGATGGACGCGCTCAGCCAGTCGCAGTCGGTCGTCGGCCGCCTCGATCAGCGCATTGGCGGCAGCATGTTGATGGGCCGCTTCGATTTCATCCGCAACCGCGTCACCGACAACATCGGCGGCGTGGTGATGTCGCAAGGCCTGAGCGCCGACTCGATTACCAATCGCGCGCTGTCGAACCAGGTGCTGCTCACCAACCGCAACGACATCACCGGCATGCTCCAGTACTCGACGGTGCTGTCGCAGCGCTTCCTCAACGAGGCGCGCGTCCAGGTCACCCACGAATACCGCCCGTGGAATACCGACGGTTCCGGCCCCGAGGTCACCGTCCGCAACGCCGGCGCGACGGTGGCGATTTACGGGCCGCAGGCCACCGGCCTTGCCTACGGCAACATCGGTTACCGGTTCAGCGACATGCGCTACCAGTTCGTCGACAACCTGTCGTTCGTCACCGGCGCGCACACGGCAAAGTTCGGGTTCGATTCCAACCTGGTTCGCGGCAAGACCACCTTCGACGCCGGCTCGAACGGCATCTATACGTTCAACAGCCTGGCCGACTACGTCGCCCGCCGGCCGTTCGACTACCGGCAGTTCGCCGGTAGCGGTGACGTCGACGCGACGATTCAGCAGGTGGCAATCTACGCGCAGGACGAGTGGCGGATCCGGCCAGGCCTGACGATCAGCCCCGGCCTGCGCTACGAGATGGCGCTGCTGCCCGACTACGCGGCGCCGACCGTGTCGGCCAACCGCTTCCCGCTGGCGACCTCGGTGCCCGACGACAAGGATCTGGTGGCGCCGCGCCTCGGCCTGGCCTGGGACGTCAAGGGCACCGGCCGTACCGTCGTTCGCGCGGCCGGCGGCCTGTTCTACGCGTCTCCTTACATGCCGGTCTTCGAGCAGTCGATTCTGACCAACGGTGGAAACCCGGATCTGAGCAGCCTGGTCACGATCACGACGGCCAGCAACCCGAACGCCGTTGCCGACGCCTTCCGCACGTTCGGCATCGACCTGACTTCGGCCGATCTGGCCAACCTGCCGGTCTTCACCAGGGCGCAACTCGATCAACTCGTCGCACCCGACAAGCGGATCGGCGCCACGGTCAATTACATCGATTCCAACTTCCGCCTGCCGCGCGCCACGCACCTGCGTCTGGCGCTCGAGCACCAACTGCGGAAGGGGCTGGTTGCCTCGGTCGACTTCACGAACATCAACACCAGCCGGATCGCGCGCGTCCGCAACATCAACCTGGCCGCGCCGGTCGCCGATGCCACGGGACGCCCGGTCTACACCGCCGCCCGCCCCTACGGCCCGCAGTTCGGCATCGTCCAGGTGACCGAGTCGTCGGCGCGCTCCAACTATCACGGGCTGAGCACGGCGCTCTCGGCAAAGCGTGAGCGCTACTCGTTCGACGTCTACTACACGCTTGGCTACAGCCGCAGCCACGACGACACCGAACGCGGCATCAGTTCGGTCGTGTTCGACGACGCCTTCAACCTGGCCAACGAGTACAACTGGTCGAACATCGACCAGCGGCACCAGTTCGCCGCCAACGGCATGGTCTATCTCCCGATGCAAATCGAACTCTCGGGCACCGTGCGGCTCAACTCGGGCCGGCCGTTCAGCGCGCAGGTCGGCTCCGATCTCAACAAGGACGGCGTCGTCCGTGACCGGCCGGTCATCGACGGCCAGGTGATTGCCCGCAACACGTATCGCAACAAGGGCTTCTCGCAGGCCGACCTCCGCGTGCAGCGCGGCTTCACGTTTTCCGGCGCACGGCGCGCCTACCTGTCGCTCGAACTGTTCAACCTGCTGAACGCAGCCAACGTCGAAATCGGCGCCGCGAACATGGTGTACGGGCCGGGAACAACGCTTCAGAACGGCGCCCTGGTCAGCGTCGCGCCACCGGCGACGTTCGGGCAGGTGAAGGACGCCAACGGCAACTACCTGCTGAACAGCACGCTCCGCACGGCACCGTTCCAGGCACAAATCGGCCTGCGGTTCCAGTTCTGAGGCTCGGTGAGCAACAACATGAGCCTTCGCCGACTCGTCGTCGCCGCGATCCTCGCGGCCGGGTCCCCGCTTATGGAGGCCGGGTCTCTCATGGAGGCCGGGTCCCCGCTTATGGAGGCCGGGTCTTTAGACCCGGCTTCGCCGCCCCGGATGGAGGCCGGCGCTCCCATGGAGGCCGGGTCCCCGCTTATCGAGGCCGGGTCTTTAGACCCGGCAATCCATTGGGAAACGAAACTCGATCGCGCTCGCACCGCCGCCCTCGCCGCGAACAAGCCGCTGCTCATCGAGTTCTGGGCGGTCTGGTGTGAAAACTGCCGCGAAATGGACGACAGCGTCTACAGCAACGAACGGATCGCCACTGGCATGGCCAAGGTGGTTCCCGTGCGGATCGACATCGATGGTCAGACGGACGTCGCCCGCAAGTACGCGGTGTCAGGCACCCCCACCCTCGTCCTGGCCGATTCCTACGGCAACGAGCTATTCCGCTACGTCGGGGCGCTGCCGCTCGATCGGATGCTGGAACTGCTCAAGGCGCTTCCCGGCGACGTCACACCGTTCAATCGTCTTGCCGAGACGCTGGCCCGCGACAAGAACAACTTCGCGGCGCTTGCCGCGCTGGGCCGCGAGCAGCGCGGCGCGTCGTTCTACCGCGCCAGCAACGAGACGTTCGCGCGTGCGTTGCGCACGCGAGAGGGACGCGCGAAGACACCCGACCGCGCTGCCATCCTCCTGACCATGGGTCAGAACGCGCTGGAGTTGCGCCAGGTCGACGACGCGATACGCAGTTTTGAACAGGTCCGCCGCGAGTTCCCCGGCACTCCGTCCGCCGACGAGGCCGCTCGCCTGCTACCCCGCCGCTGACGTCGTCTGAACCCGGATCCTTGCAGCCTCAATCCGTCAGAAATCGAGCGAATACGTCCACTTCAGCATGATCGCGCGATCGCGTTGACCGCCCGGCTGGTTCGACTCGTTGAACACCAGGAAGACGTTGTCCCCCGGCCTGAAGATGTAGTTCAACCGGAAGAACAGCACCCGGCGTGACGACGCGGTGTCGTACTGGGCCAGCGTTGTCGTCAACCACTTGTTGCTCAGGTTGACGTTCATCCGGCCGTTGACCACGTGCGTGGTGAACGCGCCCTGCGGCAGCGACACGTCGTTGTACTCGTAGCTGGCCTCGACCGACACGAGCGGGAACGGCCGGAACGCCGGTGCCAGCTGCACGTACTGGCGCGTCCCGCCGTAGAACTCGCCGCCGCCGTAGCGGACGCGTCCCGCCAGGCGGCGCTTCGCGCTGCCCTCATATTCGATCCAGCTGTCGCGGAACCCGTAGTCGCCGGCCGGGACGGTGATCCCGTCAGCAATGTCGAACGCGGTCTCGACCCGATCGAATGTGTGCGTCGAATTCACCCGCGCCGCATCGTCGCTGTGCCACCGCGTCGTCCACTGCGCGATCTGCTCGCGCCCGAGCAGGCGGCCGTGGATGTCGGTCGTGTAGACGACCTCGCCGCGGAAGACGAAGTTGCGGATATCGAGCAGGTGCGGCCGCGGCTGCCAGATGTAGGCGGCGTCGGATCGCTGGATGCCGGTGCGCCGCACGAACCCGACGTCGTGCTGGAACTCCGGCCCGACGTAGAGATGTTCGAGGAACACCTCGTGCAGGTCGGTGAACCAGTTGTATTTCGCGCGGCCGGCGAAGTCGTTGCCGGTCAGCCCGGGGGTTGACGACTTGGCGAGGAAGCCCTGGACGTCGGTGTTCTTGAAGATCGCGAAGTTGACGTCGCCGCCGACGACGCGGTTGAAGTCCGAAGACGTCGTCTGGCGGTTCGAGACGAAGAATCCGACGTTGGACCGCGCGAGTACGTTGCGCTTGCCGCGGACGACGAGATAGTTGCTGCCGTCGTGGCCGTCCTCTTCGCCGGTCTGGACGTCGAGCACGCCGAGGTCGAGGCCGGCGGCACGTCCGACCAGGCGGGCGCCGCCGCGCACCGGGAGCGGCTCGCGGTTGTCGGTGAGGCCGATTCGCCGCGAGAAGTACATCTGCAGGTTGCGCTCGGCGGCCCCGCCGCGCCGCCCGCCGAGGCCGAACTCGAAGATGCCGGCCCGCTCGAGAAAGAACTCGCGCTTCTCGGGAAAGAAGATCGGAAACCGTGTCAGGCTGACCACCGCATCGTCCACTTCCGTCTGTGCGAAATCGGTGTTGACGGTCATTTCGGCCGTCAGGCCGGTCGTTACGCTGAAGCGGACGGTCTCGAGGCCGACGTCGGTCAGGCGCCGATTGTCGCCGGCCTCTTCACGGGCGCCGCCGAGCACGTAGGGTTTGATGCGCAAGCGCAAGCCCGTCTTCATCCCGGCCACACCGGTCAGGTGCCCGGCCTGGGACACCTGCAGGAACGGAAAATCTCGGTTCCATCCGGTCCAATGCGCGCTCTCGTTCTTGCGGCGGATGTAGCGCTTGAAGTTGACGCCGAAGGTGTCGAGGCCGGCGCCCGAGCGGAGCGTGGTCAGCGGGATCTTGATCTCGGCCGTCCATCCCTCGTCTGTAATCCGGGCTTCAGACCACCATCGTTCGTTCCACTCGGCGTTGACGTCGTGCCCTTCGTCGGTAATCAGCGCGTCGTACTGCGTGCCGAGCGGGTTGGTGACGAAATGAAAGGCGTTGCGATGGTCGTGAAACGTGTCGAGGACGATCTCGAACCGGTCGTCGGCGGCGAGCGGGTTGTCGCGGCGCAGTTCCCGGCCGACGATGCCGTGCGGGTCGGAGTCTCGACAGACGATGCCGAAGTAGATGGCGGTGTCGTCGACGAGCACACGCACGGCGGTCGGTTCCGACACCGGCTCGTTCATGTGCGGATCCTGCTGGACGAAGTCGGTTGCCGCTTCGGCCTGGCGCCAGGGTTCGTCGTCGAGGACGCCGTCGACGCGGATGGGCATCGAGGCCCGAAACACGTGCAGCGTCTTGGCGGGAGTGGTCTGCGCGGCCGCGGTGGGCGCGAGGCCGGCGATCAGCAGCGCGGTGAGCCGTTTGGTTAGTCCATTGAGCACGCGGCGGGAAGTATACCCGGCGGCGGCGCCCCCGTGCTTCAGCGGGCGGCGAGCAGGCTGATCTACTTCGCGAGCGGCCCTTCCATCGGCCGCACGTCGTAGGAACGGCCGGCTCGCTGGCACCAGTACTCCCAGGCCCGCTCGTAGGTGAAGGAACTGCGAGTCGCCAGGATCGCCTTCACCTCGCCGTCGCTGAGGAACGTGATCTCGCCGAGCGCGTGCGCCTCGCGCTGCAGCCGGGCGTTCAACTCGAGATAGACCGCATTGAACACCACGGCCCGAAGCGAGTCGCCGGCAACGACGCAGCCGTGCCCGCGCATCAGCGCGACGGAGCGTCCGCCAAGCGCGGCGGCCAGATCGCGCGCCATCGGCATGGCCGTGACCAGCAGGTTGGTATCGCCGAAGTTGGTCCGCGAATCCCACAGCGGCACCTCGGTCCCCATCGACGCGCACATGTGCATGACCGGCCGCAGCGGCGTGCCGGTGATGCCGAACGGGATGATGCTGGGGCTGTGGTTGTGGACCACCGCCCGCACGTCCGGGCGCGCCTCGTAGATGGCGCCGTGGATGAACCGCTCCGCGTAGGGCTTGCGGCCGGCGGCCTCGATTGGCGTGCCGTCGAGCATGAATTCGATGATGTCGGCGGCCTCGATGCACTCGGGCGCGCGGGCCCTCGACAGGCAGTAGCGATCGGGGTGGTCCGGGTGCCGGATGCTGACGTGCCCGAAGGCATCGACCACCCCTTCCCGCGCCAGGATCCGGTTGGCCGTGACGAGCTCAGCGAGGGCGGACGGAGGGACGGTGGACATGCGGCGGCTGGCTCCTTGATGAGCGGCGTTGGTCGACGGATATCGGCCGCGACAGGGGCGCGGCCGCTGTGGATTTCACCAGAACACTCCAGTAGAATACCTGCGGTCATGGTCTGACCATTGAGCACACAAGGATCGGGCGTTGCCACTGCCCGTTCGAGGTTTCAGCCGTTCCAGGGAGCGTCTTGTGACCGAGATCCGAGTTCGTCGCGGAGATCCGGTAGGCCGTTGGCGCCGGCAGTTTGGCCGCTTCGCCGCCGGCGCGTTCCTGGCCACGCTACCGCTCGCCGGCTGCAGCAACACCGCCCAGGCCGACAAGGGTAAGGGCGACGAGGGGCTGCCGGTCAACGTGACCGAGGTCCAGCGCGTCGACCTGCATCGGGATGTCGAGACCGTCGGCACGCTGGCGGCGAAGGACCAGGCGGTGGTCAGCGCCGAGGTCGCCGGACGGGTCGCGCGCCTGGCCGCCGACATGGGCGACCGCGTCGCCGCCGGCGCGCCGCTCGTCGAACTCGATGCCGAGAAGCTGCGCTACCGCGTCCAGGAGCAGCAGGCCGCGCTCGATCAAACGCGGGCCCGGCTTGGCGCCCGCAACGGCGAACTCCCCGCGCCAGAGCGCACCCCCGACGTCCTCAGCGCCGCGGCGCGGCACACCGAAGCCACCCAACAGCTCGAACGCGCGCGGCGGCTCGCCGAAAAGAGCCTGGTCTCCAGGGAGGAGCTCGAGCGGGCCGAGACACAGCTGCAGACCGCACGCGCCGCGCACGAAGCGGCCGTTGCCGCCGAGCAGCAGATGCGCGCCGAACTCTCCGCCCGCGAAGCCGCGCTCCGCGGCGCGACGCGCGAACTGCAGGACGCGGTCATCCGCGCACCGTTCGACGGTGTCGTCGCCGAGCGGATGGTCTCGCAGGGGAACTACGTCGCGGTCCAGACGCCGGTGATGCGCGTCGTCCGGCTCCATCCGCTGCGGCTGGTCGCCGAGATTCCAGAGAAGTTTGGCTCGGCGATCCGCGTCGGCCAGGTCCTCTCGCTTCGCACCGACACCCTTCCCGACGCACCGGTCGAGGGACGCATCACGCGGATCAGCCCCGACGTCAATCAGAAGTCGCGCGCCTTCAGCATTGAAGGCGAGGTGCCCAACCAGGACGGCCGCCTCAAGCCGGGAACGTTCGCGCGCGTCAAGATCGGCACCGACGTCGTCGACCGCGCGATCACCGTCCCGGCGAGCGCCGTGCAGACGCGTTACGGCACCAGCCAGGTTTTCGTCGTCCGCGACGGCAAAGCCACCGGCGTCGAAGTGAAGCTGGGCGATCGGCTTGGGCCGCGCGTCGAGATCGTCGAGGGGGTCGAGGCGGGCGCGACCATCGTGGCCGATTCGGTCGACGGGCTCAGTACCGGCGTTCGTGTCGTGCCGCACGCCGCCAAGGACCGGCCGAACGAGGCCGAAGGCGCACGGCGATGAAGTTCGCTGAGTTCTGCGTCCGGCGCCCCGCCTTCACCACCGTCCTCGTCCTCCTGCTCGTCGTCACTGGTGCGTTCTCGTTCCGCGACTTGAGCGTCGACCTCCTGCCCAAGGCCGACGCGGCAACCGTCACCGTCAACGTGCGGCTGCCGGGCGCCAGCCCCGACGAGATCAGTTCCTCGGTGGCCGAGCCGCTCGAGCAGGCGCTCAGCGGCGTTGCCGGCGTCGATGAAATCGAATCGCGACTCGGCGTCGGCCTGGCGCGCATCACCGTGAAGTTCGTCCTCGAGCGCGACATCAACGAGGCCGCGCAGGACGTCCGCGAGAAGGTCGCCGGGGCGCTCGGCAGCCTGCCGCCGCAAGTGCTGCCGCCGATCATCGCCAAGGTCGATCCAGACGCGCAGCCGATCTACACCGTCGCCGTCTCCGGTCCGTTTCCACTCCGCACGCTCACCGAAATCGCCGACAAGCAGATCAAGCGCGCGCTCGAAGCGGTCGACGGCGTCGGCGAGGTGACGATCGCCGGCGGACGCGCCCGCGAGATTCACGTCGAACTCGATCTCGAGAAACTCTCCTCGCACGGTCTCAGCGTCGGCCAGGTGCGCGACGCAATCCAGTCGGACAACGTCGAGGTGCCAGGCGGACGGCTCGACCAGGGCGACGCGGAAATCATGCTGCGGACGCCGGGCCGCTTCGAGCGCGTCGACGAGTTCGCCAACATCGTCGTCGCCAACCAGGGCGGCACGCCGGTCAAGGTGTCGGACGTCGCCACCGTCGAGGACACCCAGGAAGACGCGCGCACGTCCGGCTTCCTCGAGGGGCAGCGGGCCGTCGTCCTCGACATCCGCCGCCAGTCGGGACAGAACACGATTGCCGTCATCAAGGGGATCAAGGAAGCGCTCGACACCGTTCGCCCGCAACTGCCGGGCAGCCTGACGCTGCTCCCCATCCGCGACGACTCGCGCTTCATCTACGCGTCGATTGCCTCGCTCCAGGAACATCTGATCCTCGGCAGCCTGCTCGCCAGCCTGATCGTCTTCCTGTTCATCCGCAACGTCGCGGCAACGATCATCAGCGCGCTGGCCATCCCCGCGTCGCTGGTCGCCACGTTCACGCTGATGCGGGCGCTCGACCTGACGCTCAACACGATGACGCTCCTCGGCCTGACACTGGCCGTCGGCATCGTCATCGACGATGCGATTGTCGTGCTGGAGAACATTTTCCGGAAGATCGACGAGGAAGGGTTGACGCCGATTCGCGCCGCGGTCGAGGGCACCAGCGAAGTGCTGCTGGCCGTTGCCGCCACGTCGATCTCGCTGGTCGTCATCTTCCTGCCGGTCGCGTTCATGACCGGCTACGCTCAGCGGTTCATCTACCCGTTCGGCATCACGATGTCGTTCGCGATCATGGTGTCGTTCGTGGTCAGCGTCACGCTGACGCCGATGCTGGGGGCGCGACTGCTCGGCCGGTCGACCGGCCACCGCGCCCGCGACGAGCGCGGCTACCGCTGGATCGACGCGATCTACACGCGCAGCCTGCAGTGGTCGCTCGCCCACCGCGGCGTGATCGTTGCGCTCGCCGTCGTCACCTTCGCCGCCACGTTCCCGATCGCGCGGACGGTCGGCCGCTCGTTCATTCCCAACGAGGATCAGGGGGAATTCGAGATCACGGTCGACGCGCCGGAAGGCACCTCGCTGGCCGGCATGGAGAAGATCGTCCAGGGGATGGCCAAGCAACTCGAGGCCGTTCCCGGCATTGCGCACGTCATCCCGACGATTTTCGAGCGCGTCAATCACAGCCACCTGCTGATCCGCCTGGTGCCGCTCGAGGAACGGTCGAAGAGCCAGGAAGCCATCGCGATGGATGCCCGCAAGGCGATGAGCGGCTACTCGGCGTACCGGCCGACCGCCCTCTTCCGCACCGCGATTGGCGGCGGCGAGAACAACGCCTGGCCAATCCTGGCCAATCTCTACGGGCCCGATCTCAACACGCTCGCGAAATACGCGCTGCGGCTCAACGATCGGCTGCAGTCGATGCCGCAGTTCATCGACGTCAAGGCACGCGTCAACCTTGGCAACCCCGAACTGCGCGTCGCCGTCGACCGGCCGCGCGCCGCCGATCTCGGCGTGCGCGTCTCGAGCCTGGCCAACGCGCTGCGGCTGATGGTGAGCGGCGAGGATGAAATCACCAGCTTCCGCGAGGGAGGCGAGCGCTACCCGGTCAAGATGCGCGTTCGCGAGAACCAGCGGAACGACGTCGAAGCGGTCGGCGGCCTGATGGTCGCGTCGACCGGCGGCAACCTGGTCCGCATCGACAACGTGGCACATCTCGAACGCGGCGTCGGCCCGACATCGATTACCCGCCTCGATCGGGAGTTCGCAGTTGGTGTGTCGGCCGATATCAGGCCGGGAATCGCGCTCGATGCGGTCGTTCCGGTCGTCCGCGCCGAGATCCGCAAGCTGAACTTGCCGCCGGGGTATCGCGCCAAGTTCGCCGGCCAGTCGAAGCAACTCGACGAGACGGCCGCCAACATGGTGCTGGCAATCACCCTGGCGAGCATCTTCGTCTACCTGGTGCTCGTCGCGCAGTTCGAGAGCTTCGTCCAGCCGATCATCATCATGACGGCGCTGCCGCTGTCGGTGCCGTTCGCGCTGCTGACGCTCGCCATCACCGGCCGGGCGCTCAACCTGTGGAGCACGCTCGGCATCCTGCTCCTGCTCGGCATCGTCAAGAAGAACTCGATCCTGCAGGTCGACTACACCAACGTGCTGCGGCGCCGCGGCGTGCCGCTCGAGGCCGCGCTCGTCGAGGCGTCGCGCACACGACTGCGTCCAATCCTGATGACGACGGCCGCCATCATCGTCGGCTTGATTCCGACGGCGCTCGGCGCCGGCGCCGGCGCCCGGCAGCGCGGCGACATCGCGGTGACGATCATCGGCGGGCAGACGCTGTGCCTGTTCCTGACGCTGCTGCTCGTGCCGGTGGCGTACTCGCTGACCGAGGAGGCGCGCACGCGGCTCCAGTCGTCGCGGCTGCGGGCGTTCCTCGGGCGGCTGATCGGAAGACTGTCCGGACGACCTGCGCTGCCGGGGGAACTGTAACGAGCCCAACTCTCTGCTTCCAACTCCACGGCAGGTCTTCGAGGCGACTCGCTGAGAGTGTGCCGGGTTGCTCGCCTGTCAGGCTTTCACGGCGCAGTCGCGAGCCGCTCTCCTTGGGAGCTGGCGTTTTAGGGAGTTGCAAGGTGACACTCTCTCGATGGCAGCACACATGTCGCAACCTGCTCTGAAAACCGCACTCAACACCTACGGCCATACGGCGCCCCTCAAGGACGGCACCGTCGTGCCGCGCTCCTTCGCGTTCGACTTCGAAGAGGTCTCGCCGATCATCAAGGCGTTCCGCCGGATGGTGCGCGAACAGGCGTTCGACATCGCCGAGATGGCGATCACCACCTACATCTGCGCGCGGGCCCACGGCAAGCCGATTACCGCGATCCCGGTCTTCATCATGCGCGCCTTCCATCACGGCGGCATCCTCTACAACACCAAGTCGGGCATCCAGGCGCCGAAGGATCTCGAGGGGAAACGGGTCGGCGTGAACCGTGGCTACACGGTAACCGCCAGCCTGTGGGCCCGCGGCATCCTGCAGCACGAGTACGGGGTCGATCTCGACAAGATCACCTGGGTGCTCTCGGGTGACGAGCACGTCGCGGAGTACAAGCCGCCGGCCAACGTCGTGCCGATGCAGGAGGGGAAGTCGCTCGAGGAGATGCTGGCCTCTGGCGAAATCGTCGCGTCGACCGGGATTCAGCAGATGGACTCGCCGGACGTCAAGCCGCTCATCCCGAAGGAGACGGGCTTGCGGCGGCTGCGCGAAGGGGGCCTCTACCCGATCAACCACACTGTCGTCGTGAAGAACGAGGTGCTCTCACGACACCCCGAGGTGGCGGCTGACCTGTTCGACGCCTTCGTGCGCGCCAAGCAAATCTACGTCGAGCGGCTGAAGGCCGGGCAGATCGCGGAGCCGACAGCCAACGATCAGACGTACGCCAATGTCATGGAGGTCACCGGCGACCCGCTTCCCTACGGCATCGAGCCGAATCGCCGTTCACTCGAGGCGATCGTGCAGTACAGCGTCGAGCAGGGGATCATCCCGGCCACGGTCAGCATCGAGGAACTGTTTGCCCCGTCCACTCGTGGGCTGACCGGCTAGTCCCGTCGGAGCCCCCCTCGGTCAGTTGCGACGACGAGGCTGGCGTGTGTCACGTCCGGATTCGGTGGCGACTCCGGCTCTTGACGCTCGGGCGGCACGCCGCTCTGCGGCCCCCCTCGTTCAGCGTTTTCGCCGGGGAGGCGTCACCGGGAGCTCGGTTCTGAACCGAGTTCAGCGGTGTGCGGTCAGTTGCCCCCCAGTCCTCCGAAAGAACTGCGCCCTGATCCCGCCAACTCGGTTCAGGACCGAGTTCGGGCCACTCGGTTCAGAACCGAGTTCGGGGCGACGCGGTTCAGGACCGAGTTCGGGCCACTCGGTTCAGGACCGAGTTCAGGGCGACTCGGTTCAGGACCGAGGTCGGAGCCACTCGGTTCAGGACCGGGTTCGGGGCGACTCGGTTCAGGACCGGGTTCGGGGCGACTCGGTTCAGGACCGAGTTCCGGGCGACTCGGTTCAGAACCCAGTTCGGAGCCACTCGGTTCAGGACCGAGCTCCGGGCGACTCGGTTCAGGACCGAGCTCCGGGCGACTCGGTTCAGGACCGAGTTCCGGGCGACTCGGTTCAGAACCGAGTTCGG
>JADMIO011460618.1_pt1 | contig 55524 bp, 95 predicted proteins | sample 8958161 | NCBI WGS metagenome assembly JADMIO01 (sample SAMN16585339, study PRJNA669376) | soil metagenome | isolation source: Crop rotation soil | place: USA: Cullars Rotation, Alabama | collected 2011
GCCGCGACTTCAAGTCACGTGAATTCCAAGCTTCGGATCCCACTGTGCTGGAAAGCGCCGAAATGTGCAGCGCTTTCCTTTGCGCCGAAAGCGGGATCTCCAACGAAGGCCTGGAACAAAACTCCCTCGCTTATTTGCAGAACTGGAAGAACGCAATTAAGGCAGATAACAAGCTGTTCCTGACAGCCGCCGGCAGGGCAATGAAGGCCGCAAAATATATTCTGGTAGGCAATACCGTTGAAGCGGAAGAAACCGAAGCGGTGGCCGCCTAATTGAACGACAGGCCGGTGAATTAAGTAGCCGGCCTTTTATTAAAACTAAAAAAAACAAAAACCAATGGCAACGCAAATACTCGGCTGCTTTCTGGATCTTCAAAACGAAGCGGAAGCCGAACTAAAAAAAGAATTCCCGATGGTTAAAATGCTTTGGCAAGATATAACCGCGCGGATGGTAGTAAATTGTTATAATTGCGGCGGTCAAATTCGTATAGTAATAATCAGGAAAGCCGCGGAACCCTATTTTACAATTTTAAAAGAAGTTGAATGAAAAAAAGTAAGGGTGCCGCTCAAAAGGATTTTCCGACCGTCCTACGCTGGACTATGAAATCGGTTAATATAAGCGACGGAAAAAATTGGCTCGTTTGTTACCGGCTTCGGAATTGTAAATCGAATCGAAAAATATTTTCGGGCTTACACATTAGCCATGACGGCGGGCAAACCTTCAACGAAATAATTTTTACTAAAGAATATAAATTCAAACTATGCCGCAAAAAAAGAAAAAAGTTTTATGGGGTGGCAAGCGCGAAGGCAGCGGGCGCCACGAAGTTGCAGATAAGAAAATAAAAATTTGGTTTTCCGTCCGCGCTTCCCAGGCCGAATCAGCGAAGGCCGCAATACGCCCAATAATAGAAAAGTTAGATAAGCAATACGAAAGGCGGGCTGGGGATTGAGCCAGCCCGTCGCTAATGGTCGCGAATAAGCCTAACTTTCATTCGCGGGTTTTTCATCCACACGCGTGAACGAAAAATAATTTTCCCGCGATTGTTTTGCCTTTAAAGAAGGGAACTCAAAACGTGTGCCACGCGGGCAAAAAAGAAGCCCTGGGAGACTAATTCCAGGGCTTACCTTTTAATCACAACATATATGAAAACAGACCACAGACAGAGAACACGAAGATAACTTAAACGCGCGAAAAAAAAAGTTAAAAAGAAACCCAGCGGATAGAAATCCGCCGGGGTAAAACAACCGAAGCATCAAAACAAAATTTAATTTCTTTGGTACCAATAATAGGCTTCGCTTGCGCTTATTATAGCCTTCATTTTGCCCGGTTGCCGCGTCGCTAAATTGTATTTATTGGCAAGTTCAGCGTTCGAATTTGCGACCTCCTGGTCGTCCCAGCGCCGCGTTTTAAACGATTCACCGTGGAACGGGTGCCACAAATGAAAGACAGAATTCGCCGTGGTCTTATGTTTACAATAAAGAGTATCCAGGGCACGCAATAGGGCAATATCTTCCCCGCCCCAGCCCTTGAACCGTTCATCGAAATTTTTTATATAGTTCATTGCTTCGCGCGGGAACATAGTAATCATGGCGCCGTAACGGTGGCCGTACTTACTTGAATCGCCCTGGTTTTCTATATACACCCTGGGCGGCGGCGAAGGAATACGAACCGGCGAAGTCGGATCGGAAGAAACGACGCGCTCGGTCGCGCCTTCCGTTAACCGGTATAGGTTTCGGTAAGGCACAAACCACAACCGATTGCCGTAAGAAAGTTCCTCCAGAATACGGTTTGCACACCGCTCGATCACCGCGCCGTCGATATACGCATCGGCGTCGAGTACAACGATCACGTCGCCGGTGGATTTATTGAAAGCGTTGTTAAGCGCTTCGCCTTTACAAAATACTTTGCTGCGGGATTTCCCTATAATAATTTCAGCTTCCGGAAGTTCGTGCCGGACATATTGCAATAGCCATTTAAAGTGACTACGGCGGATTTTGCATTTAGAGCGGAAAGGAATCAGAACACTAATTTTCGGACGTTCAACGTAACCGTAAGTAATTAAAGTGTTCTTTAATTTTTTCCATAAGGTCGAATAGTTCATGCTGCTTTTCAGTTATTACATTTTTGTCGATAAGTTGCGTAACGCCTATTTTGAGTTCCACACCCAGGCTCGAAGAATAATCTTTCCATTTAAACAGGCCGCCCTCTTGCTGCGGGTGCGTAAGCATTCGCGGCGCGAGTTCAATCCGGCGCGGTATATTGAAGGCGTCGGCTAAAATAATTCCATGCAAAGAAGAAGAAACGATCTTCTTACATTTTCCGATTTCAGAAATAACCTTTAGCGGATCGTCTGAAACGCGAATTATTTTTGGATTGTATTTTAAAAAGGTCGGATTTGTTTCGAGCGTTTTGTCCGTCCAATGGGGAACCAGGCCTAAATCAAATTCCTTATCCCGAAGCGGTACCAGTTCATCAGCAAGCAACCCAGGGTCGCCCAATACCAGATTTTCAGTATAGGTTATTCTCGCTGCAGTATAGCAACCGCGCACGCCGAAAATTTTCGCTTTCGGAAATTCGAGCCGCGAACTTTCATGCAGCATACCACAACCGGCTATAATACCGTCGTAATCTGCCGGCAATAATTCCAGGATCGAACCAACGTTAACAATATTCGCGTGGCCGGGTTCAGACCAGTTGCAGTCAAAATGGCAAAAATGTTTCAGTAAAAGGTGCCCAAGTTCGTCACCAAAATTTTTCTTTTTGTTCCAATAAAAAACGTTCACGGCTTCGAAAAAATTAAAAGGGTTTCGGGATCAGTTGTGGGCCGTGAAATAAATTTTCGCTTCGCGTTTTCTTCTGGCTACCAGGCCTGGAAGAATTATTTTTTTCTTTGTAGTTGGATCGGTGCCCTCGTTCCACATGGCGAAGGCCGCCGCGATAGCGGGATCGTTCGCGTTTTGATTAATCAATTTTAATACCGTACTACTGGAAAAGTTACCAACGCCGATGTTATATAAAAGAGAAATAACGGAATCTTGTTGGTTTTGATTCAGCGGATTTCTAATCGCGTGGCTAACGGCGCTCGCTTTCGTATTGGCCGCCCATAATAACAGATCAGCCGCCGCGTCTTCGGTAATCGTATCGCCCGGCTGCGGTTTCGTTCCGTCTTTATAGCGCGTAGAACCGTAACCGATTGTCGGAACACCAACCGCATCCAGGTAATAATGGGGTACGAATTTTTCCTCATTTTTTATAAAATTTAAACCAGCTGCAGACAGCTGTAAAGGGTAGTAATTCATTGGATATTTTTTATTTCGTCTTGCATTTTATTTTTTCCGTCGGAAACAATTTTTTCGCGGAAGCCCTGCGCCCAAAGCGTGCGGGCAATAACCGCGGCTTTATATTCTACTTCTTCTTCCGGCGCCTCTGGCCATAGTTCATGCACGCATTCATGAATCAAAATTTCGAGCAGCTTTTTACCTTTTAAAGATTTGTCGATTTCAATTTTAAACTTGCCGGTACTATAACCCCATTTAGTTATAATTTTTGTATAGACAACTTTTATAGACCTTCTTTTGCGTGGCATTGCTTTAATTTTTACGGTCGTCCGTGATCGTTATGCTCCCGTCCTGAATCGGAATCTGAAAAACACATTTCTTTTTTTCATAGCTGTACGGAGTAAAGGCAAAATAGGGCTCGGCCTTGCGATTAATATGCGGCGAATAACGCTGGCAGTAATCGCGAAGCGGGCAAGCCGTCCCAGGACATTTTTCTAAAACTTTTTCTTTTTTCATTTTTCACTTTTTCACGTTCACGAAATAGGAATAAAACATAGCATTGCATAGTATATGGCCTATATGCTGCAGCTTGCTTTCTTCGTCGCAATCGGCAACTTCTTTGAGTTCTACCAGGTGGCGCGTCAGACTTTCCAGGATCTTGTTTAACGGTAAGCCCTTCTTCCAGTTGTTTGCTCCGCTCGATACAAGTTTATAGTTGCCGGCTTCGCTCATTGGAATTTTATAACCAGGGAATTTATTTCCGGCTTCGTCTTCAAATACCGAATACTTATGCGCGCCGTACATTAATACTTTTACCAGCGGCTCCAGGGATTTGAAAGAAACTAAATCCCATTCTAATTTGCCGTGGTTGAATCGCATACCCTGTTCAACTTCGCCGGCTTCTATTTTTTTTTCAGATTGAAATTTATCGAGCGGAACGGCGCCGCCGCGGGTCATTGCTATTTTTAAATCGTTGCCGTTTAATTTGAATTGTTTTTTTCGGTTGCTCATAGGTGTTACCATTTATACCCCCAACGGGAATTATAATATTCAGTATCGTAGAATGGGAACCATTCAGTTTTGAACCTTGTAACGGCGCCGTAATCATCTACGGCGAATTCAATTACCCATCCACCCAGGTGCGCGGCAAGCCGCTTCTTCCGCATGAAAGGCGATTGATCCATCGTAGTACCAGTTTGTACGATATGGACGCCGCGATTAAATAAATATTCCGCTTTATGATAGTGGCCGACAAGTAAAATATTTGGCTTTTCGCCGCCGGTATAACTCTCCACAATTTTTTGCGACGTATAAGAAACGGCATACGAAGAACCGCCGCCGGGATGCAAGACGCGCAAAACGGTCTGACCTTTTGGAGCCTTCAAAATAATATCGGCTTCCATGTGACCAAGATTAAACAGGTCGTTTCTTCCGGCTTCCCGCGCCTTCATTTGCATATAGGCTCCGACATCAACGCCCTCGCGCTGCGTATACCAGCCTTCATGGTCGTCGCCGGTAATAAGCCGCGTTTCAATTCCTTCCCGCTGCGGATAATGTTTTAGGAAATATTTTAACTGGTTATCCAGGCCGTGGCCGCCTTCGATAAGGTCATGCTTATTAAAACGCGCTTCGCCATCAATCCAGTTGCCGGCATTGAAAACAGTTTTCACGCCCTCGCGCTCGAACACATCGTACAACGCATGAAGAACGTCGAGCCGCTCGTAACGGCTGCATAAATGGTTATCGCTTGTAACGCCGAATTTGTAAAAGCCGGTAGATAATTTAGAGACGTCTAAAACTTTTGCCGGAGCCTTCGGAATAATTTTCGAGAATATTACGTCGGCGTTATCCAGCTTAAGGGTATAACCTTCGGAAATTAATTCTTCAATGGCGCCGGTTATTTTTTTCGGAGCGGTATCGAAGTGATCAGCCAGGTCGTAAATACTTTTTACGGTTGCACCCTTCTTTAAAATTTCCTTTATACCGTTTTTCAAATTCGGTATATTGATTTCATGTTCCAGCTTTGCGTCCAGGATTTCTTTTAATTCGGCGTTTTCGCGCACCTTCCGAACGTAGCGCTCGTTCGTGCCCGCGATTTTAGCAATGGCAGCGCTTCCCAGGCCTGGGTTTTCTTCGTATGCTTTTAAAATTCTTTCTTTGACGGTCATATAAGATATTGAATGATTAAAAAGCCGACACTTAAAATGAAAGCGCCGACATTGACGATCGCGGTGTTTTTTAACCCAGCCTTTACCATTAACCGATCAGTTAAGGCTTTGCTGGTTGTAGACAGATGAAAGGCGGGCACGCCGGTAAGTAGGTTATACGCAACGGGGAACACGCTTAAATGAAGTAATACCAGGGAGAAAAGAAAACAAACAGAATGAAAAGCAAACCACATCGGCGCGATAATTAACGCGTACCCAAGTGCCCAAAGCGGGTGCTCGATCTGTTTTGGATTTCCGGAACGAATACGGTTGTCCCGTATAAGTTTATTCCATACAGCGATACTAATATTAATACCGCCGTACAGAATAAAACAGAAAGGAATCAAAAAATAACAGGACATCAGGATATCGGATAAAAAACGGGCTGACTAAAAATTGAAACCAAAAAACGAACACCACGACAACGCCAGGACAGCTAAGAGAAAAATGTAGTCGCCCTTATCGGTGTCGCGCGTAGACCATGAATAAACAATACGAATGGCGGCAAGCGTTAACAACCATCCCAGCAAATGAAACCAGCCGGAAGCCGCGTGAATGTTTTTACTAAGTACATTGTTCCAATGGAAAATTACAGATCCATAGAAAAGAACTAAAACAGTTCCCATGATCGCGAAGGCAATATAAGCCGCGAAGCCGCCGACCGATTTCATCCAAGCAAAAAAACGAGATAGAACATTTTTCATAATTGTATTTTTTTATAAGTGAATTAACCAGGCGCCATGAACCTGGTAGAGAAAACTATTTTGCGACGTATACGAAAGGCTTACGCCGTACAGAGAATTCGATTTGGTTTTTAAAAACAGATCGCCGCCTAAAGTGAAGTACGGAGCGTTTGAAAATCCCAGGCTCATGCCGGTGAACACTTGCACGCGCGGCGGAATAACAACGTTCTTCGTTACTTCCGGAACTTTGAAATCAAAAACAACCTTACGGTCGGCCAACTTATTTTGATATACTGAATCGCGTATTGTAATATTTCCATATTGAGTTTTGAAAGTTGAATCGTAGTACCGTTTATACATATAGTCCGCAATTACGCCGGCGGTATCGACCTGGTCGGCGGGAATAAAAGCGGTGTCCCATTTAGTAATAATTTTCGCGGGAAGCGGCTTATTTACCGTAACCGTATCGCGGTGGTGAACGATAACGGTGTCAGTTTTTACAACCTTGCCGTTTACAGCCGGGCATGGTTTCGGGTGCTTACATTCTTGTAAAAAAATAATGTAGATAAACAGCCCTGCGATAACATAGAAGTACCAGGGTACAATTTTGTAATTCATATTTTCGGATTTGTTTTTACTTCTTTCCATGCGTTTATTGCATTGGAGCCAACGACAGACGCAAGCAGACCGCTCATGATGTAAAAGAGTTCTTCCCGTAATTCCGGCGCCGGCTGCTTGCCGGTGAACGTACTTACAAGTACCAATCCCAGGAACACGAATAGGACAATAAAAAAAGCAACGCGCTTCGAAGAACCGCGCCCTCTTTCAGATAAGACGTCTTTAACGAATGCTTTCATTGCGCTTTTTTCTTTTACGGGTACCCTTCTTTTCGATATACTTATTCCACAATAATTCGCCGGCTTTTTTTCCTAAGAAGGAAATCATCGACATTAAACCGGTGACAGCAAGCGCGCCGCCGAAACTCATTAAATAATGTTTCGGCATTGAATGCATAAGCGTCATGCCGCCACTAAAAAAACCAATTAGAATAACCTCAAAATCTTTAAACCACTTCATAAAAATTATTTCACGACAATGCTGGTATAAGCGGTCGACTTTAAAAAATGTTTTGTATCTGTTACGGTAAAGCTGAAGCGGTACGTTCCTTTTTTCAATCCGAATATTTTACTTGCAAGGCTATCCGGCCTTTCTATTCTGCAGGGAGCGCCGTAGACCTGGCGCCACTTGTATTTAGTAAAACCAACGCTGCGGATATCAACAACCGCGGAGCCTTTGACATAAACCGTCGCGCTGTCTTTCGTTCTTACAACGGGCGCGGCATGAACGCCTTGCAGCGTTATAGTTTTTGTAATCATTTGGCAGTACGCGCCGTCTGCCAGCAACACGAGTACAATAAATACAAGTGTTGCGGCAATTAATAAAACGGCATTACGGATGGTCTTCATAGGAAAAAATATTTATAGGTTAATAGTTGGCCAAACATAGAAATCGAGATTCTCGCCGCTCGTTGCGTCGAAGCCGTCGATAAGAATTTTAAAACCGCCATCGACTAAGTCCGTCCATTCAGCCGTCCCCCAGGTTCTTAAAAATCTTTTGGTATCGTCGGTATTCATAAAAACGCTGATAGATTTTCCTTTCAGCGCCGGAATCGGGCAATCGGTCGCGTTGATAAAATTCGCTTGCGTTACGTGGTAAGGCCGCGCTTCATGCACGCCCGCGGAAAGAGTTTCGTAAAAAGAAATAAGCTGATTAAGCGCCGTATTCATGCGGTTATTTTGAAACGCTTTTACCGCATCGACGTTAATAAATTGGTTTACAAAATTTCTAAGAGTTTGCGCTGGTGTTGGCATATAATAATTTTATTACGGTGTAATATTTGCGCCGACCTGGTACGTACTTCCATCGGCAGTCCAAGAAAAAATAAATGTTTGCGGGCTTCTTCCGCTTTGAGAATTCAGCGTCGTTGAAGTTGTTGAGTTAACCGTCTGCAACGATACACCACGCGCGCCGCCGGTGGCCGTACATTGCAATACAACCCTAACGACCTGGCCAACGTTCACGTTTATTGAGTTTCCCAGGTCGGCGGCGGTTTCATTTATAACCATTACACCATCGACGTAAATCCAAAATTGATTTCCAGAAAAAGGATCGTTGTTGAAAGTCCAGTTAACAACCGATTGCGAAGGCTGGCTGTCTATAGTAAAATCTCCAGACAGATCGCTTCCAAGAACTCCGCTCGAACAAAACGGAACAACGTCCACGGTATGATCGCCGAAAGCCAGGCCGGAAACATCGATAGGATCGGGATCGGGTAAAAGATTTTTAGAAAAGAAAGTACCGCCGTCGATTGAGTACTGATAAGTACCGGACGTTTCATCGTCGGGATTGTTGACAGTGATTAAAAGTTGAGTTTGGTCGTCGCTTAATTCGATGCTTGTTATTGCAAGATTGCACGAACCGCCGCGCGTTACAACAAATAACTGCGTAAAGCCAACGCCCTCGTTTCCATTTTGGCAAAGCGGAATAACTTCAATCGAGTACAACCCAGCTGCCAGGCCGGCATAAAATATATTCACGCCAGCGGAAGAAAAAATATAATCGCCGGTGCCGTTCAACCGATATTTAACCTGGTTCACGGCGCCGGAATAAACGTAATAAATTGTAGTATCGCCGCTGCCGTCGCCGGCTTCGGTTGTACCATCGAACGAAGCCGACGTATCGCAAGAAACGGTACCGTCGAACCAAAGGAACGCGCCGCTTCCCAGCAAATTAAAATCAGCTTTTACCAGTTCGCCGGCGGAAGCGGAAAGCGCGGAAGTTTTCACAACCGCGTTGCCCTGAATAGTTTTTTCATTGCCGGTTAAGTCGTCGAACGTTACGCGAACGATCACGTTAACGAAGTTGCGCTGCGCGTCAACGATATCGAAGGCGGTAAAATTATCAGCGTCGAATTGAAGTAAACCGTTCAGGTCTACTTTCCAGCTTAAAGATTGCGAAGCATATTTTTTGTAGTGGCCATCACCCAGGGTGCGAATGGCAACTTCTTCCGTTTCGATAGTAATTGTAATATCGCTCGCACACATATACGGAACGAACTCGCCGTCCTTTTGAAACCAAAGCGTCGCGTCTTTACCTTGTACCGTCATGGCGTATTTTTAAATAGATAATCAAATTTGTAAATTCCTAAAGCGGGATCGGACGGATCGATAAACGGATCGGTGGCCTCTCCGTTAGCACATTCAACAAAAACAAAACGACCTTTGCCAGTTGCGTAATTCTTTTCAAAAGAAGTAAGCATAAACCTGGTAAAAGGAAAGTCCGGCGAATCGGTAAAAAAATAACTGTTAACGAAGCCGGCCTGTAGTTCGTTAAAATTTGTATCGCGGAAAATAAAACCTTTAAACGTTCCTTCGATTTTTCGAATAACGCGGTTGACCTGGTTCCAATAAATACGCTCCATGAATTGAGTAAACCGAACTATTTCAATCATGAACTTCCGATGCCATGCGGCAAGCATTACGTTGCCGTCGGCGTCGAGTAACGCACCTTTGAAATAACGTTTCGGCGAATCGCTTATAAAAATTTCTTCCGTTATTGACTGCTTAATATCTACGGAGTTCAGGTGGGAAGAAAAATTGTAATCGCCGCGAAGTTCTTTATACGTTCCTTTCAGATAAGGCAGAACGGTAACGTTTATATTTTTTATCCAACTTTCAGAGCATCCGGCTAATTGATCTTCGATACAAACAAAAAATATTTCTACATAACCGGAAACGGGAACTTTTGCAAGCGGTACCGTTTTGCTTTGGTTAATACTTACTTCCGTCCAGGTAACCGTGTCCGTTAGTACAGTAGTTGAGCAATAACGAGTATTGCCGCCGCCGTCATGAAAATTCGAATCGGTCATTTGCACCCATTCGCGACCAGCGAAAGTCGGGTCGCCGTCGTTAGCGCAAAGCAACGCCCAAAACGTACCGTCGGTTCCTGTTAAATAAACAGCCGCAACGTCGAAAGTTCCGGAGCCTGACGGCGTTACGTTAACGCGGGTGCGCCATTGAAAAGATATTTGAAGTATATCCGAAGTATCAACAAGTATTTGAGACGTCTTCAAATAAGTTAACTCGTTCGTTGTTTCACCAAGAACCAAATGCCGATCAAATAAATAACCAAGTTCGTCGTCGACTTCGCGAATAAACGCGTTGCCTAACGCGGTTTGTTGCGGGTAAATAATTACGTTGCCACCCATGTGGCTGTTGCTATCAAAATGATCGAAGCAAAACAGGTCGTACCCTAAACATTGAAAATCGAAATCGGGAACGATAGTGGGGTCGATAATTGTAGAAGAAATTGTTTCGTCGAAATCAGTATCGCGGTCGCCTAAGATTAAACTTTGATTGCAGATTTTATTTAAAGACTGATCATAGTTGTAATTTAGTTTTACAAACTTGTTTGCCATTTTTAAATACAAAACGGCGTCTTCTTCGACCGGTACAATAAACTCGTTCTTCCCGATAGTAGTGGTGAAATCTAAAAAATCGCCGTTAGCGACGTTGTAAGGAAACCAAAGGCCGGCGTCGAGACCGTCGTAACCAACTTCGTTATAAATCCAGCCGTTAGGATCGAAATGAGAAAACAAAGAAACGAAATTCCACACGCCGTTTTCCTGGAATACGCGACAACGAAAAGCGGTCGCAATTTTTGTAAGCGCCGTATAAGCGTCGTCGGTTTCGGATTGAAACACATCGACGCCCGCCTCCGTTGTTATAGTTACTTCGCCTTGCTGAAAAGTAATTGCGTTTAAATAAACTTGCGAAAGCGAAGACCGCGTTTCGTCCATTGTTAAATAATAGAACGGGAAAAAGAAACGACAGTTAAGAGTAAGGCCGGTCTTCGCAAGTATGTTCATTACCCAAAATTCGACAGAGTAAAAACCGGAATATAATTGTGGCGGATCTTGCAGAGTAACCATATCCTGGGTCTTGAGCAATCCCAGGCCGTCGGTTAACCGAACGGTGAAATCGAAAGGCGGGTCTTGTAACGGCTGCGAATTGTCTTCAACGGCAACGAAGCCAACGAAAACAGGAACGTCGTAATTTTTGTTTCGGTAAACAATACCTTGAATTTCGGTATCGCCGGTGGCGACGAAATCCATTATTGAAATTCCTAAATTACCGACCTGGCCTGGCGCGGCGGGGTTATCATCATAAAGGCCGCCAACGTGAATTTTAACTATTGCCTGGGTTCCCAGGATAGGCTGCAGCTTATCGTCGTCGCTAGTAACGGATTTTATTGTAAGCGCGTCGTCGCCGCCGTAAATATTTGTAATATTTCCATCGTAATTTTTGAAGTTGAAAAATACTTCGTAAGTATCTCCAACTTCGTTTTGAAAACCTAATATGAATTTTGTATTATACAAGATTTTCTTGTTTTGTTGCGCGTTTAAAAGCGATAATCATATCGGCGCCTTTCAGCTTCACGTCGGGTATATAACCGCCGGCGCCCTGCGTACTTTGTACGAAATCATTAATTTTTGAAAGCGGGAAAATTGCTTCTGGTCCGGCTTCACCAACAAGCCCGACGGTCGGTGAAGTAATAATTCCTCCCGTTGCAAATGCGTGGGCGGCTTTAGTCGTTACAGCGTTTTTTAAAATTGTTCCCGCGGCGATTGCGGCAATTCCCGCAAGTACTCCAAGTTCTGGCCCTGCAGCCGTACCCAGCGTCGAAACAGCTTCTTGAATGGTTGCCATGATTGTTGACGCTTCAATAATTTCCTTACCTATTTCGATAAGGCCGTCGCCTAACAGGCCGCCAATGGTTTTTAAAACAGAGTCGAAAGGATTTTTTACTCCGGAAGCGATATTACCTATAACCGTTCCTATTCCTTCAATAGTTGCGGCGGAAGCCCTAACGATTAACTCGCCGATTTGCGACTGTATATCCTTTAAAAATTGTTGCTTTGCCGCTGCATTGATATTCGCCGACAAGTTTAAAGCGACTTGAATATCGCCCGCGCGTTCGGCTTCTTTGATATGTTGAAGAACTTCGTTAACGGCTTTCTTCATTCCGTCGGAAGCCAGGTGCTTATCAAAATTAAATTTGAATTCGTTTACTCGAATATTTATAGACCTGATCGCGTCGGCATCTTCGCCGCCTTTCGTAATCGATTCTAAATTTTTCTGGTGTTGAATTTCTATTTCTTCGATTTGACCGTCGCCAAGCATGTGCGCCTCTTTCAGCTTTGCATATTTGGCGTTTTCTTCGGCTATTGCTTTTTCCGTTGCAGACTTGCCGATCTCCTGGCTTTTTTGCAAATAGGAATTTGTTGCCGCGGTTAAATTTGCGTTGCCGTCTAAGAGCGCTTTTAATTCTTTTGCTTTTTCAGCAGCGAAAGCGCCGGCGACAGCTGCGGCGTCCTTATCGGAATATTTTTTTTCAATTTCGGCAAGGTTCTTCTGGTGTTGTTCCGTTGCCGCTTCCGTATCGTGGTGAAACGCCGTTAGGTCGTCGTAAATTTTTTTATACTTTTCATTTTCGGCAATGATTTCCTTTTGATATGCGTCGGCATTTATTTTCGCAGAATCATCAATATATTTTTGAAGTTCTTCGATAGAATTATCTTGTTTGCCGCCGCCGCCGGTATCCTTGCCCAATAATTTTAGATCGCCTAACTTTAGCGAAGTAGTAAGAAGTTCTTTTAGTTTTTTATTTAAAGCATCTGTTTTCGCGTTGTTGCCTTCAAATTTTTCACCAAGTAAATCGGCTGCGCCTTCCGCTGTACCCAGCGCGCCGGCAACGCCGCTTCCGCCGCTTAAGGCAAGTTTGAGTTTATCGAAAACATTCAATGAACTTATAAAGCCGGTTGCGGTTTGGTTCATTAAATCGGCTTCTTCTTTTGCGACCTGGGCAATCGCTCCCTCTAAGCCTTTTATTTCAGCTTGCCGTATAAGAGCGGCGGTAAGTTTATTCGTTGCATCTGTTACGTCAGCCAGAGAATTTTTTTCCAGCGACATATTTTTAAGAGCGTTCGGGTATTTGTCCTGGAGTTGCTGAAACGCGTCGTTACGTAATTGGCGGGAATTCGTTTCATCTTTTATAATATCGATCAGGTCGCCAATACTTGCGATTTCACCCTGGACACTTGCGCCGGAGTCCCCCAGGGTTTTATTTAAAATTTTTTGCGCCTGTTCAGCTGCGTCGGCTTCCGAAATATAATCGTAAAGTTCTTTACCTAAGAAGGCAATCGCCGCGGCGGCAATCGCTACGGCTGGTCCGACTAACGAAAAATTTTGCGCGAAGGAACGTATAGTAATATCGCGGCCTTCGATAACATGACCAACGTCCTCGAAAACAGTACGCATTTTTTCGAAACTTTCGCGCGCTGGTTCGGCAACCGTAGTGGCGCCTTTAATAGCATCTTCCAGGCCTTTTATTTCAACGTTCAGCTTCCGGATATTATCGCCGCCGGTTGTAGTTTCAAGTTCAGCTTTTAGCTGCTTTAACTTTTCGCGCATATCCGCGATAGTTATACCGGCTTCTTTTACGGGCGGAGTAATTTTGTTAACGTTATCCGTTAAATTATTTATAGGTGCAACGGCGCCGCCGGCGGCTTCGCCTAACTTATCCGCGCTATCAGCAACTTTGTCGATCCCATCAACGGCGGCCTTCACGTCTGCACCTATAACAATATTTAAACCGGCATCGTTAGCGCTCATTTATTCAAAAATTTTTTTACGTCTCTTTTTTCCAGCATTTGTTTTTGTTGTAGTTCCTTTTCCTTTCGCCTTCTTTCTTTATGTTCCGCAAGCCGATCTTTCAACCGTTGCCCTTCCGAATATTCATCGATAACATTATCGGCATCCGTTGGCAGCGGCATAAATTTTTGAATCGCCGGAAACGGTTTTTTCGGGTCGCGATTAACAGCGCACAAGCCGTATAAGATTGCGCGAGTATGCTCCCATTTAAAAGAACTTTGCCGAACATAACCGTCGTGCATCAAAACATATTCGCGCCACGTTAAACGGTAATATTCGCGCGGCTTCAACGCTAACTCGCCGAAACAGAATTTTCTGACGGCGTCGAAATCGACGTCCTCAGATTTTTTTTTTCTTCGGTTTCGTTTGCAGTATTGCCCGCGGCGCCTTTCACGAATTTGCTTGCTTCGAAATTTGCCATAGCGGTATGGATGGGCTCGTAATTCCCGGCAAGCGCGGTGGCTTCGACGAATTCGTAAAAAACAGAAAAAGGATAATCAATCGACGCGTCGTCTATAAAACACGCGTTAATATAACCGGCATACATCACGTGAGCGATTGTTGCCAGGCTGTAAGTTTTGGAATCGAGTAAACGATATTGTTTTACTTTATCTTTAAAGCGCTCCAACGCGATAAGCCCGAAAAATAATTTTACTTTTTTCCCAGGCTCTTTTTCGCTTTTATACGGCTCGAGTTCAATGGTGCAAATTCCGTTCATAGGGTTGTTTTTTATTTTGAAAAAAGGGAACTTTTTACATTCCCTTTTTCTTAAGCATTGATATCAGGCTCGCCGTCGCCGGAAATAGTAAAATCAAATTTTACTACGTCCAAGTTTGCGAACTTTGTATCGATGGCGGTGAAGTAGCCAGTTCCTTCCATGAAGAAATTAGCGCCAACGCTTCCGCCGGTGGCCGGATATTCCACGCGATACATGATGCGTTCTTTACTTTTCTGCCAGTTCAAAACTTTGTTGAGCGTGGCCTGGTCTACGTCTGGAATCGCTTCGCAAACTGCAGAACCTTTTACGGAATGTTTAATAGCGCCAACACCTAAAGCAATACCGCAAAAAGTATTTGTTTCAGTTGTTTGCGTGTCGAAGGAAATATCGAAGTTGTCGATACATACCAGGTCGAGCCAGGTAGTACCCTGGTCTTCGGAAATTTGTAAGGAAACTTGCGACGCTTGAATGGTGTTCATTGAGTATTTGGATTTGAATGAAAAAAAGAGCCTGTTTGGAAGTAGGCCATTCAAATCGCTGAACACAGCGCTTCGCTAATTAATAAAATTCGGGTGGTAGTTCGTTTAAAAAGTCGGGCGACTTTTTCAGATACGTAAAGATATAATTTCTTTTTAAATCTTCACTTCTTCACGTGGACAAGTTTTTAAAAATTCTATAAAAACTCTATTGTACGCCGGCGGGATATGCTTGTCAGCAATTTGATCCCATTCAAATAATTTTTGCGGTGTTACAATAACGTTAAAGGGTTTTTGCGTTTCGCTTTCCGGTTCAACTTTTTTTAATTCTGATTTTTTCATTTTTCTTGTAAGTGACATAACGGTGTTTTTTATAATAAGGAAATATTAAACGATTGTTCCGCCTTGGAAAAAAACAACGGTTTGCGTCGGTGTAATTATTTCAGAATAAGTAAGCGCGTAGTTGTCCAAAGCGTTTCCTAATTGGGCAAGCGTTGTCGATCCGGATAAACCAAGTTGAGCGAAAGTTGCCTGAATAGTTTTTGAAGCAAAAGGTAATTTACCAGCGTTCTTTGCGGCCAGGTTAAAAAAACCATTCATTGTAAACGTGACATTATTGTTTATCCGGTCAATGTTTGCGATTTGAGCAAACCAGTAAGAAGTTCCGGAGTTCTGGCCGGTGTTTGGATCGGTATAGTTTAATTGTATAGGCATATTGAAAAAATATTAAGTAAGCGTAAATGTTTTTGTAACTCCGCCGATTTGCATTTTAATATTAGTACCGTCGAACCATATATCGCCGTTATTTGGCGTAGTTGGTGCAACGCCCGCGGTTAAATGCAGTTGAGCGTTCGCAGTAGTACCGGCAATAATTTGAAGCCATCCAACGCCCGCGGTGGACGCGCCGCCAATACCAATGTTTCCGCTTGCGTTAATCCAAAACGCAGAAGTGTTGCCGCCGGTTCCCGCGGTTCCCATTTGGATAAATCCGCCTTGCGGAGCCTGACCGCCCGAAATAATTACAGAGTTACCGCCGGATGTTCCGACGGAAACAGACGAGTTCCCGCGGTTGTACGACGCGCACGTTATAACAGCGCCAACGCCGTTGGTGCCAACGGTTAACGATCCGCCGGTAACAGCTAAGTTGCCTGAAAGATTTGCGCTTCCATTCACTTGTAATTTATTCGAGCCGTCGTCGGTTGTTGTACCAATCAGCAACCTTCCCGCGGTAACAAAGCGCGCAACTTCAGCATTGTTTGAATAGAACGTCGGGAAGTAGCCGCCGGAGTTAAAACCGCCGAAACGAATTTCTCCGGATTGAGTATTACCAATCAATCCGCCAACAATAGCGCCGCCGCCGAAAGACTGAATATATAAACCGGCGAATTGCCCGGATGCAGAAAGGCCATGTTGTACGCGTATAGCGTTTACAGTTCCGTCGTAATATTCAACCGAAGAAAGAACTGGCGTTCCGTTATTAATCGTAAACCATGTTTGTTTAGAAGCGCTGGGCGCGGTCGTACCTTGAATCGGAACAACGTATTGCGTAAAACTTACCGGTTGACTTGCCGCGGTTGCGGTTGTTTTCCAGCCTTGCCCTTCCATAACTAACGCGGGCGAATATTGTTGAGCATTTACGGCCGCCGCGGTCGGGTTCTTTAAATATATTGCGGTGGCCGTTGCCGCTCCCAGGGATGCGAGCGAAACGGTTTGAGCGGCGGTAAAAGTATTTGCGACAGAGAAATCGAAAGCGATTGTTCTATCCGCTGACAAATTGCCGCCGCCGGTAATTGGTGACGTTGTAGAAATATTTCGCGCGCTTGGTGTCGCGTCGGTAATACCATATCCGGAAAGCGTTGTCGGCTTGCCGGTTAAACTTGCGAAAGATTGCGCGGGTACGGAAGTAAGATAACCGGCGTCATTCGTAAAAGAAGAAACGTTAGTCGGAACAACCGGGATCGATTGCGTCGACAATACGCCGGACGAACTTGCAACGACCATGCGCGAACCGCTTCCGGCAAGCGCCGTAAAAGTCGCCGTACTTCCAACGGTAATCCTTCCGGGAAACGTTGCGATAATAGCGGCATTGCTTCCGTCGTGGACAGTTGAGTCGCCGCTTGCAAGCGTTAATAAATTTGTATAGCTTCCGGTGCTAGGTGTAAGCGAATGCTGAATAATTACCGTGTTTATTTTCGCCGAACCCATGCCGCCGCTTGCTCCAGGAAAGTTGTACCAACGCGCCGCGGCCTTCGTTGCAGAGCCGGAAAAAAAATGATAACCCTGCGAAGTGAACGCGCCGCCGGGAAGGTTTGCCGAAGTCGGAGCGATTGCCATATTCGCCTGAAACGAGTCTCTTATCGTAACGTCATTCCCGCTGCTGTTTATTGAATTGATCGTTAACGTTTGCGCGTTACGATCAAAAAGAAAAGCGTCGTTGCCTGTTATATTTCCGTTATCATTATATAAAACTTGCTTGTTGTTCGTTCCGGAAAAACTAAGCGCCGCGCCAATCATGGTGGCCGTAATGCTTGTAAGATATCCGGCGCCGTTAGCAAGCTGATCGTTATTCGTTGGAATAGCTGCAGTAAGCGCGTCGAGCGCGGCCTGTAGATCGGTTTGGTTCGAAAGCGTTCCGGTAATTGTTCCCCAGGCGCCGCCGTTGTTATTCGACCGCTGGCGTGGCGTAATTTTTTGCGTTGTTGTATTATTCGGCATTTAGAATTTCCTTAAATATTCAGTATTAATATTATCTTCCCCGTCGTCCGGATCGATACGCGGCGCGTCGGTGAAAGTTATTTGCCGCGGCGGTTGCATAGTATAATGCAAGCCTGGCGTTTGTAGTAAGCCGTTTATAAATACATTCAACTTTGAAGGCACGTAATCGTAAGCGGTTGTAAAAACTTTATTCGAACCGTCGATAGTTCCGCTCGGCGTTTCATTTGGAATCCATGCGATTTCGCCGCTCGGTGTTAAAGGCATTGCGTCGCTGCCGGCGGTTTGCCGTACACGCATTTTGAAAGTAATAATTCTTCGTACAACACTATCCGCCGCGTTAAATATTGAAGGCATATCACGGTCGGCATTAACCGAAATACAGTTTATTTGAACGCCGATCTGCTCGGGCAATCCGCTGCCGGCGAAAGTTGGTAAAACCAAATTAAGAATTTGACTAGCGATAAAATCAACCGCGTTTTTATTTGCGAAAATTCCGGCCTTGCCAACGATATCAACGTCGATAGTTTCCCATGAATCGAAAGACTGAAACGAACTTGCGTCGTAACCGGTTTGATTTCCCAGGATAACAAACGCGTCCGCGTCGGAATCGACGGTATCATCACCAACGACAACGTTCTGGCCGCTGTATGAAAGGTTTCCGTTCAGACATTCGAAGAAGGCTTTTCGTATTGGATGTTTAACGTCGATCATTTATATATCGTTCAAAACGTTTTTGACTTTATTAATAATTTCCGGAGTGACTTTTGCAAGCGCCGGAAAGAAGAACGGTCGCGGCTTCACGCCGACGGTCATAATTTTTAAAAATATCCAGAACCACAAATCTTTTTTAACGCCCTTGCGTCTGCACCATTCGAAAATTGCTTCTTTCGCTTCGAGCGAAGTACCGGTGTCGAGTTTAATAAATTGCGAAGCGAATTCTTCCAGCCCTTCCGGAATTTCGACCAGCGTCCGCGTTCCGAACTCCATAAAGGGAGAATAGATTGCGCCGCTTACAACTTCGTAATGCAGCTGGTCGATTGCGCTATTTGAAATTTCATTCCACAAAAAACCGGTGTCCTTCGGCGCTCGCGATTTCGCTTCGGCAACCATATCGTTTGCGCCTTGCTTAAGTTCCGCGCCTACTTCTTTTGTAAGGCTCGTATTCGCTTTCTTAAGCCGCGCCTGTAATTCCTTTAGGCCTTTTACTTGTATGGTATACGTCCCGCGCGGCATTTACCTGGTAATCTTTGAAAGTGAAAAAATGAACCAACGTTTTATTTCGTTATACAGAACGAAATTGATTATTCGATAATCTTCGCCGTCTATTTTTACTTTCCATTTTGCGTCCGGAGTAATGTCGCGCTTAAACCGGCATACAAGCTGGAAATCTTTATTAAAAATAATTTGTCCTTGCTCGTTAGTTTTCTTCCCGCGATCTTGCCGGAGCCGCGCGCGCGTTGAAGTAACTTGTACCCAATTATCATCCCGCCCGCCGGAATCATTCGCAACGGGTTCGTTCGAATAGAATACAGCGACGGTACGCATCTGCCCTGAAGAAAAATCTACTAACGAATCCATTTATATAATTCTTTGAAATCTGCGTGCGTAATTTTCCGCCGCTTCGCACAACCCGACGTTTTGATTTGCGTAACGATTAGTTTTATCACCGCGATTTTCATAGCGAAAAACGCATTCGGTAATAATTGCCAGCTTCAAATTTTTAGGCAACTTAGCCGCGTCGTAACCGGTTTTATAAATGAAAATATTACCAGGGTAACCGCCGCTTAAGCGAATAGATTTGTAAAGCGTTCCAGTTAAAAAATAATCTTCGTTTTCGACCAGGTCGGTCGTACTTCCGTCGCCGTTTATACCGGTTACAGAAATAACCTGTTGTACTGGTCCTTCCGGAAGTTCGAAGAAGGTGGGCTCGGAATAATTTTTACCAGCCGAATCGTAATAACGACTCGAAGGTCCAAATTTCAACCGCGGTTTTTCTTCCGTGGTTGTCGTTAGCGTAATAATTTTTTCGACTATTGAAATATGGCAAAGCGCTTCGATATTTGAACGCGCTGCAGAGATAAGAAAGGAAATAAATTCGTCGTCGTCGGTGAAATCTTCATCGATATTCAGCGCCTTTTTTACTTCGGAAACCGTCACTACTTCGGGAGAGCCAGCGACCGAACCGCCGGAGCCGTCGGAATTTTCGTCGCGGTCTATATCTATAAATTGAGTATCTAACATCGGCTTACATTTAGAAATTTTTCCAGGTTTTTTAACTGCCCTGGTAATTCAGAATTGTAAGCGCGCTTTTTAGATAATTCGCTCCGGTAAAGATAATAATTTTTTTCATCGAGCGCGTCAATACCAGCGCTCCAGGCTTCAATATTTTCGCGGTTGCAATACATAGCAGCCTCGCCGCAATTTTCCAGTAGGCCGTCGGTCGGGTTTGCAATTACGGGAATTCCGGAACACATGGCCTCGCGGGCTGCCATACCAAAAGATTCAAGTTGCGACGGCGCCAATAAGATCCTCGTATGCCGATATACAGAAAGGATATCGGTCGTTTGCGAAATAATTTTTACGTTTGGCAAATCTTCGCGAATTATTTGCTGGTCATAAGAACCGGTTACACCTAAAAATTTTTTATTCGGAAACCGTTCTGCCAGGCCGTAGAAAAGTTCAACGCCTTTATTTTTGTTAAGATTAACAAGCGTTATATAATTCGCTTCTTCCGGATTGACGCCGGTCTGGTAATATTCAGGTTTTATAACCGGGTGAAGAACGATTGAAGGGTGCCGCGGATAGTTCAATTTATTTGCAATATGGTACGCGTTGTAAATAATATTTACCGGGTACCTTCCGCTCGAAACGAGTTCTTTTCTTTCTTCGCCGTGGGTGACATGATAAACGGGTCGTTTGTATATTTTGCACATTTGAACCGTCCACGAAGTAGGCCAAAGATGAGTTATAACACGATCAGCCCAGCGAATAAGGACGTCGGAAGCGGCGCCGCCTGGAAAAACCTCTATACCGTTGTAGACGTAAGACGTTTTCGGGTGCGGGATATTTGGCGCCGGAATGTAAAGGACGCGTACTTCATGCCCTTGCGATTGCAAATATTTTAACAGATTGAAAGCGTATGTTTCAGAACCGCAATTTTTGAACGGCGGAAACATATGCAGCGAATAAAGGATTTTCATAGTGCTTCGAGTTCGGCTTTCAGGCTTTTTATTTGTTCGTCTAAAAGTGACTTCGCGGATCGACTTAATTCGAAGCAAATTTTTCCAATGTGTTTTATGTCTATACCTGAACGATATAAGGATTCGCGGAGTTCGGCTTCAATTCTGCTTTCAAGAGTCATTGCCGCCAATTCAAGTGTTCTAATACCCGATTGCAATTTGTTCGCTTTGATTAATGTTTCGATATTCATAGTTTCAGATTAATTTTATTGAACTTCGATTTTTCTTTTTCCCGTTCCCGATGCTTGCCGCCAATGGTGTAGGATATATTTTTGCGTCCATTCCGGTTTCGCCGGAGCCATGACAAGCGTTATCGACAAGACGTCCGCTTCGCGTATCTTATACGTCACAAAAAAATCTTGCATTTCTTCCACGTTCGCGAATTCTTCGGTATAGAGTTTCATAAAGATTTATTAAAAGAATTAGACGAAGGCCACCAATCTTCAAATTCGCTTTCGGTCATTCGTTTTTGATTATATAAACCGTCCGAAAATTCCGGCTTTACAAATACATTCCATTGTCTTAAAATATATTTCATTCCGACTTTTCGTTCAATTACGCGCATGAGTTGAGACCGAACGCTATAACCGGTATATGGATTGGTGCAAGTACTTCCGTCGGACGGCAACAAATCATCAGGCCAACCCCAAGTGTTTAACGAATTCCAATATTCATAACACTTTTCCCAGGTCGCCGATTTTATTTTTTGCAGTTGCTCCGGCGTTGGTTCGTCGTAAAGAACTTTTGCGGGTTCGTCTTTTTTGCTTTTAAATAAACTCATATAGAATAAATTATCGTTAGTATTAAATAGCCGGTCGGGTCGCAAGCGGTTGACACGCTTATTACCTTCGCGTTAGGAACTTTTGCGAAAAACCGGCTCGCGTCTTCTTCTACCCTAGACCAATGGCCGAAAATTATTTTTATATCCGTTTTCATTAGTAGTGTAATTGATAATTTTTCGAAAAAATATAATCGACGTTTCGAAAATCTTTTTCGCGCGGCTTCCGGCAATACAGGTGAACCTCTTTTGCTGATAGGTGCAATAATTCGAGTAAGTAAAGCAGCGAAGTAGAGACAGTAAAAATATTCGTTGCCCTTTCGATAACAGTTGACCAATCGAAAAGAGAATAACCAGGAACCGCGTCCATATAAATACAGCGAAGGCCGTTATCGCCGTGGCCTTGCAAGTCGGCGGTATACGTTCCGGATTTGAAACCAGCGGCGGAATGGCATCCCCAGCGCGTATTTAATAAATTATATTTTTCGCCTTCTTCTATTCCCAGGTGACGGATAAGCGAAATTTCGTGCGGGAAGTGCCGGTCGTAACAAGCGTTTCGTTTCCATTGCCGCCAATCCATATTAAAATAATTGTACTTATTTTTCATGCAATCGATCAGCGGAACGTCCTGGTGGCAAAGCGGAATAACGTCAAGGTTTCCCGATTCGTAACGATCCTTTCTATTCCAATTCAGATTAACCAAATTGAAATCAAGAAAAATTATATCGGGATAAGCGCGCGTAAGACCTTCGACGTATTCCGGAATAACAGGCCAAAGAACATTTGCGCGGTGTACGCTCTTTAGCGCGCGAATTGCCGACATAGAAAATATGACGTCGCCAATTCCAAATTTCTGGTTTATTACCAGGTTTTTCATAGAGAAATATTATTAACTAATTTTTTGAATATCTAGTAACGACGTATATGGCAAAGCGTAGCAATCGCCAATAGCAGCGTGCACTATATTTGATTTCAAGTCACAAATGCCGGATATATCCCGCACGCTTTTTTCGTTTGCCATTTCTTTTAAATCCAGTTCTTTCACGACAACAAAGTCCTGGTTAAGCATTGAATTTTGTGTGCGCAACTTGATTAAATAAACTTCTTTGCTCATTTTAAAAACGCTTTATCTTTTGAAATTTCTTCCGGATAATACCAGTCAGAATAATCGTCGCGCGTAATTTCGTACGTTATACTTCCGCCTGGCCGCGCTTGTAAGCCGGTAATAACTCCAGGATGCTGGTCGAGATCGGTTTTTAGATATACGATATCGCCAAATTCATATTTGATATTAAGTAACATGATTATAAAATTTCGAGTTCCGGCAATGGTGTTTGCTCGCGTTGCGGCTGGATCTTCGCCCAATTCCACATTTTAGTTAAACCGTCCTTGAGCGTTGTTTGATCTTTGTAACCTAAAAGTTTTTCCGATTTTTCAACCAGGCACCATGCTTCGCCGACTTCATGCCGCGCTGGTAAATATTTCGGGAAAATATTTTTTCCAATTACTTGCTTGCATAAAATATCGGCAGCCGTCTGGACGGAATACGCTGCAGACGAACCCAGGTTAATAATTTCCTTCCGAACGAAAGCGGCGTTATATAGCGGCTGCAGGATATCGCCGATATAAGTAAACGCGCGGGTTTGGGAGCCGTCGCCGAATATTGTAATTGATTCGCCTTTTAATATTTGGTTCATCCAAATGCCCATGACGTTGCGCGCGCTATCCCATAAAGACTGACGCTCGCCGTAAACGTTGCGCGGCCTAACGATACACCAATCCAGCCCTTGCTGCTCGCCGGCAATTTTTATAGACAATTCGCTCATATATTTCGAAAGGCCATATTCATCGATAGGGTTAGGCGTTGTATTTTCATCGAATGGCGCCTTTCCAGAATAGACCGCAACGCTGGAAGTAAATACAAGTTTCGTCCGGTGGTTAATACAAGCGTTTATTACATTCGCGGTGCCGACGGTATTATTAATGTGGTTGAATACACGAATTCGGTTACTGCGCGCTTCCGCGGCATAAGCAGCCAAATGATAACAAACGTCTGGTTTGTAGTTTTCGAAAACTTCGTTCAGCGGATTGCTGCCAACGCTTTGAATGATATTACATGGAACGCGGTCGGCTTCTTCCGGCATATTTTCGAAAAAGCCGGTTGCATAGTTGTCAATACAGATAACTTTATGTTCCGTATTTTTTATAAGCCAATGAGCCAAATTTGAACCGATAAATCCGGCGCCGCCGGTAATAAGAATTTTCATAAGATTTGATTTTAGCGATAAGTATAACGTTGCCGTTTTTGCGGCTTAATTGGGTTAACAGGTATATGATTCAGGCCGCTTCCGGAATAATCAACGTTGAAGCCGTGAAAACCGAACTGGCCGTTGTATTTGTTGGCTCCAGGCAGAGCGCTCGAACCGTAGGCTTCAATAGCGAAGCGGTTTGCAACTTCTTCCGGCGCGAATTTTATCCCATATTTTTTTTCCAGGTAAGGCCGGTACGTTCTGCAGATATGGTGGTCTTCGGGCTTGAATTCTACCAGGGAATCATCAGAACCCAATATATCCAGCAATTTTTTTGAACGAAGGGAAAAACCGCCGTTGCCGACGTTCATATTATCTTTATATAACCAGGTCGCGCCAATATAATCGTATTCGAGAAATCCGGTTTCCCAGGCGCGGTGGTTCAGTACGTAGCCATCCCATTGAATTATTAAAGCGTAGTCGGTGTCCACGTAATTACAAAATTTCTTCATACAGAAATAATTGTAATCAAGCGCGCTTTTTACTTCTTCGGGTTGCAGTAGTTTAACCGCGCCGAATTTGATATCAGCGGTCGAGATACGCGCCGCTTTTTCCAGTTCTTCAAAATGGTTTGTATCGGCGCCGATTAGCGTAACGTTTGGTAAATACAGATCGAAGAAATCTTCCGCGACGTCGGGCGCTTCGCTTGAATGACCCATTGAAGATTCATAACCGATATGCTGAACGACGGAAGGGTAAAGACAGGCAATCGGATAACCGGCATTGAAAGAATTAATACAAGTTTTGTGATCCCAATTACCGGAGCCGTCGAGCGCCGGACGGACAAACGTGTCGTAATTGTAGCGGTCAACGACCATATTAATACCGCCGACAGATTTTTTAAAATTTACTTCATCGTTATAAGAAACAATTTCATGGCGCTCGCTTCCGTTCCTATTTTTCGTTTTTGAATTGAAGCCGGTAACTATATTGTTATAACGACGCTTTGCAGAAATAAGTTTTTCCAGCGCGCTCGGTTTAATAATAGCGTCAGAATCGAAATTCATAACGATATCACATCCCCAATTAAAAAGAAATTCGAAGCCTATTTTTATATTCTCGGCAATACCAACGTTGGCCGGATATTCGCGCCGTATAATTGGCACGCCCTCTATTTTAAATTCGTTAAAAAGTTTTTTTGTTTCGGGATCAGTAGAGCAATCGTCGATCAGCATAAATATTGTTCCATGTGGAACGACGGCTTTTGAAAAACTTTCCAGGCAGCGCTTATAATATTGCGGACGGTTGTACGATACAATTAATACTCCGGTCATGATTTTGTTTTGAGTGAAAGAAAAAAGCCGATAACGAAAAGCGCGACGTCAATACTTAGCAGCCAAATAAACAGGTGCATAAAAAATAATTCATTGACAACGCAATTCGTAAGAACTAAGGCCATTAAAAAAAGTTCTATGCCTACTATAAAGGCTAATAGATAAAAGGCGGCGCGTAAAAATATATTCATTGCTTTGAGTTTTGGTGGTTAATTACTTTTGAATTTTTCGTCGTAAGTATAAAGACTAACGACCGGGTGAACGTCGGTAAGAATTTTTAAGCAGATAGGCCGCCCTGCGTTTATTGCTTCGATATCTTCTTTGTTCGGTTTCCATACGGTAAGAATAAATTTGTAACCGCCGTTATCCACACCCTTAAACGCGGGCATCGAAGTACATTCTTCGTCGGTCATAGAATCGGGTTTCAATAATTCTAAGTTCCAGCCGTCAAACGTTACGGGCATCATATACAAATAGTTTTAAGATGATTAAGAACCTCTATCCACAAACCGCGGTCGTTATAAGTAGAGCGGATTTTTTCCGCGTCTTGAAAATGATATTCGATAACGTACTCGCCTTCGATATACCAGGATTGAAACGCAATTAAGTTTTTCAACTTCAGATGAACATGAACCAGGTCGTCGAATAATATTGTAATAGCGTGCGCGCTGAAAACGCTTTCGATTTTCATAACCGGTCTTTATAATAGAGTTTGATAATAAGGACAAGCGCAAGCGCAATCGCAACGAATAATATTTTTAGCGGATCGTTCATGAGTAAATATTTATATCTTCTTCGAATTCGTTTCTTTTGATAAAAACGATTGAAACCAGTTCCATGCTTAAATCGTAGAGCGCGTAAAAAAATATCCACGAGCCGCCGACGGTTTCATCGTACACAATTTTATATTCAGTTTCGTAGCCGGTAAACATTAGTAAACGGTTATATTGGTGAAATACCAGGAGCCGCGTTTATTGCGTCTTGCTTCGAGCATGGCCGGCCTATTTCGCTCGCCTTCCGCGCGCGTTGGTAGTTTAAATTTGTCGCTCCAAAAAGAAATATTGATAACGTTGCAGTAACCGGGTACAGATCCTTCAACGCGAAAGTTCCCCAGGTGCCGCTGCAGCTTCCGAAAGAAACCAGGACATTGATCAATCACCTCTAACGAAACTTCTAAATTGTATTGACGCATTGGGTTGCTCATGGCTTAGATTTTTTCAGCGAAAGCGGTGAAGGAATTATTTGCATCGACGCCGGAAACGAAAATATTTTTGTACCGTCCGGAATTTTCCAGATAGCTTTTTATAATTTGTTCGTCGAAGGAATGGTAATGCTTGCGGTTGTGAAACGGCGCCCAATATAGCTGGCTACGGTGCGGAAGATATAAAAACAGGTGGCCGCCGGGCACTATAAAAGAAGTCCAGTAATCCAGGGCATCAACCCAATTAGGCAGATGCTCCAGGCAATGCGAAGAAAAAATATAATCGAAAACTTCTTCCGGTAAATTGTAAGCGTCGTAAGGGTCGTCGAAATCCAGATCGATAGGAATAGCGCCAGGAAACGCCCATTCTTTTTTCATACAGCCGATATCCAGGCCGCGACCGCTACAAATTTCTTTTGCGAAGGGAATGGCAAACTTCGCCGCGTTGCCTTGCGATTGAAAGAAGGGATATTTTTGCCCCTTAAAATTGATGACTTGCATCCGCGTTGTTTTTTAAACAGCGCAGATCGTTCAAATTAATAATTCGCGGCAGCTTTCACAAAGTTGGATTTTCGAATCGATTATTTTTCCGAACACAATCACACAATAAATAAATCGATTGCCAAATATACGCTCTTTGCAAATAAAACATTGCGTACCATCACCACTTTTTTTTAAAAGTTTAACATCGACTTTGATATCGATTCCCGTTGTTGGCATAATAACGCTTCAGATATTTGTAGAAGTAATTCCGTAGAAAGTAATTCCTTATGGGTAAGATATTGCAATTTCACGCCTTCGAAAAATTGTTTTCCGTTTTCGTACTTGAAAGAAGAAACATTTTTTCCGAATTCATGCCGGGTAAGCGTGGCCGGAATAAAAACGCAAATACTTTTTGCGTTGCGCAAAGCAATCGGCGTTCCTTCCATCAACCGCTCTCCGATTTCTTCAATAACGCCCGCGTCGGAGCCGGCGGAAGCGGAATAAAAGACGTTTACCGTAACGTCGGGGTTATTACTTTCACCGCGGCGCCAGCGATCTAATGGGCTTGTATTGCGCTCCAGGCCGCTGGAATTGTTTTTGCTTACTTCCATAACAAAAGGGTTGAAGGTTTTAACTTATTTACCGACCATTGCGAATTTACCGAATAAAAAAAAGCCCGGTATAAAAATACCAGGCTTTATGCGAATTTATTAAAAAACGACCTACAACCCTTTTTTAATTAAGCGTAAACAAACGCATCAGGACGAAGCGTAGCGAGTGCTACACGGGCTTCGATACGAGCGGTAATTAAATTCCGCTGTACGTTGTCGCTATCCTGTTCGTAGAAATTAACGCTTAAACCTTCCTGCTGAATAATTGCAGCCTTGCTGAAATCACCGATCAAAGTTTTTCCAGAAGCAACGTTATTTTGAGCGAGTAAAGGAATACCAGCGAACATGATTGTTCCGTCGGCATCGATAGTAATACCTCCAGGAACGCCGTAATCGTTGGGTTTTGTTTTCAAAATAGTTGCCCAGTTAGCTGCAGTTGTTATAATCGCGGAAGGATCATAATCTGTAGACTTCAGGGTGGCTATATAATCGATATATTTTTCAGCCAGTACAGTCGCGCCGGTTGTTGTAGAACCAGTTGCAGCGGCGGTTAACAGCGGGAAAAATACAGCGCTTTCTGCACGCTTGTAATCTTCGACGAGTTCACTTGCGATAAAATTCTGCAAGAAAGGAACGTCGGAAGCCATGCCCTTATCGAAACGAACGAAGCCGGCAAGGAATTTACAAGTTGCGGTATTTTCAGTCAGGTCATAATCAACCTGGTTTTTTACAGCAGCAGCTGCAGACTGAAAATCGATTGAACCTTCACCAACCGGATTGTTCTGGCTATAAAATTTCCATACACCAGTGGCGGAAGGAATAACAGGAATCAGATCCCGAATATTCAATTTTCTGCGTCCACGTACAGCCGGAGTTAAGTTGTAAGTAGCAACGACGTTACCGGTAAGGTTATTAGCGGCGGTCATTGTTCCTACGGCTTTCAATTCCAGCTTTACTTTCTGGCCGGTAGAAATTTCGCGAAGTTCAGCGGCTTTCACCTCGATAGCTTCAGCGATTATTTCTGCGGTTTTCTTTGCCTGGGCACCATCAGTTTTAAAACGACCTTTAGCGGCTTTCAGTTCTAAAACTTCTTTGCGGATTTCTTCCAGGGTTGCGCCGGCTTTAATTTTATCTTCATTAAGCTGTGCAACTTTCGCTTCGAGCGCGGCCTCTTTAGCAGCGAAAGCGTCTTTTACTTCTTTCAGTTGAGCGTCGAAAGCAGATTTGTTTTCAGCTTTCGCGTCAATCATTTTCTTTTCAAGGCCTTCAATGGCCGTTAAAATTTCTTTCATAGGGATTTTAAAAATTGGATATTGATAAAAGTTTGAGTTTCGCTAAAACCAAATCTTCATCAATGCTGACAGACGGCTCCCCAGCTTCGAGAGTGTCGGCGGTATCATTGGAATCGGATAAAAGGCTTTTATATTCTTCGACTTCTTTTTGTATTAGCTGAATACATTCATCGGAAGCCGTAGTATTGCGCACGAATTTTTCCATTGTTTCCAGGTGTTCTTTCATTCCTTCGAATGATTTGCGCCCGTACTTTAATTGACTTTTCAGGTCGGACATTTGATCGGCGGTACGACTTATATACCAGTTGATATAAGTATATAAGTCGGAATCCGGAGTTAGCACATTTGCTAAATTCAGCGCGGCCTGTAGACCTGACTGGCCGGCGTTTATAATCGTAGTTAAAAAATTTTGTTCTGCGTCGGAAAGCGTTTTGAATTCGAGATTTCCGAGATTAGGAATAAAATCAAAAGCCTTTGTATGGCTCATTACTTTCGCGCCTGGGTTGCATTGCAGCTTAGTAAGAACGGAAGTTTCGCCGTGGTAGAGTTCTTTAATTTCACGAACCTTGCTGCCGGATTTCGTTTCGATTTTATTTGCCTTCGTAACTATATAACCGAATGAAACGTTTTTGATAACGCCTTCATCCATCATAATATTTACGTCGTTTCCAAGCGTGTGAGTACCGTTCTTTACTTCGGTATACGCTTTTTCTTCGTCGTCGAAAAGGTTTGTTATCACGCCAGGGCTTTGGTTATCGTCGTGGTTCAAATAATAAGCGATATCGCTTTTATTCTCATTCCAGGTCTTAGCAAAAGCACCTCTGCGAATTACATCTTTTGACCGGTCGACAGTATTATAGCACGCGTGCGCAAGTACAGCGGTGCGCTTGCTTTTATCGACGTCCTTAAGTTCAAGTGAAAGCGGAAAAGATTTTAATTCGAGTTTCGACATTTCTGCGGGAATAAAAATTTTTTTATTCGCAGATCGTCTTAATTCATTCGCCACATAAAAATATTACAAATATTTATACGCTAATTTAATTAGCTGAAAATCCTAAAATTTTTAGGGATTTTGACGTGAATTTTTTGCGTTTTAGCTTTGCTTTATGAAAAATTTACTTTTCGCGCTGGTTTTTATACCGGCGCTGGCCTTCTCCCAGGAGAAAGGCGACAACGAAATAATACTTAACGGGGTCACATATACGCAAGTAATAAAGGCGCTCGCCGATCAGGGTTTCTTTTTCCAGAATAAAGACAGCGAATCGCAAACCGCCATCACCATACCGGTGAAGCCACCAAAAAGGTATACATGGCACAACGGAATCGAACTGGCCGTTTACATTCACGTAAAAGATTCAACCGCGTACATTACCGGCAATTACGACGCGAAAGCGTTAGGGTTAACGAAGGTGCCGGCTCAATGGAAGGGAATGGATCGCAGCATGAATAAAGATGCCTTCGCCTGGCTGGCGGAAATTGCGCGCGCTATAAAACCGGAAATTATTTTTTCCAAAAGTTAAACCGCTTCGCATTCAGCTTCGCGACGGTATACAGCGTTCACGTACTTAATAACGGCTTCGTTCCCGCCGCGCTTGTAAGCGTCCTTAAGTTGTTGCTTATGGTCGAGCGCTTGCATAAAAGGAACTTCGACCTCGTACATGGAGCCGTTATCAAATTTTCTTTCTTCGCCGAAGCCGGAAAGATTCAGTTCAATGCCGGTAAATTCTTCAACGCCTAACTTCCATTCGAATATGCGCGGCAAGGCTTCCGCGATTGCATTTAGATCGGTTGCTTTGTTCTTCTTCATTTTATTTGGTTTAACAGATAAACGGGAACGACCGCGCAAGCGAAAGCGAAAATTACGATCAGCGCAAAAAACGCAATCGCTATAATCGACGCTAAAATATTTAATAGTAAATTCAATAGCCAGGTTGTTATTGTTTTCATTTTTCGGTTTTTTTATGGTAATAATAGAGCGTAAGCGGAACACCTCAATTTTTCCAGCTTGCTTTTTTTAATAACCTTCAACTTTGGTTTTCGTTTTCTTTTACTCACGCTGCCAGTTTATTCATTTCAAGTGCCGTATAAATATTGACGGCTTTATTTTTCTTCGGTACCAGGCGCCCGCGCGCGTCACGCTTCGCGATATAAATTAAAGTACATCGACAGTTACAAACCTCCGAAGCGGGAACTTCGTGGTTTTCATCTCCAGGATCGCCCGGAAACATTAAGCCATTACTAAAACGATTGTAGAGATCCACACGCTGGCCATCGACGCCGCCGTGGTCGGAATGGGTTGTACGCGTTCTTCTATCTTCAATCGCGCACCATTGTTTTTCCATTTCGTAATCTTCCGAATCCGCCGCGACCAGTTGCGAAAAGTTCATGGCGCGTACTCCTTCCGTCCTAACGATCAGGCGTGAACGCTTTAACGGAACGTCGGTATCTTCCAGTTCTTTCACGGTTTGGTCGACTCCCCAGCCCTTTTTAATTGCGCTTTGTAAAACTTCTTCGATAAAATCAACCGTAGTTTTTGAAATAGGAATTACAACTTTATTAAGAAGAAACTTTTCGAAGTATTTCAAAATCATGTTTACAAAATTCGCGTTGAAGCCGAATCCTTTTGTTTCCCTTTTTACAGGCCGGTATTTTTTCAGCGCTGCAACGGCGGCGGTTTTATAGAGTTCACGTATAACTTTCATCATTTCGAAGTCGATAACTTCGCCGTGAATTTTTCCTATTGAATGTTGTATACCGTTCTTCTTAATTGCTTCGACCGCGGCCTGTATTTGCGCGCGAATAGCGGCTTCGACTTTCGGAACGAAATATTTAATTAGCCGGTTTTGTATTATGGTTTGTTGTTGTATATAAAAAGCCTTCGTCATATTATTGGAGTATAATCGATAACAGGATCGTTAAAGGTTCCTTTCGTTTCGAAAACTTTTTCAAGTTCTTCCAGCATTGCGTCGCCCTTCAACGGGTAGAGTAATTGCAAGCGTTCCCTAACTAATTTTTGCTGGCCGCGCTTGCGTTGCCGCTTATTCATACAATCTTTTTCAATACCGCGTTTCGGATCAGCCTTTTTATAAATTGGAGCCGTCGCTTCCGCTATTCGCGTTATTCGTTGCGCCGTTGTCATTTTCAAAAGAGTTTTGTAAATCGGTCATTACAGCATCTTCCAATAATATTTGATTATTGGGAACTAAAATTTTATCCATATTCGCGTCGTTGAGCCTTTCCAGGTTCATGGCTTCGCGCTTTTCATTCAGCGTCATCCACGTTGCCTGGGCAAGCGCCGTAACCTTTGAAGTAAATTCTTCTTGCAATTCAGCAAGCGTTGAAGCATCGATATCATGCGTAAAAGTTTTATCCAGGCCGAACGCGGGAAGAAGCGCGCGGTTCATTTCGTCGCGAAGGGAACACGCTAACGGCAACAACAAACCAGTAAGTAAATCTTGCCTGGCGTCTTGAATATTTTGAAACGTAGACTTACCTAAAAATAAATCCGGATTAATACCGTAGAGATTGCAGAGCCGAACGAAAACGTTTTCCTTCGCTTCTTCCAGTTGCATATCTACTGACGACATAGAAAGGTCGAGCATACCCCAATCGCCCTGCATAGTTGCAACGGCGCCTTTCAGATCGCGGTTATTTATTTTTCTATTTACAACGCTTTCCAGTTGGCTTTTTTGCGTTGAATCCAGGTCGGTAAGTTGCTTGTTGAATATAACCGCTTTCGCGCCGTCGTTTTGGTGCATTGCTACGGAAGCGTCGGTGGCAGAATCATCCTGGGTAACTAATTTATTCGCGGGCTCGAGCGGTGACAGGCCACGCATGTGCACGCGCGTATAAGCGTCGAACTTTGGATTTGGGCGCTTCCAGTGAATAATATCTTCTTTGCGAATAGGAACTTTCTTCCCGTTCATATCCAGTTGGTAGTGGTCGACTTTAAAAACATCTTCTTCGTCGCCGATAATATCGACGTATTGCGAAGGCAGAACGCGCATTTCTTTTACAGGCGTCATTTTAATAGACAACGTATCTATTTCATTCGGATCGTAAGTAAACATATCGTCGCCGCGGTTCAGGTGAATAAAAGTTTCACCGGTCGCCATGTAATACGTTAAACACTTTTCATAAAAAGCGTCTTGCCCTTCTTCCGGATTTGGTTGCTGCAGTAGTTCGGCGAATTTGTTATTTACAACTTGCTCGTTATACGCTTTGCGTTGCATACGTCGCAATTCCCTTCTTCCGGAATAGCTTTTAGTTCGTAACGCAAGTGAAAGCGCTTTCGCTTCCATTGAATCGGTAATACTGTAAACTTTGCGCGGAAGAAAACCGAACTTGCGGGAAGCGGTTGAAATAATTGTATATAACGTCGCGTTGCCGCAATAGCCCTGTTCGATATAACGAACGGCGTTAGGGTTTGGGTAAATGGGAAGGCCGCGCCAAACTTTAGGAGCCGCGGCCTGTACCGTTAAATTAATTGAGGGCTTGTTAATTTTGTTCGAGACGAACTGCGTAAACCGATCTAAAAGCGTCGGCTTGATATTGGAAGGCACCATTTCCTTTTAAAAATTTTTAGGATGAATGGTGTAGGTCGGTTCGGTTTTTCGCGTAAATAAGTTCTAAAGGTATAAATTTTTTTTAAAAAGCCGTCCAAGTAAACTGCGGAACAAGTTCAAAATATTCCCGCATCATAAGCGCGTCCGCGAAATCGGGTGAACGCCCTAACAATTCTTTAACGTCTTCTTTCGGAACAACGCCTTTCTTCATATCAGAGTCTAGCGCTTTTTGTTTTACTTGCTCCAGTTCTTCTATAACCAGTTGCTTTATTTCCGGATCGTCGCAATCGATATAAACGCCGCCGTCGCAAACGCGCTTTGCAAAACGAAAATAGCATTGCGATTTCAGGTGGTCGAAGTTTTCCGGTATTGGTTTCCCGTTTCTATCCAGGGCGCCGTCCGGCGAAGGTAGTGGCCGCGCGTTATTAATAAAACCTTTGCATTTGTAGAAATCAACGATACCGCCACCAACGCCGTCCTCGTCGACAATAACATCGGATTTGCCGATACCCATTGCCAGCCGTTGCCGTTCTATTCGTTGCGCGGTAATATCCAGGCCTTCTTTCTTCCAGGTAAATATTTTCGCGCGGAAGCCTTCCCAGGCAATCATAACCACGCGGTCGCCGCCGAAGCGGGCGACATCCACGGTAATTTTTTTCTTCCCGTTTATAGATAGTTTGCCGTCCTTATCGACTACCATATTAACATGATCGTTCGAAAAGATTGCGACAATTTTATCGTAAGGCATAAGCGCCGCCGGATCGTCGTCGTATTCCCAATTTCCCTTTAACAACCGTTCTTTTTCGTTCTTATTCAGCGTTCGCTCCAGGTTTTCAATATAACCAGGAGGAAGCATTTTATTATCGTAAGGCAACGCTTGAATAAATTTCTTCCAGGGTTCCAGCTTGCCCTCTTTATACTTCCGGTAATATTCGCGGTATAAATAATTTTTCGCCGGGTTACAGGTTTGCAACAACTTACCAGGCAAATTATAAACGTCATTCTTCCAACGACCAATAGAAGCCGCTAAGTTGTTCTTAGCAGCTTCTTCGAATTCGCCGGCTTCTTCAATCCAGCCCTGGGTCATTTGCATAGAACCGAAGCGCGCGTAGAGTTCGTCGCTGGGCATATAAGCGGCTTCGAGTAAGAAAACTTTCGAAGGCTTTTTAAATCCCAGGTGGTACAATTCGAAATAGTTATCCTGGCCGTTATACTTCCAACGTTCGGCTTCTATTTTCCAGCTTTCGAAAACTTCGTGTATAGTTGGAATTGTAAACTTGCGTAGGTCGTTCAGCTTTTTACGCGCAATAAAATAATGCGTATCGGGATAAGTAAAAGCGTTCGCAAAAATCAAATTGGATCCTGTATAGGATTTCGCGCCGCCTTTCGCTCCACCGTAAACGATATCGAAGATAACCGGGTCGTTCCACGCGCGCCCGCATTCCTTTTGCTTTTCATTACCGTGAGTATCGAAACGTAATTTCACAATTAAATTATTTCGATTCCGGTAATTTGTTGCATCTGCAATGGCGCGCCGTCCTTACCAGTTATTTCAGTAGATTGAACAGGCTTGCCTTCGAGCCTATCAAGTAAAGCGTTGAAGGCTTGCGTATCTTTCGCGCGCGCCTTCGCTAGTTGAGCCAATATTATTATATCGTATTGGGTAAGGTCTTCGAGTTGCCCGGTAATTGGGTTACGAACGTTTTCAACTACGTCGAGCCACTTTTTTATAAGTGTTTTTGCGTTGCGGGAGCCTTCGGGTTTCCCTTCGAGATTTCGCCGCGGGTCGAAGCCCTTAGCGAAGGGTACCAGGTTTTCAGTATTGTATTTTCGTTCAGGTTTCTTTTCTTCTTCCATAGTATTGAATTTAGATCGGTTGTAGATCGTTTATTCAATACCGTTAGTTTCTATACTTTTGCTTTAAAATTAAATCCGTTAGGTGTTTGTTTTATTCTTAGCGGTACATTGTAAAGATTCATCCCTTTACTTTCGCTTACAAAATGCGCGTCGGGATATTGCTTTAACACTTCTTCAAATACGGTGAAGTGCTGATAATGCGGGAGCGCGAATTGAACCGCGCCAACGTTGCCGGCTCTTTTTAGCCTGGCAATTTCTTCGATTATTTTTTTCGCTTGTAAGTTCGGATTCATAAAGGATCAATTTCGTAAAGATTAAGGCCGTTAACGTGGGAAACAAGTTTCGCGTTAGGAAACGTGGCCGTAATAATTGGAAACAGTTCTTCATGATCGCTTTGCTTCAAAGTAAATATTCCTTTTAACAGGCCTTTCGTTTTTTCTGCAAGCAACGAATTAATAAGTTGTTGTCCGCGGGTATTTGTATCGCTCATATATTTTCGTTTATTGGTTACCGTTAGTCTTTATATATTACTTCTATTCCATTTTTCTTTATGGAAATATTAGGTACTAACTTCCTCATTCTTTCAATGGTCACATGGCAATACTTCGGATCAGCTTCAACCAGGAACGCGCGCCGTTGTAATTGTTCAGCGGCAATCATTGTAGTTCCACTTCCGCCGAAAGCGTCGGCAACGATATCGCCCGCCTTCGAAGAATTTAATATTTGATAGCCTATCATTGGTACCGGCTTCATTGTAGGATGTTCCGGATTTCGCATAGGCTTATCGAATTCTAAAACTGTCGTTTGTTTCCGGTCGCTTTGCCATTGGTGCGCGGCGCCTTCTTTCCAGCCATACAAACAGGGTTCGTGCGCGTCTTCATAAAGCGAAGGATCTTTCCAGCCATATAAACACGGTTCGTGTTGCCAATGGTAGTCCTGGCGCCCGCGCGTAAAATGATGCTTCACCCAAATAAGGCATTGCTTCACCATTATACCAGCCTTCGACATTGCCATCCGGAAATTGGCGCCTTCAGAATCCGCGTGCCATACGTACCAGGCGCCGCCTGGCTTCGTATAACTTCCAAGCGCGGTATAAAAGTCGTAAAGGAATTTAAAGAAATCGGAATCCGACTGCGTATCGTTTTTAATTTTTTCGCGGATTTTAATATGACCTTCATAACCGACGTTATACGGCGGATCGGTAACGACCAGGTCGGCGCGCAATTCACCAAACAATTTTTTGAAGGTATCCGTCTGCGTTGAGTCGCCACATATTAACCGGTGGCTTCCGATTTCGAAGAAGTCGCCTTCAACGATATCCGTTTTGATTTCGTCTGGAATAACGTAATCATCTTCAACGGCGGAAAGTTTTTGTATTCCTTTAGGGATTTCCATACCCCAATCTTCGAGCAAGTCCATATCCCAGCCTTTTATTAACGCGTCCCAATCATTGTCGCCGTAGCCAACGTTATCCGCAATTATAAAACGCTTCTTTTCTTCTTCCGATAATTCCGAAGCCTTCTTTATCCAGGTTTCGGGAACTTCGGTATAACCGGCTGCAGTAAGCGCTTTTAAACGCATATTACCTCCGAGTACCATAAAGGAATCGTCGACAACCATCGGTCGCAATTCCATCATTTTCGGAAATTCTTTGATTGACTTTACTAACTTTTGAAAACGGTCGTCGCGAATTACGCGCGGGTTTTCAGGGTTCGGTTTAATTTCAGATAATTGGATCATAGTTATTTCACATTGTAAAATTAAAATATTTTTTACCTAAAAATTTTAGGTTTATCACAGTAAACTCACAGAATTCCCCTAGTTGGAAGAATTAAGGAAATCTAAAAGTTCGTCGATTGAATTGTAACCGTATAGCTGCCGAAGTTTATACATTTCCAGGATCGAAGGCACGCTTCGCCCTTCTTCATGGGCGGAGTAAGCCGGGCATTTCTTTCCCAGGGCGTTAGCAACTTCTTCATGCGACAGGCCGGCGTCGCGGCGAAGCATCGTTAATTTGCGTGCTAATTTTTGGCGGAATTGATAAGAGTCCATAATAAAAGGGATTTGGATATTTAGATAATTATTTTGTTTGTTGTTCAATTATTTTCTTCTTCAGCTTCGCAAGTTTGCGCTTCTTCTTTTCGAACTTAGCGCGCGCCTCACGAATTTCGACTAAGAGCGCGTCGCGTTGTTGTTGGATGTGTTCGTAATTCGCGCGGTTATTTACGGCGGCGAATTTGTAGTTTTCCATTGCCCTGGCCATGCCGGCGTTAAGTTTCATCACACGCTCGCACGCTTCGCGCAATTTTTCGTTTTCTTCTTTCAACGCGTTGCGTTCAGCTTCCAAGTCGCGCATTTGTTCCGGCCAAAACTTACCTAAGTCGTCGCCAAGTCTGTAAAACTTTAAGTTGCTTTCTTCGGTCGTTTTCTTTTCGTTTGTTTCCATTGTAAGTATTATTTTTAATGAAATTCAATTCTATTAATAGCATCGGAAGCGTAAGGGATAATCAAATATTCGCCGTTTTTGTGTTTGCGAAGTATCGCGCGGGTAAATTCCAGATCCCTTTTAAGGTCGTCGCGTTCTTTGCGTAACGCTTCCAGTTGCCGCGATAGTTTCCGGTTATGCGCTTCGCCCGCTTTGAGTTGCTTTATAAGCCTGGCGTTCATTTGGTGTACCAGGCCTAATTTTTCCTTATCGGTATATTCCCGCTCCAGGGGAAGTAATATTTCGCGTTCGGGTTTCATATAATGGCTCCTTTTTTCTTTCTAAATTCAGCCATCTCCCGAAACGATATTTCAACCGCTCCGAGTTCAATAGCTTTTTGTTTTTTACTTAACCAGATATCAAAGTGCTCGTCGAGCGTCCCAGGGTATTGAATCCATTTTTTGTTTACACCAATAGCGCCCGCCATTGCGATAAGTTCCTCGGAAGAATCAGCCATCATGTGGCACATCACCATCCTTCCGAACTTAGCACGAAAGTTGTCTACGTACACGCTCATAGTTTTACAATATTTGATTTGCGGAAGAAAAGAACAAACGTTTCGCCGGTTGCTTCGTCGGTTCCCGAATATTCAATATTGCTTTTCAGATTTGCCCAGCGGAAAGTTTTAATAAGCATTTGCATTGCAGCTTTAGCGCCTTCGCTTACTATTTCTTGTCGCAATTCTTCCGCGGCTTTAATTTCTTCTTCCGTAAGTTGCGGCGCCGGTACCGTAAACGGCTCTTCGTTCGGCGTTAAGGATTGAATTAGCTTATCGTTTAAGTTCGGCATGGTGTTTACGTTTTACTTCGTTATTAGATATTTTTAAAAGTTCTTCGAAATTGGTGTGCGGATTAAAAAGGATAACGCCGTCGACTTTAAAACCTTCCATTATTTCATGTTTTACAGCGGCTTCGAAAGCGGCGTAAGCGGTTTTTATTATTTCGTCGTCGGTCATAAATTCAGATAGGTACCACTTCCGTCCCTTCCACAAGTCGTATTTTTTTGTTTTGGTGCAAGGCGCTTCGTAAAAGACCTGGAGAAACAACCTTCCGCCGCTGCCATAAACCAGGTCGCGCTCAACGATCAGCCCGCAATGGGTGCCGAATATTTGCATTGATATCCGGCTGGCAATATTTTTTACTTCTTCGATATTCATACAGTTGTTTTTAATCGTTAAAGCCAATATGTTTTAAAAGAACTTTTGATTTTAGAACTTTCTTTCCTTTGCCGGTTGCCGGATCAATTACCGGCTTCATACAGCTACGATCTTCGAACAAGTGAACGACCAACTTATCCATTATAAGGAATTTATTTTCTTGCTCGTAGTTGTAGGCAATAGCAAATTTTCCGTCGTTCGTTTCGTATATATATCCGGCTTTTCGCATCTTAGTCTATTTTTACTTCTAAATAAATAGCGGTTATTCTTCCGCTCATTGTGTCCGTTGAAATTGTACCAACTTCCGGAGTTATACCGGTAAGGCTTATAAAATCCCGAAGCGCCGCGTTGAGTTGTTCCTCTGCAACGCGCTTCGCCGACTTTATGTCGCCGACCGTTAAATGGTTGTTGTTTTTCATTCGTTAATTTTTAGTTGAGTAATAAAGCCGTTCGGAAAAGCCAGGTGTTTTAGTTTTTCCGCCGGCGGAACTTGAACGATATGACCATACAGGCCGGTTTTTACATGGAAGAACCGAAGCGCTTCTTCAATTTGCTTTTCGGCTTCCGCTTTCGCTTCTTTCATTTCTTCGATTGTCATTTCTTTAAATATTTTTCGGTTAATTCAAAAGGCGGAATAAGTTTCTTTATATTCTCCAGGATGATATCGATACGGTAAACGCACGAACGGTGAAAATATAAACCAGGCAAGTGCCTTCCGCCGCCAAATAATTTTAAATTGATTAGCATCGTTTCCCATTGTGAAAGAGTTTTACCGCCCTTCGACATATTGCAATGCTTACAAGCGTAAACAATATTTGAAGGGTCGCTCTTACCGCCGCGTGAAAGCGGTTGAATATGGTCTTTTGTTCTTTCGAGCGGTTTATCAGAGTTAAAGGGTACCAGCCCGAAACGGCGCTCGCAATAAAAGCAGCGCTCGAAATTGCTGTTCATAAATTAATTTTAAAACGTTCAATTAAATATTCCTTCATTACTTCGCACGGATCGCCGCCAGGCGTTTTAATTGAAATAGTTATTTCGGCATTATATTTCAAATCCCATAAATTAACAACGACCGAACCGCCGACGTTTAACGGCTGCGGGCTTAAAGTTTGGTGGCGGAATGGCTGGAACGTAACGCTTGTAATCATACATTCAGCCGCTTCCGTTTTTTCTATTCCGGTTAACAATTCTTTATAAGCCTTTTTATTTCGTGTAGGCATAACAGTTGTTTAAAAAGTTAATTCGTATGCTGTCAGTAAATCTTTTGCGCGCGGCTTCCATTCACCTTCTTTATACCACCAACGCGAATTTGGACGCAAATCATAAGGCGGTTGCTGTATCCATAGTTCATGTAAAAATTGCATTTCTATTTTTCCTTTATTTGGGAATAGTATCATTAACATTCTGCATAATCCGCGCGGCAAACTCGCATCTAAACTATCCCGCCAAAAACTATTTATTATTTCTTCCGGCGTATATAGTTCGGCCAGACCGACGGCGGCAACGTACATTTGCCAGTAAATTTTTCTTCTTCCGCGTTTGTTTAGTTTATGTAATTCCATTTTGCTTTGAGTTTTAGATTTATTAAAAAGTTGCTTTGTATGCTTTCAATAAAAGTTCCGCGCGCGGTTTCCATTCGCCTTGATCGAACCAATAGCCGCCCGCGTTAAAAGGACGGAGCGCGTAGAGTTCTGGTAACTCCGACGGATACAGTTCAGGCCGGTCGTAAATCGAAACGTTTTCGTAAAGAATGTCGAGCAAGCCGCACATTCCGAACGGCAACCCTTCTTCGCTTCCGTCGGGGTATAAAGCCGAATCATACCAAAAACCGGCTTTGTAAACTTCTTCCGCGGTCATTAATTCAGCAATACCGGCGGCGGTTACGTACATTCTCCAGTAAAGGTTTCTTCTTTGTTGTTTTGTAAGTGTCATTTGCTTTGAGTTTTTAAGTCGTTCATAATTTTTACTTCGCGGGGAATATGATTTTCCCAAATAAAATATTTGCCTTCGTAACAGGTAATTCCGTTAGTGCCATGCGGCGGATAAAAAGCGTTTCCTATTTTCTTCCAGCCGGCGGCAATTAAATTTTGTTCGTTAACCGTTTCCATTAGTTGAGCCTTGTAAATTTGTTTACAACTTCTTCCATATGTTTTTGCCGTTCTTCCGACTCTTTATTCAGCCGCTTAATTTCACCGGCTGCGAAATCCAGGTCGTCTTGAACGCTTTCGATTTCGTCTTGCAGGTCCTCTATTCGCCGGTTTTTCATTCGACGGATTTCTTTCGATAGTATGAACACCAAAAACAGTTGAGCGGCAATAAGCAGAATTTGAATCGTAAGCAGCATAATCGTCGTTTTACGGATTTAGTAAAGCGTGACGGAGTAAATAAGTAACCAGCGTCGCCGTAAGTATTAAAGCCAGAAATTTTATAAGTAGTTTCATTTTGTTAATCTATTCGTTCGAGCAGTTTACAATAGTTCCGTACATAAATACCATCGATGGCGGTCGGTATATAGCCAGTTTTCGGGAAGAAATAAATATCACCTACATCATAGCTGAACTTCGCCGGGTCGAAACGTTTATAAAAAACCATTTCGACGGTATCGATACCGACAGAATCGGAAGCAAAGCAGAAAGCGGCATGGTTGCGCGTGGTGGTATCGCGGCCTACTTTCACTTTCCAATGCTGTACTATTTTTATATTTTCTTTACTGCAGGACGTTGCCAGCAAGAAAAGAACCAGTAAAAGAAACCACCAAAAAGCGGAATCGTTTTTCATTGTAGTAAAATTTAAAAGAGCCGAATTTTTGTTTTGTTGCGGTAATTATATATTTCCTCGATCAGCTTCGTATAGTCCGCAATATTTACGCAATCGACCATCTTCGTCGATACCATTTTTAATTTGCTTACAAATACTTTGTGGTCGTATTCCGGATTTTCGAAAAGTTTCAGCATTGCCAGTACGAACGAACGGCGTTTAAAGCCTTTATAATACGGAGCGACCAGCAATAATTTTTCGGCGTTGGTTTCCGCTTGCTTAAGGCTTTTTACAACGAACTGGCCGTTTCTAAATTTGTCGCCAGCTTTTTCGTTATCCATCATTCCGGATAAAAGAATAACGCATTCGCGAACTCCGAAGCCGTATTTTTCTTTGAAGGCAATGAAAATGGAATAGTTAAAATTGCCGCTTTCAGCGTACGATCTCGCGCGGTCGGCATTCGTCCAATCTTTTGAATTGCTATTGATACGCTGTACGTCTTCAATCCCGCCGTTGGTTTTTATATAGTATAAAGGCAGCTTTAACTCGCGACAAGCGCGGAGCCGGTGCTGGCCGTCGATAACTTCATATTTGCCATTGACCAGGATCGGCGTCGGCGTATACCGTTCACGCATTGACTGAATTATTTTTCTTAAATGATTTTCGTCAACGGGGCGGTTTGCCGTAATTGTTTTGAATATTTGATAGTTCGTGGTTGATAGAACTTCGTTTCCTAATTTCATTGCTTAAATTTTTGGTGGTTGAGATAATTTTTCAATTTCTTTTTTCAGCGAAACGATATCGTCGTAGCTTTCGTTCCGACCTTCGCCGTAGCCATCACGGTAACCGGCATGATACTGCGCGTCGAGAAGTTTTATTATTTCCGCTTCCTTCCAGGCGCGTAACGCTTTACGGCTATTGGATTTAGAGTCCAGAATTTGATTTAACTTCTGAATCGCTTCTTCACTTGTTACTGTTGGCATCGTTGTTAAGTTTTGAGATCATTAAATCGGCGTATTGAATTGCCTTGTCTACACACATTTCAGGCTCGCGGAAAATATTTATATCCATACCGCTAAGAGCCATGCCGGCAAACCATTCCCTTTTAGTTAAGCCTTTCTGCACGTAGGCAAGCGGCGAAGGGTGCGCTGGTTCGGTTGTTGCGTTTTCTGTTTTTGTTGTTGTGTTTTCCATAAATAAAATTGGCGGGATCGGCTGCCCGCCGGCAGGGTTTTCCGTTTTACTTAATTTGAAATAAAGAGTTGCCGCCATTGCCGCCGACGTAGGTCGGTAGATGGCCGTCCCAGCTTTCCGCTTTGATCAGTTCTATATATTGCGGGCTGGCCGAAAGCGATTGCGTTTTTACTTTAATTACTTCCGCATCAGCAAGCGCGTTAATAACCTTCGCTGCAGAGTCGCCGCGCGCGGTTGCTATTTTTTTATTTGATTCCGCTATTGATTGCTGCAGTTGAGTTTTCGAAGTTTCCGCCGCTTGCTTCGCCGCGATTTTATCGCTGATGGCTTTTGCCAGGTTTGCATCGGTCGGCGTCGGTGCGTGGGTTATATTGAAGTTGTCTACTATAAACCCTTCCGGCGCAAGTTTTTCTTTTAAGTTTTCCGCAACGGTATGCTCGTAGAACGGAAGGTTATTCAAAATTGAATCGACGGTCATGGTACCGGACAAATCCTGCATAGCGCCGCGCACGACGTTTCGCAGATACGTGGCCGTTATTCTTTTCAGGTCGTCGGTTTTATATTTCAAATAAATTTTACTTGCTTTAAAGGGATCGACGCGGTAATTAAAACCGATATCCATATTAAAGCTGGCGCCACCCAGGCAAGCAACGGTAATTTGTTGGCCTGGCGCTTCACCTTCCGCCGGCGCTTCACTCCATACCACATGATTTTGCGTAGTTGGCAGCGTTACGATATACTGGACGAAAGGCCAGGTAAAGACGTAACCGTGAACCGTTGGCAGCGAATCGATACCGCGGTAATCGCCGGAGTTCGAGATCCGGAAACCAACTTCCGTCGGAGCAATACGGTGGCACGAACCGCAACCCAGGACGGCGAAAACTAAAAAGGTAATTGCGGCGATTGTAATTGTTTTGACGCTTTGCGTTGTAATCATTGTTTTGATTTTAAAGTGTTATAAACATGAATTGAATAGAAGGCCATAAAAACTATTTCAGCGATCAGCAGTACCAGGCCGGCGAAGTTTGCGACCGTTGAAGCCATCGACAGCAGCGCGAAAATTTTTGATAAAAGGTAAATCGCCGCGATAGGCACTAAGGATAAATAGATCAGATACAGGGCAATTTTGTCTTTGCGTTTCATAAAACTTTTTTGCGTTTTTTATTTTGGTTTTTCATTGATTTTTTAGGCTCGCACCGATGTACCGGAATTTTTTGCATATACATAGGGGGGGGGTATATTTTGGTACCCTGCCGTTTTTCACCCCTCCCCCCCTATATATAGAATATTTTCAGGTGCTACGGGTGCGATCCGCTCTGGTGGCGGGTTTCCCCGCACCGCAAGCAAAATTTTTCGGGTGCGTTTTTTCATTTTCAGGTGCGTTTTATATTAAAGTCAGTACACTTTCCCTGGCCGCTTCGCCATGCCGGGTAACAATTACTTCCCTTCCGCCGCCGGATTGCCTATTTTTACGGATTTCGCACCGCAAATTGAGAATCTCCGCACCGGAAACTATTGCCGCTTTAAACCGCTTTAGGGAATATTCTTTTTCCGAAAAACCGTTATCGTTAACGAAGTCTTTATACAGCGAACTAAGCATTTGTGGCCGCCCAAAATTGGGATGAGCGGTATCCGTGAAGTCGGAAAACCATTCGAAAAATTCCTCCCCCCATTGAAGCCTGATCTGCTTACGGCGAATTTTTTCGGAGTTTTCGACTACCTTAATTCCATTTTCCAGGAACGACTGCACCGCCAAAAACATAAGATTGTAGAACCGATTTTTTTCGTCGTCGTCCCAATCCAAAAACAGCTTATGCCCGAAAAAATCTTCCGGAGTATTTGAAGGCGAAAAGAAATTAGAGAATTCAAAAACACGTTGCCGGCGCTTGCCGTGGTTGCCGGTTGCGTTCACGGTATAGTTGGAAGTAAAGCCAATTTTCGGGCTATCAGAATAAGGTATAAACAGTTCGTCCTTATTCTTTTTTTCGACGGTCATACCTTCGGTAATCATAGGGTAAAAACCTTCGAAGTCCACGTTCTTTTTTACGTCTTCGAGAACTACCAAATTCGTATCCAGGCCGACGCGTTGAAAGGCGAAAGACTTGTCCTGCTTAAAAGCCTTCCCATCGATAGTGGTAACTTTAATTATTTCCGCGATTGCTTTAAAAAATAAACCTTTACCAGTTCCGCCGCCTTCCCTTTCGTTTTCGGTTTCTTCTGCCAGGATAACAGCAAAGGCCTTCGTTGGATCTTTATATTTATGCAGCAAGTAACCGATAAGCGTAAACGCATATTCCAGGCGCTCGCCATCTTCGCCGCAAATTTTCCATAAGAACTGCATATATTCTACCAGGCCGGTATCGATAGTTGGCTCCACGGTAATATCGAACGGCTTTACTTGCGATTGCCAAACAACCTTTTTGAAGTCGCCGTAATTTTTGAATTCAATTTTCCCTTTCGTTATTCGAACAATACCATTGCGAAAAGTAAGAAAGGCTTCGGTCGCGGTATCCTTCAAAAATTCGTGGCGGAACTTTGGAAGAAATTCCAGGTAGCTTTTTGAAAAATACGTTTCGTTTCCCTTCAATATAATTTCCATTAACTCGCCTGGCGTTGTACCCATATCGAAATGTTCCGGTAAAGCAGTTTCGATATATTGCGTAATAAATTCTTTGATATCGACGGTCGAAACTTCTTCCACGCGACCACTAAGGCAACGAACAATTTTATAGATAGTAGAATCCGGATCGTATTTATACAGATAGTAACCGCCTTCGTTTTGAAGGAATTCCTTAAAGCGCGTGCGGTTAATTGACAGCTTGCCGCGGGCGTCCTTGTCCCAAAACTTTAAAATATCTTCACCCCAAACGCGCTGCTTTTCGGCAACTATTCCGCGCGCTTCGTCTTTCGATTTCTTATAATTTTTTTCAATAAATTTTTCAAGTTCTTCCGGCGTTTTGCCTTCATACTTTAGCGTCCATAGTTCGTTTTCAAGTTTGGTGTCCAGGTATTGCCGGCGCTGGCCGTAACCCATATCGAGCAACTTAGCCGCTGCAGCAACGAAGTCGCCGTTACATTCGAGAATAGTAAAGACGGCGTACGGTAAGTAAGCGCGGTTTGGTTCGAAGTTGGAAGAAGTAGTAAAGACAGAAAACCAATTCTTTTCTTTCAGGAAATCGCCGGAAGTACCCTTGTCCTTCCCAGGCCGGCGGAAGAATGTTTTTTCCGAATTTTCACCAACGCAAGTCCAGCCGTGGCTGGTTAACAGCGCGCGCACGTCGCAACGCTTATTATAATCTTCGAAAGGCGAAAGGCCGAAATCTTTAGGATTGTACGCGCCGGTACCGGCTGCGCTTTGCGCCGGCTTTTCAACAACCTGGTTAAACGACCGCGCTAATTCGAGAAGGGTCTCGCGTTCTTCCACACTTATTTGTGGAATTTTTTCGCCGGAAATTTTTGTATACCCTTCCGATGGCGGCGCCAAAACGTAGCCGCCCTGGCCGCGCGTTTCAATAAGGACGCGGATTTTATCGGCTGGGTTTGCTTTTATTTCTTCTTCATTCGTCGGCCTGTTGGCAAGTTTTAGATTGCCTTCTATTGACTTACAACGGTAATAAAGATGATAACCGCCGCTGACGGTTTTAATAACTAATAATTTTTTAAAGAGTTCCGGATCGGTGGCCGCTATTGCGCCGGAATATTGTTCCCATAATTTGCCGGTGGTATCGTATTTGCAATCAACGTCTATAACTTCTAAGTTACCAGATGGCCTACCACATACGACCGCCAACGCGCACGCGCGCTTATGTTCGAATTGAAACTCCGCTTCGGACATTGTAATAATTCTTTCCTGGTAAACTTTCCAGGGAAGAAAAGCCCGCTTTTCGGAACCAATCGCGATAACGCAAATGCCGTTTTCTATATACTGATACGCTGCAGAAATAAATTTGTTAATCATAGTACCGCTTAAAGAATAATTTTATTTGAATTATTGGTGCGGGTCGTACTTCTTTCAATTCACATTATTCACAAAGAATCGCAACGGCTTCAACGTTATCTGCGACAATAACCGCGAAGCCTTCTTTTCGTAATTGTTCGTGGCGGTATTTTTGGAGTTCATCAGCTTCTTTACCAGGACGCTTTACCTCTATAAATACCGCTTTCTTATTTTTAAAAGCAATCAGGTCGTTTATACCGTTCTTATTTGAAGTAATAATTTTCAGTACGAACCATCCGGCTTTTTCCAGCTTCTTAATAATTTTCCGTTGTATAGCTGATTCCAACGGGTTTCTTTTCTTACGCTCGAACCGCTTTATTTTTGGCGGGCTCCAGACCGTAGTCTCTTTTGAAATAGGCATTCGTATAATCCATTTTGTTTTTTACCGTTTTGAAAATTTTGTGTTCGATTCCGTTTTCAGCAAATACCCAATACACGCGGGCAGCCGTCGCGCGTTCTTTCGTTTGGAGCCGCTGCCGGCATTGGATATAATTTTTTGCAGAAAAATCTATATTGATAAAAATTATTGCGTCGGCGGTTGACAGATCCACGCCCTCGGCGCCACTTGAAATTTGAGAGATAAAAACCAGGTCGTTATTTTTATTGAACGCCTTCGGGTCGGTTGTTATAGGCCTTCCCAGGTAGCCGCGAAGCATAATTTCTTCCGCGCGGAATTTGTAAAAGACAGCGATTTTTTTGTCGCGGAATATTTCAGAAATCATTGAAACCTTTGAAGGGTCGAATATTACCGCCGCCACGTCGCCGGATTCAGTTATTACGGTACCGGTAAAAATTTGGTGTAGTTTGTTTTGAAGTTTAACGGACGTATCCGCCAAAACGACGCGCTTATCCTTGCCCGTTACAACCCTATCTTTTAACAGTTTTCCAGCCAGGTTATAGGTTTCAGGACGCATCCGAACGCTTAACACTTCTTCAATAATTTCCTGCCGAAATCCGGCTTCTTTTTGAGTATAGGACACAAACAGGTGGCGCGTTTCTTCTTCAATTCTTTTTTGATCGGCGTTAGTATAATCGTTCTTCGGGTGGCCGTGGAAATATTTCTTCTTTATATTGACGTAACCGGAGTTTGCCCACTTATAAAAACCAGTTTGGCCGCCGTATTCAGCCGACCACGGCGAAAAAGAAGAAACCCAAAACTGGTGGAATAATTGAGAGAAAGACTCTGGCGTCGGCGTTCCGGATAAATAAATTATTGGTTTGCCCTGGCAAATATATTTCAGTTGCTCGGCGCGTTCGGAAGGTTTGGGGAAGGCGCCGATTTTATGCGCTTCATCTATAATAACCAAGTCAGGATTGCCTTCATAGTTATGAAGTTGTTCGAAGTTTATTACTTCAATCCGGGTACCGCAACCCAGCGCCGAATGAAAATCTTCTATTCCTTCAATAGCCTTTTTCGTCGTAACGAAAAGTATATTTCGGGCGCCAAATTCGTGGGCTATTGTTAGCGAAGTCGGCGTTTTGCCTACACGCATTTCAAGAGCCAGGTACAGCAAATTATATTTCGTTAGTATAGGCAAGCCCTGATCAGCAAGGGCGCGCCAATGGGGTAACAAATTCATTTCGGATGGTTTTCATTTCACTATTCACAAGTCAGCGATACGATCAGGGTAAAGGGTTCAAAAAGGGTATTCAAAAAATTGCAGACTTTAACCGGTCTGCAAGCGGCTGCAGTTGGACTTGACACTCCTTAGAACGGTAAATCGTTATTGAGTTCGGCGGCTTCCGCGGTTTGCAATTCCGCGGGCACTTCTTCCGCCTTCACGTTCTTACCAAGTTGCGGAACGATATCGTTGTTAACCATTTCTTCCAAAAATTCCATGATATCTGAATCGTCCCAGGTAACTTTTCCTTTTACTTTAATTTGTTTCAGGTCGGGCAACCCATTACGGTCGTCCTTCTTATAATACCACTTCACCGCGTGGCCGCCCTGGTTAATAAAAAGCGTTGTTTTCTTTTTATCGCCTTCCGTTTTTACGCTCGGGATCAGCTTAATTTTCTTTTGCAGATCCACATTAGGCAACGCCTTAAGGAAACCCTGGGCGAAGCCGGATGAATAATTAATTTCCAGTTGGTACCGCCCGTCGGCGTCTTCCAAAACGACTACCCAAAATTTTCCGTAATCGTTTTCTTTCGTTGAGATACCAACCAAATTTCCTTCCAGGTAGTCATAATATTTTTCATGTACTACCTTACCGTTTTTGTTCGTGCGGGTTTCGGTTTCCGCGTCGGGTGATTTAAAAGCGCGGCAAATTTTTCCATTCATAATCGAATAGAACGCAGCATTTGTTGATTTTCCAGCTCCCATTTTGTAGAGTATTTAAAAGTGAATAAAAACGTTTTTTAAAATAGCGAAGCGATCAGCTTCTCGCGGGTTTCATATAACGGGTCTAGCAAACGACTGTAACAATAGAACGAACCGGCGGCGGAGCGGAAAAGCGTATAGTTTATATCTATGACAGTTTCGCCCGCGTTATTTTTTGCGTAATCAATCGACAGCCTTGTTATTTCGACTTGCGTCGGCCTGTTGTTTTCCATAACCCAAAACTTTGTCCCTAGCGGGTAGAGTTCGAATTGAATATTTTCTTTTTGCACAACTTAAATTTTAGAGTGAATGAATATGGTTTCGTATACCGTAGGTTACGTTTTTGAATTGCTTTTCTATTTGTACCAGGTCGTCGTGATGTTTCCAGGCGCCGGTTTTATTAAAATAGATTTCTTTCAATTCAATTATTTTTTCAATCAGTACAACACGGTAAACGTTGCGCTGATAATAAACCACTTCGCTTTTGATTTCCGGATCGATTGCGACCTCGATAGGAACGCAACCGAAGCTGGCGGTATAAACCTGGTCGTAATTACACGAAGGACGCGCGGTCATTTTCGACAAATCCAGGCCGGAAACGTCCGGCTTTATAAAATCGATATCGGATAACTCCAGGCTTCTTTTCAGGTCGATACCGTAAATCATACAGGCGAAGGAGCCGGCGACGGCCATATCCGGTTTACTTTCCTGAAGGCGGCGTATTAGTTCCAGTTGTTTCATTCGATTTCTTTTCTTCGTTTTGTTCCTCAATCAACACGGCTAAAAAATTTTTCGAAACCCATTTAATAAAGGCTCCGCAATCGGCGCAATCCAATCTTCCGGCGTGCGGTCCCTTTCCAGGTTTTATTTCGAAGCGGTTTTCTATTCCGCATTTTTTACAGGCTATCATTTTTAATGACGGTGTTTGCTTTGGTTCTTTCTGGTATGCCGTAGGTCGCTAAACGATACGTCGCAATTCCATTTAATTTTTGTTTTCGGTGAAACCATGCGGACCGTTCTTTTTTCTTCATTGATTGAAACAACGCGACCAACCACGCCGCGACTGTACGCCCAAATAACATGGTACTTTGTACCTAGCTGCGGATTTTCAACCGTAGCCATTTCATGTTTTTTATGGTACCGGTGTTTCATAAAAACTATTTTGCAGCCTTTACGATTTCTTTTACTATCAGCTTTCCTTCCGCTTCTTTATAATCTTCCAAAAGTGTTGGCATAGCGTGTTCGAGCGCGCTTTTACCGCGTTTGTGCGAAAGACTGTAAGACATTTCGCGCGGCTTCGAGCCTTCGTTTTCGGCATTCCATAAACTAAGCGTCGCCTGAAATAAGCGCCAATCCTTTGCGGAGTCGGTACCACGAAAAAGCATTTGGTAACCGTTGCCTTGGTAGGTGCCTTTCTTTCCGTCGGTTTTTGTTTTCGCGTTCAGCCAGAGTATTGCGACGTCGTCGACTCTTATACCGGCTTCGGTAAAAAGCATTCGTTCGTAGGCGGCAAGCTGCAACCAATAAGAAGGGTAAATCGTATTTGACGTTTTGATATCGACCAGAATTTTTTTTCCTTCGAAATTTATTACGCGGTCGATTGTTCCGCCGATACCCAAGACGTCGGAAACGATATTCATTTCCACGAACTCAACTTCAAAAGGAAACCTGGTTCTGAATTGAACATACTTTTCGAACATAGCCCAATCGCCAAGTTTGTAAGCGATATAACCGTTTTCGTCCATAAGCGAAACTTCTTCGCCGTTGTCGTATCGTTCGGTAAGACCGTGAACCACGGAGCCACGGCGTCCGGCTTCGTCGCGGATTTCGTCGGCGTCCTCTCCGTTCTTCTTAAGCCAATCGTAGAAGGCTGCAGATTTCGGGTATGCTTCGAGTACCGTAGTAACGGAAGGCAAGTAGTTGCCTTTCGGTGAAAGGTAAAAGCGGGTATCTAAGAACGTTAGTTGCTTACCGGTTAGGTCAAGCAAATAATTTTTGTTGTTAATTTTTGTGGCCAGAGTTGTTGACATTAGGCGCAAATTTTTTGGTTAAGAAATTCAATATCGAAAGCCACTTTTGGATCGGTTTCTTCCAAGTCGGATAAAGCCTTCATACCATGTATTACCGTAGTATGGTCTTTACCGAATAATTCCCCAATACCGCGCTTTGTAATTCGAGCGTTATCGTATAGGAGCCGGTAAATAAGAAACCTTGCATAGACTACCTCGGTCTTACGGGTTTTCCGGTAAATTTTTTCTTCCGGAATTCCCAGGTACTCGGTGACCTGGCCTATAATTATTTTCTTCCCTTCTTCTTCGGAAAGCGGCCTTTTTGTTGGAATGGGTTTACGTTGAGACGGATAAATTTTTATTTGGTTTTTGATCGATTCCAATGCAGCTTCTTCCGTTTCAGCCTTCACCGTTTTTTTGATTTTCGTCCCTTCCACTTCGATATAAAACCTATAAATATTCATGGCTTCAATTTTTTTCCCCGACAACGAAAACGCGAACTTCGGCGTCGCCGCTTCCGTTAGGACTAAGGGCGGTGAACAATTTTTTTAACAGGCCTTCGAGTTCGGCCTCTGCGCGTTCTTTTTCAGCTTTGATTTGCCGCTTCCGTTAGAACTAAGGGTGGTGAACAATTTTTTTAACAGGCCTTCGAGTTCAGCCTCTGCGCGTTCTTTTTCAGCTTTGATTTTGCTTTGCGCTTCTTCATCCGTTTTGCAACTTTTCAGTTGTACCAGGAATTCAATAAACGATTTCGGCGGATCGCCGGCAAATTCCGCGCGGCGCGCTTTCAGTTTTTCCGCCAGGAATTCAGCGAAGGACGCCGGCGCCGGTTCAGCGGGCACGCCTTCGACTTTTAAAATTTTAATTTTACCGCGTACCATTTCTGCAGCTATGCCCTGGTCGGGGGCTTCGACGGTTGTACGCATTTGGTGGCCGCCGATTTCATAATAGACCTTGTATTTATTCATGATTAAAAAGTTTTCGCGTTGTTTTTAAAAAGAGCGGCGACTAAAAAGAAGCCGCGATAAGAAAATGCTTAATTGCTATATACCAAGAAAAAGTTTTTTTCAAAATAGGGCGGCGAGTAAAAACAGGCCGCCGGTGTTCAATGGATCGATATGCCAGATAAAAATTATTTACCTACAATTTTTTTCACGTTCCGCTCGCCGATCACGTTAGCGACCAGGTGCGGATCTTCACTATATAGTTCTTTCAGTAGCTTAACAACTTCATGCGGTTTTTCTTCATATTGAGACAGAACCAGCCGCCCTAATTGCGAATTGTATTTTACATCGGACAAGTCCAGGTCGCGCCCGCTTATATACAGAAACCAATGGTTTAAAGAAGGCCGCGCGGTTGGTTCGGTTGTACGAACCCTGGTGACAAGATTTGACATACGGTTATTTTTTAGGGTATTAAATCGGGTTTGGGTTTCAGATTGAAAAAACAAGTAATATGCGGCGAAGTAAAAACGTCGTTTTTTTCGCCTTCGCGGGATTCATAAAAGGAAACTTCTTTAATTGCGTGCCACGCGTACTGCGTAATTCGTTGAGCCGTTAACGGTACGTGAAATTCGTTTACCTTATATGGGTGGTTCGGCTTGCGCGGTTGTTCGAGACCGTTAGCAACGGGATCACCCAGGGCGGCGGCTTCTTCATAAGATATCGAGCCGTCGCCGATAGTTTCCCAGCCTAAACGCAAATCTTCCATAGCGGTGGCCTGGCCGGTGTAGTTCAAATAGTTTTCCCAATCGCCGCCGCATTTGTAAACCACGAAGGCAATACCGTCGCGCGTTGCTTTTATTATTCCGTTTTCGTTTTCGCCGAATTCGGGAACGTAGTGAACTTTAGCGCCTGGTATAAATTTGCTTTCGTCGATAATTTCCAGGTCGGTAATAAAATCGTGGTTCTTCATATAGCGGTTTTATTAGGTGAGAAAAGATTATTTAAAACCGCTTCGATATCCATTTCTTCCGCGTCGTAAACAGCTTGTATATACATTACCAGGAAGCGAAGCATTGCCTCGTGGCCGGAATAAATTTTTTCCCAGCTATCCGGTTCTTTTACTTCTTCCATTTCATCGGATGAACCGCTATATATAAGCGTATCCCAATACCGCATTTCTTTTTCATCGCAATAAGTTTCGAACTCCTGGCGGTTAATATTGAATTCCACTAATTTGCCGTCCACGACAGCGAAAACCAGAATCACGTCGCCATGAACGCCGAAACTGGAAATTCTTTGTACCTTTGCCATTGCTTTGAGTTTTGTAAAAGCCGTACTTAGTTCGTACCTAAGGCGGCTTTCTTGTTATTAATAAGATGCTTTTCCATTTTCACCATCACCGCCGCGCGCACGTTGGAAACCGGTTTGCGCTTTGATTCATTGATACCAGCCATCTCGCGGATTTCGCCGGCAACCTTTAGGAGATGCCTGGCCGTTGCTTCCAGTTCTTCAACTTTCTTTTTTAAGGCGGTATCAAACATTTTTCTAAGGGTTTACACTTAGTCGTTAGTATTTTTTACTAATTTGCGGGCACCCCGTTCCCTTCTTCCAATATTTCTTCTGTATCCTTAAGGCCAAAGTGTTCACGTACAATTTGTAAGTTGTGCGGAGCCATTAACTTAGATTTCTGGCGAAGCCGTTTTTCGGCGGGCTTGCCGGCATCACGAATCCAGGTACCTATTGTAAACGGCGCGCACAAATTCGCTTCCGCCAGTTTCTGGCGTAAAGCGGGATCGCGCTTTATCGCACCCAGGAAAACCGGTTTGATTGTTGTGCGGTTGGTTATTGCTAAATTTGTTTCCATAGAGCAAATATAGTTTGCAAACCGCAACATTTCCAAAAAAAACGCACCGTTTTGCAAAATTTAGAAATTATACAACCGATGGCTAAGAGCGTTAGAAAAGATTCAATAAATGAGATCGAAGACGCGCTTTCGTTAATAAGAAGGCGGGAAAGATTGACGGACGAACAAATCTCCGTCCGGCTCGGCCATGCGGAAGGCTACATTCGGCAATACAGGAGCCGCGGCGAATATCCGGCGAAGTTCATGAAGGAATTAAACAGAGAATTTGACCAGCATAAAAAAATAACCGTCGCCTCGGATTTCGAAACGACGGTTAAAGAAATAAGACAACTTAAAGCGCTTGTGACCGTATTGGTCGGGCACGTTGCCGAATTGGAAACAAAACTTTTGCAGAGACAGAGCGCCTGGGAACAGATAGTGGCCGAAGCCAAGACAAATCTAAAAGGTCTTCCATCTTTAGAGTAACACTAACTTTTCTTTTTGGCGTCCGGCTCCGCCCGCGGTTGCTTTTCTTCGAGTTCTTTCGCACGATTGTAAACCTGGTTTTTTGGTGAACATTTAAGTGACAGTTAACGCGCGGTTATTAAAAGGTTAATTAAGTTAGGTTGCCGCAAAATAAAAAAAACTATTGCAGTCTACCAAAACGAAAGAGTTATTTTTTTGGTTCTTCGTATAATTACGGTGGGCGCGGGTTTCAGGCGAAAATCGATTTTAAAAAAGTAGCCACAATAGGTGGCCACAATAGACAGAATCTTCAGAATTTAAACAGAATTCAAAATACGAAAGCCGCGCTGGTCGCGGGTTTCAGAAATTGAAAGCAATGGCGTGGTTTCTTCTAAGCAGCAGGCCATTGGTTCGAATCCAATCCGGTTCACGCATGACCAGCAAGGGTTTCAAGAGATTGAGGCCTTTTTTATTTTCTGCCTGTTTGCATACTATTTGCATTCAAATACTATTTAATTCAAATACGAAATGGGTAACTCAGGACGCGGGGCCTGTTGATCACCGATATAGTGCTTTTTAAAAAAATCCTCATTCAGTTTTATGATATCGTGAAATCCGCTTATCATATCATGATGTTTTGGATTTTGTTCAGCGAGTTTGAGTAAGCGCCTATATTCAGCGAGCGAATTGATATTATAAGCGGCTTCTTTTTCAGCATCGAAAAAATTAAAATTGTGGTTTATAATCGGCTTCATAAATAGTGTTTTATGTTAGTTCAAAATGATGTAGGCATCCAGTCATCAAACGTAGCGTGTAGGACCGTTGGATAGGCTGCAATCCTTTCCAGCACATTGGGATCCTAAGCTTAGAATTCCACGTGGACAAGTTGTCGC